>Ga0070670_100005939_pt1 | contig 10323 bp, 8 predicted proteins | sample KBSS63metaG_FD_64665 | JGI IMG/M metagenome (GOLD analysis project Ga0070670, IMG submission 64665) | Switchgrass rhizosphere microbial communities from Kellogg Biological Station, Michigan, USA - KBS S6-3 metaG | ecosystem: Host-associated > Plants > Roots > Rhizosphere > Soil ... | reverse complement strand
CACTGGCGTATTTAGCCTATCAGCGCAGCGGAACGCCGCGGGAAGGAACGCTGGTGGTTTCGCAGCCGCCTGCCGAGTCGGCAATCCGCAGCGAGGATACAGCGGCGCCCTCGTCGGCGACGCCTGGCGACTCGCCAACCCGTAGCGGAACAACTCTCCCTGCGCCAGCCACGCCTTTCGACCCGGCAATGCGTCCTGAAAGTTCAGTCCAGGCGGGCGTATCCGAGGGGCCCCGCGACGAGCCGGAACAACGCCCGCCCGTGACCTCCTCTCCCAATGTCGAGAGAACGCCGACTGCGACAACTGATCCTCCACTGGCCGCCCAGAACGAACCGGCGCTTGCAGCAACGCCAGCCGAATCGAGCCAAGTCACGCAGAATTCTGCTGCGCAGCCCACGCAAAACGACACCTCCACCCCACAAGCTGTATCCTCCGCCGCGCAATCCCAGCGCACTGAGAGGCAGCAGCGGCAGCAGGACCGCAGCGCCAAGCGCGGCAATTCCTCCTCAGCGTCCTCCAAACCCAGTCCGCCTCCACTCAGTCCGGCCCCGCTGATTGCGCAACGGGCCGCAGGACTGCAAGGAAGCGAAGCGAACTCCCGAGTTCCTGCGGCGTGCACGGTGGGTGTCGCGGCGCTCGGCTTATGCAACCGGACCAACCCAGACCAAGGCAAATGACATGCTGAATCGCATCGCAGTCCTCGCGATCATTGCGGCGTTCCACTTCCAAGCCGAAGCAGCGTCCAGCGACTTCAAGATCGTCACGGCATCGGAGCGTGGGACATATATACAGATCGGTCGGGACGTGGCTTCGCTGATCGCGGCGCCGGCCGGCATCGACCTCGAGGTCCTGCCGTCAGCAGGATCGGCTGAAAACGTCCGGCGGCTGCGCTATGAACCGGGTGTGAGGTTGGCCATCGTGCAGTCCGATGTGTATCAGGCATTTCTGGACCTTGCGCGTGGAGGCAACCGTGAAGCGGGGGAGATAATCCGCCCACTTCGAGTCATCATGCCGCTCTACAACGAAGAGATCTATTTCATCGTGCGCGCGGATTCCGACTTGAACTACGTGCACGAAATCCGTGACGCCCGGATCAACGCAGGCGAACTCGGCAGTGGCACGGCCTTGACCACATCGACGCTCTATCGACTGCTGTTCTCGAGGCCGCTGCCCGAAAGCCGGACCTCGTTTCTCAGCAACGAGAGCGCGCTGGTCAAACTCATCGAGGACAAGACGGTCGACGTTGTCGCCGTCGTTGCCGGCCAACCGGCCAAGTTGCTCGTAGACATGAAGCCGGAGGCGCGGCAATTCATCCGGCTCCTCAAGGTGGATACGCAGCATCCATCGACTGAACTTGTCCAGCGCACCTACTTTCCCGCAACGGTGCGCGCCACCAGCTACCCCAACGTGCTGGAGGAAGACGTGCCTTCGTTTGCGGTCAAGGCCTTTCTCGTAACCTACGATTACAACGTCAACCAGACCAAGCAGTCGCTCGCCCGCTTCGCGCAATCGCTATGCGAAAATTTCTCGTCACTGCGCACGAAGGGCCATCCCAAGTGGCGGGAAGTGGAACTGTCGCTGCCGGACCTTGGGCGCGGCTGGTTCTATTACGGGCCAACCGCCAAGGAGATGCGGTCCTGCATGCTAGCGACACTCGCCAAGACATCGCGCCCGACAACAAATTGCAGCCAGCACGCGCGCATCCTCGGCCTATGCAACTGACCGTCTGACGCGGTGGTTTCGCGTCGCACCGCCAGGATGGACGCACCCGTCGACGGTGAGTTATCCGTTTAACGTGACGGATGTCTGGTTTGTCGACAGCCAGGCGCGGCTGGCATCCACGATGCTCGGATTACTGCTGCACGAGATTGCCGCTCGCCATACAAGAGTGTTCGGACTGACCGCTTTCGGCCACAACCGGTCATCAAGCAATCTTGAACTCGTCGCCCGAGAGCGGCCATTCGCAAGCGCGACAAGCGGCGCACCCGCGCTGAGGTTTCGACCCACATTTGCGCCGCATGAGCCAAATTGAAAGGCGTTATCATGCTTCGCTCTTAATTCGATTTGCATTGAGTTTTCCAAAGTTCGAGTGGCTTCTGCTTCATGTTGCAAAGGCCCTTTGGGGCATACCCATTCACGGCGTCCAGTATCATCGCCCGGTCGCCCGTTCTTCCCCGCCTGAGATTGCACTACAAAGCGTCGCAAATGAATGAATCGACCAAAGCAGTGTTCCTCAGCTATGCGTCGCAGGACGCCGGTGCTGCCAGCCGCATTTGCCAGACGCTGCGAAAGGCTGGCATTGAAGTCTGGCTGGACCAGAGCGAGCTGCGCGGCGGCGACGCATGGGATGCAGCGATCAGAAAGCAGATCAAGGCCTGCACGTTGTTCGTCCCGATCATCTCGGCGAATACGCGCGCTCGTGTCGAAGGGTATTTCCGTCTTGAATGGAAGCTTGCAGTCGATCGCTCTCATCTCATGGCCGCCGAGAGAGCGTTTCTGCTGCCGCTCGTCATCGATGATACTAGCGACGCCGATGCTCTCGTTCCGGACAAATTCCGCGAGGTGCAGTGGACGTACCTACCGGTGGGAGACATTCCTGCCAATTTTGTCGAGCGAGTATCTCGCCTGCTGTCGCAGGATGATCATATCTCGCCTACAGCGGATCGGCAGGGCTTGGCGACGATAATTACAGCGACGGAGCCGCAACGCGCACCGCGTGGGCACCTGCTCGCCGCGATCGGGCTGGTAGCCGTCCTGCCATTCGAGAATTCGACCGGCGATTCCGCGATCGATTACCTGAGCGACGGAATATCGGAGTGCCTCATCAACAAGCTCTCGAGCTTAAGCGGGCTGCGCGTTATCTCGCGAACGTCCGCCTTCGCCTTCAAGGGCAAGAAGATGGAACCGACGGAGATCGGCCGAAGGCTTGGCGTCGATGCGCTAGTCCTTGGCAGTCTTGCTCAACGGGGCCTGAGCCTGTCCATCACCGCGGAACTCATGAGCATGGGCGACGCAACCCAGTTGTGGGGCCAGAAGTACGCGCGGCGGGCGGACGACATGATGCAGGTCGAAAGCGAGATCGCGACCACCATCGCGCGGACCCTGCGCCGCAAGCTGAGCGGCGTAGAGAAGGTGAAACTCGCTCGCACCGCCACCTGCGATCCGGAGGCCTATCGCCTGTACCTCAGGGGGCGGGACTTCCTTGTGGGCAACCAACAGGAGATGGACAAGAGCGTCGACTACTTCCAGCAGGCCGTGGCGCGCGCGCCGGACTACGCCATGGCCCACGCCGGGTTGGCCGAGGCCTACACTCGCCAGGCATTCCTTCGCGCGGTCGATCGCACGGAGGCGGTGGGAAAGGCGCGCGACGCCGTGACCCGCGCGCTCGAACTCGATCCTGACTTAGCCGAGGCCCGCGCCGCGCTCGGCCTCGTGCGGTTCTACTTCGAGTGGGAGTGGGCGGGTGCGGACGCCGAGTTCCGTCGGGCGCTGGAGCTAAACCCCGGGAGCCGCGCCGCGCACGAAAACTACGGGGTCTTTCTGACCGCGATGGGCCGCCTCGACGAGGGGCTCGTCCAGAGTCGCGAGGCTGCCATTCTCGACCCCCTCTCGGTCGGCCCGGCCCATGACATGGCGATCAACGCCCTGGTTAGGGGGGACTATGAGGAGGCGGCCACGGGTTTCCGCCACGCAATCGACATCGACCCCAACTGGACTTGGGGTTACATCAAGCTTGCTCGGACCCTGGCCATCCAGAAGAAGTGCAAGGAAGCCCTCGCGCAGGCAGAGATTGCCGAAAGGCGAATCGCGGGCGGCGTGGCCCCGCTGTCGTGGTCTTGGCTGGGCGCCACCTACGCGATCTGCCGCGATACCGCGCGCGCCCGCCAGAAGCTCGACGAGCTTCATGCCCTCGAAAAAAAGCAGTACGTGGATCCGGTGACCTTCGCCGAGATCCACAGCGCCTTGGGCGAGATTGACCAGGCGATTCGCTGGTACGAGAAGGCTTTCCAGGACCGGACGCCGAACATGGCCTATGCGGCCATCGTTTCGCGAATCGGCCCCGAGCTCGCCGGCGAGCCGCGCTTTCAGGCAATAGTAGACCGCATGGGCTTTCCGCAGCCGGCCAACTAGAGCGCTGCGGCATCGGATTCAATTCTTGCGGTGCAATTCCGTCCGCTTCCCAATCCTGGTGATCGTGATCGACGCAGGTGCACAAGGACTGTGTAACCGTCGCATTGAGGTGATGAACGCTGACCGGCGCTCGATCGGCACGCGTCGCTGGCCAAGTTCGAGCGATGATGTAAAGCTCTGCGGGGGAGTGCCGATCGGCGAGCCGGCCTGGCACGGCTTCTGTCCCGCTCGGCCAGTCGCGGTGTCGAGCCCGCGGGTTGCGCGCGTTGGCTTTCACCGTCTCGGACTGTAGACAGGTTGCAGTAGCCCGTTTGCTGTCCCGCGAGCGCGGAGGTGTTCGCACTGGTCTTTGGATAGGCGCGTTGCCAACGCCGAGGTTTCGGCGCGCATGAGGTTGTCAGGCTCTTCGCTGTGCGCGCCGCTATCGGACAGAACGTGCACAAGCTCGTGCGCCAGCACAAGCGGTAGGTCGAGCGCACCATGCGCCACCCAGATCGTGTCGGATAGCTCCGGCCGATCCGACGCGTTCCCGCGGCCGACCGCCTCCGCGTCATAGGCTGGCCGGTTGCGCGTGTCCTCTACAAAAAACACTGCAGGTTTCTGGACCAATATGCGCCGCAACAGCTCCCGCGACACTGGAGTTGAGTAGAAATGAAACCGGCGTGGCGCCTCGACTACACAGAACTCCACTCGAGAAAGGGAGACTTGGCACTGCGCAAGCAGGCCCGTGACGCCGACTACCGCCGCGCGAATCTCCTCCTGCGACCAGAGCGTTCCGGCAAACGTATGGAGCGAAATCGAAAGTGAGTGAGACGCTTCAGAGCGCGTCGGCATTCTCTGAAACGCGACGGTGCAACTCTCCACGGGGTCCTTTCCCTCGGAAGCCACGACGGATGTCGCGGCGAGGCCCACCACCACCACTACCGCTGCAAGGAGCTCGTTCAGCCCGCACATCCAGTTCCTTATTGTTATTGACCCCTCACTCCTTCGAATTCGCTGTACGAAAAGGCTGATCATTCCAATGAAAGAACATTAATTAATTGATATTAAACATATATTTGGCGGATGGGGTGGGATTCGAACCCACGAAGAACTCGCGCCCTTGCCGGATTTCAAGTCCGGTGCATTCGACCACTCTGCCACCCATCCGTTCTTTGAAATCAGCCACTTGGCGGCCTGCCGGCCTTGCCAAGTGTAGCAAGATTCCGGAATTGCCTCCGCCAGCCCCGCGCCTTGAAATGGGCGGGATCGACGCAATGTTGGGGCCGAGGACCCTAGCCGCCTGGCTTGGCTATCCTTGGAAATGAAACCCTGCACCTTTCTGTTAGTCTAAGAGTTGCTTGGCCCCGTTAGGGCCGCCTGTAGGAGGGATAGATGGATCGAAAATTCGAACCGGTGATGTCGGGCCAGCCGACGCGGCCGCGCACCCCTGCGTTTGACGGCACCGTTGCGCCGCCGTTGGCGCAGAACAACGTCCTGCGCAATACGTATTGGCTGCTTGCGCTGTCGATGCTGCCCACGGTTGCGGGCGCGTTCGTCGGCGCGCAACTCAATTTCTACGCGCAGTTCGCCGCGCACCCGATCGCTACACCGCTGCTGATGTTCGGTGCCATGATTGGCATGCTGTTCGTTGTGACGAGGCTGCGCAATAGCGCGTGGGGCATCGCCGCGTTGTTCGGCTTCACGTTCGTCGCCGGCCTGATGCTTACACCCATCCTTACCGTCGCCGGCGGGTTCCGCAACGGCTGGCAGTTGGTCGGACTCGCGGGTGCGATGACGGCGGCGATTTTCTTCACGATGGCGGCGGTCGCGACGGTGAGCAAACGCGACTTTTCCGGCATGGGCAGGTTCCTAATGGTCGGCACGGTTGTGCTGATCGTGGCCAGCTTAGCCAACCTCTTCTTCCAGATCCCGGCGCTGACGGTTACGCTGTCGGCGATCACCGTGCTGATCTTTTCCGCGTGGCTGCTGCACGACCTGAGCAACATCATCCGCGGTGGCGAGACCAACTACATCATGGCGACGATGAACCTGTTCCTGAACCTGTTCAACATCTTCATCAGCTTGCTCAACCTGCTCCTCGCATTCACCGGGCAGCGCGACTAAACGGTAACCGGCAGTAGCTTCATGGGCGCCTGCGGGCGCCCATTTTTTTGGCACCGGCCGTGCCCGCCGTACCCCTCATCCCTCGCTCGCCTAGCTTTCAAACAGTGCGATGGATTCGACATGTGCCGTGTGCGGGAACATGTTGACCACGCCAGCCGCGGCGAGGCGATATCCGCGCTCGTGCACCAGGACCTCGGCGTCGCGCGCGAGCGTGGCCGGATTGCACGAGACGTACACGATGCGGGCCAGCCCGCCGGGATCGTCGCGCTTCGGCAGGGACTTCACGAGTTCGACTGCGCCCTCCCGCGGCGGGTCGATCAGGGCGCGGACGAGCGGGCCCAGGCCGGCAATGCTCTCGGGTGTGGCCTCGAACAAGTTGGCGACGACAAAACGCGCCCGCGCGTCGAGACCGTTGTGACGGGCATTGTGCTGCGCGCGCTGGACCAGCGCTGCGCTGCCTTCGACGCCGACCACATCGGCGCCACGTCGCGCGATCGGCAGCGTGAAATTGCCCAGGCCGCAGAAGAAATCGGCGACTCGCTCGCCAGGGTGGGGATCGAGCAGCGCCAGCGCGCGCCGGACCAGGACGCGGTTGATCGCGTTGTTGACCTGCGTAAAATCGGTCGGCGCGAACGGCATGACCACGCCGAATTCCGGCAGCAGGTACGTCAGCGATGATGTGGCTGGATGAAACGGCAGCACCGTCGCCGGACCGCCGGTCTGCGTCCAGAAAGCAACGGCGTGGCGATCCGCGAACTCGCGCAGGCTGGCCTCGTCCGCCGGCGTCAGCGGCGCGAGAATGCGCAGCACCAGCACATAGTCGAGCACGACGTCGTCGCCATCTTGCGTCTCGCCCACCGCAAGCTCTATCTGCGGCAAGCGGTCATAGATCGTCAGCGACGCGACCAGCAGGCGCAATGCGGGCAGCAGATCGGAAATTTTTCTTGGCAATACGTGACACTCCGTCATGTCGGCCACGAAGCTCGACTTGCGCTCGTGAAAGCCCACCAGCACCACGCCCTTTTTCGCGACGTGGCGCACCGTGAGGCGCGCACGGTAGCGGTATCGCCAAGCCGGCCCTTCGATGGGCGGGAACATGCGTTCCGCGCGCACGCGGCCGATGCGCGCCAGCGCCTCTTCCAGCGCGCGCTGCTTCGCGGCGACCTGCAGCGCCGGGTGCGAGTGCTGCAGCGTGCAGCCCCCGCAAACGCCGAAATGCGGACAACGCGGCACGACGCGCGACGCGTTCGCCCTCACGACAGACGTGACGCGGGCGGTCTCGAATGTCGGCTTGACCCGCACCGTTGTCGCGTGGACGCGCTCGCCCGGCAGCGCGGCTTCGACGAATATCGCCTTGCCGTCGACCCTCGCGACGCCGCGGCCTTCCTGATCGAGCGACTCGATCGTCAACAGCGTGGTGGAGGAGAGGGCGGACGTGGCGGCCATGCGAATGACACGGAAGGTTCGGAATCGGACGAAAGGCCGCGAATTGTACCTTTGCGCAGTCGCAACCAACGCCGGCTCCGGTAAAATTCGGCGCATGAAGCTGCTCGCTTTCGATACGTCTACCCAGTGGCTTACCGTCGCATGCGGCGCGCAGGACGCGTGGTGCGTCCGCGGCGAGCCGTCGGGGCAGGCGCATTCGGAGCGCCTGCTGCCGCTGATCGACGCCGTGCTCGCGGAATCGGGCTGGTCGTTGCGCTCGCTCGACGGCATTGCCTTCGGCGCGGGTCCAGGCTCGTTCACCGGGGTGCGGATTGCTTGTGGCGTCGCGCAGGGCTTGGGGCTAGGTGCAGATCTTCCGCTCGTGCCGGTGCCGACGCTCCTGGCACTGGCGCATGCGGCGTGGCGTGAACACGCGGCCACGCGCGTCGTGGCCTGCCTCGACGCGCGCATGCGCGAGGTCTACGTCGCGGCGTATGAGCGCGTGCAATCGCGCTGGAGCGACGTGCGCGTACCGGCCGTCCTTGCGCCGGTTGCCGTGACGGCGCCTCCTTCACCCGCTTCGTCCTGGTTCGGTGTCGGCGGCGGATTCGCCGCGTACCCTACGCTCGCGGCGCAGCTTGGATTGCGCGGCGTGGATGCGGAAGCGGTGCCGGATGCCCGGGCGATTGGCGAACTCGCGCAGCCGCGGTTCGCGGCGGGCGAAGGCGTCGCGGCGGCGGATGCGGCACCGCTCTACGTCCGGCACCGGGTGGCATTGACCACCGAGGAGCGCGCCGCTGGCGCGCGCCTTTGACATGGCCAGCCTGCCACGGTTCGAGCATTCCGCTGAAGTGCAGTGGCGCCCGCTGGCGCTGCACGATGTTGCATACGTCGCCGCCCTCGAGGCGCATATCCACGCGGCCCCCTGGACGCCGGACAATTTCCGCGAAGCGATTGCAGCGGGCTATAGCGCGCGAGTCGGCGAACGCGAAGGCCGCATCATTGCCTATGGCGTGCTGATGCTGGCGCCGGGCGAGGCGCAGTTGCTGAATCTGTCGGTAGTGCCCGATGCGCGCCGCCAAGGCCTGGGCAGCGAACTGCTCGCACAATTTTTAGACGATGCACTAAGGCTCGGAGCAGAACAGGTGTTCCTCGAAGTCCGCGAGTCGAACGCTCCGGCCATTGCTCTCTATGCGCGTGCGGGGTTCAAGCCGGTTGCGCGCCGGGAGGCCTACTATCCGCCGGGAAGCGATGGCCACCCGCGCGAGGATGCGCTGGTCATGCGGCGCGCCGTGTCGAAGCCATGACGGCGACGCGCGACGAAATCCTGGTCGAACTCGGGTTGACGCCGACGTGGCGCCGTCGCCATGCGGTTGTCCCGCCACCACCAGCGTCACAGGACGGCGAATCGCGGAGCGCGCGCATCGCCTCGCTTGCGTGGGTCGATTTCGCGGCGGACGTGGATGCCTGTACCGCGTGCGGGCTGTGCAGGTCCCGCAACAAATCAGTGCCCGGCGTGGGCGACACCAGCGCGGAGTGGCTGTTCGTGGGCGAGGCGCCGGGCGCGGAAGAAGACGCACGAGGCGAGCCTTTCGTAGGGCAGGCCGGGCGTCTGCTCGACAACATGCTGGCAGCGCTTGGCATCGCGCGCGGGCGCAACGTCTACATCGCCAACGTGCTCAAGTGCCGCCCGCCCAACAATCGCGCGCCGGAGCCCGCAGAGTCCGACGCGTGCAGGCCGTATCTGGAGCGGCAGGTCGAACTGATCCGGCCCAAGCTCATCGTCGCGCTCGGCAAGAGCGCCGCGTCGCTCTTGCTGAACACCGACGCGACGATCGCCAGTCTGCGCGGCCGCCTTCACCAGTATCAGGGGGTGCCGTTAGTCGTGACCTATCACCCTGCCTACCTGCTGCGCAATCTACCGGACAAGGCGAAGGCATGGGAAGATATGCTCTTGGCACGCCGCACGGTGGCTCCGGGGGCCTGACTTCGTCAAATTCGCTGCCGGTCGCGGAAATGCCTTGAAGCGGTGGCATGGACACCCCACCTTGCAGCCTGCGGGTTGACCGCGGTTCGACATCCGTCTGGAGGAAAAATGCTTAGAAAAATCGCCGTGCTGTGCGCCGCCTTGGTCACCATGACGCTGGCCGGCTGCGGCTACAACGACCTGCAGCGGCAGGATGAAGGGATCAAGGCCGCGTGGTCCGAAGTGCTGAACCAGTACCAGCGTCGTGCCGATCTCGTGCCCAACCTCGTCAATACGGTCAAGGGCTACGCAGCGCAGGAACAGACGGTGCTGACCGAGGTGACCAATGCCCGAGCCAACGTCGGCGCGATCAAGGCCACGCCCGAACTCATCAACGACCCGGTAGCGTTCAAGAAATTCATCGAGGCGCAAAGTCAGTTGACGGGCGCGCTGTCGCGACTCCTCGTGGTGTCGGAGAACTATCCGAACCTAAAATCGGACGCATTGTTCCGCGACCTGCAATCCCAGCTCGAAGGTACGGAAAACCGCATCACCGTGGCGCGCAAGCGTTACATCGATTCCGTGCAGACGTACAACTCGACGGTGCGTTCGTTCCCGACGAACCTGACCGCGATGCTCTTCAAGATGGACGTGAAGCCCAATTTCGCGGTCGAAAACGAGGCGACGATCAGCGC
>Ga0070670_100005938_pt1 | contig 10326 bp, 10 predicted proteins | sample KBSS63metaG_FD_64665 | JGI IMG/M metagenome (GOLD analysis project Ga0070670, IMG submission 64665) | Switchgrass rhizosphere microbial communities from Kellogg Biological Station, Michigan, USA - KBS S6-3 metaG | ecosystem: Host-associated > Plants > Roots > Rhizosphere > Soil ... | reverse complement strand
ATAAGGCGATGTCTTGTCCCTCACTAATTCGCAAATCTGATCGCAACGGAAGCGTAATGGGAATGGGAAAGATGTGGGCGTCCGTCAAACGCATCCCGGTGAGTACGCTTTGGTAATCCGCCTGGCCCATAAACGTATCCAGGGGCGAGAAGGCGCCAACGGCGAGTAATTCCAAATCACAGAGAGACCTCTCCGACAATTGCAGGGCTGGCAGCGAATTCGCGTAGACAGCTAATGCTTTTGCTTCTTCGTCTGGACAGACCAGGTTAACTAAATCACCTCCATAGGGAGACAAGAGCCGAAGTTCGTTGGTTTGCGAAGTCATCTTTAATGGACTGATCCGGTTTTAAGGTGGAGCTTATTGTTCTCGCGCGATTGGATTTAAGTGGCGGGCTGCAGCTGCCGGGCCGCTTCCAGGTCTTCGTAGATCGGGTAGAGCCATTTATCAGCGGCGTCCCGAATTGCGTCGCTGGCTTTGTCTCGTTTTTTTTGGCTGTCGCTTTGAAATGGCGCTGAGGAATTCTTGGCATCGGGCTTCGCCGCAGCGCGAACGCTGGCAATTTCGACGTCAGTGCAATGCAGATCAAAGAATTTCAGTAGAGACTCAGGCACAACTTCCGGAAGCTCTCGATAGTTAATCAAACGCCCGCCGTCTCGATAATGTTGCAGCGCTGCCGCGCAAATGCTTGCCAGAACTTTTGCGCAATAGTCTTCAGGTCGTAGAGAAAAGGCGGTTTGCACGTCCATGCCGAACAAGGTTGGAGTCAACACGCCGGGAATCATGTGAGCGCCGCGATTACTAAAGTGCGAAACCAGCACCTCAACCGGATCTCGATAAAAAAAAATCCAGGGCACGTCAGGAAAAGCATGGCGAATCAGAGGCAGGTCCAAAGTGTTCCAGGCATCAAACTTAACAAAAAAATGTTGTTCTCCACCCAGCCTGCGCTGGCCCAATGCGCTGACCATCCAGCGCAGCCAGGTGATTCGCTGATCGTCGGTTGTTTCCGTAACGGTGAACTGCGCTCGCAGGGTTGCATCGATCGGTCGCGCTTCCGAAACCACCACGTTTGTCGAAACGGCCTTCAACATCTGCGACGCCAAGGTTGAACCACAGCGAGACATATGAAAGATGAATCCGGTTGGATCTATTCCTGGCCGGGCTTGCTGCCATTGCTCGAGAACTTCAATCGGTGTTTGATGTCGGAATAACAGGTTGAATGGCCGGGCCATGCATTTCCCGATTGTCTGTTCGAAGAATGCCGCGTCGAAACGCTGCGCGCCGAGGTAACACCAGTCCACGATTGGTTTCCCCTCGCGCCAAAAGAAGCGTGCCGGAACCCAGCCTTCAAGTTGTGACACGTCCGTTAATCTATCCATCGCTCGATCCAGGCCTGTTGTTCCGCGCGCATTGCATTATCTGCATCGGCCGCGCTGAAACGATAACCGAGTTGCCGGCCCAGGCCCACCAACAGTCTGATAAAACTCTCGCGGTCGTCGGTTTCGCGCAGCCGCCGTTGTAAGTTCAAATCCTTTAAGACCGTCTGGCGGAATCGCTGCAACTCTTCAGGCGACGAAGAATTTTTGTCAGACTGGTTTGCTTCACTTTCGCTGGCGATGTCCGGCGGAAGCAAGCCTCGCAGCCATTCGTTGAGCTCGCAATCGATAACCAGATGAATCCGATCAGTATTGCCGCGGTTCTCAACCCAGTGCGGCAGACTTAAATCAAGATACCAACACTCCCCGGGTCGCAAATCAACGCGGTGCGCGTCAAGAAAGAACTGCACGTCAGGATTGGTAACAACCGGGATGTGTAAACGAAGCTGACCGCCTTCAAAGCCAAGATCGTAGTCACGATGTTCTCTTATCTGCGAGCCCGGTGCGAGCTTCAAAAATCTGACGGACTGCAGCGTGCATTGAAACGTGCTGAGCGTTTCCCGCACATTCGGACAACGCTCAAGGAGCGGCGTATCAGCAAAAGAGAGTTCTGCGATTGTATGCGAAGATAGTTGACGAGCGTTGCCATCTTTGGCACGCAGGGCCACGCCCGTCCATGCTCCTTCAAAGTAATTCTGATTGAAGTGCGTTATCCATTCATCAGCAGCGATCTGATCGAGATCTGATCGCAGCGCTTCAGGATCGAATTTGAAAGGGAGCTTGAAACTACTGATCATTCTACGGTGACACTGATTGCAATATTATGATTACTGATGTGAGAATCGTTAACCGGCCCGGCCTTGAATCTCTTTTTCATTGTAGCAAGGAGAATAATACTTTATGCAGCCTGCAGCGACTCTTCGTGTCTCCACTCCCGACGATGAAGAGTTTTTGTTCGCCGTTTACGCGAGCACACGCGAGGAAGAATTGAGGTTGTGGGGCTGGGACGACAATCAGAGGCGTACGTTCCTCGAGATGCAGTTCCGCGCCCAGAGCCAGCAATATAGCTTGTGTTATCCTCAGGCAGACAGCAGCATTATTCTTTTCGGGGATGATCCAGCCGGACGTTTGCTGGTTGATAAAAGCGGGGAAGAGATTACGTTGGTCGATATCGCATTGTTGCCGGAATACCGCAATCGAGGTATTGGAACGATATTGATTCAATCGCTCTTGCAGGAAGCAACCGCCGCCGGAAAGAATGTAGCACTGCATGTTTTGCGCGACAGTGCGGCGGCGCGATTGTATGAACGACTGGGATTTACCAGGGTTGATGAAGACGGACTTTATCTCGAGATGAAAAAAACTCCCGGCGAGAACAGCGGAAATTGACTGCTATAGTTTCCTGACCACGCAAACTGTTACCTTCTGACGACTGGTTGAATGACCCTCTACAAACTTAGTCCCCACGCCCACATAATTGAGAGCCGTTTGCGCCCCGGTAATGTTCATTACGGTATCTTTCATCAATTGACCGGATACGTGGTCGAGCCACGCGGAAACGTGACCCGGTTGCTGCTCGCCACGCGAATGGGAACCAATGTTTCACTAAGCGAGGAGGATTTCGACAAGTTGGGCGATGAGGGCGCGCAGCTTGGCGAACTGATCAAGGAAAAGTTTCTCATACCGAGCAATGAGGATCCGTTCGCGTCATTCGAATCGCTGCTGGATCAATTTGTCGTACGGCCAATGCAGAACCCGGCCATCGCCTATCGCGACCAGAGCGGCGAAGTAAAGCTGGTTCGCACCTCGATGGCGAAGCGGATCTATTCGCCGAGAAGTATAGAGTCGTTGCCAGTTGTTGAAGAAAGTATGCCGGCCGGCGCAGCGAATGTGTTTCTGCAAGCCGACGGCTCCAGGACACTCAGGGAAGTATTCGCAACTGCCGGAATAACGAATCCTCTGGACGACAGCCGCTGCTGGGAAATCATCGAGTATCTCTCTAGTCCCCACCGACAACTGATCAAGTTCACACCACACCGAGAAGATCTGACCGACCCTTTCAAACCTTGCAACCGGGTGCCGCGCAATTTCTACCATGAGGCGAAATGGGGTGAGGCTGCGACTGACGACGGGGGACACTCGATCGCGGATTTTCACGTGCAGGGAATCGGAGACGCGGCGTGGGAGTTTGATTTGATCGAGCCAACCGTCAATCATGCGCTTCGATATCCGAGTGAAGCCCTGGCGGGCCTCAACTACGGCGAACGCTTTTGCGTTTCTACGTTGACTCCCGACGTGCTTCCAATGCTAGGCGATACCAATCGGCTTGAAACACTCGAAGTGGGCGGCGGGACGGGAAGCTTTGCGCGGTCCTTTATTGAACAGGCGCGGCGCGTCAGCACGCCAGCCGGCGAGCCAATCGAAATCAACTATCAGATTATGGATTTGTCGCCGTCTCTGATTCAGAGTCAGCAGCAGAAACTCGCCGGGGTCGTTCCGGCCGTGACGCACTACCAACAAAACGCCACGAGCTTCGATCTTCCCGACCGAAAATTTGACCTGATCATTGCGAACGAAGTTATCGCGGATTTTCCGGTGGCTTTGGTGAAACGTTCGCGCGACGAGAACGACGAGCCGGCGTCACACTGGCAAGGTGAGGGCGCCAGCGACCTTGAAAAATATGATCTTGACGAATTGCCGCAGGCAGACTCGTTCCTGTTAAATAGCGGCGTCTTTCGTTTCATCGAGCGCGCCTGGGAGCATTTAGCTCCTGGCGGAGTCGTGATCATGTCGGAGTACGGCGGTGTCGACACTTTTCCGATTCAGAGTTACCACCTAAACCACGAAGAGTTTTCAATTCATTTCGGTCACGTGCAAACGTGCGCGCGCAAGGTAGGCTTTGAGTGCCGGCTAATCGGCCTGAAGTATTTTCTCGGACTGGATGATCAGGTGCGGATGCTCGACGGGCAAGAAGAACACATTCTGTGTTTGAATTACGTCTTTCAAAAGTACGGCGCTTCGCTTCCGTACGCTTTGATATCGCAGGGCGAGTTTCAGAAACGGTTTCAGCAGCTGGTGGATGAAATTAGCCTGACGGGCTTTTCATTTTCGCCGTTGGCGAACGGCTTTCATTATGGACCGAGAATCAATGATTTCATGTTCGCTATCATGAGCAAGCCGAAGTAATGTTTTAAATAAATCATTGGTGCGCCAAAAGGAGAAACGAATGGGTGCTTCCCTTACACATGAAAACTTTGCCGCGCAGTTAAATAAAAAATTTCGCGTTCAAATTGATGAGGCCAACGCCGTGGATTTGGTTTTGGCGGAAGTGTCGGAGCTGAAGTCATCTCCCAGACAAGAACAATTCTCCATTGTTTTTCAGGGACCGCTCGAGATGTTTTTAGGACAAGGCTTGCGCCAGTTTGAGCAAGACGAAATGGGCGAATTCGACCTTTTCCTGGTTCCGATTGGCCAGGACGACAATGGTTACTCTTACGAAGCCGTTTTCAATCGAATAAACAAATGAACGAGCACAGCCAAACCTCCGGCGATCCGTCGCCCATTACCCTACGGCCGGTTGTCGCAGCTGATGAACCGCTGCTCCTGGAAATCTATGCAAGCACCAGGGCGGAAGAGATGGCAATGGTGCCATGGACCAGTGAACAGCAAGACGCGTTCGTGAAGATGCAATTCACCTCGCAACAGGAGCACTATAAGAAACTTCAGCCGGATGCCGATCACGACATCATTATGTTGAATGGTCGTCCGGTGGGACGGCTCTACGTTGCACGGACGAATGAACGCATTGAAATCATGGACATCACTGTGCTGCCGCAGCATCGCAAGTCCGGCGTGGGCAGCCGCCTAATCAAAGGCTTGATGGATGAAGCGTCTCCCTCGCGGCCGCTCAGAATCTATGTCGAGACTTTTAATCCTTCGCTTCGTCTTTTTGAACGGCTTGGCTTCAAAGTGGTAGACGAACAGGGCTTTCACTTGCTTATGGAGTGGGTTCCACACACTTCCACACCCGCGTCCTGATCGGACGCCGAGCTCCAGCATAAATATCGCGTGCCCATCGAAAGAGAGGCAGCTCCATTCCAATGCGAGAGGTTCGTGTGAGTTGAACGAGGAATATACCTTATGGATGGAGGTGGTTAATGATTGCTTCGTAATGCGGTGCGTTCTTGTCGGACGTCATCATAGGCACGAGCAAAAACGAAAACGTACCGAGCCGATCGTGCTGGATCAGATAGGTGTTCTGTTTAAGCTTTAATGTTTGATCGCCGCGGAACAGCAGGGAGAAACCCTCTTTTCGATTGCCAAATGCCCGCGCCTGACGCAAGTCTTCGACGGCTACCAACTTGACCTTGCTCTTCGCAGTTGTCTCGTTGATGGAAAATTCCGTATTCAGCTGCGCCATGAACGCCGCCTTCGACAAGCCCAAGCCTCCGGACGAGGCTAGCGTTTCTCTTGCAAGAGATCTTTCAGCAAAGCTAAGCGGAACTCCAGCAGCAAGCGCAACCAGAGAACCCTTCTTCAAAAAATCTCGACGGGAAGTTGACATTGAACATACTCCTAACGGGAAGTTTGAATAGCGTAAACAGCGGGGTTCCAAAGGCGGGCCAGTCTATTGTTTCTTTTCTAAAGTTGCAACAGAAAAGTTTCAACCGAGGACGGAAAAGTTTCAAAGATAAAAAATATCTTGTATTTCAGTTCCGGTTCAATATATAGTCCGCCTCGCACTTTACTTCGGCTTTCTTGGTGGCTTGTTTGAACCTCCCTCGGCGCGGTAAAAAGAGCGACGGATTTTACGAGCACGCCTGTTTAGTTTTCAATTTCATTTCAGCAGTCTGGGCAATCCCGCGAGCGTAGTTTACGCACGGGACCACAGCCGTCCACGACGGCCGCGAAATTCCCTGCACCCTTACGCTGAGTGACCAGGATATCTTTCTTTGAAGAAGGAGTAGATCATGTCACAACCCTATGTTGGCGAAATTAGAATGTTCGGCGGAAACTTTGCGCCCGCTGGATGGGCTTTTTGCAATGGTCAGCTAGTCCCCATTTCCGAAAACGATGTTCTCTTTAACCTGATCGGCACGACTTACGGTGGAGATGGACAATCGACCTTCGCCCTGCCCAATCTACAGAGCCGGGTGCCGATTCACGTGGGCCAGGGCCCGGGAATTTCGCAAAGCTACCAACTGGGTGAATCTGGCGGCGTCGAATCGGTAACGTTAACCGCCCAGTCAACACCAATCCACACGCATCCGGCGCTTTGTAATAGCGCGGCCGGTGGTTCAGATCCGGCCGGCGGCGTTTGGGCCCAATCTGATGGCAATCAGTACTCCGTTAACACCGGACCTGATACCACCATGGCCAACATGCAGACGACCACAGCGGGAGGATCTCAGCCGCACGACAACATGATTCCGTATCTGGTCGTCAGCTACATCATTTCTCTGTTCGGAATCTATCCAAACCCAAACTGATTGGTTGGCAAATGGCACTCTCGATTGAAGCGAGGGGCCAGAACTAATAAGGAGCGACGATATGGGCACACCATTCATTTCTGAAATCAGAATCTTTAGCTTTAGTTTCGCGCCCAAGGGATGGGCACAATGCAACGGGCAATTTTTGCCAATCAATCAGAATCAGGCGTTGTTCTCTTTGCTCGGGACGACTTATGGAGGCAATGGACAGACGACGTTTGCGCTGCCTGATTTGCGTGGCCGTGTCCCGTTTCATGTGGGCGGCAGCTTTACGCAGGGCCAGGCTGGTGGCCAGGAATTTCACACGTTAACTATTTCGGAGATGCCCGCGCACACGCACGCGTTAACGGGCAACACCGCCGCGACGGGCGCCAGCAATAACGCTACTGCCGCGTCGCCAACGGGTGCTTATTGGGCCAATAGCGGGAAAAATGTTTTTGCCAGCGGCAACCCAAACGGCGCCATGTCGCCGGCGACGGTCACAAACTTCGGCGGCAGCCAGCCGCATGAAAACCGCTCGCCTTTCCTGGTGCTCAATTTCTGTATCTGTCTTACTGGCGCGTTTCCTTCAAGAAACTAAGGAGAAGAAAAATGTCTAGTCCTTTTGTGGCGGAAATTAGAATCTGGGCCTGCAACTTTGCACCGACCGGCTGGGCCCAGTGTAATGGGCAGCTGTTGCCCATAAGCCAGAACACGGCGCTGTTTTCACTGCTTGGCACATACTATGGCGGCGATGGCAAGTCGACCTTTGCGCTGCCCAATATCCAGGGCTCGGCGGCGATGCATCAGGGCCAGGGTTCGGGGCTGTCTCAGCGTTTCCTGGGTGAACAAAGCGGCGAGGAATTCGTCACCTTATTGACCTCAGAAATACCGATACACAACCACGCTATCGGCAAGGCTTTGAATGCGGGTGGCGATTCGCAAAGCCCCGTGGGCGGTGTTTGGGCTGAGGCGCCGGCGGGTCGCGGCGGGTTCGTAAATATTTATGCAGCGGCCGCCACCGGCACCGTGAATCCGAATTCATTAGCCATCACCGGCGGCAGTTTGCCACATAACAATTTGCAGCCTTATCTAACGCTGAATTTTTGCATTGCGTTACAAGGTGTCTTCCCGCCGCGTAACTAGGCCCGATTGAGCGAGCGAACTAAATAGCGCGAAGGCCAGAAACGTCTTCCGGTTTCTGGTCTATGTTCGCGAGGGATGGATTCATGACTTTGCCTTCCTAGATCTAGTTCGCCCGCTGCTAAAGGATTTCGATTACCTTGCCCGAGCGGCTTTAGTCCTGATTTGAACAAAATCGCATCATCCACATCGCATACGTTGAGGAGGTCGCCAATGCTCGATTCTCAGACCCGAAGAACTAACTCTCGAACCGCGCGCAAAACCTACAGAGTTTTGTCGGTCGTCGCGCTCTTCGCCGTTAGTGCGGCGGCATTATTTGCAGTTTCTGTGTGGTCTCATTCAAGCGCGGCGAACCGTTCGGCAGAATCAGGCCAGCGCACGACTCACCGAATCAGCATGCGACCAGCGGGCGCTAGTTTGCGTGCCATGCCTTTAACGGCCGCGCCGCTACTCGCAAGTATTACGGTCGATAGAACTGACGACGTTTTCTCGGCTTCGGCTTGCACGGCCGCCGCCAACGATTGCAGTCTGCGTGGCGCCGTGGCTTTCGCGAACGTCAACCCGGCCACGACCATCAACGTGCCGGCGGGAACCTACCTGCTCACCATCAATGGTAGCAGCGAAGGCTTCAATGGCGACGACTCAATCGGCGATCTCGATATCCTCAATACCAATACCAGCATCATCGGCGCGGGCGCCGCGACGACCATCATTCAACAGACGCAGCCAAACGATCGCGTAATCGAAGTGAATCCGTTTCTCGACGCTGGATTCGTAACCAGCATTTCGGGAGTGACGATAACTGGCGGCAAAGAAACCACGGCCGCTTGCGGCGGTGGAATCGTAGCGGGTTCTATCGGTAACGATCTGACCGTTACCAATTCTGTGATCTCAGGTAATTCAGCGACCGGTGCCGGCACCTTCGGTGGTGGCGGCATTTGTTTTACCGGTGGCAATCTGACCCTCAACGGCACCACCTTCAGTAGTAATTCGACGAGCGGCAGCGGCGGCGGTCTTGTTTATACGGCAGGCGACTTGCTCGGAAGAACTCCTTCGCCTGGAGTTTTGAATGTAACGGGTTCGTCGTTTACCGGTAACACTGCCGCTTCGATTAGCGGCGGCGGTGGCGCGGCCGATCTGTTCAACTTCAATCTCGGCACGGGCACTTACAACTTTACGAGTTCTTTATTCCAGAGCAACACCGCTACCACGGGAAATGGCGGCGCGATCATCGTTGAAAGCGGTGGACCGCTAACCGTCACGACGAGCGCCTTTGCCAGTAATAGTGCCGGCACTGCCGGCGGCGCCATTTTCTCCGGCGCCAGTGTTGGCAGCGTCAGATACTCACGACTGGTAGGAAACACTGTTCCTGTGGCTACCAACGGGCTAACCATTTTCCGGAGTTCGGGGCTGTTTACCGCCGAGGACAACTGGTGGGGAATCAACACTGGACCCGGCCCCAACGATTTCCGTAGCTCCTCCGGTACCGCCACGACTCTCGCCTGGCTGCAGCTTCGCGCGAGCGCCAATCCCAATACGATTTGCGTGGGCGGCACGTCTACCATCAACGCCGACATCAAGCAGAGAAACACTGGGCCAGCTTTGACCGTTGAGTTGAACGGTCTGCCGCCATTCCCGGCCACCTTTGTTAATACAACGCCGGCGGTAGGTACCCTTTCCGGCGCGAGCGCGAATTTCGTCGACGGCGCAGCGTCCGCGACGTTCACAGCTACGTCGTCGGGCACGGCGAGTATCGACGTTATTGGAGACAATCAAACAGTTACCACTACGGTTACTGTCGCAGGTAACACCACCACTGACCCGGCGGATCAGGCGGTCTGCGAAGGCGCCACGGCAACGTTTACTACGACAGCTTCCGGCCCAGGCCCGTTCACCTTCGTTTGGAAGAAGGGCGCGACCGTTTTGAACAACGGCGATCTTGGCGGACGCGTTACGATCACCAGCGGCAGTAATACCAGCACGCTGAGTATTAGTAACGTTCAAGCGAGCGACGCCGACACGTATACCGTCGAGGCGACCGGCTCGTGCAGCACGGCTTCGCAGTCAGCTACGTTGACTGTAAGCCAGGCGACTACGACAACAGATCCGGCGGACGCAACTGTCTGCCAGGGTACAAACGCCAACTTCTCGACGACTGCGGGCGGAACTGGTCCTTTCAGTTACGCGTGGACTTTGGACGGCAACCCGGTCGGCGGCGACAGCCCGAGCGTCAGCATACCAACCGGCTCGCTTAGCATTGCCAACCACACTGTAGCCGTGACAACAACCGGCGCGTGCGGCAGCGCTTCGCAGTCCGCTACGTTGACCGTGCAGGAAGGCA
>Ga0070670_100005928_pt1 | contig 10334 bp, 6 predicted proteins | sample KBSS63metaG_FD_64665 | JGI IMG/M metagenome (GOLD analysis project Ga0070670, IMG submission 64665) | Switchgrass rhizosphere microbial communities from Kellogg Biological Station, Michigan, USA - KBS S6-3 metaG | ecosystem: Host-associated > Plants > Roots > Rhizosphere > Soil ... | reverse complement strand
GCGCTCTACGCGGTGCAGATCCCCTTCTACATTCTTGGCATTCTGGGCGTCCAGCTGCTGCACGCGATCAGCGCGAATCGCGTGCTCATGTGGGTGAGCATCGGAAATTTCTTCACGAACGTCATCGGCAATTACGTCTTCATGCGGGTGTGGGGCGTTCCGGGCATCGCGTTCGCCACATCCATCGTGTACTTCCTCTCGATGGTTGCGCTTCTCACCGCGGTCTGGAAACGGTTGGGCGAGCTCCAGCGCGAAAGCGTAGCGTCGCACGGCCCGCAGTCCTAGCTCTGTGACGACTCGTAATTTCGAAGGGCAGTCTGCGTTCGCCCCTGAGGCGAGCGCCTCACACGCACGGGCGCGTGATCGCGACGACGCAATTCCGCCACGTGCACGTCGTCGCGTCACGTTTGTCATCTCCTCGCTTCGCGGCGGCGGCGCCGAGCGCGTCCTGTCCCGGATGGCGAATTATTGGGCTGAGCGCGGCTGGCCGGTCACCATGGTCACGCTCGAGACGACAGCGAGCGACTTCTACGCACTTCATCCTTCAGTGGAGCGAGTCGGACTCGGCGTGAGCGGGGACTCGTCAGGCATCTGGCAGGCAACGCGGAACAACCTGCACCGGATTCGAATGATCCGCCGCGCGATCCAGGCGTCGCGACCCGAGGTCGTCATCTCGTTCATGGTGCCGACGACCATCATTACGCTGCTTGCCGCTCGGATGCCACGCGTCCCCGTCATCGTATCGGAGAGAATGGACCCGATCCGATCCCCGTTGCCTAGAATATGGAACACGCTGCGACGTATGACGTACCCATTGGCGCATGCGGTCGTGGTGCAGACACCGGAAGCACAGAGTTGGGCTGACGGCTTCCTGCGGAGTGAGGCGGTGCACGTCATTCCAAATCCCGTCTCCACATCCCTTCGTGCGAACGCCACGGACATGTCGAATGTCGTGAACCTGGGTGAGGGTTGGCGTCACGTCGTGGCAGTGGGCCGCCTGGACTCCCAGAAAGGGTTCGATCTTCTGTTGCGGGCCTTCGCGGTGTGCCGTGAAAATCGCCCGGGCTGGAAGCTGACGATTCTGGGCGATGGAGAGGAGCGGGAGCGGCTGGAAGCGCTCACGACGCAGCTCGGCATCGGCGCAGACGTTCAGATGCCGGGTACAGTGCCTGATACGACGCCGTTTCTTCGACGCGCCGACCTGTTCGTGCTGTCGTCTCGCTACGAGGGCTTTCCGAATGCATTGCTCGAGGCAATGGCGCTCGGAATTCCCGTCATCGCCACGGATTGCGCGAGTGGCCCCAAGCGAATCGTGCGCAATGACGTGGATGGACTGCTCGTCCGGAGCGATGACGCGCCCGCGCTGGCGAATGCGATGGCGGCACTCATGGACGACGAAGCGCGACGGCTGCGCTTGGGACATCACGCAGTGGACGTCACCAAGCGGTTCGAGGTCCGCCACATCATGGGAATGTGGGAAACGATCATCGACGACATCCTGCACAGCAGCACGCCCAACGCGGGGAGTGCGTCGACGTGAGTGCCTGGAACGCGGCGCTGCTGAGAGCGGTCGATGGTTAGCCCGACCATGGCGCCGCCAATGGGCGCCTCTGACGCCCCGGACCTGGCGTCGACGGTCCTCGAGCGTTCCTCACCTCTGACGCGGCGCCTCAGGATCTCATTCCTCCTCAACAACCTCGCATTCGGTGGGGCCGAGCGCCAACTGGTGGTGCTCGCTCGTTCCCTCCGGGAGCGAGGTCACATTGTCTCGGTGCTCACCCTCTATCCCGGCGGCGGGCTCGAGCCCGAGCTGCGCGCCGCCGGCGTGCGGCTCCGATCGATCGACAAGGGTGGCCGCTGGGACGTCGCCAGCTTCTTCATTCGACTACAGCGCGCGGTGCGTGAAGAGTCTCCCGACATCCTTCACAGCTACCTCGCGACACCCAACATCGCGGCGGCGCTGATTCGCCCGTTGTTTCCGGGAATGAAGATCATCTGGGGCGAACGGGCGTCGGACATGGACCTCAGCCGGTATCATTGGGTCGCGCGGCTTTCGGACGTCATCACCTCCGCTCTGTGCCGGTTTCCGGACTTGCACATTGCCAACTCGCAGTCCGGGCGCAACCACGCGATCAGTCGTGGATACCCGGCGGCGAAATTCGCGGTGATTCCCAATGGCATCGATACCGATCGATTCACGCCGGATCCCGCCGCCGGTCGCCACCTGCGCCATACGTGGAAGGTCGCCGACGATACCGTGCTGATTGGCCGCGTCGGCCGGCTCGATGTGATGAAAGATCATGAGACGTTCTTGAGGGCCGCCGCACAGATAGCCCGGCAGCATGACAACGTACGGTTCGTTTGCATCGGCAACGGGGACGCTCGTTATGGAGAGGCAATGCGCGCCCTGAGTTGTGACATCGGACTCGCTGACCGGGTGCTGTGGCTGCCCGCGCAAACGGATATGAACGCCGTGTACAATGCCCTCGACATCGTGTGCTCCTCATCGGCGTTCGGGGAAGGATTCCCCAACGTTGTCGGCGAGGCGATGGCCTGTGGCGTCCTCTGTGTCGTGACAGACGTCGGCGACTCCGCCATGCTCGTGGGAGACGAAGCGCTTGTCGTTCCGCCACGAGATCCCGTTAGGCTCGCGAGTCGTATCGACCACCTGCTCTCGGTCTCCACGACCGAGCGCAACGACATTCGCGCGCGCCTGCGGCGTCGCGTGGTCGAGCAGTTTTCCGTCGCACGGCTCACCATCGCGACCGAGACAGCGCTCCTCGGGCTACTTGACGGTCCCGAACGATGAAGCGTCGCACACTCCAGGCACTGCCCTCTCACGCCCCGCCGGTATGAACGTCCGTCGATTGACGCAGGTTCCGTCCATCGTCCTCATGACGGCGTTCTTCGCGTTCTTCGCGAGCTGTTACGATCAATTCCTCGACGCGAAAGGACGCCTGCCGTTCCTGAGCGTGTATTTGTTTCTTTGGGGCCTCGCGACGATGACGGTGGTGACAATCGTGCGCGCAACGGCATCCGAGTACGAGCGCGCACGAGTGATCGCGTTCTACCGAGCCAATGTCGCTGTGCTCGCACCGCTCGCGGCGTGGGTATTTTCCTCGTTTCTTGGCGCCTTCGTGACGACGGCGAATCTCGACGAGGGACCGCGATACGTTCTGTATCCCGCGTATAACGCAACGCTCATCATCCTCGCGATGTTGCTGCCGTTTCAGGAGCACCACCGGAAGTGGATGCGCTGGTACCTGGGCGTCGCGTTCGTGCTCGCTGCCGGAAGCGTGTTCGTGGATGTGATCCGGCCCGGCACGTTCTCCTTCCTGTCAGACCGAGCGGCCGGATTCGCGAGGAACCCGAACGGCGCCGGCTTCCTGCTCGTCACGCTGTGTTGCGCACTGATTGTCTTCGACCGGGTTCGTGTCACCGACCTGGCCGTGCTCGCGGTGACTGTCCTGGGCGTTATCGCCACCCTTTCTCGCGGCGGCATGATCCTGCTCGCGTTCGTCATCTGCTGCTACGTACCGTGCGTCGTCAGAGATGCCATGCGCCGAGGGCCACGGGTGATCATAATGCGCCTCGTAGCGCTCGTGGTGCTTGTCGCCGGAACGTACGGAGCCATCACCCAGCTCATTGGTCAACGAATGTTCTCGGGACGCGGGTCTCGCGTGGACATGCTACTCGGGAAGGAAAGGGTCGTTGGTCCGCGCGAGAACCGGGTTGAGATAGTTAAAGAGTCGTGGGAGATGGTGCTCGACTCTCCGTGGCTCGGGTACGGAAGCGGTTACACGATGGGCATGAAGGAGGGTCCGCACAACATGTACGTCAGTCGGTGGCTCGATAACGGCATTCCGGGAATCGCGAGCTACCTCTGGCTGCTGACTGCCGCGGGCCTTCTCTTCTGGAGGCGACGCTACCTGCCTGGATTGGTGTTCATGGGCGTCGTCGTGTTAGAGGGGTTCTTCAGCCATAACCTCCTCGATGAGCGCGCGTTCGTGCTGCTCCTTGGCGTGTTGCTCTCGCTATCCATGTTCAAGACAGGTGAACCCGCGATGGCCGCGCAGCGCTCCAGACGCTCCTCGCCCACGCTTGGTTTGCCCGCGCGCCCAACTGACCTGCGCGATGCAGCGGTCGGGCTTCATTCGTTAGGCTCACCACGTTCCCGATAACATCGTGTGTGGCATTGCGGGTATTCGGCTCTCCGAGCCGGCGGGGCTGGACCTCGCTGAGGAACGACTCGATCGCATGTTGGCGAGTCTCGCCCACCGTGGCCCGGACGACGCCGGTGTGTGGTCGGATCGACCCGCCGGTGTCCTGCTCGGACATCGTCGCCTCGCCGTGATCGACATCTCGCCACTCGGGCATCAGCCAATGGTGTCCGAGGATGGTCGCCTGGCGATCGTGTTCAACGGCGAGATCTACAACTACCTCGAGTTGCGTCGGGATCTCGAGCAACGTGGTGTCCGATTCGCCTCGAGCTCGGACACCGAGGTGCTCTTGTATGGGTACCGCGAGTGGGGAGACAAGGTGGTGGACCGTCTCGTCGGCATGTACGCGTTCGCCATCTGGGACGCGGCGACGGACCGGCTCTTCCTCGCGCGGGATCGGGCTGGAGAAAAGCCGCTCTACTACGCGAACGGCCCGTGGGGATTCGCGTTCTCATCCGAGGTGGGTGCGCTGACGCAGCTGCCGGGGGTGGCCGATGAAATCGACCCGGACGCGCTCTCGCTGTACCTCCAGTACCAATACGTTCCCGCTCCCTACTCGATCTATCGTGGCGTCAGGAAGCTGCCACCCGGACACGCCATGCGCGTCGAAGGCGGGCGTGCGACGGTCTGGCGTTATTGGGACCCGGTGCCTATGGCAACGGGCCCACGCATCGCGATCAGCGAAGCCGACGCCGTGACCCAGCTGGAATCGCTCCTCAGAACTGCCGTCCGAGGCCAGATGATCGCCGATGTCCCGCTCGGCGCCTTTCTCTCCGGAGGCATCGACTCGACCGCGGTCGTCAGTCTGATGGTCGAGCTGAGCACGATACCGGTTCGAACATTTACGGTCGGCTTCGACGTGCCGGCGTTCGATGAGTCGAAGCACGCCGGCGCGGTGGCCAAGATCCTCGGCACCGATCACACGGTCGAGTATCTGACGGAGCGCGACGCCCTCGACCTCATCCCCGAGGTCCCACGAATGTACGGCGAGCCATTCGCCGATCCGTCGGCGCTACCCACGCACCTCGTCTCGCGGACGGCACGGCGCCACGTCACCGTCAGCCTGTCGGGGGATGGTGGCGACGAAGCGTTAGGCGGCTATGAGCGCTACCATCAGCTTGGGATTGCGTCCCTGGTCGCGGGACCGCGGAGCCCGTTTCGTCTCGCCAAGCCCGCCCTGGCGTTGATGCCCGGCAGGCTCGGGCGCGCCGCAGCGCTTCTCTCGCTCCCGCAGATCGAGGTCTATCGACGACTCGTTTCGACGTTTGCGGCGGCGGACGTGAGATCCCTCGTAGGCCGGACGATACCACTCGCGGAATTCGAGCGGGCCTGGAGCTCGGCCGCTGGCCGTCCAGTCCGACAACGCGCTATGCTGGCAGATCTTCTGACGTACCTGCCTGAGGCTATCCTCGTGAAAGTGGATCGTGCGGCGATGGCCACTTCCCTGGAAACGCGCGCTCCGATTCTCGATCACCGTGTTCTGGAATTCGCGCTCAGACTGCCGGATCACCTGCTGCGCCGGAAGCGCCTGTTGAAGCAGTTGGTCTACCGCCGAGTGCCGCGCGAGATCATGGATCGCCCGAAGCAGGGCTTCGGGGTTCCCTTGAACCGCTGGTTCCGCGGTGAGCTCAAGCCCATGGTGATGGACACTCTGACTGACGACAAGCTCGCCGCGGCCGGGATAGAGGATGGGACCGTGGCGCGACGTATGATCGCGCAGCACATGGCGGGGCAGCTCGACCACTCCGCCCGGATTTGGGCCTTGCTCGTGCTCACGATGTGGAACGACGCGCGGCGTGAGGCCCGCTCGGAAGCGCGTCTGCGCCCGTCGCAGCCGCTCGCCGCCACCGCTTCGCGTTGATGCGTGGTCGACCGATGCGCCTCCGATGATCACCATCGCGCACGTCATCACCGGGCTCCGAAAGAACGGCGCTGAGACGATGCTGTACAAGCTCCTGCAGCAGACGGACCGCAGCCAGTTCTCGGTGCGCGTGTTCACGCTGCTGGCGCCGCCTGGGCCACTTGCCGAACGCATCGAGGCCTTGGGCATTCCCGTGGACGCGTTAGGCATCAGCCGCGGCGTGCCGAACCCGATGGCGATCTGGCGCCTTGCTGGCGCCCTTCGCGACATGCGTCCCGACCTGGTTCAGACGTGGATGTATCACGCGGATCTCGTGGGGGGCCTTGCCGCGAAGCTGGCGTCGCTCCGCCTCCCGGTCCTGTGGAACATCCGACAGAGCACCTTTGACCCGGACCATAGCCGCCGCCGGACGATCGGCGTCGCACGACTATGTGCACGGCTCTCAGGCCACCTCCCGCATGCGATCATCTGCTGTTCGGAGACCGCGCGCAGTGTCCACGTCGCTCTTGGCTACGATGAGTCCAAGATCCAGGTCATCCCCAACGGATTCGACCCGGCTGCGTTTCGGCCGGATCCCGAAGCCCGCGCGGCTCTTCGCGCCGAGCTGCGTCTGAGCGCGGACACGCCGCTCATCGGAATCGTCGCGAGATACGATCGACAGAAGGATCACCAGACGTTCGTCGCCGCTGCCGCCCGCCTCCACGCTCGCATGCCTAACGTGCATTTTGTGCTGTGCGGCAACGGCGTCGACCAGAGCAACGCCGAGCTGATGGGGTGGGTCACTGGCGCCGGACTGACGCACCAATGCCACCTCCTCGGCGAGCGCAATGACGTTGCTCGCGTCACGGCGGCGCTGGATCTCGCCACGCTTTCTTCCGCTTATGGTGAAGGCTTTCCGAACGTGCTTGGCGAGGCGATGGCCTGCGAGGTCCCGTGCGTTGCGACGGACGTCGGGGATTCGGCTCACGTAGTTGGTGACACAGGATCCATCGTCCCGGCGCGCGATCCCGACGCGCTCGCTGGCGCATGGGGCGAGCTGCTGACTGCCGGCAACGACGAGCTCGAGGCACTCGGTCAGCGCGCACGACGCCGCGTCCTCGAGCACTTCTCGATCTCGCGGGTAACGCACGCGTACGAAGCGGCGTACCGGTCCGTCGTCGACTCGACGCTCGGTTCGCGACAACCTCTCCCTGACGTGCCATAACATGTGCGGAATAGCGGGTTTCTGGCGAGGCGGTTCGACGCCGCACGATTCCGATTCCGTCGCACACCAGATGGCTGCGGCCCTTGCCCATCGCGGTCCCGACGCCGAGGGGACGTGGGTCGACGACGATGCCGGAATCGCGCTCGCACACCGACGCCTCTCCATCATTGACCTCTCACCCCTTGGCAGTCAGCCGATGATCTCGGCAGGAGGGCGCTTCGTCATTGCCTTCAACGGCGAAGTGTACAACCACGGCGCGTTGCGGAAGGAGCTCGAGGCGCGAGCCAACCCGAGAGTGAGTTTCCGGGGCCACTCCGATACGGAAGTCATGCTCGCCGCGATCGAAACGTGGGGGCTGGAAAACGCCGTGCGGCGATTCGTCGGCATGTTCGCGTTCGCCCTGTGGGACCGGCAGCAGCACAGGCTGCAGCTCGTCAGAGACCGTTTGGGCATCAAGCCGTTGTATTACGGGTGGGCCGGGAACACGTTGTTGTTCGGATCGGAGCTCCGTGCGTTCACAGCCCATCCGAGCTTTCGGGGCGAGATCGACCGAAATGCGATTGCGCTGCTGCTCCGCCAGAGCTGCATTCCCGCGCCCTACTCCATCTATCGCGGCGTCTACAAGCTTCGTCCGGGGATGATTCTCACGTTAGGCAGCCCGGAGCCGTCAGATGTGACGCCTGTTGCCTACTGGTCGGCGCGAGAAGTAGCCGAGCGAGGCACTCACGATTCGTTTGCGGGAACGGACGCCGAAGCGGTGGAACAAATGGAGACGCTGCTCCGCGAAGCAGTGTCGCTCCGCATGATTTCAGACGTCCCCATCGCCGGATTTCTTTCCGGCGGTCTGGATTCGTCGACCGTCGTCGCGCTCATGCAGGCGCAGAGCGATCGGCCGATCAAAACGTTCACCATCGGATCCACGGATCCCGGCTTCGACGAGTCGCCTCACGCGCGCGCCGTGTCGCGACACCTCGGGACCGACCATACGGAGCTCATCGTCACACACGATGACGCGCTTGCTGTCGTCCCGCGGCTCGCGACGCTGTACGACGAACCGTTCTCGGACTCCTCCCAGATCCCGACCTTCCTCATCTCCGAGCTGACTCGACGCGAGGTAACGGTTGCCCTCTCGGGCGATGGTGGCGACGAGCTATTCGCGGGCTACAATCGACATGTGTGGGCAAACCGTGTGTGGAGCAGCGTCCGATGGCTGCCACGCATCGTTCGGGACGTTCAGGCGAGTGCCATCACCGCCGTGTCGCCGGCCACGTGGGACAGCCTGTTCGATCGCGCCGGGCGTCTGATTCCGAAAGGACTGCGGCATGGCACGCCGGGGTACAAGCTTCACAAAATGGCCGATGTACTATCGGCCCCGAGCCCGGAAGCCATCTATAGCCGCCTCTCGTCGCACTGGGATGCTCCGACATCGGTGGTGCGCGACGCGACCGAGCCCGTGACCGCGCTGGCTGATCCGGAGTACGCCGCGGAGCTACCGAGCTTCGTCGAGAAGATGCTGTACCTCGACCTCGTCACTTACTTGCCGGATGACATTCTGACGAAGGTCGACCGCGCGAGCATGGCGGTCGGGCTCGAGGCACGCGTTCCCCTGCTCGACCATCGCGTCGTGGAGTTCGCCTGGCGGCTGCCCCTCTCGATGAAGAATCGTGACGGCACGAGCAAATGGCTGCTGCGGCAGATTCTTTACCGACACGTGCCCCAATCGCTCGTCGAGCGTCCGAAATCCGGTTTTGGCATCCCCCTATATTCGTGGCTCCGCGGACCGTTGCGCGATTGGGCCGAGGATCTGCTCGACGAGGGTCGCCTGGCGCGCGAGGGATACTTCAATCCCGCACCGATCCGTCGCCGGTGGCACGAACATCTGACGGGCAAGCGGCGCTGGGAGTACCACCTGTGGGACGTGCTGATGTTTCAGGCGTGGCTCGAGGCCTCTCGCGCGCCGCACGCATCGACCCGCGGACCTTCGCCGGTGGCTGCCGAACCGGTTGCCTGAGGCGTTAGGCTGCCAGCGACACAAGGCGGGGGGTGCCTGGTTAGGCACCCCCCGCCTTGTTTACTCCCTGCGCTGCCGCCGGAGCCGCGCACTCCACCACTCGGCCTAGGGGCAGATGTCGCGCGTATCGACGATGTAGGCCTGCACCGGGCGGCTGGAGCTCATCCAGTTCGACGCGAACACCACCCGCTTCCCGTCCGGCGACGCCGTCGGGAACGGCGCCGAGTCGTAGTCCACGTTGTTCGTCCGGTGGTGCGCCAACCGCTGCACCGTGCCCGAGCCGTCCAGCTTGATTCCGTAGATCTCGCCGTCCAGCTGCGCGCCCGTATCGTCGTTCGTCGACGCGATGCCCCACCCGTTCGGCCCGCGGTCCCCGGCGTGCCAGTTGTAGCTCGTCACCGTCCCCGTCAGGGTCGTCACCACGCCGTTATCCAGCCGGCGCGCGATGTACCGCTTCGCTAGTGTGCCCGACGCGACCGCGCCGAACGCCACCTCGTTGCCGGCGAGGTCGATCCCGAGATCATAGTGTCCGAGCCTATTGTCTTGCCAATACCCGACGGCGGTCCCGTCGCGTTTCCAGACCTTCGTCAGTTGACTCACGCCATCGATCACGCCGAACGCCACCACGTAATTCCCGCCGGCCGAGATCGACACCCAGTCGAGACTCGAGATGCCCGCCGCGGTCAGGTCGATCACCGCGCCCGTGGTGCCGCCGTCGATGTCGATCACGCGCGCCACCACGTGGCCGTCGGAGGAGCGCACCGCCTTGGCCGCCAGATAGCGGCCGTCACGCGAGACGTTCCCCTCGTACGGCCCCAACTCGTTCGACGTGTACCCCGAAACAGCCGGCACTTGTATGGTGCTGGTGTTCGTGCGGACGTTCCAGTGACCTACTGCGCCTGAGCTGTTCAGGTAGACGGCGATGTCGGGGAGCGTCGGGTGCAGCCGCCACTCGCCGCCGCCCGAGGGCCCGCCGCGCGAGAAGAGCGGCTGGTAGGTGGTGCCGTCGAGGAAGAGCGCCGCCCCCGGCGTCGGGAC
>Ga0070670_100005927_pt1 | contig 10336 bp, 10 predicted proteins | sample KBSS63metaG_FD_64665 | JGI IMG/M metagenome (GOLD analysis project Ga0070670, IMG submission 64665) | Switchgrass rhizosphere microbial communities from Kellogg Biological Station, Michigan, USA - KBS S6-3 metaG | ecosystem: Host-associated > Plants > Roots > Rhizosphere > Soil ... | reverse complement strand
GCGGAGAGCTACGGCGTCGTCGCGCTCGCCGGTCGCGGACGGCTGTCGAAACTCGTGCCGTGGGGGATCAAGAAGGGCGTCGACGTCGGCCTACGCGACGACGGTCTCGTGGTCGAGTTGCGCGTCGTCGTCGAGCACGGAGTGCGGCTCGCCGAGGTCGCGGAGACCGTACGGTCGCGCGTCCAGTACGAGCTCGAACGCATGGTCGGTCTGCCGATCGCCTCGCTCGAGGTCCACATCGACGGGGTTCGCCACTGATGGAGCTCGAGGTCGTCCGACACCTCGCCCGAAGCGCGCTGCAGAACCTTGAAGCTCATCGTCGGAGGATCGACGACCTCAACGTCTATCCCGTACCGGACGGCGACACCGGGACGAACCTCGTCCTGACGCTTCGCTCGATCGTCGAGGCGCTCGATGCGTCGACTGCCCCGACGAGCGACGCGGTGGCCAAGGACGTGACCCGAGCGGCGCTCATGGGTGCGCGCGGCAACTCGGGAGTCATCTTCTCCCAGGTCGTGCGCGGCTTCGTCGAGGTGCTCGGCGAGCACGAAGCTGTGAGCGCGTCGCTCCTGCGCAAGGCGTTCCGCGGTGCCAGCGATACCGCGTACCGGGCGGTCAAACGTCCCGTCGAGGGGACGATGCTCACCGTCATCCGCGAGATGGCAGAGGAGAGCGAGCGGAAGGAGCATCGCGGGGCCCGTCCCAACGAGCTGCTCGAAGCGGTGCTCGCACGCGGAGAGGACGCCCTCGCGCGCACCCCCGAGATGCTCGACATCCTGCGCAACGCAGGCGTCGTCGACGCGGGCGGCGCGGGACTGGTCGAGATCGCGCGCGGAATGGTGTACGGCGCGACGGGCAAGGAGCTCCCGGACGTTCCGGTCGAGGCCGAGTCGCTCGGCTTCGACGCGATTCACCAGGAGCTCTCCGACTATCGCTACTGCACCGTGTTCGTCGTCGAGGGCGAGGAGCTCGACAAGGAGACGCTCGAGGACCAGCTCGAGGAGATCGGCGACTCGTTGCTCGTCGTCGGCGACTCGAGCGCCCTCAAGGTGCATGTGCACACGGACGATCCGGGGCGCGCGCTCACGCTCGGCACGGCGCTCGGCGTCGTCGAGGGGGTCGAGATCGCGAACATGCACGTCCAGACCGCACAGCGCGAGGAGCGGCTCCTGGAGAGCGCGCCCGCGCCCATCGCGACGCTCGAGACCGGCCTCGTCGCTGTCTGCCCCGGACGCGGCAATCGCCGGCTGTTCGAGAGCCTCGGCGCGACCCGTGTCCTCGAGGGCGGCCAGTCCATGAACCCATCGGCCGCGGACATCCTGGAGGCGATCGAGACCGTGCCCACGGACACCGTCCTCGTTCTGCCGAACAACTCGAACGTCGTTCTCACGGCCGAGCAGGCGGCGGCGCTCTCCGAGAAGACGGTCCGCGTCATCCCGTCGAAGTCCGTGCAGGCGGGATTCGCCGCGATGAGCCGGTTCCTGCCGACGTCCTCTCCCGAGGAGAACGAGGACGCGATGCTCGAGGAGCTCGCGGCCGCGGTCACCGGAGAGATCACGGTCGCGTCACGGGACGCGACGATCGACGGCGTCGACATTCGCGAGGGTGCCTTCCTCGGCCTCGTGGACGACCTCGCCGTCACCTCGGGCCCCGACCTGGACGCGGTCGTCCACGAGGTCGTCGACCGCGTACTCGCGGGCGGCCAAACGTTTCTGACGATCCTCACCGGGGAGGATGCACCCCCGCTCGACGGGCTGCTGTCCGCGCTCGAGGAGCGGCACCCGAACCTCGAGGCGCTCGACGTGCACGAAGGCGGACAGCCGCACTACCCCCTGCTCGTCGTCGCGCAGTGACCGCATCGGCGGAACCGATCCGCGTCCTTCTCGTCGAGGACTCCGAGGTCTATCGCGACTCCCTCGTCTTCCTTCTCGGCACGAGAGCTGACGTCGACGTGGTCGCCGCCGTGGGCGACGGGGCCTCGGCCGTCCGCGCTGCGAGCGAGCACGATCTCGACGTGGTCGTCCTCGACTACCGGCTCCCCGACGTGGACGGCGCGACGGTGGCGAGAGAGCTCGACGGCCCTGTCGTCTTCCTGAGCGCCTCCGCCGGTCGTGACGAGTACGATGCCGCGTCGAGCGCAGGCGCCGCGCTCGTGCGCAAGGACGAGGGGATCGACGCTCTCGTCGTCGCCATCCGCGCAGCCGCTGGGAGGTGAGCAGGTGAACCTGACGAGCGAGAACACCGCGATCGTCCTCGACTCGACGTCCGACTACCCGGACGCACCTGCCCGGTTCCCCAACATGCGCTTCGTCCCGCTGTACGTCCGATTCGGGGACGAGACGTACCAGGACTACGTCGAGCTGAGCCCCGCGGGGTTCTACGAGAAGCTCCGAGTGTCTCCGGTGACGCCCGCGACGGCGCAGCCGACGCCACAGGACTTCGTCGCGGCGTACGAGGATCTGGCCGCCTACGAGCGGATCTACTCGCTGCACATCTCGTCGACGCTCTCCGGCACCTTCCAGAGCGCCGAGCTCGCGTCCCAGGAGATCGGAGACAAGGTGCGTGTGATCGACACGCGGACCGCATCCCTCGCGATCGCGCTGCTGGCGCACGCGATCGAGCGCAGGCTCGCGCGCGGAACGACGGACGACGAGATCGCGGCCCTCATCGACCGCTTCCAGGCGAGCTGCGACGTGCTGTTCACCATCGAGACGCTCGAGTACCTGCAGCGGGGCGGGCGGATCGGGAAGGCGCAGGCGATCGCCGGAGGCCTCCTGAACCTCCGTCCGGTGCTGACCATCGAGGACGGCGAGGTCGTGCCGGTCGCACGGGTGCGGGGGAGGCAGAAGGCGCTCGCAGAGTTCGAGCGCCGCTTCGTCGAGGCCACCGGCGACGGGCCGGGGTTGCGCATCGCGATCGCGCACGCGGATGCCGAGGACTGGGTCGGGACGCTCTCCGAGCTCGTGTGGCGCGTCCGTCCCGGAGCGGAGATCGAGTTCACGTCGACGCTCGGGGCCGTCGTCGGAACGCACGCGGGGCCGGGCGCCGTCGGATTCTTCTGGTTCCAAGACGCGGACTGAGACATGGCCAGGCGCCGCCGCGCTTCCCACATCGAGATCGTCTTCGAGACGCACTCGACGACGACCGACAACGAGCGTTGGGTTGCGTCGGGGTGGCTCGACGGGCAGCTCTCGCCACTCGGGCAGCGCCAGGCGAAGGACCTCGGAGAACGACGCGCAGAGGACGAGATCGTGGCCGTGTTCTGCTCCGACCTCGGGCGCGCCGTGGAGACGGCGGAGATAGCCTTCGGCGGCCGCGGGCTGCCGATCTTCCATGACTGGCGGCTCCGCGAGTGCAACTACGGGATGCTGAACGGCACGGCCGTCGCGCGGTTGGAGGTCGAGCGCACGAAGCACGTCCTCGACCCGTACTCCGGCGGTGAGAGCTACGTCGACGTCGTTGCCCGGGTGCGCAGCTTCCTGCACGACCTGCCGGCGCGGTACGCCGAGCGACGCGTCGCCGTCATCGGTCACTCGGCGACGAAGTGGGCGTTCGACCACATCCTCGAGGGCACACCGCTCGACGAGCTCGTTGAGGGCTCGTTCCGCTGGCAGCCCGGCTGGCTGTACACGCTCGCGATCGACGGCTGAGCGCGAGCCCTGGACCTATAGTGGTCCCCGTTCGATGGGGACGATGACGCGAGCAAGAACGCGCGGCTTTGCCGGTAGCGACGCGCCCGAGCGCTGGCCGCGTCCGCGGTCGGCCCCGCGCTCGGATCGCCTGGCTGCGCCGGTGGATTCGGTGCAGGGCGTCGGGCCGACGATTGCTCGCCGCCTCGCGAAGCTCGGTCTCGCCACGGTCGAGGATGCGCTCTGGCAACGTCCTCGGCGCTACGAGGAGCCGGCGCCGACAAAGCACATCTCCGAGCTCTTCGGAGACGAGGAAGCGGTCATCGAGGTCGTGGTGCGCTCGGCCACGAGCCGGCGCCGAGGGCGCCTCAAGATCCTCAGTGCCCGCGTCGCCGACGAGACCGGAGAGATCAGGGCGACCTGGTTCAACCAGCCGTGGCTCGAGGCGAAGCTCGTCCCGGGCACGGTGCTTCGCATCCGCGGGCGCGCGAACCGTCACGGGTTCGCCGTCTCCTCCTACGACCTGGACGGGGACGCGGAGACGGGCGACCTGGCGCCGGTCTACCCGGCGACGGAAGACGTCGCGCAGAAGACGCTTCGCAACGTCCACGCGCAGGCGCTCGGGTTCGTCCGTGACGTCGGCGACGACCTGCCTGCCGTGGTTCTCGCGGCGGAACGGCTGCCGCTCCGGGCGGATGCGCTTGCGGCGCTCCATCGGCCGCGGTCGCTGCCCGAGGCGGAGGCGGGTCGCAATCGGCTCGCCTTCGACGAGCTGCTCGTCCTCCGGCTCGCTCTCCTGCGAACGGCCGCGACGCGGGCGAGCACGTCGGCGCAGCGACTCGGTGCTCCCGGGGAGCTTCTCGACCGCTACCGCGCGTCGCTCCCCTTCACGCTCACCGCCGACCAGGAGCGAGCGATGATGGAGATCGACGCCGACCTCGATCGCGAGGTTCCGATGCAGCGCCTGCTCCAGGGCGACGTCGGCTCCGGCAAGACGGTCGTCGCGCTGCACGCACTCCTGCGTGCAGTCGAGGTCGGGCGCCAGGGAGCACTGATGGCTCCGACCGAGACGCTCGCCGAGCAGCACTTCCTGACGATCGACGAGCTCTGCGCGCCGCTCGGCGTCCGAGTCACGCTACTCACGAGCTCGCTGCGCGCGAAGGAGCATGCGGCAGCACGCCGGCTCATCGCCTCCGGCGATGCGCAGATCGTCGTCGGCACGCACGCGCTCATCGAGAAAGAGGTGGACTTCTCCGACCTCGCGGTCGCCGTCGTCGACGAGCAGCATCGCTTCGGCGTGGCGCAGCGAACGGCGCTCGTCGAGGGTCGGAGCCCTCACGTCCTTCACCTCACCGCGACGCCGATCCCACGGACCCTTGCCCTCACCGTGTACGGCGACCTCGAAGTCTCGGAGCTCGCACTGCCCCCCGCCGACCGCAGGCCAATCGTGACCGCGTGGGTCACGGACGACCGCAGCTCCGAGGCGTACTCGCGCCTGTGCCGTCACCTCGACGACGGCCGCCAGGCGTACGTCGTCTGTCCGCTGATCGAGGCCTCGGAGACGCGTGTCGCGCGCGCGGCCGAGGAGGAGGCCGAGCGTCTGCGCACCGCCGAACTGCGGAGCTACCGCGTCGGGTGCCTGCACGGGCGCCTGCGGCCCGCGGAGAGGCGAGCCGTGATGGCGAGCTTCAAGGCGCGTGAGCTCGATGTCCTCGTCTCGACCACCGTCATCGAGGTCGGGGTGGACGTCCCGAACGCGACGATCATGATCGTGCAGGAGGCCGACCGCTTCGGTCTGGCGCAGCTCCACCAGCTCCGCGGCAGGGTGGGGCGAGGCGCCGAGCAGTCGTACTGCTTGCTCGTGTCGCGCCCGAGGGAGGAGCTCTCCGAGACGGCCTCCGACCGGCTCGATGCGATGGTGGCGACGACCGACGGCTTCGAGCTCGCGGAGCGCGACCTCGAGATCCGGGGGGAGGGCCAGCTCCTCGGCGCACGCCAGTCCGGCTACTCGGACCTGCGCTTCGTCCGCTTGCGCCGCGACCAGGATCTCCTCGAGCGCGCACGCGACGTCTCGCGCGCGCTGCCGGACGAAGGCTTGCTCGCACCCGCGGTCGATCGCCTCCTCGGCGACGCCGACCATCTCGGCGAGTCCTAGGGTGCGCATCGTCGCGGGCTCGCGCAAGGGCCACCGGATCCAGGCCCCGAAGGGGGTCGTGACACGGCCGACGAGCGACCGCGTCCGCGAGGCGGTGTTCTCGATCCTCGGATCGGTGGAAGGGGCGCAGGTGCTGGACCTCTTTGCGGGCTCGGGAGCGATGGGCCTCGAGGCGCTCTCGCGCGGCGCTGCTGGCTGCGTGTTCGTGGAAAGCGACCGCCAGGCAGCTCGCGTGATCCAGGCGAACCTCGAGAAGCTACGCCTCACGGGGGCCGTCGTCATTACCCGCGACGCCGTCGCAGCGCTTCGCGAGGAAGGAGAACGCGACCGTCTCTATGACCTCGTCCTCGCCGATCCGCCGTACGAGGACTGGGAGGGCTACGAACGCGCGCTCGCGGAGCTCGTTCCCACCATGCTTGCCGCCGACGGGCTCGTCGTCGTCGAGACGGCGGACCACGTCGAGCCTGCGCTCCCGCTCGCCCTCGTCACGACACGGCGCTACGGTTCCGCCCGGATCACGGTGTTCTCGCAGTGATAACAGCCATCTGCCCAGGGTCCTACGACCCCGTCACGAACGGGCACGTCGACGTCATCCGTCGCGCGGCCACGATCTTCGACCGCGTCGTCGTGGGCGTTGTCCGTGATCCCGCCCACAAGCAGACGCTGTTCACCGTCGAGGAGCGCGTCGCGTTCCTCGAGGACGCGCTGCACGAGTGCGAGAACGTCGTCGTGGACGTCTTCTCCGAGCTTGTCGTCGAGTTCGCACGCAAGCACGACGCCACGACGATGGTGAAGGGCCTGCGCGTCATCTCGGACTTCGAGTGGGAGTTCCAGATGAACCACCTCAACCGACAGCTGGCACCCGACATCGAGACGCTCTACGTGATGGCGAACCCGCTGTACAGCTTCGTCTCCTCGAGCGGGGTGAAGGAGATCGCGTCGTTCGGCGGCAGGGTCGAGGAGCTCGTGCCTGCGGCCGTGGCGCGTCGGTTCGCCGAGCTCTATCCCGACGGGAAGCCCGGGGCTCCCGTCTCACCCTCCGAGTAGACTGGCCCTCCATGGACGTATTGGTGCTGATCGACAGGCTCGACGACCTCGTGCACAACGCGAAGGCAGTGCCGCTGACCGACCAGGTTCGCCTCGACCGCGAGGAGATCTACGAGATCCTCGACCAGATGCGGGCGACCATCCCGGAAGAGATCAAGCAGGCTCGCTGGATCGTCAAGGAGCGGCAGGAGATGCTCGCCGAGGCGAAGCGCGAGTGCGACCGGATCATCCAGGACGCTCGCGAGCAGGCGATGCGGGAGGCCTCACAGACCGAGATCGTGAAGCTCGCCGAGAAGCAGGCCGACGACATCGTCGACGACGCGAAGCGACAGGCGCGTGAGACGCGACTCGAGATGGAGGACTGGGCCGATTCGATCCTGTCCACACTCGAGCTGAACCTCGACAAGTTCCTCACCGCGGTCAAGCGCGGCCGCGAGCGTCTGCACGAGCGCTCGCAGGAGACGGTCGTCGCGGGGATCGGCCCCGAGCCGATCGAGCCGGAGGAGCCTGCCGAGTTCGATCGGTTCGGCGGCTGAGTCGGGCTAGGCCGCGGCCGCCGTCTCGGACGACAGCTGGCGGCACACCTCGACCGCCGACTCCACGAACGCCTCCGCAGCGGCACTGCGGTGGCGGTCGGAGTGCCAGACGAGGCCGATGACGCGGGCGGGCACGCGTCCCTGGAGGTCGATGACCTCGATGCTCGGGTCGTCCTCGTCCACCGTCAGCCGGGGTGACACCGCGACACCGACCCCGGCGCCGACCAGGCCCTGCACGGTGCCGTTGTTGTCGGAGCGGAACACGATGTTCGGCGCACGTCCGGTCGACGCGAGCTGCGACTCGACGTGATCCATTGCGCTGCAGTGGTTGAAGCCGACGACGGGCTGGAGGACGATCTCCTTGAGGGTGGGAGGCCGCTTCGCCGACGCAAGCGGCGAGCCTGCAGGGACGACGAGGACGTACGCGTCGTGGAGCAACTCGATCGTGTCGTAGGGGCCACCCGCCACGGGCAGTGTCCAGAAGGTCAGGTCGAGGTCGCCGCGCTCGATCAGCTCGAGGAGCTCGGCCTCGTCCTGCGACTCGCGGAGGACGACCTCGACCTGCGGGCGGCTCTCGGAGAACCGGCGGAGCAGGCGCGGGATGATCTTCGCGCCGACGCTCTGGAAGGTCCCGACACGAAGGCGGCCGGCGTCTCCCGCCTCGAGCGCAGCCATGTCCGCCTTGGCGGCGAGCAGTCGGGCCTGGATCGCGTCCGCATGTCGGAGGAGGATCTGGCCGGCCTCGGTGAGCGAGATCGGGCGCGGGCCGCCGGGTCGCTCGATCAGGCGCAGCGCGACGATGCGCTCGAGCGCCGCGATCTGCTGTGAGATGGCCGACTGCGTGTAACCCAGACGATCTGCGGCGCGCCCGAAGGATCCCTCATCCGCAATGGCCTTCAGTGCGACGAGGTGGCGCAGGTCGAGTCCGAGCCAGCGATCAGTCTCCATGATCGTACGGTAACAGGGGAACAGCACGGCTAATGTACGCGACCGGGTTCCTCGAGGACGTTACGCTCATCTCGTGACAACGCTCGATCTCAGGACACTTCGGCTTCGGCCGGGCGAGGTCCGTCGGGAGATCCTCGACGTGGAGGTCGATCCGTTCGTGCTCGGAGGCCAGCGCTACGAGTCGACGACCGCGACGATTCCGGTCGAGCTCGAGATCTCGCAGGCGTCGGGCGCGACCGTGTTCGACCTGCGGCTCCGCGCCCATCTGAGCGGTGCCTGCATGCGCTGCCTCGGCTTCGCGGAGCTCGAGCGCGAGGTGGCGGCGCGCGAGTTCCATGACCCGGCTGCGCCGGCGGGGGATGAGCTTCGCTCCGACTATGTGGTCTCTGACCAGCTCCAGGTGAGCACGTGGGCACGCGATGCGATAGCCCTCGAGCTTCCCGATCAGATCCTGTGCCGCGAGGACTGCGCAGGGCTCTGTCCCGTGTGCGGCAAGGATCTCAACGTCGAGCCTCACGAGCACCTCGAGCGCGACCCCGATCCCCGGTGGGCAGCGCTCGAAGGTCTGCTGCAGGACCAGGACATCCGCTAGGACGGACGTCCTGGTCCCAGCACGCGCCCGAAGCCGGCGCTTTCACGGCGCGTCGCGGTTACGACTCAGCCGCTAGCTGGCGAGCGGCACCTGTACGAGTCGGTAGGCGGCGATCCCGGCGAGCGGCGGATCGCCCGAGCGGTACGCCTTCACGAAGAACTGCACGTTGTAGCCGTTGCGCGGCTGCGGGAAGTTCCCGTTCGGCGCGAGCTGGTACGTCACCCAGCCGTCCGTCGTCGCCGCTTGCCGGTCGCCGCCGGCGGTCACGCGCGGCGTCGAGCGGACGAACACGAGCGCGTCGCGGACGACGTACCCGCGCGTGTCCTTGACCCGCACGCGAACGGTGATCGGTGCCGTCCGGCTCGTGACACGGCTCGGCGAGAACTGGACGACCGAGACGACGAGACGCTGATTCGACGGAACGCTCGTCGCCGGGATCGAGATCTCGCCGCTCGGCAGCTTGATCGCGCCGCTCGGAAGCGGCTCGGTCACGATCGCCGACTCGCTCGACATGACGGTCGTCGAGCCGACCGAGTTCCGGGCCGTGACGTTGAAGCGGATCTTGTGGCCCACGTCCGCAGACGTCAGTCGATAGTTGCGACTCGTCGCCCCGCCGATCGCGGCGCACTCACCGCCCTGCGCATTGCAGCGCAGCCAGCGGTAGGAGAACGAGATCGAGCCTGCCCCGCTCCACGTGCCGGGATTGGCGGTCACGACCTGTCCGTTCACCATGCTGCCCTGAACCGACGGGGCCGACGTGTTCACGGGCGGTCCCACGACGACATTCGTCGGGTTGGACGCTGCCGTCCGCGACCCGTCGACGTTCGTTGCGGTCACGCGCACGCGCATCCGGGATCCGACGTCGCTGCTCGTGAGCCGATAGCGATCGGTCGTCGCGCCCGAGATGATCGCGCAGTTGCCGCCGTCCGGTTGCCCCCCGTCAGCTCCGCAGCGCACCCACTGGAACGCGTAGGAGATCGGAGCCGTCCCGGTCCACGTGCCCCGGGACGCGCTCAGTCGGACACCTTGCTCGGCGCGGCCGCTGATCGACGGCTCGGCCGTGTTCGACGGTGGTGTTGCTTCCGCCGCGACGCCCTGGGCTGCCGGGAGGACGAGCGCGGACAGTGCGAGCGCTGCTACGACTGCTCCTCTCGAAGTCATCGACCCCTCCTTGGGTTACACCGGTTATGACGGGTCCGGGGCCGACTCGCTGCGATCTCTTGCGGACCTCTTACAGGGTCTTACATCGCCCTTACGACGTCGACTACGATGCGCCACGGCGCCCAGGCGCCTTCTGATGACGGACTGACCGGCTCATCTCCCGTTCGTGCGCGCGCCCATCGGTGTGCGCGTTACCCACGGTCTCCGGAGGTCCGCTCGATGCGAGTGCAACTCGCCGACATCGCCAAGAGCTACGGCGCGCAGGTCG
>Ga0070670_100005926_pt1 | contig 10336 bp, 8 predicted proteins | sample KBSS63metaG_FD_64665 | JGI IMG/M metagenome (GOLD analysis project Ga0070670, IMG submission 64665) | Switchgrass rhizosphere microbial communities from Kellogg Biological Station, Michigan, USA - KBS S6-3 metaG | ecosystem: Host-associated > Plants > Roots > Rhizosphere > Soil ... | reverse complement strand
CACGTCGATCAATATTCGAATCTCGGCGGATCAAAGTTCGCGATCGAAGCAGGGGCTGTTTCGATCGACCACCTCGATGCAATTTCTAACAACGAGATCGCCCTGTTGGCGGGGAGCGATACCGTCGGCGTTGTGATCCCGACCGAGAGTTTCAATGCCGGCAAGACCCAATTTGCACCGGCACGGCCAATGATCGACGCGGGCTGCGCGATCGCGCTCTCGACCGATTACAACCCCGGCTCAGCGCCGTGTCCATCGCAGCCGATGGCAATGGCCATCGCATCCCGCTATCAAAAGCTATTGCCGTCAGAAGCATTGAACGGTGGGACCATCAATGCCGCCCATGCGATCGGCCTTGGTGATGCCGTCGGTTCGATCGAAAACGGAAAAAGTGCCGATCTCGCCATCTTTGACTGCAGCGACTATCGCGAACTTGCATATGAATTTGGCAATAGTAAAGTAAGTTCGGTCTTTAAAAATGGCCGCCATGTCTATCCTTCAATTTAGATGAGTGAAATTCTTTTAGACGGTGAAAGCCTGACATTCGAACACGTGCTCGCTATTGCTTACGGCGCGCCGGGTGAGTCGAGCGTCGCGTTGTCCGAAACAGCAACAGAGAAAGTAAATCGCGCTTCGGCGGCGGTCGATAGGTTGCTGGACCGCGGCGAGATCGCATATGGGATCACTACCGGCTTCGGAGCATTCAAGGACAAGATCATCAGCCGGGACGAGGTCGAGCAGCTTCAGCGAAATATTGTTTTAAGCCATGCCGTAGGCGTTGGCGATCCGTTCGATATTCCTACAACGCGGGCGATCATGCTTATCCGCGCGAATACCTTGGCTCGCGGGTTCTCTGGAATTCGGCTTGAATCACTTCAATTGATAGTCGATTGCCTTAATAAAGGCGTTCACCCGGTGATACCTGAAAAGGGAAGCCTTGGTGCAAGCGGCGATCTGGCGCCTCTCGCGCATTTTGCCTGCGTATTGATCGGCGAGGGCGAAGCGGAATCGGGTGGCGAAATATTGTCGGGTGCAGAAGCATTGACGCGCGCCGGGCTTTCGCCTGTAACTCTGAAAGCGAAAGAAGGCCTCGCCTTAACAAACGGTACGACCGTAATGACTGCGGTCGGGTTGCTCGAAACGGCCCGAGCAATAAAGCTCGCCGATTTAGCGGACGTTTCGGGATGCCTTTCACTTGAGGCGCTTCATGGCACAACCTCGGCATTCGACGAACGTATTCATGCACTGCGGCCGCATCCGCGACAGATGGAATGCGCGCGCCATCTGCGTGAGATACTCGATGGCAGTGAGTTCGTTCGCGGTTTCGATCCGTCGAATGTCCAGGATGCATATACGCTTCGCTGCATGCCGCAGGTACACGGCGCTTGCCGCGATGCAGTCGCGTATGCGGACTGGCTATTGAAATTGGAGCTGAATGCAGTAACGGATAATCCTCTGATCTTTCAAAATGACGACGGCACGATCGATGTGGTAAGCGGAGGCAATTTTCACGGCGAACCGCTTGCGCTCGCGTTCGATTATTTGGCAATGGCGTTAACGGAACTGGGTAATATATCCGAGCGGCGAATAATGCGGTTGACCGACGAAGCATCAAATGCCCACGTTCTGCCGGCGTTCCTTACGGAAAACGGCGGATTGAATTCAGGGTTTATGATCGTTCAATACACCGCCGCGGCGCTCTGCACTGAGAACAAAATACTATCTCATCCAGCAAGTGTTGATACGATCCCCAGTTCGGCGAATGTTGAAGATCATGTTTCTATGGGCCTGACTGCCGCGCTAAAACTCCGTCAGGTCGCCCGTAATTTGCAAACTATAGTGGCCCTCGAACTCCTTTGTGCGGCACAGGCGATCGATTTTCGAAGACAGGCGCTCGGCGCCGACAAGCGTCTTGGAAATGGAACTGCCCACATGTACGAAACGGTACGAAGCAAGGTGCCCTTTATCGCTCAGGATACATACATGAAACAGCATATCGATGCAGTTGAGGAGATCGTAAGTGAATTCATCGGGCACTAATACAAATAATCATGGCAACAGCGTTTCTTTGTTTACGAGGTTTGCCCGCAAGGCATCAAATGTAACGGGCCGGCCGATCACATTTATCACGGCTGTTATCATCGTTATGGTTTGGGCATTTACGGGCCCGCTGTTCGACTTCAGCGATACCTGGCAGCTTGTCATCAACACCGGAACGACGATCATTACATTTCTGATGGTTTTTCTTATTCAGAATACGCAAAATCGCGATACCGAAGCGTTGCAGATCAAGCTGGACGAGATCATTCGTGCAAACCGAGAGGCTCGGAATGAATTGCTCAATCTCGAAGAACTCGATGATAAGGAACTAAGTGCGATCCATCAGGAATATCTGCATCTGGCCGAGCACGCTCACAAACATCTCGAGGGCCGCAGGATTAAGACCGGTGAAGTGTAGGGAAATTAGGCCTTTTCCGGCGCGAGCGTTCGGAACGACGCTGCTGATCTTCGTCATATTTGGACATGTAAGAGCGCAGCCAGAAAAGCGCGTTACACTGAAACAATTTCTCGAAAGTCGGCTTAAACAAAACCCGGGAACGGACGGAAAGAATATAAGACTTAAAGACGTCTGCCCGATCGATTCCGATCCCCTCGCCGCCAGAATATTTTGGGAATACGGCGCGATCTTCACCGGTCTTGATGTAACGATTCCTCCGAAATGCATTTTCGAATCCGAAGAGGAATTGGCTCAGTTCCAGTCCAGCATCGATACCCGTATTGAAACGCTCGGCGGAACAAGGATCGAACTACAGAAAGCTGCGATGGTAGCACTGCTGGCAGCCAGGAAAGAAGTCGTATCGCGTGGGTTGAACATTACTCCTCGCGGCGGGGCGACAGCCTCGAAACGCTCGTTTGCAGATACACAGCGGTTGTGGGATTCACGATTTCTTCCCGGACTGGATTATTGGATCTCGAAAGGAAAGATCACACCCAAGGAAGCAGACACGGCGAAAAAGCTTCCGATCTATAAACAGGTGAAGCGCGTTCTGGAGTGGGAGTCAAAAGGAATTTATTTCAGCACCGGACGCGACCGTACAATACTTTCTTCAGTCGCCGCGCCGGGAACCTCACAGCATCTTTCTGCACTTGCGCTCGACGTTGCGCAATTTGAAAACGCCGGAGTTCGGGAGATCCTGAATAAGCACGGCTGGTTTCAGACCGTTGCGGACGACACGCCGCATTTTACATATCTTGGAGCCATGGAGTCCGAACTTCCGAAGCGGGGCCTTATACGGTTCGTCCGCGGCGGACTTGTTTACTGGGTTCCCTTCGGTAGGTAGATCAAGTCCTCCCGCTACGAACTCACTTCTGAACTAGCGCAACGGGTGCCGGATAACCTTTGCCTCTTAAAGCAGCAACGTCGACAACGATCTCCTTAACGCCCTTTATATTTTTTGTAACCTTTCCCGAATTGTTGTTCGCCGCATCGCTGTTCTCATTCCCGGTGACGATATTGCCTTGAGCATCTACTGCCATTCGCAGGATGGCGTCGCGAAGCTTTGATTTTTCTGCTTCGGGAAGCTGGTCGAACGAAACATCGAAAGCCGCAAGAACCTTGCGTAGGTTTTCCTCTGTATTTGTTCCGCGTTCGTAAACGTCCCGAAAAACGTGCACTTTGCCATCTTCGACGACTATCGTTTCATAGCGAAGTTCGACCGGAACCGGTGTCGGAAGCTTTACGTTTTTTGTTTCGTCTTTCTTTTTAGCAAACTCCTTAACCTCCGCTGTTGACAGTGCCGCACCGCCGATCGACGCGATCTCGACCGCAATATCCTGCACCATTGGGTTAGTCAGGCCGACACATCCATGCGAGGCAAAATTACCTAACCGAGAAGGATCCTTACCCCCGTGGATCAGAGATGGGTAGCCGATCGGAATCTTTATCGGACCAAGTGGATTCAGCTTGCTACCGGCCTCAACTTTTTTTCCGGGCTCGAACTTGCCCTTCACCCAAGGCTCATCAGGCGGTGTCCATGTAGGATTGAAAATAATTTCCTTTGCGTGCCGTAACCCTGTCGGCAGGGGAAACTCCGGGTAACCTATACCGACCTTGTAGGATTTGACGAGCTTTCCGTCTTTAAAAAGATCCATTCGATATGCGGGTGAATTCACGACGATTCTCGTGTCACTCGGAACGGAATTTGGCTGAGATGTCGAAAGCTCAGATGTATCGCCCGCCCACCGCGTTTGAACCAACGTAATAAACTCAGCGGCCTTCTCCGCTCCAACAAGTTTTTCGATCTCCTTTTTTGTGGTGTCTGTGGCGCTGCGAGTCGATCTGTTTTCGTCCTCGCTTTGTTCGCCATTCATTTGGAGAACAGAATTCCGCGCCGCGTCTCGGATCTTTCCGACTTCTTCTTCTGTTAGTCGAGCTTCGGACTGAGCTGCCTGCGCAAACGTTTCGTCAGAAAACATCGCATCAATTACCGGCATAGTAACCGGCAAGTTCGCATTACGGGCTGTTGACGCGGCTGAATTCGAGTTCGCAACATTTGTGTTCGCATTTGTGACGTTCGATACGTTCGAACTGTTCACAGAAACTGGCTGCGGCGTTGTTATTGGAGACGTCTGGCATCCGGTCGATGCACCGGCGATACATGCTGCAAAAGTAATGAGAATTATGGTTCTATGTGTGTGATATCGTTTCATAGTTTTTCAACGTATTTCCGAGAGCTTCGCGGACAATCTCGGCTTTATCGAAGTTCTGCCTCGCCTCTCAGGATCTGATATGGATTAATGTTGATCCCATCCCAAAAACGTTTCGGATCAACTACCGCAGAGATCGCAAAATGTAAGTGATAATTTCCTGGGCCCGCATTGCCGGTATCGCCGACATAACCGATAACAGTGCCTGTTTTTACAAACTGACTTTCAGCGAGTCCGTCCGCTCGGCGCTGCAGGTGCGCGTAATAGAAGAAATACTTTTGGTCCGAGCTTATTTGATAGATCGTTATTCCGCCTTTCTCGCTGTCGTGAAACTTTACGATCCGTCCGTCGGCAGCAGCCAGAACCGGCGTTCCTGCCGGTGCGGCGATATCGATCGCGTCGTGGACCCTGTTTTCCGATCTCGATTGTGAAAAGGTGTCGATCAATTTATCTCGCGTTACGCCCTGAACCGGTATGATCACGCGGCCGATCGGAACCGGAGAGGCCTCGTAGTTATTTGCGTTTTCCGGAGTCGGCGTCGGGGGCGGAAGTGTCGGTTCGGGCTCCGGCGTCGGCAACGGACTGGACTGTAAATTGCTATCTGAAACTGCATCTGGTTTCCAATCGTTGCGCAACATATTTTGTAAAACGAATTTATCCAGCAAAAGATAAACAAGTGCTCCGTGAATGAGAAGCATGTAAGAAACAAAAGCAACGCGCTTTGCGACTATCGCCAATTTACCCATTTCGGAAGTTTTACACACCCATCGATTTAATAGGAACATAAATTGATAAACTCGACTGTCGGTTTTATACCAAACGCAGCAAGTGCAACATTCAAACACTTTTCTTTCGAAGCTACCTAAGGACATTGTTCCGCGAAACGCAGTCGAAATGCGGCTGCTGCAGGAATACGGATCTATGTTCGTAGGGCGCAGCGTAGCTTTACCTACAAAGATCGTTTTCGAAGGTGCCGATGATGTTTTGAGATTTCAGAACAATGTCGAGAGCGCGAAGCAGATACTCGGCGATTTTGAGATCTATCTTCAGAGATCCGCAATGGCTGATCTAATGAATGCTTTGACCGATGCAGCCTCAACCGGGTTATCGATCACGCCTCGGGGCGCGGATTCGGCCAAGCGAAGTTATGAAGAGACCGTTAGTCTGTGGGCAAGCCGTGTCGAGCCTGCGCTCAAACATTGGGTCGGAAAAGGTGAACTTACCCGAGTGGACGCCGAAAACATCCGATCGTTATCGCCGTTTCAGCAGGTATCTGTGATTCTTGGTTTGGAAGAAAAGGGAATTTATTTCGCGAAAGATCTGTCGAAAACCATCCTTTATTCCGTTGCGCCGCCGGGAGCCTCACAACACCTTGCGATGCTTGCTCTTGATATTCAGGAATTTGAAAATCCCGAGGTTCGAAACATCCTCGCGTATTGGAAATGGTATCAGACCGTAGTTTCGGATCTACCGCATTTTACGTATCTTGGTGTTGAAGAAAGCGGTTTGCCCGGACTCGGGCTTAAAAGAGTAACCGACGGCGGCCGAACATTCTGGGTGCCGGATATTTGACAGGTCTAAACGCAACTTTGACCAATTCTTATTGCACCGAGTCGATGTGCATTGAAACGTTTGATCGCACTGACGGAGACGGCAACGTCGAAAGGGATGGCAAATGAAAACCGTCGAAGATTAGCTCCTCTATTTCTCTTAATGGCAATGGGCGAGCGAAAAGATATCCCTGTCCGTATTCGCATCCGAGCCTATTCAGCCTTTTACACTGTTCGATCGTTTCGATGCCTTCAGCGATGATCGAAAGCTTCAGGGCTTTTGCCAGTGCTACGATCGTCCGAACTATCTCGCGATTTTCATCGGCATCGTCCATTGCAGTAACGAATGAGCGATCGATCTTCAGGTAATCGATCGGGAATTTATGAAGGTAACTGAGGCTGGAGTAGCCCGTCCCGAAATCGTCGATACTGATCGACACGCCTGTTTCCTTTATTCGCTTGAGCATTTCGATGGCGCTTTCGGCATTCTCCATCACGGCATTTTCGGTTATTTCAAGTTTCAGGGAAGAGGGACTGATGCCGGTCCTGCGCATTATTCTTTTGATCTGAGTGACAAGTTCCGGGTCGCCAAAGTTGGTTCCTGATAGATTAACGCTAAGCATAATGGGCGAATTCGGATCGAGCCGCTTGTTCCACTGTGCTAGTTGCGCGCAAGAGTTTTGGAGAACCTGGATCGTCAAAGGGTTGATCAATCCGGTCGATTCTGCGATCGGTATAAACTCAACCGGTGAAATCAGGCCTCGTCTCGGGTGATTCCATCGAACCAATGCTTCGACCCCGCGGATCGAGCAATCATCGAGGCGAACGATCGGTTGATAGAAGACTTCCAGTTCGTTGCATACAATGGCATACCGCAAATCGGTTTCCATCTGCTGACGCTCAACGACCTGCTCATACATCGCGCTGTCAAAGACCACACAGTCTTTCTTTTTGTCCTTAGCATTGTACAAGGCGATATCCGCATCTCGGAGTATATCTTCCGCATAGGTGTATTCGTGGCTTCCGAAAACGATCCCAACACTGGCGCTTGTGAAAACTTCCCGACCTTTAAAGCGGATCGACTGTGCAATTCGCTTAGTTAACGCATTAGCGATCCGTGATGCAACCTCCGGATCGCCGATCTTCGGTAGTATCAAAGCAAATTCGTCGCCCCCAAAATGGCCCGCAACGTCGCCGTCCGACACCATCGCATCGAGTCGTCTCGCCACTTCGCGAATCACCTTGTCACCGATGTCATGGCCAAGGCTTTCGTTTATGGTCCTGAACCGGTTTAGATTCAAAAATAGTACGGCGAACTTCTTTTTCGGATCGTCTTTCGCCTCGTCTAAAAATTTTCGTAACGATTCAAAAATGTAGTTACGATTTGGAAGTCCGGTCAGAGCTTCGTGATATGCCGCGTGCCGGAATTTTTCACGACTCTCACGCAGTGCTTCGCCGCTTTTTTCAAGCTCAGTTACGTAATGTTGAAGTTCACCCACATGGCGCTCGGCCTGGTCCGCGCGATTACGCTCGGCCTCTTCAGCTTTCGCGGCCGTTGATTTTACGTCGTTGACGTAGCGCCTGTACGTAAAATAGACCAGAGCAAAGAATAACGAGACAGACGCGAACAGATAAACATTTATCTGCGCCAAGGCCATCGCGCTAATTCCGGCCATTGCGGACCCGCAAAGGTAGATCACCAGTGCATTGAGACAATAGTCGTTCCATACACGCCAGAGCGTGCTGTCACTCTTGATCGCGACAAATGCCGAAACGAGAATCGAATTGACAAGAAACTGAGACAGCGCCATCGCACCGAGCGCAAAAACAAAATTAGTGCTGCTGAAACGGGATATCACGTCCCGTGATCCGCCGAATGCCAACGACAATGTGAGCGATGTGGCAAAGACCGAGACCGCGGTTATCAATATATTGATCGCAGCCGTTCTGGAACTTATCGACACGCCCTGCCGTCGGAAATTGAAGGATGTAAAAGACGTTTCCAGGATCGCCAGCAGAACCGCTACTTCGCCGCCGTAAATTAGCAAAGAAAGAAATACGAGGGCATCTGAAATTGTGAGATGGATCTTAGTTCGCGGGAGCTGGATCCGAAAATAGGAGCTAAAGAAGATCGTAAAAAACGCGAGGACAACTAGGGAGGTGTCGACTCGATCGACTGGAAATCGCCATATTGACCAAATGAACGCGGCCAATCCAAACGGCAGCAATGCCGTCAGGTACATATTCGTTATCTTGTTTTTGCCTGTGTTTGTGATCAAGTCGGAGTTAGGAACCGGGAATAGCGATTTTGAAAACGCGGAAGGATGCCCGTTGGGCACGTTAATTATACGCGAAATACTGTGGAATTTGCACTATAAATATTCGGGTGCGGAAGTCCTGCGGCTTCCGCACATCGCAGCCAATGAGTGTGGGAGAATTGAATACTATTGCGACATTCTTGTTGTAGGGTCGCCTCTGGCGATCACGGAGTTTGCCTGCGATCGTGCGCTGTCGCTTATTAACAATCCGTCGCTGATCAAAAGCCCGTCGCTTATTAACAGTCCATCAGCGAGCGGGTAGCTATCGGGCAATATGAAATTGTCCGAGATCAGAAGTCCGCTGCTCCCCATCGGCGTACCCCAGGTAAGAGTTTGGGTGCCATTCGGTCCGGCGTTCCCAGCGAGGACGACGCCGTCGCTGATCAATAGGCCGTCACTTATCAAAAGGCCGTCGCTGATCAACAACCCGTCGCTAATTAGCAAGCCATCGCTGATCAGCAATCCATCGCTGATAAGTAGTCCGTTATCGTATATCTTCTGGTATTTCGTGATGAGCGCCGTACCTGTAAGTGCGGCGTAATTCGGCAAGATGCCGCCTGACCATTGGAATTTTGTTCCCGCAATTGTCGATGAATGAACCGGCATATTGCCGGTGAGCATCGGCTCTCCCTGCGGAGTCGGATTGGGCATGTTTTGACGAATAGAACGGGCCAGTCTGACCGCGCCCTCTACATTAAGTTCACCGGTTCCTTGCTCCAGCGTATTAAATCCTGCGAGTCGTTGGGAGGTGTACTGAAGGATCATCTTCACCATATTCGGTGTCAATTTCGGGTTCGTCTGCAGCAATAACGCCACCGTTCCGCTAACGATCGGCGTCGCCATTGACGTGCCGCTCATGTACATCATCTTACGGCTGTCGTCGGCCGAATTATTAACCGAAAGATCCTCATTCTCATGAACGATCTCGTTGCCCTTTGCCTGTGCGCCGATTATCAGGTTTCCCGGCGCGACCAGATCCGGTTTGATCAGATGGTCGTAGTGTTTGACCCCGGAGGCGTCGATCCAGTACGAGCGGGTTGGTCCGCGCGAACTGTACGTTGTAATGCCGTCGTCATCACGTCGATCGGTTCCGAAAGTGTTCGCTGCTCCAACTGTAATTACCGACGGATCATTTCCGGGCGCATGGATGGCCCCATATATTTTCTGCCCGGCCGCGGTTTTGCCGTTGTTTCCGGCCGCGGCAACGACGACGACGCCTGCCGCCGTGAGTTTTCGGGCGGCCCTGCAAACCGGATCGTTTCTCCAGCTCTCGATCGCGGGCGTTCCTAAGCTGAGATTGACGACCTTAATGTTATATGTACTTCGGTTCGTCAGTATCCAATTCAAAGCGTTGATCAAACCTGCCGTGGTGCCGACCCCATGATCGTCCAACACGCGGAGGTTGATAACGTTTGCATTCGGAGCAATACCTTTGTAATTGTCGAGATACGCACCATCGCTAATGTTAAGATTCGCTCCGTCGCCGCCGGCCGCTAAAGAGGCTACGTGCGTACCATGACCATATTCATCCTGTATCAGATTGTTATCCGAAATAAAGGTTTTTCTGTACGTTACGCGTTTGACTCCATTGACGTTTACAAATGACCTGTGGTCCTCGCGAATGCTCGAATCCACGATCGCGATCCCTATCCCTTTTCCGTCCAACTCCGTACTCGTATTCAAAATGCCTGTTCCTAACAGTCCGACGTCCAAACCCTGTTGGATCGTGCGAACGAGTGAGGTCCCGGTTGTGGTTTCGAT
>Ga0070670_100005925_pt1 | contig 10336 bp, 14 predicted proteins | sample KBSS63metaG_FD_64665 | JGI IMG/M metagenome (GOLD analysis project Ga0070670, IMG submission 64665) | Switchgrass rhizosphere microbial communities from Kellogg Biological Station, Michigan, USA - KBS S6-3 metaG | ecosystem: Host-associated > Plants > Roots > Rhizosphere > Soil ... | reverse complement strand
ATCACGATCTTCGCCCTCGACGACGACAATCCGAAGGTTAGGGCAAAGCTCGGCATTCCCTTGAACGACTACAACCGCAACGCGTGGGCGATTGGTCCTGTTGGCCCACGCTGCGTACCTAGGCGCCGCTTTGGTGGCACGCCGGTTGGGCCAATTGCCCCTCAATTGACACGCGGGCTGGGCCAATCGCGCAGCACGAAAGAGGCAATTGACACGCGGGCTGGGCCAGTCGAGGGGGTTTCGCAGAAGTCATTGGCACGCCCGCTGGACACCTCTATAGATATGCCATCTATAGGGCCGGGTCTTGCACCCCCCTCCCCGCCTACTTTGGTGCGGACGACCGCGAAAACACTTGCTCCGAAACAATTTGGCGCAAAACCCGCGGAGACCGAAGCGGAACGCATCGAGAGGCTAGAGCGCAAGAAGGCAGAGGCACGCGCCTACGTCGCAGCAGCGGGAGCGAAGCGATGACGAACTGGGCGGGCCGAGGGAACAGGCACGAGCGCGGATATGGAAACGCGTGGGACAAGCTACGCCTGCAAATCCTTCGCCGTGACTGCTACCTCTGCCGGTGCTCGGAGTGTCAGCCTATCGGCGCTCCATTCCCTACGCGCATCCGGCCGGCGACGGAAGTCGCGATCACCGAATTCCGAAGGCGCGCGGAGGCAGCGACGATCCGAGCAACTTGGCCGCTATCGGAGAACACAAGCCGAAGCGGGAGACAGGGACGGACGGATGGCCCCTCCGGGGGTGATCGTGTCCGACAGCATTTTTGCCCCAAGTACCGCTGCGTGGTCTCGCGATATTGAAGCCCGCCCCCGTTCAAATTGAAGGATACCGATGGACGCACCTAAACACTTGAAGGCGAGCACCCGGCGATGGTTTCGGGACGTTCTCGCCGAGTACGCCCTGGAAGCGCATCACGTCCGTCTGCTGACGCTCGCGGGTGAGGCATGGGACCGCGGGGTACAGGCGAGGCAGGCAATCGACGTTAACGGGCTCACATTCGTGGACGCAAACGGACTGCCCCGCGTGCGGCCCGAAATCGCCATAGAGAGCGATTCGAGGCTCGCCTTTGCCCGTTTGCTGCGCGAGCTCGACCTGGATGTTGTCCCGCCCTCTGAACCGGCACGGCCGCCGTCACTGCGCAGTAACCGAAGGGGAATCTGATGCCCGTTAAGCGTCGTGCCGGAAAGGCGAAACTCGAGTTCACGTCACTAGCTGAGATCCACCTAACGATTGGCGATTGCCTCATGCCCGCCCTTGATAGTTGCGCCTGCGGTCTGAGCGATGCGGCCGGCGCACTACGCGAGGATCGGGCGCGGGCAATGTGGCGCATCCACCGGACGGAGATTCTTGCCGCGTGGAACAAGGTGCAGCGGTCGACTGGTACCGGCGGATGGACAATAACCACGGATTCGGCCAGTACGGCATTCCGTGTTTCGCGGAGATTCTTTTCGATGGCCGCGTACTACCTCCGTTCCATGAGGCTTGGCCCCAGAGTGTTCGGAACCATTACCACTCCATCGCGGCCGCGGTTGACGGCGGATTGCCGCGTCCCACGTGGCGGAAGTAACCCCCGCAACGGATGCGTGACTCCGACGACTTGGGCTTGCTGTCGCAACGCGTCCCGCGTCACGTGTCGCGCGCCGGCCGCGTGCTCCTGGTATCGGAAGTCGCCGAGCAATTGTCCCGCGGCTCGTTACCCTCCCCCGAGGCTCGGATGTTCGTCGCATCGGCGCTGCTGGCATGGCTGTCGGCCGGCGGCGATTTGGTGAAGGACCATCTGCGAATTGCGGCACCCCGCGGCTCGCATCATCGGCCGGAAGTGTTGTATCGCCGACTCCTCATCGCTGATGAACGACAGGATGACAGCGACCGGGCTACCTTCGGATCTACTGTGACCGAAGGGGACTCCCAATGACGACCGTTTCACTTGCGCCGCGCGGACTGGCGGCAGGCCGATTTATCAAAGCGCTCGCCGTCGCCAAAGGCGACGTAATGGGAGCAGCGGCCTATGCCGCGGGGCAGTGGGGGAATTGGCGCGACACGAGCCACATCGAGTTGGAACTAAAGACAGCCGTCGGCGCAATGACGGGCGATGGCGATTTAGTGGCGCCGAGCTCCATTGCCGCGGACCTCATTGAATTGGCCCGGCCGCGCTCGCTGATCGATCGAATCCCAGGCTTTCGTATCGTGCCGCTTAACACTTGGGTTATCCGATTCTCGGGCGATGTTTATGCGTCCACCGTTGCGGAGGGCGCACCGAAGCCGGTTTCGAAGTTCGCCTTCGATCGCGTGCAGCTTGATCCGATCAAGGTCACGGCGATGACCGTATCCACCGACGAACTGGTGCGCCACGCCGATCCATCTGCCGAGTTAGGGCTGGGGCGTGAGTTGGGGCGAGCTCTAGGGACGAAGGGCGATCTAGCGTTCATCGATCCGGATCGCGCCGGCAGTATACGCACGGCGCCACCGTTATCAGTTCGTCCGGAAGTTCGCTCGCTCAAATCGACGCGGACCTCCGCAGCATGTTCGCCTACTTGGCCGCGGCGGATGCACAGCTAGATACGGCAGTGTTCGCGATGACTGCAACGACGGCGGCTTACCTTGGAACGCTGAGGGGCAGCGGCGGCGCCCTCGCCTATCCGAATATCAACGCCCGCGGCGGAACGCTGGTCGGCATTCCCGTGTTCATTAGCGCCGCTCTCCGCGCGTCAGGCTCACCAGGCGAAGGCGCGATAGTGCTATTCGATCCGGCCCAGGTGCTGCTCGGTGACGGCGGCCAAATTCGTTTGGCGGCAGGAACGGATACGTCAATCCAGATGCTGGACAACCCGACGAACGACTCGGGAACGGGCACCGCGACCTCGATGGTGTCGATGTTCCAGACGAATAGCGTAGCCATGCGTGCCGAACGTTGGGCTGGGTGGAAGCGTGCTTCCGACACCGCCGTTGTCGTGCTCGACAACGTCCAATACTAAGGCGCAGCACATGGCAATCGACGGCGAGAAGATGGGGAAGGAACTTGTCGAGACGTTCCGAGGTTTTGTGACGCGCGCCCTCGATCCAGTACACGAGCATATCGGCGGACTCGTGCAGCGACTGGACGAGCACTTCAGGCAATTGGAATCGCTGGAGCGCCGTGCGTCACGCCATGCAGACCATCTTGCCAGGTTGGAGGACCGCGTCAAGGCGCTGGAAACGAAAGGCGGCAGATGATTACTCAACGCGAACTCGACGACCTAATCGCCCGAACGCCCGAGGGTGAACCGCTATTCGCTACGCTCGATGAAGCGTGCGCCGCGTTCGGATACGACAACGAGACTAAAGAGAAGATCCGGCGCGACATGGAGCTAACCGCGCCGCGCGAGCCGGGTGACACGCTGCAATGACCGAGCTAGACGCTGCGGGTAACGCATCGACGCACTGGCAGCCGCTGTACTTGCCCAAGTCGCGAAGGTAGCCTGTGGGGGCGCCCGACTACTTTTACAGGCAGGCCGACTTCGCGGAGGCGTTAGACGCGGCAATGCCGTGGGCTGACGGAACGATCTTCATGCTCAGGGCCTGCTTCGACGCAAGCGAGCGCGAGAGCGGTGTGTTCTGCGTTGCCGGTGTTGCCTTCGGGGTAGATAGGGCAAGGAAGGCGGATCGTGAATGGAGCACAGCGTTCGATGGCCGACGACTTCATATGGCCGATTTGCACGCCAGGAAAGGTGATTTCGAGGGCATCAGCGCCGAGGACGCAGGCAGGTACTGCCAATCCGCTGTGAGGATAATCAACCGCTATGCGACCGCCGTCGTCGCCGTTTCATGCGATGTCGATGAAGTCGAACAACACAGGCCACGGGGGCCGCAGTTCGATTCACATCAGATAACCGACATCTCCCGAAGCGCCTACAACCTCTGCGTTCACTTGACGATGATGGGCCTCGGCGGGATGCTCGGTCGCGACGGGCAAAAGGTTCAGTATTGGTTTGAACTCGGCGACAAGTTCCAAAGCGCCTCGCGGCGCTTCTTAGAATCCCTCAACCACCCGAAGCACGAACCGTTGCGCCAAGCGTACTGCTACGGTTCAGATGCGTTCGTGTCCAAAGCTGACGCACCGCTGTTTGACGCGGCGGATATGGTTGCGTGGGAATGGGGTAAGCACATCGACCGAGTTCGCGTCGGACAACCGCCGCGCCCGTCACTAGCTGCGCTTATGGGCAGCCTGTGTGTCGTCGATGGAAAGCCGGGTCACAAAGCGCGCGGGCGGGTGGCGATTCATGCTTGTGGAAAGCCGATGGCCAGATACTTCAGAAAGCAATCGGCCCTCATTCTGGCGCGCTCACACGAGGAAGTGGCTGCCATCATCCGAGGGGATTGATGGGGAAGCCGGGACGGCGCGTCACTGTCGCGGGCGTCGCCTCGTAAGACCGCGCGGACGTATGACCGAGTTCGGCCACGACCCGTCATAGCACCGCGTTTTCAAAAGCGGCCGCACGCCCTGCTTCAGGCGTACGATGGCGCGACTTCCTTTGGTCCATGAGGTGATTCGGTGATTACGCGCCGCAGGGTTCTACTGGCAGGTGCCATCAGCCTGCTTGTCGGGCACCCGCTTGGTCGCGGACAGCCTGCAGCGACCATCCGTCGTGTCGGGTGGCTGGCGTTCGGATCGCAAGCAGCGAACACTCATCTGCGCGCGGCTTTCACGCAGGGAATGCAGGATCTCAGCTGGCTGGAAGGGAAGAACTTCGAGTATCGAAGCGTCTACGCCGATGGCGACGTGGACCGCCTGGACGCCCTGGCCAGGGAATTGATCGGGCAAAGGGTCGACGTGATCCTGGTTGGCAGCGGGCAAAGTGCCGATTCGGCGCATCGGGCGACGAAGGCGGTACCCATCGTCCTGGCGGGCGTCGCGAACGCCGTCGGCGCTGGGCTTGTATCAAGTCTGGCCAAGCCTGGGGGCAACATCACCGGGTTCACCAGCCAGCAGGACGAGGTGCTGGGCAAGCTGGTCGGGATTCTGCACGAGGTCGTGCCCGGCGCCCGGCGCATCGCCATCCTGTTGAACGAAAGTAACCCGTTTCATGAAAAGTACTGGACGAGCGCCCAGAGCGGTTGCGCCGCGTTGAACCTCGTTGCCCTGCGCGCTGTCGCCAGCACGCCCGCGCAACTCGGCGCCGCCGTCGAGCAGATTGTTCAACAACGATCGCAGGCCGTCGTGGTGACTTCGGATGGTATGTACTTTACCGAGCGCGCGAAATTGCAAGACCTGATGCAGATCACCCGGCTGCCGGTGGCCTATGCGTTGCGCGATAACGTGGTCGCCGGTGGGTTGCTCGGCTACGGATATGACATCGCTGCGAACTACCGCAACGCGGCGAAGTACGTGGACAAGATTTTGAAGGGCGCCAAACCCGCGGACCTTCCCGTCGAGCAGGCGACCAAGTTCGAGCTGGTGATCAACACCAAGACAGCCAAGACGCTCGGAATCGCCATTCCGAAGGACATACTACTGCGCGCCGACGAGGTGATTCAGTAGTCGACCGCCTCACGTTGTTCGCGATTGAATGTCCGGTTCCTGTCAGGCGCAACGGCTGGAGTGGGTCGATCTGCGACCGTCGACGATCGAGCCGCTCGCGTTCAGACTCGACAGTCGCTAAACGGCCATCTTCGGACGTAGCGCCTTGCGCTCCATTGCGGTCATTGGTCGATGCCACCGGGTGTCGACAACTCTTTTCCTCCCGCCGCAATAGCCCTTCGCGGCGCGGACGCGGTAATACCGACGAAGATCTTCTGCGACAATCCCTACCGAAACGTCCCGTTCCCACGCGGCGAATTCGAGCCACACATCACGTTAGGCCCATCGACCCAACAGTCGTTTCAGCCCGATGCCAAAGCAAATTCTCGGTCTCGTCGCTTGGCTCGCAATTAGTTTTGCGGCCGCTGCACTTGGGGGTCTGGCGTCCGCCGATGCCGAAGGCTTCTATCGAGAGCTGGCTCGCCCGGGATGGGCGCCCCCGGCATGGCTTTTCGCTCCAGTCTGGAGCTTGCTCTACCTTCTCATGGGCATTGGAGCCTGGCTAGTTTGGCGAGAACAAGGCTTTCGCAAAGCGTCGACCACCCTATCCCTGTTTCTAGTCCAGTTGGGCGCGAACGCTCTTTGGACTTGGCTTTTCTTCGTTTGGCATCTAGGTGCGCTCGCGTTCGGTGAGATCCTCATCCTCTGGCTATTGATTCTCTGTACGGTCATCGCCTTCTGGCGCGTGCGTCCCCTCGCTGGGGCCCTACTCTTTCCCTACCTGGGCTGGGTGACCTTTGCGTCCGCACTCACCTATTCAGTTTGGAAACGCAATCCGAGCCTCCTGGCCTAACCCTGCGGTCAACACGGACGCCCGCCGACGGGGCTTCGCCCACACCGCGGTCGCCGGTTACCTTGATGGTTGGGTGTCTGCTTTCTAAAGACCGCGACGGCCGCTTGGGTCCGAAAGCGGCCTCACGCGTTAATGCGTCGTCGGTTCCGGACGTCCGTTAACACTTCGGTCCACTCTTGCACCAAGCCTAACGCGCGCTCGCGCGACATCGGCTCGACAATGAGGCGTCGGCTCAACTCATGGTGATCGTCACGTCGGAGAAGGGGTAGAGGCGCTTTTGTTCGTGGCGAGCGGCGCGCTCCTGGTCGCCGGCCATACGCATCAAGACCAGGACGAACAACGCGCCAAGCAGCCAGCCCACAACTGCTAGCAAGATCCAGCCAAGGCTCAATTTGACCGTCCTCCCCGATTACGCTAATGGACCCTTGCTGTCAGCAGGCGAAGTCCAGAATACTGGCGCGCGAGTTGAATCCTTCCTGTGCCGAAAGCGCGGGACAAGGTGCACGACGACCCCCGTCAAACAACCAACAGCAAAGCTAATCAGAAACGCGGTCATTTTTTCCCCAGATCGCGGTGAGAGCCTCGTGGTCGTCGGGCATGGCGGCAATGATACGCGCGGACGCGAAGGATCGTGGAGCACTAATCCCCCAAACGGTCTGTAGCAGCAAAATTGCGGCGTTATCATCCGGCGCGCGTGTATCGCAACTAGAGCCGCCCTTTGGGGCGGTTTTCGTTTCAGGACCGCGTAGAACGGCCCAGAAGACGCGCTAGACCTTCAGGTGACGTGAAGGTAGCCGGCGCTACTGCTGCGTCGGCTCGGGCCGTCCTGCGAGGACTTCGCTCCATTCTTGCATCCGTCCGTCCGCGCGCTCCCGCGGGGTTGGCTCGATGACTAGGCGCTTGTGTTCGCGGGACTCCCGACCCGCTGGAAATGCACACGGCGCGCGTCAAATAGTTCCTTTCGGTGCGCCGCGGCACGCGCGTCATCCAGCAGTTCGTTTCTGCTCGCCGCGGCACGCGCGTCGTCCAGCGCGGTAAATTGTTTCGTTTCCGCCGCTGTTAATGAGCCGTCGCGCACGGGGATCTCGTACGTGCCATGTAAGGTCACCACGATCACCAGCGCAAGGCCGAGAATGCATCGCCAAACAGTCGCTGGCCCGTAGCTAGTGCCAGTCGGCCTTTGCTCTATGAGCTTCGTCCGCTCGCGTATCTGCATAAATCGCCACCCCCCCTGGTCTTATTGTCGGCAGATTAACGATCTGTCTGCGCGCTGAAAACGCACGACGAGCCGCCAAGTCCCCCGAGTTCCTTGGCGTTCAAGTCATCGTATACATGCGAACACCGTCCATACACAACAACCTTTGCGCTCCCCACGAGGGCGAAGGACGGTCGTCGTTGTAATACGGTTTGGCAGCCTTAGGCGAATGCTGCTATTGCCGCGTCGGCTCTGGTCTTCCTCGAGGACTTCGCTCCACTCCTGGAGGAGCCCATCTACTCGCTCGCGACTCGACGGCGCGATGCCCCACATGGCGCACGTCTTTAGATACCGCTCGTAGAAGCCGTCCAGGTCGAGCTCGAACGGGTTGCGATCGTCGGTCATGTCCGGCGATCTTGCGAAACAACACCGCGGCATCGCTCGCGTGTAGGCATGGTTAAAACCGTCGGGTTTGAGCGGCGCGGTCGCTGTATCGGGTGATGCGCTCGGACCGACAGCATGGTGCGTTCAAAGTCCGCGCGACCATTTTTGCAGCCATACGCAGGCTGCTGCTGCAAAAATCCAGCCGATACCGGCCAGCGGCATTTCGGATACAAACGTCCATACCGCGGCATTGATCAAACACAGAAATATGGCGAAGAGTCCAACTAAAATATTACCCATGCCCGGAAGCACCGGACATGCGGCATGTCACCAGATACCGCTCGTACAGGCCATCTAGGTCGAGCTCGAACGGGTTGGAGTCGCCGGTCATGGTGCCCATAATAGCTCTGCTTGCACGAGACATCGCAGGTTCGCCGCGATGAATGGAGCGGCGCTGTTGCTCGCGGAGATTACCGACGTCCACGGAACAGACCGCATGTCTATTCTCGCCAGTTGACAGGAGCATCTCTACATCGGCGCGCAAGGTCAAGAACCGCCGACCTAGGCTTACGATCAGAGGCATCGCTGACAGCGTCGACAACAGCCTGGGAATCTACCGCAAAGACACGGAGTGCAACTGCGGCATACCAACCCGCTTTGCGCTTAGCGTCGTGAGCTTCGGGATCGCGAGGATTCTGCCTCATGGCGGTGGTCCACATAACCTCATTGGCGCCTGCGCACGCTAAGATATCGGACAGGCTGCCTCGTTTCGGCAGGTCACCGAACGATCGATAGAACTCCGCTTCAGTTGTAAATGGTGCGGCCGCATTCTGCGCGTGTATTGGCGTGGAAGCCACGCAGGTCGTGGCAACCGCAGCAATGAGAGCGAAACCGCGCATATATTAGGCATTCAGTGGGTGGGACAAATTTGGGACAACGCGACCAAGAAAGGGCCGCAACGGCCAACAGGGTACAACACCTAAGCTATTGATGCCGTTAGACTCCAGCAATTGCCGATAGCAGGGGAGCCCGACTCAAAATCCGCCGGTGGTGACACCGTGGGGATTCGACTTCCCCTCCCGGCACCAGAGAACTTCGGGTGATGTGCTTTTCGATTTCATCGGAGGCGCGGTTGCCATGGTCGCCGGCGCGATCGCTTCGGTCGCGCGCTTCGGTATCGGCAGTGTGCTTACCCTCGTCATCGCCTTCGAGACACAGGCAGGACTGACTCCACCGGCAAAGATCGCGCGACTGGCGGTCAGCGAAGCGCACAAGAGTCGCCGCCGCTCGCCCTCAGCGGACAACCGGCACCCCAAGCCCAGCGGCATCAATCGCCAGCGTGCGCGCTTCGTTCTCCGGCAGCACGACCTGCACGCGATCGCACGGCAGCGGGAACGAGCCTTCACGCTCGATCTGCAGGCGGATGGATCGTCCGTCGGCGCGGAGCGTGCAGCGCATCGACGACTTCGCACCCGCCACGCTTGCGCCATCGTCCTCGACCCACTCCGACGTGCGCATCGGCGCGTCCGCGGGATAAAGCAGCAACGCGCGCGTCGGCTCGTCGGTGCGGCGCGCGCCGTCGGTGAATTCCGTCGCGGGAATCGCGGCGTTGGCGCGCGCGAACAGCGGCAGGCGGTCGAGCGGCGCGTCGACGGTGATCGTCTGCCCGGCCGCATACGAGGCGCCGGTGTGGAAGCAGGTCCAACCCGTCGTCGCGCCATCGCGCGGCAGGTAGAGCGTGCGCGAAGTTTTCCCGCCCTCGAAAACCGGCGCGACGAGCAGGTTCGGGCCGACCATCATCTCGTCGTTGTCGTTCCAGCAGTCGGGATCGCCGGGAAATTCGTAGAACGTCGGCCGGAGTACCGGCCGATGGTCTGCGACGGCTTCGTGCAGGCACGTGTAGAGATACGGCAAGAGGCGCAGCCGCAGCACGATCGCCGCGCGGATCAGATCGGTGGCCTCCGGATGCAGCCACGGCGTATTCACGCTGCCGTCGTCCTTCCACGAATTCATGATGCAGCGCGGATTGAGCGCGCACGCCTGCATCCAGCGGACCAGGAGCTCGGCGTCGGGCGTCGGCCCCGCGAAACCGCCGATGTCGTGGCCTATGTTGAACATGCCCGACAATCCCATCGTCAGCGCCATCCGCTGGTTCCAGCGCAGTGTGTGCCAGCTCGTCGTGTTGTCGCCGCTCCACGTCTGCGCGTGCCGCGCGATCCCCGGCGAGCCCGCGCGCGTGATCGTGTAGACGCGTGCGCCTGGCGTGCGCCTTGCCTGCGCTTCGGCGCTCGCGCGGGTCATCAGCAGCGCCTGCAGCGGGCGCGAGCGCGCGATCGGAATCGGCGCGCCGAAGCCGTGCGACTGGCCGTCCTCGTCCCAGATCTCGTACTCGTTGTTG
>Ga0070670_100005920_pt1 | contig 10338 bp, 10 predicted proteins | sample KBSS63metaG_FD_64665 | JGI IMG/M metagenome (GOLD analysis project Ga0070670, IMG submission 64665) | Switchgrass rhizosphere microbial communities from Kellogg Biological Station, Michigan, USA - KBS S6-3 metaG | ecosystem: Host-associated > Plants > Roots > Rhizosphere > Soil ... | reverse complement strand
ATGTGCGTCGGCGGCGGCATGGGGGCAGCTGGTCTGTTCGAGGTGTTATAAGCGGATATCGCCGACTCAACGCCGGGGAATGAACGATGCCTATCATGATTGGCTTGGCCGTCGTCCTGCTGGCCTTCCTACTCGTAAGCCTCCTGAAGAGCTTCGGAATCAACCAAGAATATCAGCGCGGCGTGCTGTTTCGGCTCGGCCGGCTCGGAAAGACTAAGGGGCCGGGTCTCTACTTCCTGATTCCGTATGTCGACCGCGTGGTCAGGGTGGACCAGCGGATCATTACCTACCAACTCGAAACTCAGGAGACGATCACCCGAGACGGCGTTGCGGTGCGGGTCAATGCGGTCGTTTGGTTCCGAGCAGATTCGCCGATCCAGGTTGTAACCTCTGTTGAAAATTGGCGCGGCGCGACGGTGCAAGCGGCAGAGACAGCACTTCGGGACGCGATAGGCCAAAGCGAGCTCGATCAGATGCTGAAGGATCGCGCATCGATCAATCATCGACTCCAGCAGTTGCTTCGTGAAGCCTCGCTGAAGTGGGGAGTCGAGATCGATGCGGTCGAGATCAAGGACGTCGACATACCCGAGCAGATGCAGCGCGCGATTGCGAAGGAGGCGGAAGCCATCCGTGAGAAACGCGCCCGCATCGTCCGCGCGGAAGGCGAGCAGGACGCGGCCACGAAGCTGTCCAACGCAGCGGAGGTGATCAGCGGCACTCCCGGCGCGCTCGAACTACGACGGCTACAGACCATGGCAGAGATCGGGGTTGAGCATAACAGCACGATCATCGCCATGCTTCCAGTCGAGCTGGTTCACGCGGCGCGCAAGGTCGCGGGACTGCCTCCCATCGAAAACGATGAGACTTAACAAGAGAGTGTGCGATGAGCGACCGCGTCGAAACAATCCGAGGCCTGTATTCCGCCTTTGCCGAGGCTGACGGAGATCGCCTCGGCCAGCTGCTCGCCGACACGCACTGGGTCGAAGCGGCTGGAATGCCCTATGGCGGCACCTATCGCGGCTTCGGGGATGTTGCGGCAAACGTGTTCGGACCGATTGGCCGGGACGTTATCGACTTCACGGCCGTCCCGGAAGAAATCATCCCGGCAGGCGAAGATCGAGTTCTGTCGATCGGCACCTATCGCGGGGTCGGGGCCGCGGGACCGCTCGAAGCTGCATTCGCGCATCTGTGGACGGTACGCGATGGGCGCATCACACATTTCGTCCAGTTCGCCGACACCCATCTATTTCGTCAGGCGGTAGGCGCCTAAGGCGGGTATGCCGGCCGCACAGCTTATCGCGCTGGCTTCGACGGTCAGCCTGCTCGCCGGCTGGCGGCTATATTTCGTTACCTTCATCGTCGGGCTCGCAATGAAGTTCGGATGGATCGGCTTGCCCGAACAGCTTCGCGCACTCGACGTGCTGGCGAACAACTGGATCATCGGCATAGCCGGAGTTGGCGCCCTGGCCGAATTTTTTGCCGATAAGGTCGCTTGGGTCGACAGCGCCTGGGACGCGATCCATTCGGTCGTGCGCCCGCTCGGGGGCGCATTATTGTCGATGGCGATCATCGACGGCGCTGATCCCGCCTGGCAGGTAAGCAGCTTCCTGCTCGGCGGCGGCGCGGCCCTGCTCGCCCACGCCGGCAAGGCAGGCGCGCGCGCCATCGTCAATGCGAGCCCTGAGCCTTTCTCCAATGTCGTCGTTTCCACAAGCGAGGATGTTGCGACTGGCGGCCTGCTTGCACTTGCAATCGCAAACCCGATCGCAGCTGCATTGATCGCCCTCATCTTGGTGATGCTGTCTGTGTGGTTTGTCTTGGCCGCGCGACGGCTGTTGCGCCGTTTGATTGAACCCAAACGACCGCAAGGGGGTTGAGCCGGACATAGGACGGAGGAACGCATATGCCAGTTTCGGAAAAGCCCTTGGTCGAGCGCGTCGCACGTGTGCTCGCCGCCGCTGCTCACAGCAGCAACGCGGAGGGCAGCGATCCGTCGGCTGGTGAAAAAGTGGACCTCGTCTGGCGCGAGCACGTCAATCAGGCCCTTGCCGTTCTCCATACGATGCGTGAGCCGGACGAGCGAATGGCCTCAGCCGGCGATGCAGACAGTTGGACCAAGATGATCGAGGCCGCGATCGAGGAGGCCGGCGTCAGCGCGTGAACGCCCGGGCCCGTGAGCGCCCGCGTACCCAGGGTCATCCCACATGGACGCTAGTGACTTGCGTCCTCGCATCCAGCCTCTCCTTCGTCGAGGGATCGGTGCTGAGCGTCGCACTGCCCGCGATCCGCGAAAGCTACGGCGCGGGCGGTCAGGAGGTCCAGTGGGTCGTCAACGCCTATCTGCTGCCGCTTTCCGCGCTGCTCCTCCTCGGCGGGGCGCTGGGCGATCATTTCGGGCGAAGGATGCTGCTCGTGATCGGCACAGCGATCTTCGCAGCAACGTCGCTGGTGTGCGCACTTGCACCCAGCCTCCCGATCCTTCTCGCAGCGCGCGCAGCGCAGGGCATCGGCGCTGCGCTTCTGCTCCCAAATAGCCTAGCGCTGCTCAACGCTGCCTTTGCTGGTGAAAAGCGGGGCCGGGCCGTCGGCATATGGGCTGCGGCCGGTGCTGCGTCTGCAGCCATCGCACCGCTGATCGGCGGGTGGTTGGTCGGCAATGTCGGCTGGCCAGCGATCTTCTACATCAACCTGCCGCTGGCGATCGGCGCCATCTTGCTGGCGCTGCGCTTCGTCGCCGAAAGCCGCGAGGAGGGTGAAGGCCGAACCGACTACGGCGGGGCATTGCTTGCAACCGCTGGGCTTGGCGGACTGACGTATGCGCTAACCTTGTGGTCGGCGACCGGACGGTTTGGCACGGAAGCGCAAACCGCAGCCGCCGTCGGCGTGGCGCTTACAGTCGGTTTCCTCGCCAACGAGCGTCACAGAGGCAACCGCGCGATGATGCCGGTCAGCCTCTTCGCAAACCGCTGCTTCTCCGGACTGAACCTACTGACCTTCCTGCTCTACGGCGCGTTCTCAGCCGCGATGCTGCTTCTCCCCTACGTCCTGATCACGAGCGGTGGCTATTCCCCGGTGCACGCAGGTCTCGCGATGTTGCCGCTGCCGATCCTGATGACCGCCGCCTCCCCATCCATGGGCAGCCTCGCGACGCGCATTGGGCCACGCATCCCGTTGACGGTCGGTCCGCTGGTCGTGGCTGCGGGAATGTGCCTGGGCTGGCTCGTCCAACCCGAAAGCAGTTACTGGATCGGAGCATTCCCGACGGTCGTCCTGATGGCACTTGGAATGACCATCGCCGTCGCGCCGCTAACCTCATCGGTCCTGGGCTCGGTCGAAGAACAGCATGTCGCCATGGCATCGGGCTTCAACAGCGCAGTCGCACGGACCGGCGGGCTGATCGCCACAGCCCTTCTCGGCTCGGTGCTCGCAAGCAGGGGCGATCAGCTGTTCGCCGGTTTCCATTCGGCAATGTTCGCCTCAGCCGTCGTAGCTGCGGCCGGAAGCATCGTCGCCATCACAATGCTGGGCGGCGTCAAAATGAAGAAGCCCTGATCAGCTCTTCGCTTTGGCGATGAAATCGTCGATCACCGTTTCAAGCAAGGTCATCGGCACGCTTCCGCCGAGAACGACCGCGTCGTCATAGCGGCGGAGGTCGAACTTCTCGCCAAGGGCCGCCTTCGCCTTGTCGCGCAGGCGGACGATCTCGAGCTGCCCGATCTTGTAGCCGCAGGCCTGTCCCGGCATTGCGCAATAGCGATCGACCTCCTTTTCGACCGATGAACGCGGGTCGCCGTTGGTCGTCACGAACCAGTCGATCGCCTTGTCGCGGCTCCACTGCATCGCGTGAAGCCCGGTATCGACGACGAGGCGGCAGGCGCGGAACCCCATCGATTGGAGGTATCCCAGCTGGCCCAACGGATCGTCGGCGTAGACGCCCAGCTCGTCAGCAAGCTGTTCGGCGTACAGCGCCCAGCCCTCGCTATAGGCATTGAATGCGAGCATCGAGCGGATGAGCGCCATTCGGTTGGCATAGTCGCCCTGCCAAATGTGGCCCGGGATGCCTTCGTGATAGCAAAGCGTCGGAAGCGAGAATTTCGGCCATTCCGACGTATCGCGCAGGTTGATGTAATATTGGCCTGGCACCTTGCCATCGATCGACCCGGCAGCGGCATAGCCGCCTGGCGCTCCCGCTTCGATCGCCGGCGGCACGCGCTTGATGATCAAGCGGCCCGGCACCATCGTCGCGAAAGCGCGCGGCAAGCGCGTACGAACGTCGGCGATCCTGCCGTTCAGATAGGCAAGCAACTGCTCCCGCCCCGCCGCAGTATTCGGGTAAAGCTGAGCCGGATCCTTGCCCAGTGCAGCCATGCGCTCCCCCACCGTGCCGCCGGTCAGCCCCTGCTTTTGCATGATGGTTTCCATGCGCCCCTGGATCTCCTTCACCTGGTCGAGACCGAGTTGATGGATTTCCTGCGGCGAGCGGGTAGTGGTCGTCCCCGCCTGTAGGGCCCAGCGATAATAAGCGTCGCCGTTCTTGAAGTGCCAGACTCCGGCATCGGACGTAGCTGCTGCCCGATGCTGCTTGAGCTCCTCCACCTGTCTTTGCAGCGCCGGTATGACTTTGGCGCCCATCGCTTGGGTTACGCGCTCCACGAGCTTGTCGTCGCTTAGCTTCGCCTCACTCATCTTCTTCTTGAACGTCGCCACGACCGCGGACTGCTCGGGTGTCTCGGCCGCGCCGCCACCAATGATCTCAATCGTCTTGTCGAGGTTGAAGTCCGGGGCGATGACGCCGATCCCGCGATCATGTTTCAGCCGCTCGGTCTCGCCGTCGACGTTGCGCGCATAAGCATCCACCCGATCGGCGAACGCAACGGCGTCATCGGCGCTGGCGATAGTATGGCGGCTGTCGAGGAAATCGGGGAGGTCGGTGTAGCTGCTGCCCAGCTGGTTCACGACATAAGGCGTGTTGCGGAAACCGTTGTTGGGGTCGAGCACGAGCGGATCGCCAAACGGAAAGGCATATCCTGCCTGAGCCAATTCGTGCGCCTGTAGCGCGACTGCCCCATCCAGCTTGTCGGGTTGCGACAGGTCGGCGAGATCCATTCGCCGAAGCACTCCAAGCCGTCTGGCTATTCCATCCTTCCGGGCCGCTACGCCAGCAGGCGTCTGATCTTGCCATTGATGACCGAGCGGCACGAGCTTGCCCTTGGCAATGCCGAGGATCGTCGCGTTCTGCGGATATTCGGCCAACAACTCGTCGGCGATGCCCTGCAACTGCTTGGCGAGCTCGCCGCCCTCCGCGGCCGGCGGTCCGCTCGAAACCTTGCAACCGGCGAGCAGTCCTGCTGCGGCCGCAGTGCCGAGAAATTCACGTCTGTCGATCGCGCGCATTGAAATCTCCCCGGTGCAGGAAGGGAGACCTATAAACGCCGACCATCAATCGAACAGGTGAATTCGGCGAATGACTGCTCAGTCGTTGGCGTCGATGAAGCGCTCGACGACTGGCGCGATCCGCTCGCGCCATTTGCGGCCGTTGAAGATACCGTAGTGACCGACGTCCTTGGCGAGGAAATACTCCTTCTTGGTAGCCGCTAGCTTGGGGGTGATGTCGAGCGCGGCCTTGGTCTGGCCGATGCCAGAGATGTCGTCCCGCTCGCCCTCGATCGCAAGCAGCGCAGTATCACGGATGGCGCCAGGATCGACCTTGCGACCGCGATGCTTCATCTTGCCCTTGGGCAGAAGGTGCCGCTGGAAAACCGTGTCGACCGTCTGAAGGTAGAATTCGGCGGTCATGTCGCAGATCGAGCGATATTCGTCGTAGAATTCGCGCGTCGCTTCGGCGCTTTCTTCGTCCCCAACGACGAGATGCTTGAACATCTCCCAATGGCTGATGAGGTGCGAACCCAGATTCATGGTCATGAACCCGGCGAGCTGCAGGAAGCCGGGATAAACCTTCCGCCCCGATCCCGGGTAGATCATCGGCACGGTGGCGATCACATTGTTCTGAAACCAACTGTGCGGCCGCTGGGTCGCCAGCGTATTGACTGCCGTCGGCGCCTTTCGCGTGTCGATTGGGCCGCCCATCATCGTCAACGTTTTCGGCCGCCATGGATTCTGATCACCGTTCATGACCGCAGTGGCCGCGAAGGCGGGTACCGCCGGCTGGCAGACCGCCAGAAGGTGGGGCCTTTCGCCCGTGCGCTCGCCGATCAGCTCCAGGAATTCGATCAGGTAATCGATATAATCGTCGAGATCGAAGCTGCCGTCTTGCAGCGGCACCAGCTTCGCGTCACGCCAGTCCGTGATGTAGATGTCATGGGTCGGCAGCAGGCGCTGGACGGTCCCCCGCAGGAGCGTCGCATAGTGACCCGACATTGGCGCGACGATCAGAAGGCTGGGACCGTTGTCTACGCCCTCACGGCGAAAATGCTTGAGCTGACCGAACGGCTTGCGGAGCAGAATTTCCTCATGGACTCGAACCTGCTTACGCCCGACCTGCACCGCGTCGATGCCGAATTCCGGCTTGCCCCGCGGAGCGGAAGCGTGCGCGAACACTTCAAGGCTCGCCGCCACCATCGGGCTCATCGAGTTGTACGAGAAGGGATTTGCCGGGTTGCTGAGCCAGCCTGCGCCTAATCCGGCGAGCTTGCTCGCACCTGCGAGAAACGAACGCTGAACCTCGTACGCATCATAAAGCATTTACAGACATCCTCCCCCAGGAGAACCGATGTGGGCGGCGTTTGCTCCTCACGCAAGAAAATGTTGCAGTGCGAATACCGCAACGCGGCGTTAGGTGTGGAAAAGTCACTTTCGGCGGCGCCGAGATGCACTTCGCCGTTTGAGGGTCCCCAGCGCCGCTGGTAGGGAACCGGAATGGCCATAAACGCGAACAGGCCGAAGGGCCGATCCTTGAGCGACCTGCGCATGGTGTGGGGGTTTGCGCTGCGCTACCCCGGGCATATCGCAATCGCCGCGCTTGCTCTGCTTGTCGCAGCCGCTGCGACATCAGGCATCCCCTATGCGTTCAAGCTGATCATCGACAAAGGCTTCGCGACGGGCGGCAGCACCCGGGATATCGCGCGCTGGTTCGAATATCTGTTGATGCTCGTCGCGGTGATGGCGGTGGCAACGGCGACCCGCTTCTACTTTGTCTCCTGGCTGGGTGAGCGTACCGTCGCGGACATTCGTCTGGCGGTTCATCGCAACCTGCTGCGCCTTTCCCCCGGCTTCTTCGAGGAAAACCGCCCGGCGGAAATCACATCGCGCGTCACGGTCGATACGACTATCATCGAGCAGGTGGTCGGAACGACGGTTTCGGTCGCGCTGCGCAATATCGTGCTGGCGTTCGCGTGCTTGATCATCCTGTTCGCACTCGCCCCGAAGCTGGCGGGCCTGATCCTGGTCGGTGCGGTACTGGTGGTCGCTCCAATCACCGTCCTCGGACAGCGCGTGCGCAAGATCTCGCGAAGCAGCCAGGATCGCATCGCAGACGTCGGCGCGGTCAACAGCGAGGTGCTTGGCGCGATCCGAATCGTGCAGGCCTTCAACCAGGAAGAGCGCGAGCGGTCGCGCTTTGCAGACGCGGTCGAGCGCGTGTTCGGCACCGCCAAGCGCCGCATTTTCTTGCGCGCCCTGATGACCGCCATCGTCATCTTCCTGATGCTGGGCTCGATCACCCTCATCATCTGGCAGGGTGCGATCGATGTCGCTGCGGGCCGTATCAGCGGTGGCACGATTGCGGCGTTCGTCCTTTATGGCGGCCTCCTCGCCGGCGCTTTTGGAGCTTTGTCCGAAGTTTACGGCGACCTGCTGCGCGCAGCCGGAGCATCGGAGCGGCTTTCGGAACTTCTTGAAGCGAAGGCAGAGATCCATGCGCCGACTGATCCCACGAAACTGCCTCAGCCGGCACGCGGGGAGCTGGCGTTCGATAATGTTACATTTCATTATCCGACCCGCCCGGACACTTCCGCGCTGAATGGGTTTAGCCTCGCCGTTCAGCCGCGCGAGCGGCTCGCCCTCGTCGGGCCGTCGGGCGCCGGAAAAACGACGATCTTCCAGCTGGCGGAGCGTTTCTACGATCCCCAGGAGGGGCGCATACTTCTCGACGGGGTCGACTTACGTGACGCGGATCCTGCCGACATCCGCCAGCGCATCGCGATTGTGCCCCAGGAAACGGTCATCTTCGCGGCAACGGCGCGCGACAATTTGCGTTACGGAAATTGGGACGCGACCGAGGATCAGCTGTGGGCCGCCGCACGAGACGCGAATGCAGAGGATTTCCTGCGCGCACTTCCCGAGAGACTTGATACGTTCATGGGTGAAGGAGGCGCGCGCCTGTCAGGCGGCCAGCGTCAGCGGATTGCGATTGCGCGCGCGCTCTTGAGGGATGCGCCGCTACTACTGCTCGATGAGGCCACCTCGGCGCTCGATGCGGAAAGCGAGCGTTTGGTCCAGGATGCACTCGATCGACTCATGGAACATCGGACAACGATCGTGATCGCGCATCGGCTCGCCACTGTACGTGCAGCCGACCGGATCATTGTCATGGATCAGGGGCAGATCGTCGAAGAAGGCACGCACGCAACGCTCACCGCGCGCGGAGGACTCTACGCGCGGCTAGCGAGATTGCAGTTCGAGGACCGCGCCGCTTAGCTGGCCGGACTACCCGAAGGTTTCGGTTTGCGTGCACGCGTCGTGCGCTTGCGAGTCCCGGCGCTACGCGGTTTCTTTGCAGCACTGGCGCGAGACGCAGCTGGCTTGCGCGCTGTTGAAGCGCGGGCCGCCCCGGTCCCTGCCGACTTCGCGCGGGTCGATGCAGTCTTGCGTGCGGCGCTGGGTTTGCGGGCCGAACTTGCCTTACGAGCTGTGCTCGACTTGCGCGCTGTGCCTGAGCCGGTGCTTGCTCGCGTGGCCGTCGAGCGCGAGGCGCTGGATTTTCGCTTCGTCGCCTTTCGACCTGTACCGCTGGAACGCGCGCCGGTCGCCCGAGCCGTCCCGCTCGAACCTTCATCGCCCGTCCATTTTCCGGACATGACGCGTTGCGCAGCTTCCGCAACGGCTTCGGCGATGATTGAGCCAAGCTTGGTTGCGCTCGACATCATGTTGGTTGCGGCCTGCGATGCTGAGTCGGCGGCGTCTAGGCCGGCGTCGCGAATCTTGCGCCGCGCGGCCGGGCTTGCACTGATTGCTGCGGCGGCCGCAGCAAGACCCGCTGCGAGCATTTCCTTGCTCATCGCAGCCTTGGCCAATTTATCTACTGTGTCGCTCTTACTCGAGGATCTGGAAGAACTTCTCTTTGCAGCTTTGGCCATCGTTTATTCTCCCTCCGTCGCGTGAAAGACACTTTACGGCTGTAACGGTTCCCGAATGATGTCGGAAGTGCGGGATTTACGGATCGAACATTCAGGGGCGCCAGATATGTTAAAGGGCACCGCTGCGTCACGCAGCGATGCCCTTCGACATGGTCAGCGGCCGAAGGTGTGGCCGTTCGTCAGCTTTTAGGGCCTGCGAACACCCCTCTCCGACCTCTGTGCTGAACCATGAGACATCGGATCACCTCCTTTCGCTGCGTTGAAGCCAGTTACGAAGATGAGTCCTAACCGCACGCAACGCAAGACTTGTTGTGAGGTGAAATTTCGGCAATCATCCTGCGCTTCGCGCGACAGACGAAGCCTAGGTCCGGCAATCCTCGACCACGCGCGCGACCTCTTCCCAAGATGGGACGACCAGAACGGGTTGCCCTGAGGCGCTCACGCCCATCCTACCCCGGCTGAATGCCATGGCATCGAGCACGCCATCGAATGCCGGCAGGTCGGTGACCAGCTCCGCGGTTGCCGGTTGGAAGCTCGTTGGCACGTTGCGTGACAGGGAGCTTGTCCAAACAGAAAGATATGGCGCGGCACCGGTCGCAGGTTTGGAAATTGCGACGCGCCGTGTTGCGCGCGTGCAGCGGAGAGTGAGCTGCGCGCGCCCCGAAGGATCGCGAAAGCTTGCTTCACTGCCACTTGGCGTTTTTGCATAAGCCCAATCGCCCGCGGTCGGCGTTGCATATTGAATGTCGACCGCAGGCGGCGTGGCGGTTTGGGCGACGATCGGAGTTGCACAGGCCAGCGCGAGCGCGGCGATCCAAAGCGATTTCATTTGGTCAGCTCAGACGATCTACTTTGGCTTGCAGCGCGGCAAGCTCGGCGCGCAGCTGATCCACTTCCGTTGTGTTCGGCCTCGACTCAGGTTTCGCCTTGCCTGCGAACGCCCGGCTCGCGTCCTCGAACATCGCCATGTTGCGCTTGGCAATGTCGGCGAGAACATTGCCTCCAAACGCGTCGCGAACCGCGC
>Ga0070670_100005919_pt1 | contig 10339 bp, 10 predicted proteins | sample KBSS63metaG_FD_64665 | JGI IMG/M metagenome (GOLD analysis project Ga0070670, IMG submission 64665) | Switchgrass rhizosphere microbial communities from Kellogg Biological Station, Michigan, USA - KBS S6-3 metaG | ecosystem: Host-associated > Plants > Roots > Rhizosphere > Soil ... | reverse complement strand
TTCCAGGTACCTCAGTGGCATTCTGGGCAACCTTTACCTTCCCGGTAGCTGTCGCAGTCGATGAAAGCGACGCTGGCTCCGGAGCCTCGCTTCCGCCGGAGCGCGCGCGATGAAGCAGATCGTGATCACACTGTTGTTCGCGGCGCTACCGTTGTACGCGGACACCCCGGGCACGGTCAAGTTCCCCGGCGCATTGGACTCGAGCGTCAGTCTCTTCGAAGCGACAGACAACGCCACGACCACGCTCACCCTGGCGGCGAACAGTTCCGACGCGACGCTCACCGTCGCATCCACGGCGACCTTCCCGTCCAGCGGCGCGATCACGATCGAAAACGAGATCATCTACTACACCGGGAAATCGTCTACGACGTTCACCGGCTGCATCCGCGGCAGCGCTGGAACGACCGCCGCGAGCCATTCTTCCGGTCGTAGCGTACAGGGCCGCTTTACGGCCGCACATCACAATGTCGTTCGCGATTCGCTAATCGCCGCACAGGCAAAGGTTGGGGCCGGCAGCTCCACACCGGCGGATGGATTCTTTCTGGTTGGCGATGGATCTGGAACGAGTGCGTGGCGACTGATTCTCGCCTCCGACGTGCCGACGCTGGCGCCATCAAAGATCACCGGCACGGCAGTCGTCACTTCTGACACTCGCCTCTCGGACGCCAGGACGCCGACGTCCCACGCAACCACACATGCCGCCGCGGGATTCGATCCGGTCACGCTGACGGAGGCGCAGATCACGAATCTCTCTGCGGATCTTGGAAGCAAGCTCGGCCTCCACGCCACCGCCGATACAGCGACAGTCCTCGCGACGCCTCGCGCCATCAACGGTGTGGACTTTGACGGCTCCGCGCCAATCACGGTTCCGGCCGCCGCAGGTACGCTCACCGGTTCAACGCTCAACTCGACCGTCACCGTGTCCTCTCTTTCCAGCGTAGCCACTGGTGCGATCACGGATACGATGGCGAGCCTCGCGGTCAAGCCGAGTTGTGGACTCGTGGCCGCATCGAACATCACCCTGTCCGGCGCGCAGACTATCGATGGTGTCGCTGGCACAGCGGGCACGACGATCGTGCTTGCTACGGCACAGACATCCGGCGCCGAGAACGGCCCATGGGTCATGCAGTCCGGCGCATGGACTCGCCCAACTTGGTATCCGAGCGGCGGCACAACGCAGGCGTTCCAGTTCATCACGACGTTCATCCGGCTCGGCAACACCTACAGCGGTACGACGTGGCGCATCACCAGCTCCGGTGCAGTGACGATCGACACGACGGCGACAACGTGGGCGCAGGCCGTGAACGGGACGGCGCTCGCGCCTGCCTCGCTCGCGGCGAATGGAACGAATTGCTCGGCCGGAAACTATGCGCTCGGTGTTGACGCGAGCGGGAACGCGGAAGGATGCACGGCGGTAGCGGTCGCACCTTTCTCTGACGCCACGGCGATCGTGAAAAACGCATCTGATACGACGAAGCAGTTCAAAGTTGATGCTTCTGCGATCACGACAGGAAACACGGTGACGATGACTCCTCCTGTGGCGTCAGGCTCGTATACCGCCGCAAGAAAGGACGCCGCCCAAACCTTCGTCGGGGTACAAACGTTCGACAGTTCTACGGCGCCAGTCCTGCAATTCGGGAACTCATCCACCGGCATTCACGGAAATACGTCGTTCAACTTTATAGCGTTCACCGTAAGCAGCAGCGCAAGGCTTTCCGTGTCGTCGACCGGAATAGCGATCGGAAACGGCGGCTGCTACGGCGTGGCCTCCTCGTCTGGGGCCACCGGTGCAAGCCCGGACACGGGGCTCTGCCGTACCGCGGCGGGCATATGGAGTGCCGGAAACGGAAGCGTTGGCGACACGAGCGGGACGGTACGTGCCGCGCATCAAGAGGTTGTCGTCGGATCAAGCGTTGCTTCGGCTTCAACGATCACACCGACGTCCGGTTTGTTTCATGTCACCGGAACCACGCAGATCACGACCATCAACCTGCCGCGCACCGGCTACACCGGCTGTCTTCGGCTGATCCCTGATGGCGCGTTCGCTACCGCAACGGGCGGCAATATCGCACTCGCCTCGACCGCTGTCGTCAGTCGGGTGCTGGAGATGTGCTACGACGGGACAAGCTGGTATCCGAGTTATTAGCTCAGGGATGCGCGCTCACGCTCCCACCAGCCACCATTCCAGCGTAGACGCACGGAGCAGCGTTCGCACGTTCGTTTCAGGCCGATGCGGCTGTAGCGGTTGAAGTCTCCGCGATGACCCACTAGCAAGCAGATCAACCAGTTGGTTGCGGTCACGTCCTCTTCCTCTTCGCAAACGCAGGAACACGCCCAGCCTCTCGCAGTTCCTTCGTGGCAGCCTCGCGCAGCCTCATCCTGATCCATTCAGACAGACCAACTCCGATCAGATCAGCCGCTTCCCTGAAGGTCGACTTCTCGTCGGTTGATATGCGGATATAGGTACGATCGTTGCGCTTCTCGGCTGTGGTCATGATGCATCTAACTGTACGCGCGAGCGGCGTACGTCCGCAAGCCGAATCACCAAAGCACCACATGCAGGGTACCGAACGAGTCCACCGGTCCAGAAGGTAGCCGTTCCACCTCCGATCCAATCTGGTACTCGGCTGCCGAGCGAACGAGCTCGATGCGACCGGCGGCGGGAAGCAGGTACGACACGTCACCGTACGAGAGCAGATTCGCGTGTGCGCCTTGGTTCTCGAATGCGACGCTAACCGGCGGTGGCGAGCAGACTGGTTTCGGTGGCAGGTTCGCGCACGCCACGAACAGGATGAGCGAGAGAGAGCGGATGATCTTTAACATTGTGCGTACAACGTACGTCTGATGAGCGCACATGTCAAGACCACGCTGAGATAGCTGACGATGCCCTTCAATTTTGGTCCGTTCAACTCCGAAGTCTTTAACGGCTCCGGCGAGAACTCGCCAAGTGTCGTCATCGTTGGATCAATTGGGACTATCCCGATCGGCGTCGCTCCTGTCGCATCAACCCTGGCTGTAGACGACGACTTTTCGTCGCACGCTACCGTGAGCGCGAGTATCTCGGCCGCCCTGTCGACTGCGATCGCGCTCGAAAGTGCTACCGGAGCGGAAAGCACCGTCGCTGCCGATCTTGACGCCGCAATCGATCTCACCGCGGTTGCGGCGGCAACACCGGTTGTCGACGCAAATCTCGCAACAGTAATTCGGCTCGCAGCGACCGCTGCGGCCGAAGCGGTGTCGGCCGCCCAGATCGAAACAGGAGTTGTTCTTCAAACCGTCGCGGCGGCAGAGTCAAATATTTCTGCGGCACTCGAAAGTTCCGTCGCGCTGATATCCGGAGCATCCGCGCGTGCGGCAGTCGACGCGGACATCGTTACAGAGATCAGCCTCAACGCGACTGCGGCTACTGTTCCGAGTGCGGCATCCGACCTATCAACGCAGATCGTCTGCGCATCAGTTGCGGCGGCTGAACCGTCAGCGGCGGCGGACATGGAGACCGCGATTGATCTGGCCGCTGCCTGCTCGGCGTCGCCGACGGCCTCTGTTGAGATCTCAACGGGAATCTTCTGCCAAGCCCAAGCGATCGCGACGCCGCTCATTGGTGCGCCGCTGACGACCGCGATCCGCCTCGGCTCAAACGTTGCCTCCGATTCTTCCGCGTCCTCGACGCTCGATACCGAGATAGCGCTCGCTTTCGCTGGCGCGGCAACTCCAAGCGTCGAGGCGAATCTGTTCGCGCAAATTCCGCTGGCGGCGATGGCTACGGCAATCGCGTCCTGTAGCCTCAGAACCGCTTTGCGATCACCGCGCCGGGTCACGAAGTTCCTGCCGAGCAGGGTCGACATTGCCGAGCCTACGATCACGCGCGATCGCTCCTCCGTCGTGAGCGAGTACTTCGTGATTATCGAAGGCGAACCCGCCGACATCCAGTCGCGAGCCGGCTCCATCCTCCAGGCTGACGCTGGCGTCGTCACCAGCCGAAGGTTTCGCGGCTACTTCGATCCGGCGGCGGGTGTGAAGACCAATCACCGAATCATCACCGCGTCGGGCACCTTCCGGGTCGAATGCGTAGGACTTAAAGGCAAACACGTCGAAGTGGATCTCGAACGCGTCATCGCCGCGTAATGAAACACGTATCGCGCCGCGCCAGCACCGAAGAGCGAATCGGTGCTGGGGTTAAGCACCTGCTCGAACAGTATGCGGTCGAGTACCAGCAGATTCTTGACGACTTGTTCCGCCAGCCGAAAAGCGGCGTCGCCTATGGCGAGCAGCGAGAGGTCTCATTCGCGGCGCACGCCGGAGCCGAGCGCGGCGTCACCTTCTTCGTCGTCAAAGACGGCGGCCGGCGCCGGTTCGGAAGTAAGGCATCGTTCACCGCGAACAATGGCAAGAAGGCCTCGAAACGGACAGTAAAGTTCATCATCAACCGCGGCAAGAAGTACGGCGAAAAAGGGAAGTACCGGGCAAAAGGAAACCGCGCATCCGCACCAGGTGAGGCGCCGGCGATTCAGACAGCCGCGCTCCGAAAGTCGGTGCGCCGCGTAATCACCCGCATCAGCAGGCTGAACTACTCGGTATTGATCGGCGTCTCTCTTCAGGGTGGCCGCGGCGGGCCGGCAGGTAAGAGTGGTCGCAGCATCGCGGAGGATCTGGAATTCGGGACGTCGAGGATGCAGGCGCGTCCAGCGTGGCGACCCGCTCTCGCGATCCTAATGCAGCGAGTCCGATCCGGCCGGCGTCAGGATGACTACGCATCGTGGTGGGAGTCATCGACACGTGAAACTGAATACGACAGCGCGGGCGGCTCATAAGTGAAACGGCTCAAGCTTGCCATCTTCAACGCGCTCGCAAGCAACGCGAGGCTCGTCGCGATGGTTGGCAATCCGCTCGCGATTTCATCGGCGTGGCCGGCGAGCGACGTCGGGTACTCAGATGTGCCGGCGAACATCGACGACTACACGGCGCTCGCGCCGGTCGAGGTTCCGCGCGCCCGCATCACATTCGTTCTGATCTCGCCACTGAAAGACATCGACCTACCAACGCGGGACGACACCTTCCAGATCGATGTGTGGAGCCCGAGCGCGGAACTTACCGAAGCAATCGTGACGGAACTCGAAACCGCGCTTGACCAAGACGCCGCACGCAGAGCAGGACGCGCGCTTCCTGTTCTGGCTATTCCGTCAGGCCGCATCACAGAAACCTACTGCACGCGGGGGCCGGACCTCTACGAATTCGATACGCGCATTTTTCACACGCCAACTAATTTACGGGTTCTGTGGAACCCATAGGGAGGCAGCATGGCAATCGCCGATGATTTTCTCGACACAGGCACAGCGAAATTCTTCCAAGGGCAGCAGCTCACCGGCACGTTCGCCGTCACCGGAACGGCCATCACCGGCACAGGATCAGCGCTCACGACGGAACTCGTGGCGGGCCAGATGGTTTACGACCCGGTCAGTCGCGGTATCCGCAAGATCGCGTCTACTCCGTCGTCCACCACGGCTGCCACTCTCGATGTCGCGTTCAATGGCAATCTCACGGCCGGCTCGACGCTGTATGCGATGACGGATACCGGCGATACGAAAGGCGGCATCGATATCGAGTGGTCAACTGAGACCTTCGAAAAGGAGACGGATCGCCGCGGTAAGGTCGGCGAGGTCATCTCCGATCGCAACGCCAAGGTCACCGTCCCGTTCGCAGAGTGGCGCCCGGAGAACCTGAAGCGGGCCATGGCGGAGTTGCTACCGCTCGTCACATCATCGACGAAGAAGCTGTTCCGCTTCTCGAAATCAATCGGCCTTGACCTCACCACCCTTGGCACCCCGTGTGTGGTCATTCCGGTACTCAACGGCGTCGAGACCACCGACCCGAACCGCATCATCGTCTTCCACAACCTTTGCCCGTCAAAGGACACCGTGCAGATCAAGTTCGGCCGCACGGATCAGCGACCGATCACCGCCTCGTTCATGGCCTGGGGCCTGCCTGATGGCGAGATCGGCTACGTTGGCGACAACTCCATCCGGCCGTAACGATACGGAAGGCCCCGGTACACAAGCCGGCGCGCGAGGGCGGTGCTCGCGACCTCCACCCCTGTGCCAGAGAGAAAGGGCAATTCCTTCAGCCATGCCAGACGAACCGAAGAAAACGAGCCGCATTGATCTGCGAAGTTACTTCCCGCGTTTCGAGCGGTACATCACTTGGGCGGACGGATCGGAATACGCGATCCGCGAACTCGACGACCTTTCTGAGTCTGAAGAGATGTCGATGATCGACGACGAAGAGCGGTTCGACTCGATGTCTCACGCCGAGAGAAACGCGATGATCCGGCGGCACATCTGCACGCTCGTTGTTGCGCCATCGGCGGTCCGCGTCACCGCGCCAAAGGGCGACAAGCAACTCGTGGTCGCCGGTGATGGTCGACTCGACTACATGCCCGATGACATCGTCTTCGTCTCGTCGGGTCTCTACGTCGATCGCAACGTCGTGGAGTCAGCATCGGAAGACGGCCGGTCGTTCACGATGCGTTCGCCGTGGCTATTCGGCGCCGTTTCTGATGGGAGAGTTTTCCGGTCGTTACGTCCATCGGACACTGCGTACCTTACGCGGGGCCAACTCAACGCCACGCTTCGCACCGTGAAGATGTCCGACGTCCCGGAGCGTGACGAGGGGAACCCTCCGATGGCGGCGAGCGGTTCGACCTCGTAGATCAATTCGCCGCCGTCAAACACCACTACGGGTTCTCTGAAGAAGAGATGTGGGCGATGCCGGTGCGGCGCTTCAAGCGCTACCACGCCCGCATCGCTGTTCATCGTGCGCAGGCCCAGCTCGACGCGAGCGAAGTGCTCGGCATGCCGCGCCTGCCGGCCAACAGCGACCAGTCAAATGAGCTTCAGCGCATGCGCAACAGGATCATGCGCGTCATCAGCCCGAATGCGGGCAAACGAATCATCAAGATCTAGGGGAAATCCACCTGATGCCTGACGGCCCCATTCTAGGAACGACCTTCATTGAGCTTGCGACGCTCGACGGGAAACTCAAGACAGGTCTGTCTGGCGGGGAGAAGTTTGTCCAGGAATCCGCGAAGAAGATGGAGAAGACGTTCGCGTCTTCCGGATCATCCATTTCAAAGAACATCGCCAGCACATACCGCAGTTTTGGAGAAGCGGCCCGTGAGTTCAACGAGAAACTGGCTAAGGGCCGGTCTCCTGTTGCCCAACTCCAACAACAGATCAACCTTCAGCGGCAGTTGTCGGAGGAGATGAAGAAGGGAGGGGCGCCGGCGGCGGCCCAGTACGGCGCGCGCCTGAAACTCGTGAACGACATGATCGCGCGCAATATCGTGCGCGCGCGTCAGGCGAAGATCGAGCTGAAAGATCTACGGGAATCAACATCCGAAGCCGGCCTTCTTTTTAACGGCTTCGGAGGTGCCGGCCAAAACGTCGCCAACCAACTCGGGGTAGGAGGTCAGTTCGCCAAGGGCGCGATTGCGATCGCAGCCGTTGTCGAATCGTACAAGCTATTCCGAGCCCTCGGCGATGCGATAGGAGTTGATCAGACCGCAACGCAGGATCTCTTTCGATCCATCGCGACCGATGTGAAACACGCGAATAATGCCGTTGTCGATCTTGGCGCCTCACTCATAAACCTAGGCAAGGACGCCGCCTCCTACTGGGACGTATCCGATGTTCGCGTCCAGCATCTCAGGCAGGACATGGCCGGCCTGCTCAACTTCAACGACAAAGTCGCCTACGGCTTCAAGGCCGCCACAGGCCTAGCGCTCGCCCGTGCGATGGGTATCGACCTCAGCAAGCAGCGTGGATTTACAGTAAATCCATTTAATACCAGCGAACAAGGTCGAAGGGTGGCCGAGGCATATGAGCGCGCCCAAGCCGCCGGCATCGCCGGGCAACAAGTCTGGCATCGCGAGGTCGAGAAGACGTCTCACACGTGGGAGCAACTCCTCGTAAACGTCGAGAAAGTTGCCCCGGCTTTGCAGCGGCTCGCGGATGCCCAGCGCCAGATCGGTCTTGATGCAGCCGAAAGAGCAATCGCCGCTCAAACGCACGATTGGTCTGCGGCGTATCGCGCGCTGGTCGACGAGCGGAATCGAGCCCTCGATTCACTCCAATCACAGAATGTTGACCCGCGAGTGATCGCAATCACGAGAGCCCAATACGACCAGGGAATAAAGCAGCTACAGGTTCAGCAGGTTTCTGTGCAGATCGCCGCGAAGGAGCGCGACATCGCCATCGCTCATGGCCGCGCACAGTATTTGGTGGAGAGATCGCTGACTGAGCAACTGAACGTGCTTAAGGCGCGCAAGACGTTGATCGAGTCGGTTCCTTCGGAGCGCGACGCCAATAGACAGGCACAGGCGGCCGAAAACAAACTCGCGATTCGGCAGTTGAACGACGAAGCGCGTGCGCGAGCGATGGCGGTGCTTCAGACACAGATCGAAATCGCGCAGTACAAGAAGCTGTATGGCGAAGTGGACCGGCTCACGAAGGCGTTGCGCGTACTTCAGCGCGAAGAGACGGCGCGCACCAATCCCGGCCTAGCCGCGATACTCCCCGGGAAAGAAAAGATGGACGACAACATCACGGCCGCCGCCAGACTCGATTCGACAATCGGGATCAAGCAGATGCAAATGGAGACGGCGTTGTTGGATGGTGACATCGATCGATGGCGCGATCTGCGTGACGTAATCAACGATGCGACGGTCACCAAGGTTCAGTATCTCAACGGTGGCAAAGGTGTCATTTCCGATGCCTCGACCGCGCAGGCGGCGTTCTTCGGCGCGACGTTGCGGGCTGAGGCGAGAGATCGAGAACTCGACACGCGCCGCACGCTGCTCTCTGGCAATCAGGCGATTCTTGACATCTACAAGTCTCGCGGCCAGGACGTCCTTGCGCAACTAAGGCAGCAAGCTCGTAACGAGTATTCACTTCAACTCGACGCGCTGGAGCGCGACAAGAACTTCACCACTAAGAGTGAAGAGGACAAGGCTGCCATCCGCCTCCAAATTGCCTCAGCGATGAACCTCAAGATCCAACAGCTTGATTTCGAGCTTGATCAGAGATGGCAGGCGAGACTCGATCGGCAGATCAAAAGTCTCGGCACCGCATCGCAGCGAATGGAGCAGGCATGGGAGAACACCACGCAGGCCATGACGCAGACGAGCAACGATCTCTTTTTCGACGCGTTCCGGACGAAGTTCCATGACCTTGATGACGTGTTGAAAAACTTCCGTGATTCAATTCTTCGAACGTTCTCCCAGATCCTCAGCGATCGACTCACGAAGAGGCTCCTCGAGCTGATTCTGTCGCTAGGAACGAAGTATTTCGGTCGCAGCCAAACCGGCGCAAACGATTTGCTTGGCGGCAACACCGGCTATGCGGCCAGCGGCGCCGTGTGGCGCGGCGGCTTCACGCCGATTCGGGCGTTCGCCCGCGGCGCGAAAGTCATCAGTTCCCCTACTGTTGGTCTCGTCGGCGAGGGCCGCTACAACGAAGCGGTTGTCCCGCTGCCTGACGGATCGCGAATTCCTGTTCAGATGCTCGGCGGAGAGAAGGGCCACTCCGAACACGTACGCGTCGAGGTGAGCCTCGATCACGGTCTCGTTGGCACAATCATCAAAGCATCGTCGCAGGCTGGCTACCAGAACGTCGCGGACGACATCCGCAACGGCGGACCGCTCTATCACTCGATGGTTCACATCGCGAAGCGCGCATGAGTTTCCTAGATTTCCCCAGCACGACCACGACGCCGGCGATCAGCTCGCGGACGACTATCCGCATTCCAGACGACGCATGGCATGACCCGGCCATTATTACGCAATTCGAAGATCAGATTTCCGTAGAAGTGCAGTCGACCAGCAGCGCCGGTTTTTGGGGGGTGCTGAACGTTTCGATCCAAGCGCCTGAAGCTGACGCCGACATCATCACCGCGTTCCTCGTGGGACAGCGACTAAGCGCAATCCCGTTCTACTTCACGCACCGGAAGCGCGGACGAATCCTTGTCCGCTACTGGCCGAATACGAATCCGCCATCACTGCCGATCAGACGGCTGGTGGCGGGAAATCCCGACCTCATCGGATTTGACCTGCCGTTGAGGCAGGAGGGCGGGGCGTGATTAGCGATATGACCACCGACGCGATCATTGCGGCGCGGGCAGCGGCACGAGCACGACGGGATTTCGCAACAGCTGACGCTCTTCGCACAGAACTGCAGAAGCGCGGTTTCGTCGTTGAAGACACGAACCACGGTCAGCGCTTGCGGGGCGCAGCGTCGCGCGGGGACACGCCCGACGAGACGGCTACAGCGCTGCCGACAGCGTCTCC
>Ga0070670_100005917_pt1 | contig 10340 bp, 7 predicted proteins | sample KBSS63metaG_FD_64665 | JGI IMG/M metagenome (GOLD analysis project Ga0070670, IMG submission 64665) | Switchgrass rhizosphere microbial communities from Kellogg Biological Station, Michigan, USA - KBS S6-3 metaG | ecosystem: Host-associated > Plants > Roots > Rhizosphere > Soil ... | reverse complement strand
GAGCGCACGGCGCAACGCCGCGGCCTTTCCCGCACCGGACACCAGGACGAACAGCTGCGCGGCGGCGGTCAGCGCGCGCATGGTCAGCGTGACGCGCAGCGGCGGATCGGCCGGCGCCGTCACGGCCATCACCCAGCGCGCCGGCTCGGCGAGCGCCGGCGAGCCCGGGAAGATCGACGCGGTGTGCGCGTCCTCTCCGAGGCCGAGCAGCACCAGATCGAACACCGGCTGAGGGCCCGCCACATACGTGCGGAGGATGTCCTCGTAGCGCTGCGCGGCCGCATCCGCCGACGGCAGGCCGGTGGGAACGGGATGGACGTTCGCCGGCGGGCACGGCACGCGATCGAGGAACGCCTCGCGCGCCATGCGCTCGTTGCTGCGCGGATCGCTCGACGGCACGAACCGCTCGTCGCCCCAGAACAGCTGCACCTGCGCCCAGGGGATACGGTCGCGATAGCGCGTGGCCAGCAGCTCGTACGACGCGCGCGGCGTGCTTCCGCCCGAGAGGAGCAAGGCACACCGCCCCTGCCGTTCGACCGCGTCGTGCACGGCGCCGGCGATCGCGGCGGTCACGCGGTCGCTGAGAACGCCGAGCGTGTCGTGGACGCGGACGTCAGCGCCGGCCGTACAGGAACATCTCCTTGCCGTTGGCCATGACGATTTTCTCCAGCCTGAGAATCTTCTGGCCATCCGAGAAGCGGAAGCCGGTGGCGGTGATCACGTCGCCGGGCTTGAGCGTGGTCTTGTCCCAGCCGTTGCCTTCCATGCGCGTCGTGCTGGGCCCGCCCACGCTCCACTTCTCGACCGCGCCGTTCTCGGCTTTCACGTCGAGGCCGATCATCACGTGCGGATTGCCCCACTCGTAGCCGGTGACCGTTCCCGACACGGTGATCGCCTTCGACGTGTCGACGGGCCAGGAGTGATGCGCCAGCAACGGGCTGGCAGCCGCGACGAACGCGACGAACGCCAAAGCGACCTGTGCTCGTTTCGTCATCCTGTTCCTCCCCACTCTGCCTACTCTGCCCAGGGCCGGGTCCCTTGGCAAGAGCGCAATCGCGGCGCGAGCTCAGCCTCGCGCCGGCTTACGGCGCCGTGATCGTGATGCTTCGGGCGTTGGTGTTGTTGTTCTCCAGTGCTTCTGCCACGGCGTGGTCAGCGTCAGCGGCCGCGACGATGAAGTACTTGCCGGCGGGCGTCTGGGCCGGGATCACCAGCGTCACCGACGCGCTGTTGTTCGCGCCCGGCACCAGCGGCGGCACCGGCCGGCTGCCGATCAGCAGATCGGCGGCGTCCACCGCGGAGTTCGTGGACAGGTAAAATCGCGTCGTCGAGCCGGGCACCGGGTCGGCGCCCTGGTTCGTGACCGCGTCGCTGGCCGGAAGGCTGCCGCCGGCCACCGCCGTCGAGGGGGCGGTCATGCTCGTCTCCATCAGATCGGGGCCGATACGAATGCCGGCGACACGGACGTTGTCGGACTCGTCGCTCTCCGCGACCAGGCCGGCCCAGTCCGCCTTGGCCACGACGTAGTAGCTGCCGGGGACGGTGCCGGCCGGAATCTGCAGCGCGGTGGCGCCGCTCGACGTGGCGCCCGGGGCGAGCACTCCGACGGCTCGCGCCCCGAGATAGAGGTCCCCTGCATCGTGCACGGAGTTGGCTGACAGGTAGAACCCGGTGGACGAGTCGGCCGCGGCGCCGGCACCCCGGTTCGTCGTCGATTCCGTAGCGCTGAACCCGCCTCCCACCGAGGCGGTGGCGGGCACGCCGAGCGCGCCCACGATCAGATCCGCGCCGATCTTCAGCGACGAGCCGACCTTGTTGTTGTTGTACTCCGCGGTTTCCGCCACCACCAGGCCGCCGTCAGCCTGTGCGATGACGTAGTAGGAGCCGCCCGGCAGATCGGCCGGCAGAGTGAGCGTCGCGGTACCCGCGTGCGACGCCCCGGAGGCGAGCTCCGGCACTTGGCGGCTGCCGAGCAGCACGTCGGTGCCATCGAGCGACGAGTTGGTGGACAGGAAGAACCGCGTCGTGGAGACGCCGGCGTGGCCGCCGCCCTGGTTGACGGTCGTATCCGAAGCACTGAACGTGGCGCCGGCGATCAGCGTGGCCGGCGTGGTCAGCACCGACACCACCAGGTCCGGGCCGATCTTGATCACCGCGGTCGCCTTGACGTTGTTGGTCTCCACACTCTCCGGCGCCTGATCGTTCGAGTCGGCCTTCGCCAGCACGTAGTACGTGCCCGTCACTGTGGTGGCCGGAATGCGGAGCGTGGTGGCGGCGCTGTGCGTCGCCGCCGGATCCAGTCGCGGCACCGGCCGGCTGCCGAGGAGGATGTCGGCAGCGTCAACGCTGCTGTTCGACGACAGGTAGAAGCCGGTGGCCGACGCCGGCGCTGCGCCCGTGCCCGCATTCCTGGTAGTGTCGGTCACCACGATGTCCGCACCCGCCCCCCCGGTGGCAGGGGCGGCGGTGGCGCCAATCACGAGATCCGGTGGCAGATCGTCGCTCACCACGGCGACGCTGGCGCTGGCGGGCGTCCCCACGCCGTAGCCGGCACCCGGGCTCAGCGTGACGACCACCGACTCGTTGCTCTCGGTCAGATCGTCGTCAATCGGCGCCACGGTAATCGTCGTGGCGGCCGCACCGGCAGCGAAGAGCGCCGTACCCGGAAGCGGCTCGTAGTCGGCGCCCGCCGTGGCCGAGCCGGCGACGAGGTAGGACACCGAGAGCGGCGCGCTGGTGTCGCCCTGGCGCGTGAGCGTGAACGCGCCCGGCTGCAGCCCCGCCTCGCGAGCCTCGGTGGCCGACGCGGCGATCGTCACGAGGCTGCGCGGCTGCACGGTGATGGCCACCGCATCGGTGGCCGTGCGACCGTCGTTGTCGGTGACCGTGAGCGTCAGCGTGTGCGTACCGACCGGCAGCGCGACGGCGATCAGCGCCTCCGACCCGAGCGGCGTCGTCCCTTCGCGCCATTCGTAGGCCACGATGCTGCCGTCATCGTGCGAGGCGCCGCCGTCGAGCGACACGACCTCCGAGCCATCACCGTCGGCGTCCGTCACCGTCTGGTCCGGTCCGGCGTTGGCCACGGGCTTTCCGGTCGCCAGGCCGTCGCTCAGCGCGTCGTGCAGGTTGAGGCCGCCGTGCGCCGTCCACGAGTCGAGACGCACGCTCGACACGCCCGAAGGATCGGCGTTGTTCAGCAGCAGATCGACCACCTGGGTGTTGCTCGTCACGTCGCCGCGCGACCAGATCAGCGCGGCGGCGCCGGCGACGTGCGGCGTGGCCATCGACGTGCCGCTCAGCCAGGCGTAGCAGCCGGTCTCTCCCGGCACTCCGGCTGCCGCGCACTTGCTCAGCGGATACGTCGAGAGGATGTTGCTGCCTGGCGCGGCGATATCCACCCAGGTTCCGTAGTTCGAGAACGACGCCCGTTGGTGCACTTCGTCGAAGGCGCCCACTGCGATGACGTGATCGAGGGCCGCCGGGTAGAACGGCGCCGTCCCACCGTCGTTGCCGGCACCGGCCACGATGACCACTCCGGCACTCCAGGCGGCCTCGACGGCGTCGGCGAGCGACTGGGAATACACGGTGTCGCCCAGGCTCATGTTGATCACCTTGGCCCCGTCGGCGACGGCGCGGCTGATGGCCGAGATCACGGCGAAGTCGTTGCACGTGCCGTCGGCCGCGCACACCTTGTAGGCAAGGAGCCGCGCCTGCGGGGCGACGCCGACGACGCCCTCGGCCGTGGCAGGGCTGCCGGTGAGGTTCTCGAGGCTCGCCGCAATGGTGCCCGCCACGTGCGTGCCGTGGCCGTGATCGTCGAACGGATCGAACGTCGAGTGGACGAAGTCGTAGCCGCCTGCGTAATGGCCGGCGAGATCGGGATGGTTGTAGTCGATGCCGGTGTCGATCACCGCCACTGTGACCGCCGGGGATCCGGTCGACACCGCCCAGGCCTCGGGCGCGTCGATGTCCGCGTCGGGCGTGCCCTGATAGAAGCACAGGTCGCCGAAGATCCACGCGAAGCAGTAGAACTCCTGCCCGGTGTTGTCGAATCCCCACTGCTGCCCGAAGTACCTGTCGCGCGGCAGCAGCGGTGCGTCGCCATCGTGCGCGGTGGGCTCGGGTATGTTGCGGATGTAGTTCGGCTCCGCGACGAGCACGTTGGGGTTGCGGCGGTAGCGTTCGGCGGCGGCCTCTTCGTCGCCGTCCGCCACGGCCACGAGCGCGACGCCCCGGCCCGCCAGTTCGCTCACGACGCGACCGCGCGCACCACGGTGCGCGTCGGCTCTTGCGTTGTCGCTGGCCCCCGGCCTGAACGTCACCAGGACCTGGCCGGCCACGGCGCGGCGACGCACCGGCTGCGCGGACACGATCGAGGTGAAGGCAACGAGAGCGAGCGCGAGACAGAAGACGATCTTGCCGAGGCGCATGACGACCTTCCGGCGACGGGCGATCGCGCTGAACCGGGGAGGCCCCTGCGGGGCATCGGCAATTCCGCTGCCACAGCCTGTGGCGACGCCGCGCCGGCCAATCGAGCGCTCGCGGCGATGGGCAGCTTACGAAAGTCGTCGGGCGCGCTCGAAACGGTCGCCTGGGCGTGGCCGCGGAAGGTACGCAGCGCGATCAGTTCGGTGATGGAGGATTCGCCGCGTCGATGATCGTGATCGGCAGCGGTCCCGTCGTCTTCTCCAACTTGAGACCAAGCTGCTGCTTCACCGCGGCCGGCAACGGCACCGGCAGCGCGTCGCCGTTGTTGGGATCCGGCCCCGGCGGCGGCGCCCCCGGGGCGCGGCCCGCGGACTCGAATTCGAGCACGACGTCGAAGAGACCGCTGAGGCCGGTCCGATCGACCACCGGCGCCTCGAGCTGGCTGGAAATGAGACCGGCCAGATCCGCAATGGGCCGGCCGCCCATCGCGTAGGTCTCCGTCGCGGTCCGCGCATTCCCCATCCCCGACGTCATGCCGCAGATCGGCTCGATTCTCGGCTGCGCCCCGAAAGGCCGCGGTGGAGGCGCGGGTGAGGCGCCGGTGCGCTTCCTCTCCGCGAGTGCGGCTTCGCACTCGGGCGAGGTCCGCTTCAAACCTGGCCCGAGCCGGCCGTCAGCACGCGCGAGCGTAAGCATGTGGACCGTCGCCTGCCGCGTCTCCACGTGCACGCGCAGCCCGAAGCGATCGGCGAGGAGCGCCTTGAGCATCTCGTTCAGCTCGGCCACGGTCGCCGCCTCGTTCCCGGCCTTCGCGGTGATGTTGAAGTAATCCGTCGTCGCCCAGTCGGGTTCGCCTTCGAGCTGGTACTCGCGGATGTCGTACGCGCGGAGAATCAGCGAGTGCAGAGTCGCGTTCGCGACCAGGCGGCCACCGGGCTGAACACCAACCCCGAACATCAGAAAGGAGACGCGGCCGCCGCCGGCGGCACGTGCCTGCTCGACCGGGCTCGGCGCCGGTTTGATCGACGCCACCTCGAACTGCGGTGCGGCAGGCGGCGTCTGGGCGATCGCCATTGCAGCTGCCGCGAGCGCGAACGTCACACCGGGCGCAATGACGAATCCGCGCACGCGTCAGCTCCAGGTCAGATCGTGTTTGCTGTACGGCAGGTCCCGGAAGCGCTTGCCCGTGATCTGAAAAACGGCGTCGCCGATGGCCGACTGCACCGACGTGGCGCGGTCGTGTCCCATGCCGATCAGCCAATGCTGGGTGGGAAAGAACCGGATGTTGACCTGGGGCGGGTCCTCGGCGATACGCGACAGCGGAAAGCGGTTGAAGTTGTTCTCCACGACGTGGCCGTCGGCAATCGTCGTCGCCTGGTGCATGGCGTCGTTGTAGAACCAGGTGATCTGCCCTTCGATCTGCTTCTTCACCGACAGCGGGTTGACCAGGCCGAAGCCGGTGTCGTGCGCCACGTCCACACGCTCGAGCCGCACCTTCCCCTCGCGGCTCACCGAGACGGTATGCACCATGGCGCTGATGGTGGCCAAGCCGTTTGCCTCGGCGCCGCGTTCTTCGAGCGCAATCGCCCGCGCCGTGCCCTTCGGCAGCGGTGTGCCCCACCCCGACATCTCCGCCGCCATGTCCAGCGCCTTGAGCATGTCGGCCTTGTAGGGCAGGTTCGTGCGCGCGATCAGCTCGCGGCGATAGCGGTACGGGTCCTTGCCGGCGGCGCGCGCCAGTTCGTCCATGAAGCTCTCGCGATAGAACTCGTGCGCCGCCTGGCCGACGCCGCGCCGGGTGCCGACCGGAATGTGGAACTTCGTAGTGTGGCTCGAGTAGCGGTAGCTCGGCACGTGGTAGCGCGAGGTCACGTCGAACGACGCCTCGGGTCCGAAGCCGTCGCGCTGCATGCAGGTGCGGACCTCGAGCGCGATCGGCCAGCCGTCGGCGTCGAGGCCGGCCTTGAGCCGCGCCATGCCCATGGCGCGGTAGGTGGTGCCGATGAAATCCTCTTCGCGCGTCCACAGCATGTGGACGGGCGTGCCGCGCATCTGGTTGGCGATCATGATTGCGTGCTCAGCTTGCGGCCCGTTGCCGTTGCGGCCAAAGCCGCCGCCCAGATGGCACAGGTGGATGTGGACGTTCTGTTCGGGCACGCCGGTGATCTTCGACGCGCTGAAGCGCGTTTCCTGCGGACTCTGGTCGCCGAGCCAGACGTCCACCCGATCGTTGGCGACGAGCACGGTGGCGTTGCCCGGCTCCATGCGCGCGCGAGCGAGATACGGCGTGGAATACGTGGCCTCGACGATCTTCGCGGCGCGCGCGAAGCCGGCGTCCACGTCGCCTTGATCCACCCGCACGCGACCCGGCTGTCCGATCGACGCCACCAGTGCGTCGCGCATCATCGCGGTGGTGACCGCGGCGTTCTCGGTGGGTACGGTCCATTCGATCGGCATCCGATCGATGGCCGTCTTCGCCTGGTACCAGCTGTCCGCAATCACGGCGACGCCGCCGCTGAAGATGCGGCCGCGGGTGCACGATGGATCCGGAATCGGGAACTGCACCGCCGACCGCACGCCCGGCATGCCGCGGACGGCGTTGAAGTCGTAGCGCTTCACGTCGCCGCCGTAGACCGGGCAGGCCTTTACCGCCGCCCACTTCATGCCCGGCAGCTTCACGTCGATGCCGTAGACCGCCTGGCCGGTGACCTTGAGCGGCACGTCGAGGTTCTTCCGCTCGGTCCCCATCAAGGTCCACTGGTCAGGCGGCTTGATGGTGATCGTCTCCGGATGCGGATGCGGCGTCTGCGCGGCGCGCGACGCGACGGCGCCGTAGGTCGTCCGGCGGCCGCTGGCGGCGTGCGTGATGACGCTGTCCTTCGCGATCAGCTCGGACGCGGGCACGTTCCACAGGCTGGCGGCCGCCAGCAGCAGGCGCTCACGCGCTTCGGCGCCGGCGAGCTGCAGGTAATAGCGGCCGTCCTTCACCGACGACGCCGCGTTCGTGCGCATACGCCGGTAGAGGCTGTCGGGGATGCCGGACACGCCGGTGCGATCCCGGCTGCCGAAGGTGGGCTCTCCCCCGCCCTTCGGATCGGTGGCGCCGTTGCCCGGCACCTTCAGCGTCCACTCGGGCGCCGTCTCGCGCGCGTCGCGGTTGGCCGACGCGTACTCCGGGCGCACCTTCGACCAGTCGCACTGCAGCTCCTCGCACACCATCATGGCGTTCGAGGTCCACACGCCCTGGCCCAGTTCGGTCTGCGCGATGCGGACCGTGACGGTGTCGTCGGGCGCGATCACGATCCAGGCGTTGATCTCGGGGGCCGGCGTCTGCGCCGCGGCTTTCTCCGGCATCCAGAAGCCGAGCACGAAGGCGCCCTGGGCGGCGGCGACCGTGGCCAGGAACTCGCGACGGGTGACGTCGGCGCTCATCTGACTTCCTGCTTTCGTGGCTGCAGGCCTTCAGGCCTGCCCATCAGATCAGCGGCGAGGTGGATAGCCTGCCTGACCCGGTGATAGGTGCCGCAGCGGCACGCATTGGTAACGCGGGCGTCGATCTCGGCGTCGGTGGGGCGCGGCCGGTCGTGCAGCAGCGCCAGCGCGCTCATGATCATGCCCGACTGGCAGTAGCCGCACTGCGGCGTGTCGAATTCCTTCCACGCCGTCTGAATCGGGTGCGAGCCGTCCGGTGACACGCCCTCGATCGTCATCACCGGCTTGCCGACGGCGCTGGACGCGGGGACGCTGCAGGAGCGCACGGCGCGGCCGTCCACGTGCACGGTGCAGGCGCCGCACTGTCCGATGCCACAGCTGAATTTGGTCCCGGTCAGGCCGACGTGGTCACGAATGACCCACAGCAGCGGCGTCTGCGGATCGGCATCGACGCGGTGCTGGCTCCCGTTGACGGTCAGGTCGAACGCCATGCGTGTGGTCCTCGCGTGGCGGATTGTAGCCCCTCCGTCCGGCAGTTACACTGGGCGCGATGAAGCTCATCGCACGAATCAGTCTCATCGCCCTGCTCGCGCCGGCGGCGCTCCTGGCCCAGTGGCCCGAGTTCAAGAAGCCGTCGGCGCCGCGCACGGCGGACGGCCGCATCAACATGGCGGCGCCCGCGCCGCGCACGGCGGACGGCAAGCCGGACTTCACGGGGGTCTGGGACAAAGGGCTGCTCCCGAGCGAAGCGCCGCCGCCGGGCCCCTTTGCCGGGATCGCGCCGTCCCTGGCGTTTCGCGACCTGAAGAACGCGCTCGGAGCCGAAGTACCGATGCTGCCCTGGGCCGCCAAGCTCAAGGCCGAGCGGCACGCGGCCGACAGCAAGGATCACCCCGACGCGCACTGCCTGCCGCTTCACCCAATCCAGCTGCATCTCCACCCGCAGCCGCGAAAGGTCATTCAGACTCGCGATCTCGTGCTGATCCTCTATGAGGCCAACGACGGCCAGCGGCAGATCCATCTCGACGGCCGTCCCCTGCCCACCAACGATCCACAGCCGTTCTGGTACGGCTATTCGTCGGGCCGCTGGGAGGGCGACACCCTGGTCGTGGACTCGCTCGGCTTCAGGGACCAGGCGTGGATCGACGAGTGGGGGACGCCGGGGAGCGACATGCTGCGGCTCACCGAGCGCATCCGCCGTCCCACCTACGGCACGCTGGAAATTCAGATGACGGTGACGGACCCCAAGACGTTCACCAAGCCGTTCTCGTTCACCGTCCAGCAGCGGCTCATGCCGGACACCGAGCTCATCGAGTTCGTCTGCGGCGAGAACAATCTTCCCGAAGCGAGGCTGCGATAAGTCAGGGCCGGACGGCCTTCCAGTTCACGATGACGGTGAGGCGCGGTCGCCGTACTGCGGTCAATCCCACTCGATCTCGACGCCGTTGCCCCTGGCCGTGTCACCGTGCATCGGGGTCACGAAGCCAAGCAGGCACCCCTTGGCGCCATCGCGCAACAGGTGGCAGCGCACCTTGATGTGGTCCCCGGGACGGACGTCTTCGCGCTTGACCCCGTTGTTGAGAATCGCGCGCTGGTTCGTGGCCTCGAGCGCCCAGGTGGCGACCGTGCCTTTGTCGTCCTTCACCTCGAGATACACGATCGAGTGCGGCGCCATCAGCACCAGCTGCTTCACGGTGCCTTCCATCACGGTCCAGGTCGTGACGTCGTAGTTGGCGTGCGAGTGATGCGCGCTGAGAGTGGCAATCCTTGCGGCGAGGCCGGCCACGCACAGGACGGCGACGACGGCGGTTCTCCACGGCATTGACCCACTCCTTACTTGGCCGGCTTTGGCGGTTGATCGATCGAGGTCTCGAGATCTCTGAGGGTGAACGGCGGCTGTGGATGCGGGAACTTGAAGTCGCCGTACCCCTCGGTGTAAAGCGTCCGATAGCGGATGGCCAGGCCCTGGTCGTTCACCCAGGCAAGGGATTCCATGAACAGAATCGGCTCGGGCATGCCGGCCGGCACCGTGGCTTCATGGATGTAGAGACGCCCCGCGTGCTGGTGCACGGCCACGTTGGTACGGGATTGATCCGGATTGGTGAGGTGCAGCAGCCGGCCCGACACGACCTCGAGGAAGTAGAGCCCATAGTGGGTGACCTTGACGCCGTCGCGCTTCAGGTACTCCGCCACGGCGTGATCGGTCGCGCCGGCCACCTCGAGGGTGAAGTCGTTCTGACAACTGTCGCCGTCCTTCTGGTTCGCGCCCTTCAAGGCCCGGCATGCGGCCGCGCGTTCGCCGTGCATCCGTTCGACGTCGCGGTAGTCCACCACCGTCGTGGAATAGCGGCCGAGCGGATCCGATGCCCGGTACACGCGGCCGGGCAGCTTCAAGTTGAACTCGGTGGTGTAGGTAATCGTCTCGACCTTGGGCTGACCGGGGAAGTTGGCGCGGAAGCCGTCTTCCTTGCTGATCATCG
>Ga0070670_100005915_pt1 | contig 10340 bp, 7 predicted proteins | sample KBSS63metaG_FD_64665 | JGI IMG/M metagenome (GOLD analysis project Ga0070670, IMG submission 64665) | Switchgrass rhizosphere microbial communities from Kellogg Biological Station, Michigan, USA - KBS S6-3 metaG | ecosystem: Host-associated > Plants > Roots > Rhizosphere > Soil ... | reverse complement strand
AACTATCGCCGCTGGGACGGTAGCAGCCGGAACGATGGCGGTCAACTACTCGTAACGCAGCGCCTCCGTCGGGTTGACGCGCGTTGCGCGCAGCGCCGGCACGACCGTGGCCAGCGTCGCGACGGCGAGCAGCCCGAGCGCGACCGCGACGAACGTCGGCGGGTCCGTGCTCGTGACCCCGAACAGTTGCGCCTGCAGCAGGCGCGTCAGCGCCAGCGCGGCGAGAAGCCCGAGTACCACGCCCACCGCCGCCAACGCGAGGCCCTGCTTCAACACCAGGCCGAGCACGCTCGCTCGCGCCGCGCCGAGCGCCATGCGCACGCCGATCTCCTGCGACCGTCGCGTTACGTCGAACGCCATCACGCCGTAGATGCCGAGCGCGGCCAGCACCATCGCGAGCGCGGCGAAGGTGGCGAGCAGCGTCATCAGGAGACGCCGCTGCCCGACAGCGCGGTCCATCAGAGTGTCCATCGTGAAGACATCGGCGATGGGCTGATCGCGATCGACTTCACGTATGGCGGCCCGCACCGAGCTGACGATTGCCGCTGGATCGCCGGACGTGCGAATCACAAAGCCGAGCTGCGCTTCTCCCCACTGGGCGTGAGGGAAATGGAGCTGCACGCGACGTTCCGCGTCGAGCCCCTCGTGAGCCATGTGACCGACGACGCCGATCACGGTGACCCAATCGACGTCCTTGAACCGCGACGTGTCATCGAACGTGATGCGCTTGCCGATCGGATCGACTTCCGGCCAGAAGCGTCTGGCGGCTTCCTCGTCCACCACGACGACCTTCGGCACGCCCGAGCGGTCTGTCTCGGCGATCGTCCGTCCGCGAATGAGCGGCACCTTGATGGCCTCGAGGAATCCCGGCGTCACCTCGCGCACGTCGCCCCAGGGACTCGGCTGCCCCTTCGGAGGCTGGTAACCTTCGACGGAGAAGCTGCTGGTGCCCCAGTTCGCGCCAAAAGGGATGTTCGTGGTGGCGCCTACCGAGACGACACCCGGCAGGGCCGCGATTCGTTGCCGCGCGGCCTGGAAAAAGGCAATTCTCGCCGGTTTGTCCTTGTACGTCGCGTCCGGCAGCGAGACGGTCATCGTAACCAGATGCGATGGATCGAACCCGGGGCTCACGCCCTGCAGACGCGCGAAGCTCTTGAGCAGCAATCCGGCGCAGACGAGCAGCGTCAACGCGACCGCCATCTCCGCGACGACGAGCGTGCGGCGAATCCACCGGCCTTCGCGTTCGCCCGCGGTCCGGGCGCCGTCCTTCAGCGCGTGCTGCAGATCGGCACGCGACGCCGTAAGCGCCGGGGCGAACCCGAAGAGCAGGCCGGTCGCGAGCGCAATGCCAAGCGTGTACAGCAGCACCGCGCCATCGATGTGGATCAGGTCAGTCCGCAGCTGATCCATCGGCGCCAGCGCAATCAACCCGCGAATGGCACCGTACGCGATGAGCAGTCCCACTGCGCCACCGGCCAGCGAGAGGAGCACGCTCTCGGTGAGCAATTGCCTGATGAGCGCGCGACGCGTGGCACCGATCGCTGAGCGGACGGCCATCTCGCGCGTGCGGGCAGCCGAGCGCGCGAGCAGCAGGTTCGCGATGTTCGCGCACGCAATCAGAAGAACGCATCCCACCGCGCCCAGGAGCACCAGCAAGGTCGGCCGGACCTTCGCGGAGCCGAATTCGTCGAGAGACCGCGTCTTGATCGTCCAGACGTCGTCGTACGAGGCGGGATGATCGCGCTTGAGGCCGGCGGCAAACGCGGTGACATCGCGGCGCGCCTGCTCGAGCGAGATGCCCGGCTTCAGGCGGCCGATGGCGCTGAGAAATTCGTTCGTCCTGTGGTTGTCATCGTACAGAAACGGCTTGAACACCGCGGGAGCCCAGAGCTCGGTGCGCCGGTTGAAGAACCCGTCGAAGCCCGGCGGCATCACGCCGATGACGTCGAACGGCTCGGCACCAATCACGATCTTCCGGCCAACGATCTTCGGGTCGGCGCCGAACCGCCGTTGCCACAGGCCGTAGCCGAGCACGACGACGTGCCGGCGGCCGTCCGTGTCTTCGCCCTCGGCGAAGGTGCGCCCGAGTAGAGGGGCGACACGGAAGACCTTGAAGAACTCCGCCGTCGCGACTGCGCCTATGACTTTCTCCGGATCGCCGCCTTCAGTCAGATTGGCGTTCCAAGGGGTCATCACGGCAAACGACTGGAACAGGCGCATGCGCTCGCGGATGTCGTGATACGACGGCACGGCGAAGCCGGCTTCGAGGTTGTTCAGGTTCGGATAGAAGTGATTGACGGTGACGAGCTGCTCCGGGCGATCGTACGGCAGCGGCTTCAGCAGGACCGCGTTCACCAGCGAGAAGATCGCCGTGTTGGCGCCAATGCCGAGCGCCAGCGTCAGGATGACGACCAGCGAGAACCCCGGCTGGTGAATGAGGCGGCGAATCGCGTAACGCATCGGGTTCTCTCCGTCCGGCTCGTTGCTATTCTGCCTTCAACGCTTCCATCGGATCCACGCGCACCGCTGGGCCGGACGATTGGTTTTGACGACAACGGCCATGAAATCGTTGCTGAACCGCGTATGCCGCCCGGCTAACACTGAAGTGCTCAAAAATCAGCACTTGCATAGTACAGGACTGGTGATGCACAGGAGTAAAGTCCTGTGCCACGGGTGACGCTGACAGCGCTGTGAAAGCTGACGCTGACAGTTCTATGACAGTGACACCAGTGGAGCAGAACTTCAGTTCTGCTCTCCAGGGCACGGGCGCTTGTGGAGCAGAGCGTCAGTTCTGCTCTTCAGGGCACGGCTGCCTGTTGAGCAGATCTTCAGTACTGCTCTTCATGTATCCTCGCGCCGTGAAGTGGCGCGCGGTGATCGTGGCGGGGCTGGCAGCCGCGCTGCTCGGCGCAGCGGCAGCCCCGCGGCGCGATCTGGGCATCGACGAATCGCGCGGCGGCCATACGCTGGCGCGCCACGTGGGACGCACCGACAGCCAGTTGCTCGATCGCCTCGCGCGGGAGCCGCGCATCTCGGCGGCCTCCACCTACACGGATCGCGCGACCGGGGAACTGGTGGCGGGCCTTGCGCTCGAACGCGAGCGGAGCCGAGTAGACGCGTGGCGCCGTCGCTACGGATCGCGGCCGAACCTTGTGCTGCACGTCGATGCGCCGCGCGGCCCGCCGATAGGCCGCGTCATGCGCCGTGGATCGCGCCAGTCGATTCCCGCCACGTCCGCCCTGGTCGTCCTGCGCTGGAACGAGGGGCTGCAGGACTTCTACGTGCTGACTTCCTATCCGGAGGCACGCGAGTGAGCCGCACGACACGAAGCCCGTATTCGCAGCTCGAGGCCTTCTTCGCGGGCTATCTCAATCAGGACTTCCCGGAGACCTACGGTGACGTCGCGGGCGCGGTCCGCGCGTTCGCCGCCGACGCGACCGCGGCGGAACGTCAGGCGCTTGCACGTGAATGGCATGCGTTCCGCGAGGAAGTGGGAGAAGATGCCACCGTGACCAGCCTTGGACGCACGCTTGCCTCCCGGTTCGCTTCCGCGTGGGCGCCCCGGCGCCGCGCGGAGCTCGATCAGCTCGATCGCCTGATACGCGCCCTCGGATCGCGCGCGTGATCTCCACGCCGCACGCTCCTCCAGAAACGGGTACGACGCTTGTCCGCGCAATCGGCGTACGGGGGCTCGCTGCCGGACTGTTCAACACGATCGTCGGCGCCGGCATCTTCGTCCTGCCGGCCACGGTCGCCAGCCTCGTGGCGCGCGGCGCGCCGTACGCGTACCTGGCCTGTGCCATCGCCATCCTGTTCGTCACGCTCTGCTACGCCGCCGCGGGCAGCCGAGTGATCGACCCGGGCGGCAGCTACGCGTACGTCGGCAGGGCCTTCGGACCGCTCGCCGGGTTTCTCGGCGGTGTGATGGTCTGGCTGAGCGATCTGCTGGCGACCTCCGGCGTCGCGTCGGCATTCACTGCCGGTGTTGCTCTCTATGTCCCCGCGCTCGACTCGCCCGTGGGGCGCCTCGCGTTCATCATCGCCGTCGTCGGCGGCCTGGCTGCGATCAACGTGCGCGGCGTGAAGCAGGGCACGCGCGTCATGGAGTTCGTCACGATCGCCAAGCTGGCGCCGCTGGTGCTGTTCATCGGGGTCGGTCTGGCCCTGCGGAGCCACAATCTGGCGCCGCCGGAGGTGCCGGCCGGCGAGGCACTCGGCCGGGCTACGCTGGTGCTGATGTTCGTGTTCTCGGGCGCCGAGTCGGCCGTGGCGCTCTCGGGGGAAGTCGCCGATCCGGTCCGCACCATCCCGCGCGCCCTGCTGTTATCGCTGGGACTGGTGACGCTGCTCTACGGGCTGGTGCACCTGGTGGCCGAGGCCACGCTCGGCCCGGCGCTCGTGACGTCCACGGTCGCGCCGTTGGCGGACGCCGCCGGCATTCTGGCGGGATCGCCGTTTCGCACGCTGATGCTCCTCGGCACGCTGTTCTCGATGCTGGGGTACCTGAGCGCTGTGGCCCTGGCCTCCCCGCGCACGCTGTTCGCGCTGAGCGGAGGCGGCATCTTTCCGGTGCTCGAGCGCGTTCATCCACGCCATCGCACACCCTACGTCGCCATCCTCGTCCACGCCGTCTCGATCGTCGTTGTCGCGTCGATGGGCTCTTTCGCGGTGCTGGTGCCGTTTGCGAGCGTGGCGGTGCTGGTGCTGTATCTCGCGGTCTCGCTGGCGAGCTGGGAGCTTCAGCGGCGCGACGTGCGCGCGGCGAGCGACGTGTTCAGCGTGCCGTTCGTCGTGCCCGTGATCGCGTCAGCATTCTGCATCTGGCTGCTCTGGCACGCGAGCCGGACGGAGCTGCTGCTGGAAGGAATCGTCATGGCCGCAGCCACCGCGCTCTACGCCGTTCGCAGGTTCACTTCAACGCGAAGCTGATCTCCACTTCGTCCAGGCGACCCCAGGGCAGCCGCAGCTTGAACTCGTCGAGATTCCGGAACTTCTGCCTCGCGATTTTCCGCGGGCCGCGTGCCGGCATCGGCTGATCGTCCAGGTCGCCGACGAGGTTTTCGGCGAGCGGCTTGATCTCGCCGGTCAGGTAGGCTTCGACCCGCGTCGCCTGATCGGCGTTGAGCGTGGACGGATCCATCGAGTGCGCCGCCAGGTAGTCGGTGACGGCCTGCGGGCGGATGACCGCCTGATACACGAAGTCGACGACGAGATGATGGAGCACGGCGATGATCTGCGCATCGTCGAGACGGCTCTGGAGCGCCGCGTCGGGCGCCGGCGTTCGAGTCGCGGCGCTGACGCGCAGCAGCCCTTCGACCAGCGAGGAGGCCAGCGGGGCCGGCGCCGGCCCGCCGGCATAGCTCGCGAGACGCGTGAACAGGTGCTTGTTGCGGAGCGCCTCGACGAGAGGAACTGACGCACCTGTGGCGTCGCCGCTGGCAACGTCCGCAATCGCGACGCGACGCCCGGCACCCACGAGCGACATTGCCTGAGCCGCGAGCTTCGCAGCGCCCGCCTCGTCGGCCGGCGCGCCCGCGATGAGCCACGTGAGATCGCGCGATCCTGCCTGCCTGGTCAGCGCAGATCCCGCGACCTGCACGAACGACTCGGCGCCTGGCGGGACCGTTGGGAGCCCGGTCTCGAGCACGACGCCCGGATGGAGCCCGGTGATGTCCCCGACGGCACGGCCGAGCAGCAGGAGGGCGGCAGGGTCGGCGTCGGCAATCACCTGAACGCGCGGCGTGATGCCCTGAGATGCCGCGCGCGCCATGAGGTCATCCTGCTCCGCCGCCGCCAGTCCCCGCGGCGGGCTGGACGTGGTGATGATCACGAGGTCGTCCACCGCGCCTTTCGCCGCCAGGTCCAGTGCCGCGCCGGTCACCGCGAGATTGCGCGCGCGCACCGTGCGGTAGAGTTCGATCATCGGCTGAGGAATGTCCGCCTCGAGCTGTTGCGCCTCGGCGGCCGATTTTTGATCCCTGGCACTGCTGCCGCCCAGTTCGGCCCACCGGACGATCGTCTCTTTCCACGTCCCCTTCCGCCCATCCTCCGGAGGCTGAAGCGGCAGGAGCGTGCTGAATGCGTACACCCTGACGTCCTTGCGCCGTGCCTTGAGGCGACCGAGCACGGCGACGCGGCGAAGGGCCTTCTCCTGCGAGGGCGATGGCCGGCGCGACGCGATCTGACCGCCGTAGGCGAGCATGTCGGTGGACACGATCACCGCGTCGATGCTGGTGAGATCGAGGCCGTCGAGCCACTCGGCGATGCCGTCGGCGTCGCCCTCGGCCGTGAAGTGGCCGAGCCGGTAGCGCGGCGGCCCGATGACCTCGGCGTCCGCGATGGCGCCGGCCAGTTGGGCCGACTGCAGGCCAACGGGACGGTCGTCGAGCGGGACCAGGGCGATGCGGGCCAGCCGTGACGGGGGCGGAACGAGCGAAATCGCGGCCAAAACGAGGGAGAACAGCGACGCCGCGCGCAGGGGCATGACGTCGATTCTAGCGGCCGCGCGGGGACGCGCGCCCTTGAATGCGCTCCAGCGACGCGATTAGAGTCGAGGGATGCATATCAGGATGCCGCTATCGTGCCTCCTCAGCACGCTGCTGGGCGCCCCCCTCGCGGCCCAGACTCCAAAGCCCGCAGCGCCAGCCCAGCCAACCACGCAGGCGGCGCCGGCGCCGGCGCCGGCTCCGGTACGACGGCGTCCCGCCGCGGCAGCGCCCGTCACGGTGACGATAACCGTCTCCGACAAGACGGGCTCACCGATCGGCGACGCCTCGGTCAGCATGATGAGCGATCAGCCCCGCGAGGCGAAGACCACGGCGGGGGGCATCGCGCGGTTCCTGACCGTGAAGCCCGGCGAGTACCACCTGCGCCTCGATCGCGAGGGGTTCGTGTCGCTCGAACGCGACCTCACCGTCAAAGGCGGCCCGCCGGTCGACGTCCAGATCACGCTCTCGCCGATGCCGGCGCCGCCGGCTCCGAAGGCGCCGGAGCCGACACCGTCCACGAATGCGCCGGCGGGAGATGCGAAAGCCCTCTCCGTCGTCGACTTCCTGGAGGGCAATCACCTGAGTGGCCGCGACCCGATCAAGTCGGATCAGCTCGGTTGCACGGCGAGCGCGCAAACGACGCTGCTCCAGATCCGCGATGACCTGCAGGAGAAGTCGGTTGCCGACGCCGACGAAGTGCTCTACGTCGTCGCGGGCCAGGGCTCGCTGCGGCTGGGGAACAAGGACATCCCGCTCGAAGCCGGCGGACTGGCCGTGGTGCCGCGCGGTACGGTGCGCGGGCTCAGCCGAAAGGGCAAGAACCCTCTCATCGTGCTGTCGGTTGTGTCGGGACCTCCATGCACGAAGTAGATTGACGATTGTCCGATGACGAATGACGACACGGAGGCTGTCGTGAAGAAGCTGACGGTGGTGGCAATCTTCCTGGCGGTGCTCCTTCCATCCGGGCCCGCTGTGGCGCAGGAGACGGAACACCACCACCACGAAGAGCAGCTCGGCACGGTCAGGTTTCCGACGTCTTGTCCGGCCGCCGTGCAGAAGGACTTCGAGCGCGGCGTCGCGCTGCTCCACTCGTTCTGGTACGAGGAAGCCGAGAAGCAGTTCGTCGCCGTCACGAAGGCATCGCCGGGTTGCGCGATGGCGCACTGGGGCGTGGCGATGAGCCTCTACCATCAGCTCTGGGAGCAGGTGGGCAAGGCCGATCTCGATCGCGGCTGGGCGGAGGTCCAGCAGGGACAGGCCAGCCCGAAGACCACGAGCCGTGAGAAGGGATACCTCGCGGCCGCCGCCGCCTTTTTCGGCAATACCGAGGGACGCGATCACGTGACCCGCGCGAAGGCCTACTCCGACGGCATGGAGAAGGTCTATCGCGACAACCCGGACGACACCGAGGCCGCCGCGTTCTACGCGCTGTCGCTGCTCGCCAGCGAGCCGCCCAACGACACGACGTTCGACGACCGGAAGAAGGCGATCCCGATCCTGAACGAGCTGTTCGCGAAGAACCCCGATCAGCCGGGTGTCGCGCATTACCTGATTCACAGCTGCGACAAGCCCCAGCTTGCCGCGATGGGTCTCGAGGCCGCGCGCCGCTACGCGAAGATCGCGCCGTCCTCGCCGCACGCGCTCCACATGCCGTCGCACATCTTCATTCGCCTGGGCCTGTGGCAGGAATCGATCGACTCCAACCTCGCGTCCATCGCGTCCACCAGGAAGAGCACCGAGATGCACATGGCCGGCGAAGGCCACCAGTTCCACGCGATGGACTTCCTTCAGTACTCCTACATGCAGACGGGAGGCGACGTGAAGGCGAAGGCGCTGGTGGACGAAGTCAACGCGATGACCATGCAGCACGAGATGGCCGGACGCGACATGCTGGCGTACGGCCGCACGCAGTTCGCGGCGCGGTATGCGATGGAGCGGCGTCAGTGGGCCGAGGCGGCCGGGCTGCCGCTGGTCTCGACGCACGATCCCGAAGTGACGGCAATCACCCTCTACGCTCGCGCGATCGGCTCGGCGCGGACCGGCGATGCCGCCGGCGCCCGCGCGGCGCTGCAGCAATTCGAGGAGCAGTTGGCGATCCTCGCCAAGGGCCCCAACGCGTACATGATGGTGTACATGGATGTCCCCAGGGAGACGATAAAGGCCTGGGTCGCCTTCGTGGAGGGGCGATCGGACGAAGCCGTTCGGCTGATGCGCGCCGCGGCCGATCTGCAGGACTCGCGGGGCCTCGCGGAAGTGGACGTGCCCGAGCGCGAGCAGCTGGCCGACATGCTGTTCGAGCTGAAGCGCCCCGCCGACGCGCTGGCCGAGTACGAGGCGACGCTGAAGGAAGCACCGGGCCGGTTCAACGCGCTCTACGGCGCGGCGCAGTCAGCCGAACTGCTCGGCAACGGCGACAAGGCGCACGGCTACTACGCGCAGCTCCTGCAGAATTGCAAGGGTGGTTCCCCGTCGGACCGGCCGGAATTGAACCGCGCAAAGACGCTCGTGGCACAACGGTAGGGCACTACCTGCCCGTGCTTCGTGCTGGGTGCCAAGTGCGGTGCCGGGTGCCGGGTGAGGTGCCAGGTGCGAGGTGGCGTTCGCAGTCGCAGCAGTCGTAGGGCGCAGCTTCAGCTGCGCCATGGCGAAACACTCGGCCCTACGTATCCCCGGAACCGCACATAGCACTCAGCACCGCACCAAGCACGAAGCACAAGGCACCTGGCACCGCACGTGGCACCAAGCACGTCGCACCAGGCACGGCCGGGTGCATGCCGATGCTCAGCCTTTGGCTTCGATCTTCGCCCAGCTGTCCTTGAGCGTGACGGTGCGGTTGAACACCTGACGCACGGGCGTGGAGTCGGGATCGACGACGAAGTAGCCGAGGCGCTCGAACTGGAAGCGCGTGCCGGACGGCGCCGCGGCGAGCGAGGGCTCCAGCTTGCATGCCTCGAGCACGTGGAGCGAGTCCGAGTTGAGCGTCGAGAGCCAGTCAGTGCCCTCGTCGGCGCCGGGATCGGGTACCGAGAACAACCGGTCGTAGAGCCGGACTTCCCCGTCGACGGCATGTGCGGCCGAGACCCAGTGCAGCGTCGCCTTCACCTTGCGGCCGTCTGGAGCGTCGCCGCCGCGCGTCGCGGCATCGTACGTGCACCGCAGCTCGACGACCTCGCCGGTTGCCGGATCGGTGATCGCTTCGCGGCACGTGATCAGGTACGCGTTGCGCAGCCGGACCTCCCGGCCAGGCGCCAGCCGGAAGAATTTCTTCGGCGGGTCAAGCCGGAAGTCGTCGTGCTCGATGTACAGCTCGCGTGAGAAGGGGACCTGCCGCGTCCCGGCGGACGGATCCTCCGGGTTGTTGACCACGTCCATCTGCTCGACCTGACCCTCGGGATAGTTGTCGAGGACAACTTTCAGCGGCTTGAGCACGGCCATCGCGCGCGGCGCGCGCTTGTTGAGGTCCTCTCGCACGCAGTGCTCGAGCAGCGCGACGTCGATCGTGTTCTCCTTCTTCGCCACGCCTACGCGCTCGCAGAAGTCGCGAATCGCCTCGGCCGTATAGCCGCGACGGCGAAGGCCGCTGATCGTCGGCATGCGCGGATCGTCCCACCCGGCGACGCGGCGCTCCTGGACGAGCTGCAGCAGCTTGCGCTTGCTCATCACCGTGTAGTTCAGGTTCAGGCGCGCGAACTCGATCTGCTGCGGACGGTACGGCGTCTCGAGCGATTCGATGACCCAGTCGTAGAACGGCCGGTGATCCTCGAATTCCAGCGTGCAGAGCGAGTGCGTGATGCCCTCGATCGCGTCCTCGATCGGGTGCGCGTAGGTGTACATCGGGTAGATGCACCAGGT
>Ga0070670_100005914_pt1 | contig 10342 bp, 10 predicted proteins | sample KBSS63metaG_FD_64665 | JGI IMG/M metagenome (GOLD analysis project Ga0070670, IMG submission 64665) | Switchgrass rhizosphere microbial communities from Kellogg Biological Station, Michigan, USA - KBS S6-3 metaG | ecosystem: Host-associated > Plants > Roots > Rhizosphere > Soil ... | reverse complement strand
TCGCGAATCTTCTGCTCGGCTTCCTCGCGGGCGCGCCGTTCCGCTTCGGCACGCGCCTCGGCCTGCTCGCGCGCGAGCCGTTCGCGGTTCATGCGCTCGTCGGCGTCGCGCGCGAACCGCGCAGCCTGCTCGGTGTTCTTCTGCTCGGCGGCTTCACGGGCCTGGCGCTCGGCATCAGCGCGCGCCTCGGCCTGCTCGCGGGCGCGGCGCTCTGCGTCTGCCTGCTGTTCCGCCTGCTCGCGTGCCTGGCGCTCGGCCTGCTCGTGCTGCTTCCGCTCGGCCAGTTCGCGGACGCGTGCGGCGTGTGCCTCGGCCACGTGCCGCTCGGCTTCGGCGCGGAGCCGTCGTTCGGCCTCGGCCTCTTCGCGCATCCGCGCCTCGACTTCGCGCGCCAGGCGCTCCGCTTCCGCGCGCGCCAGGCGCTCCGCTTCGAGTCGCCGTTCGGCTTCCTCTCGCAGCTCGCGTTCCGTCTGCTCGCGCGACCGCCTTTCCGCGGCCACTTCTTCCTTCGCCCGCTTGGCGACCTCGCGGGTCTGGCGCTCCAGATCTTCCTGCGCCTTCGACGACACCTCGGCAGCGGCGTGCTCTGCGCGCTCCTGCGCCGCTCGCGCCTCGGCCAGCGCACGCTCGACTTCCTCGCGGTCCGCCCGGAGCCGATCGACGTCGGCCTTCAGTTCCAGCAGCGCCTGGGCATCTGCCGCGCGCGCCGCATCGGCCTCGCCGCTCTGCCGGCCGACGTTCGACCCCGCGCGCGTGCCCGGCGTCTCGAGCGCCTGTGCGAGCAGCGCCGACAGGTCGAAGTCCTTCGAGATCGCGAAGACGTCGCTCGACGCGTCTGATTCGCCGCCACCTTCGACGGTGAGCGTGGGCGCTCCATCGAGCAGAGACGACAGGTCTATCTCGTCGTCAGGTGCGATAGGTGCGATAGGTGCGATAGGTGCGGATGGTGCGATCGGTGCGGATGGTGCGGCAGTCGACGCCGCAGCCTCAATCATCTCCGCAGGGCTCAGCCTGGCGGGCTGCCCAAGCAGCTGGTCGACGGCCTCTTCCTGCGCTGACGGGATCAGGGCGTCCGCGGGGAGCTGATGGTCGTCGAGGTAGACGAGCGGGTCGCGTCCCGGCTCTGCGATCACGATCTCTTCGCGCCGCGGCTGCGCCGACGTCGGCGGGTTCGAGACGTCCCACGGGTTCGACCACGACGAGAAGACAGGCACCTCAGGTGCGTGAGGTGCGTGAGGTGCGCTGGGTGCGATAGGTGCGATAGGTGCGATAGGTGCGACAGGTGCGACAGGTGCGATGGGTGCCTCAGGTGCGCTGGACTCATGTGCCTGAGGTGCGGCGTGCTTCGCTGCTGCAGCCTCTGCCGGCGTCGGGCTGTCCCACGCCCAGTAGCTTCCCGATGTGGACTCGGTCTTCTGCTCGACGACGGGTGGCTTCTCGCCCTGCTTCGGGATGCGCAGCGATTCGACGACGCTCTTCGTCGATCGCGAGGCCGGCATCGTTCCCGACGTGTTCTTCTTGCGGGTCGCGCCCGCCGATCGCTTGGCGGCGCGGCTTCGCTCGCCTGCGGCCTTGGCCTTGGCGTCCTCGGCCTTCACCAGGTAGTTGCGGATCTCCTCGGCGAAGACCTTCGGATCGCAGCCGATCGGCGCGGCCGGCTTCGACGACTCGCCGGTCAGCGCGCTCAGCAGCCCGCGCTTCTTCTTCTTCGGGGGTTCGACCGCGCCACTGGCGAGCAGCGGGATGGTGAGCGTCTGGAGGTGCTCAGCGCCGTCGAGATGGCGCAGTTGATCGGTGAGCTCCTTCTCGTCGCGCGGCGAGAGCAGCGCCGTGACGAGCATGACGTCGGGCACACGCTCGGCGATCGCGGCGATGGCGCCGTCCTTGGAATCGGCGAGCACGAAGTCCGCGCCCACCCGGTCGCGCACGACCTGCCTGAGAATCGCCGCCTGTTTCTGATCGGGCTCGAGCGCCAGGACGAGCGACACCCGCTACGTCCTCACCATGAATCCGACCAGCAGCACCGCGACCGCCGTGAACACCAGCAGCGGCGCGTGATCGATGCTCTGATCCTTCAACGCGTCGAGCAGAGCGGTCCCCAGCGCGTGCGCCTGTTCGGTCGCGCCGCGGAATTCCCCGCCGCGGCTGCCGACGACGAACTGCGACAGACGATGGCCCACGCGCGGGTCGAGCACGACGAGCGTCCCCAGGACAGCGACAAATCCTGCGGCCGATCCGACCCAGTCCCTCGCGCGTAGACGGAAGGCTGCTTTCCTCATAAACACTTCCACCTTCGACCGGTGCACAGAGCAAGCCACGTACCCGAAGGCCTGCCGGGCTTCGACAATCCTGATCGCTGAAAAACGCCAATGTAATCGGCTGCCGTCGGCGTGCGCGCCAGGCCACCGTCGCGTCCGGGGTCCCCTGCGTCACGAAAAGCGCCCGCCTGATTACGAATGTGAGGGGTCGCCCCCCTGGCCGGCTGCCCGCCCCGCCACACGATTGCGCGTCCACGAGGAGGCGGCCAGTCCGCCGTTTCTGGCGCAAACACAGGGACTTCGCGCCCGATGCGGGTTGTCCCCCACGGCGTGTGGCACGTCCGTTGCCCCTGTAGGTGCCGAACGCGGTCGGCTGCGGACGTCGCAGCGAGGGCCGTGTCAATCGGACGACAGCTCGCGGCGTGGACTGCGCCCGAGGAAATGCATCGCGCGGGGCGATGCCTTCAGGAGGATGCAATGACGGCTCTGGTGAACTTCATCAACTCTGTCGCGCGCAAGGACGAGGGCCAGGACCTGCTCGAGTACGCGCTGCTGGTGGCGCTCATCGCCCTGGTGGCGGTTGGTGCGGTGACGGCGGCGGGCACGCAGGTGAGCGCCATCTTCAACCAGATCGCGGCGGCCATCTAACGCAGACGGACGCGAAGGCGAACCTGACCGCCACGGCGGTCGAACCAGACGAGGAGACTCCAATGTTGAACTATCTCAAGTCGCTGAAGAACGAGGACGGCCAGGACCTGCTCGAGTACGCGTTGCTCGTGGCGCTCATCGCCCTGGTGGCGGTTGGTGCGGTGACGGCGGCCGGCACGCAGGTGAGCGCGATCTTCAACCAGATCGCGGCGGCCATCTAACTGAGACGAACATTCAGCGCGCCCGGGCCGCCGCGTATGCCGGCCGGCCTCGGGCGCGTCGGCATCCTGCAGCTCCCCAGGAACAGTGAGTGTCCGACATGAAGAACATCGTCTCGTTCGTCGCCAACAGGGCCCGGTCCGATGACGGCCAGGATCTGCTCGAATACGCGCTGCTGTGCGGGCTGATCGCGCTCGTCGCGCTCGGCGCGGTGACGGCAGTAGGCAACCAGATCAACGACGTGTTGTGGAAGGTCATTGCTGCTTCCAACATCTGACGCGATCGTGCTGGCCGCCGTCGTGGCGGCCTCCGGTGCCGCAGCGACCATCGACCTGCGGACCGGACGGATTCCGAACCTGTTGACGGCAACGGTGGCCGTCACTGGTCTTGCGCTCGCGGGCCTCGGGCTCTCGGGCCACTCGATGGCAGGCGCCCTCGTCGGCGCCCTGGTTGGATTCGCGCTGATGTTGCCGGGGCACCTGCTCGGTGGCACCGGCGCCGGGGACGTGAAGCTGCTGGCCGCGCTCGGCACGCTGCTCGGACCAGGAGGCATCGTGATGGCGTTTCTCTACAGCGCGATCGCGGGCGGCCTGCTGGCAGTCGGACACGCCGTGCGTCGGCGACGCTTCGCAACGACCGTCTCCCGCGCCGCGCGACTGATGACCGCGCCGTCGGAGACGAAGAAGGAAATCGACGGGGCAGCCAGGGCCAGCCGGTTCGCGTATGGACCTGCGCTGGCTGCTGGCGCCATCGCCGCGGCGCTCCTGGTGAAGTGAGGATGCCGACCATGAAACGCAGCAAGTCAGAACGCGGAGCCGCGCTGCTCGAAGCAGCCATCACCATCCCGATGCTGCTGCTCGTCTCGGTGGGGATCTTCGAGTTCGGCCGCGCCTACCAGACCTGGCAGGTCCTCACCAACGCGGCGCGGGAAGGCGCGCGCCTGGCCGTGCTGCCCGACCCGACGCCGGGCGTGGCCGAGGATCGCGTCCTGCAGTACATGCAGGCCGGACAGTTGACTGCGGCCACCAGCGCCACTATCGCGGTGAACCGCTCGGCCTCGCTCGACGTCGCCGGCCGGACCGTCTCAGCCTCGCAAGTGTCGATCGACTACCCGTTCAGCTTCATCGTCCTGCAGCCCGTGGCGCGGCTCATCGCACCCACGACGTCGCTTGGCGGCGCCGTCGTGATGCACGCCCAGGCCGTCATGCGGAACGAGACCCAGTAGGAGAACTCTATGGCTCGCATGCGCATCACTCTCGTGCTGCTCCTGGCGCTCGCCGCCGGCGGTGGCCTGGCGCTCGGCACGTATCGCTACATGCAGAACGTGCCCGTGAAGACCGTGTCGATGCCGACCAAGCCAGTCGTGGTTGCTGCAACCGACCTCGAGCTGGGCGCCCAGCTGAAGGCCGACGACCTGCACGTGGTCGAGTGGCCGGCCAGCAGCGTGCCGAATGGCGCCTTCTCGACGCCCGATGAGGTCGTCGGGCGCGGCCTCGTCATGCCGGTGATCCAGAACGAGCCGATCCTGCCGATGAAGCTCGCCGGCAAGGACGCGGGCTCCGGCCTGCCGGTCGTGATTCCCGAAGGCAAGCGCGCCGTATCCGTGCGCGTGAACGACGTCATCGGCGTCGCCGGCTACGTGCTGCCCGGCACGCACGTGGACGTGCTCGCCACGGCGACCCCGACCACCAGCGAAGTGGACACGACGACCAAGGTCGTCCTGACCAACGTGCAGGTGCTGGCGGCGGGCACGAAGATGGAGCAGGACGCCGAGCAGGGGAAGCCCATGGCGGTGAACGTCGTCACCCTGCTCGTGTCGCCCGATGAGGCCGAGCGCCTGACGCTCGGCGCCACCCAGGGGAAGATTCAGCTCGCGCTCCGCAACCCGCTCGACAAGACGGAGCCGGAGACGCCGGGCATCCGCCCTGCGGTGCTGCTCGGCGTTGCGAAGGCCGCGCAGGCTCGCACGACCGGCAATGCCAGTCATTCCCGTCCGGTAGCCAACGTTGCCGCCGCTCAGACCGCAGAGCCGACGGTTGAAATCATCCGTGGAGACAAGCGCGCTGAAGAGGTTGTGCGCTAGGAGGAACTCATGAACGCCCATCGTGCGAGTGGCGCCCCCCGGCCCGAGAGCCCAGCGCGCGCCACCGCGATCCTGGTGGCCGTTGCCCTGACTGCGGGCACGGTTCACGCGCAGAATCCGCAGAGCCTGCAGCCCGTCGCGCTCAATGCCGACACTCCGGCGGCCAACGCCGGCGCGTCCGCCGAAGACACTTCGGTTCAGCTGCTCGTGGGACGCTCCACGCTGCTGAACATGGGCGCGGGCATCACCCGCGTCTCGCTCACCAGCCCCAACGTGGCCGACGCGATGGTCACGACGCCCAGCCAGCTGCTGATCCACGGCAAGGCGCCCGGCACGATCTCGATGTTCGTGTGGGACAAGGCCGGCGGAATCAAGCGCTACGAGGTGGTCGTCAAGCGCGACCTCAGCCAGCTGGTCGACCAGGTGAAGCAGCTGTTCCCCGGCGAACCAATCAGCGTCCACAGCAACGGCAAGGACGTCGTCATCTCCGGCGTTGTCACCAGCAAGTACGTCGTCGACAAGGCGGCCGAGGTGGCCGCCGGTTACGTCGAGAAGAAGGAAGACGTCGTCAACCTGCTGCGCCAGCAGGAAGGCGTGGCGTCCAACCAGGTCCTGCTGCGCGTCCGATTTGCGGAAGTCAGCCGCACGGCGATGACCGAGCTCGGGAGCTCTCTGATCGCCAACGGCTTCAAGGACGGCCGCTGGTTCGGCCGCGCGACGACGCAGCAGTTCGCCGCACCCGCTTTCGACAGCGCGAGTTCGGGTGGCCTGGTCTTCAGCGACTTCCTGAACCTGTTCATCTACGACAACAAGAACAACCTGGGAATGGTGGTCAAGGCGCTCCAGACCAAGGGGCTGTTCCAGAGTCTCGCCGAGCCGAACCTGATCGCGGAAAACGGCAAGGAAGCCAGCTTCCTCGCCGGCGGTGAGTATCCCTACCCGGTCGTGCAAGGCCAGAGCGGCGGCCAGACCGTCACGATCCAATTCAAAGAGTTCGGCGTCCGGCTGCGCTTCACGCCCACCATCGTCGGCACCGACCTGGTGAAGCTGAAGGTCGCGCCTGAAGTCAGCTCGCTGGACTTCGGCAACGCCGTGTCGATCTCGGGGTTCCGCGTGCCGGCCATCACCACGCGGCGGACGGAAACCGAAGTCGAGCTGGCGGACGGGCAGACATTTGCCATTGCCGGCCTGCTGAACAACACCGTGACCTCACAGCTCCAGAAGATCCCCGGCATCGGCGACATCCCGATTCTCGGGTACCTGTTCAAGAGCAAGGCGGCGCAGAAGGATCATACCGAGCTGGTCGTCATGATCACGCCGACGATCCTGCGCCGCGGGTCCACGGGCGTCTCGCCGAAGCTGCCCGACCTGATGGAGCCGTTCCTGCCGCCGGTCAAGAAGACGCTGCCGGCGCCGGCGCCGTGGAATCCGGGTGCCAGCCCCCAGGCGTCGCTGCAGGAGCCTGCGCCCGCGCCGGCCTCCGTGCAGCCGCCCCCATCGGCGTCACAGCCTGCGTACGTGCAGGCGCCGCCGCAGACTCCCGAAGCGCCGGCGGCCGCGCCGGTACAGGTTGCGCCGCCTCCCGCGCATGCCCAGTCACAGGCGGCGAGCGCGACGCCGGCCAAGCCCACGAAGGCAGAGAAACAGGCCCTCGAGCAGGCGCGCAAGCAGGACGAAGCCGCGCGCAAGCAGCAGGCGAAGCAGGCGGAAGAGCAGAAGAAGAAGGACGCCGAGGCCGCCAAGCTCCACGCCGAGCAGGCAGAGAAGGACAACAAGGAAGCTGCCAAGGCCGCCAGGGAGCAGGCAAAGCTGCAGGCCGAAGTCGATCGGCGCGCGGCCGAGGCCGCGAAGAACCAGGCGGCCAACGACAAGAAGCAGGCTGAGATCGACAAGAAGAAGGCCGCCCAGGTGGCCGAAGCGCAGGCGCGTCTCGACGCCGCGCGCCAGGCCTACGAGCAGCAGGTCGCCAAGGTCAACGGGCAGAGCCAGCCTGCTCCGGCGCAGCCGCCACAGCAAAAGTAAACACACGGCCGTTTGTCCCGAGCGTGTCGAAGGACGAACGGCCCGATCGATCGCCTAACAGGGAGAGGAGCCATGAGAACCACGCTGACCAGGCTGCATCGCGATGAACGGGGCATGTCCCTCGTGTTCGTCGGCGTCGGTTTCATGGCCTTTCTTGCGGCCACGACGCTCGCCATCGACGTCGGCATGTTCGCGACGGCGCGCAGCCAGGCCCAGAACTCCGCCGACTCCGGGGCGCTCTCGGGCGCTATCGCGCTTTACTTCGACGACTACAACAACCGATCGGCGAGCGGGCCTGCCGTCCAGAGCGCGCTCGCGGCGGCACGAAGCAACGACGTGATCAATCGCGGGGTGAGCGTGCAGCCGGGCGATGTCACGTTCCCGACATCGCCTTCCGGCCTGAACAACCGCGTGCGCGTGCATGTCTACCGTGCGAGCGCGCGAGGCAATCCGCTTCAGACGCTGATGGGCCGCTTCTTCGGCGTCGATACGGCCAACACCGACGCCGTCGCCACCGCGGAAGCTTCACCAGCCAACGCGATGACGTGCGTCAAGCCATTCACGATCCCGGATAAGTGGATCGAGAAGCAGGATCCGGGCGGCTACGATTCGCTCAACTCGACCTTCGACATGTACGACAACCATGGCAACGACCTGTCGCCCCAGGACGTCTACATCGACGCCTATCACGACGGCTACACGGGCTACAACGCCGAGCGCGACAAGGGCATGGAGATCATGATTCGCGCCGGCACGGGCAACGACATCAACCCGAGCATGTACTTCTCGTACGCGATGGGCGGCGACACCGGTGGTGACCCTTATCGCTGGAACATCGCCAATTGCAACACGACCATGATGGAGTTCGGCGACCTGCTGCTCATGGAGCCTGGCGACAAGATGGGTCCAACCACTCAGGGTATTGAGGACCTGATCGCGCAGGATCCGGACGCTTACTGGAACACCGGCGATAACCGTTTCGTGTCGACGAAGAACCCCAGCCCGCGAGTCATCACGATTCCGGTCTACGACCCGGTCTACTACGCCGAGGGAAAGTTGAACGGGCGCACGGCTGACTTGAAGGTGGCCAACTACCTGGGCTTCTTTGTCGAGCGCGTCCAGGGGAACAACATCTACGGTCGCGTCACGCCCGTCTCGGGCATCATCAAGGGCTCGGGAGCCGGCTCTGCGCCGCCCGGAGCCTTTCCGAAGGCCATCCGTCTAGTGGAGTAGCTCCCCCATGGCTCAACTCGTGGCCCTCGTGGTCACTCATGATGAAGATTTCCGCAGCGAGATCGGGCGGCTTCTGCGAACAGGCGGCGTGCCCGTCGGCCTGCTCGATGGCCGCTCGGCGGGCGAGCCGTCCTCGCCCGACCTGGTCGTCGTAGACATCCGCGACGACGCTGCCTCGGGGATGGCCGCCATCGAGCGGCTGCGGGCCGGTCACGTCGCCGCCGCGATCTTCGCCGTGGCCCAGGCGACCGATCCCGAGCTGATCCTCCAGGCCATGCGCGCCGGCGCCAACGAGTTCTTCATGTGGCCGGTGCCCGAGGACAACTTCCAGGGCGCGGTGCGCCGCACCGCCGCGCGGCGCGACACCGCCAGCGCACAGACCAAGCCGCCCTCCTCAACGCTGGTCTTCTTCGGTGCCAAGGGCGGCGCGGGCACGACGACGGTCGCCGTGAACTGCGCCGTGGAGCTGGCGCGGCTGACGAAGCGCCAGACCGTGATCGTGGATCTCAAGCCCGGATTCGGCGAGGTCGCCCTCTTCCTCGGCGTCCGTCCGCGGTTCACGCTGCTCGACGCGATCGAGAACCTGCACCGGCTGGACAAGGACTTCCTGCACGAGCTGTGCGCCAAGCACAAGTCCGGTCTCGACATGCTGGCCGGCTCCGAGCAGTTCGAGCGCCCGGGCAGTCAAGATTCAGGCGCCGTCGAAGAGCTCTTTCGCGTTCTCAGCAAGTCGTACGACTACACGGTCATCGACGCCGGGAATCACATCAACTCGTGCAGCATCGCCGCGCTCTACGCTGCCGATTCGATCTTCGTCGTGACGAACCCCGACGTGCCGTCGGTGCGCAACGCGCAGCGGCTGGTCGAGCGCGTCCGCCAGCTCGGTGTCGGCGGCGAGCGGATCCGCATTCTGCTGAATCGCGCCTCCGATCAGCACATGATCGCGCCGAAGCAGATCGAGACGGCCCTCGGCTTCGGCATCCACCACACGTTCCCGAGCGACTACAAGACCGTGTCCACCGCGCTCAACTCCGGCGTGCCGCTGGCCCTGGCGAACAACTCGGAGATCGCTGCCCAGTTCGACAGCTTCACACGCCAGATCATCTCGCCCGGCGAGACCGTCGAGAAAGCCGCCGGCGAGAAGAAGCGCGCCGCGTTCTCGTTCAGCTTTCTGAGTTAGCCACGAGGTTGCCATGTCCGCCTCCGCCCACGCTCCCCTGAATCCACCGGCGACCGGGCCCTCGACCGGATCAGGCTCACGTCCCGAGGCCGTACCGCGCCCTGACGCGCCGCGGCCGCAGTACATCCAGCTGAAGGCCAACGTTCACCGGAAGCTGCTCAACCGGCTGAACCTCGAGGCGCTCGCTGCCGTCGACCGGCAGCGCGCCGAGGCCGAGATTCGCACGCTCGTCTTCGAGCTGATGGCCGAGGAAGCGACGCCGGTCAGCATGGCCGAGCGCGAGACGATCCTCAGCGACATCCTCGACGAGGTCTTCGGCCTCGGGCCGCTCGAACCGCTGCTGCGAGATCCCAACATCAACGACATCCTGGTCAACACCTACAAGCAGGTGTACATCGAGCGCGCCGGGCAGCTTCAGAAGGTCGCCACGTCGTTCCAGGACGACCGGCACCTCCTGCGGGTCATCGACCGCATCGTGTCGGCCGTCGGCCGCCGTGTGGACGACAGCTCGCCCATGGTGGATGCACGCCTGGCCGACGGGTCGCGTGTGAACGCCATCATTCCGCCACTCGCGGTGGACGGTCCCCTGCTCTCCATCCGCCGTTTCCCGAAAGAGCGGCTGAAGGGCGAGGACCTGGTTGCGTACCGCGCGATGACGCGGCCGATGCTGGACTTCCTGGGCCACTGCGTCAGGTCGCG
>Ga0070670_100005912_pt1 | contig 10343 bp, 8 predicted proteins | sample KBSS63metaG_FD_64665 | JGI IMG/M metagenome (GOLD analysis project Ga0070670, IMG submission 64665) | Switchgrass rhizosphere microbial communities from Kellogg Biological Station, Michigan, USA - KBS S6-3 metaG | ecosystem: Host-associated > Plants > Roots > Rhizosphere > Soil ... | reverse complement strand
GCGACGAGCCGGGAGACGGAATCGGTGCCTCCGCCCGGGGGGAAGGGCACGATCAACCGAATCGGTTTCGAGGGATAGGTTTGGGCAGCCGCGGGCGCTGCGACGAAAACAGCGGCGAGCGCCGCTACGATGAAACGAAGCATGAAACTCCTCCTGTTAGAACCAAGTCCCTAAGGGACGAAACCAAGTCCCTAAGGGACGAAACCAAGTCCCTAAGGGGCGAAAGCAATCAGCCGACCGCGCGCCGTGCGTGCTCGCGCGAATGCTTGGTGAGGCGTGGCCCCGCCTTCATCACTTGGCCGGGCAGCGGGCGCCCGATGACCTCCTCGACGCGCCGCGCCACTTCGATCAGCGCGCCGAGATCGATCCCCGTGTCGAAGCCCGACTCTTCGAGGAGATAGACGAGATCCTCGGTGCAGATGTTGCCCGTCGCGCCGGGCGCGAACGGGCAGCCGCCAAGTCCCGCGATCGATGACTCGAATTCGCGGATCCCGAGGTCGAGCCCGACCATCACGTTGGCGAGCCCGACGCCGCGCGTGTTGTGGAAATGCAACGCGATCGGCAATGTCGGATAGCGGGTGCGGATCGCCTCGACAAGTTGCGCAACGGTGCGCGGCGTCGCCATGCCCGTCGTGTCGCCCAGCGTGAGCGCGTCGAAGCCAAGCTCGGAATAGACGTCGACGAGGCGCATCGCCGCTTCGATGGGCACTTCGCCCTCGAACGGGCAGCCGAACGCGCACGCCACCGCGCCGCGCATCCGGGCATTCCCGCCCACGATCGTCGCCACTTCCGCGAGATTCGCCAGCGACTCGGCGATCGACGCGTTGAGGTTCGTCTGGTTATGCGTTTCGCTCGCCGACGCGAAACAGACGACTTCATCCACGCCGGCGCCGAGCGCGCGCGCAGCACCGCGGGCGTTCGGCACCAGCGCAGCGATGTGCGCTTCGTTGCGCCGCGTGAGCCGAGACAGCACGTCGTGCGCGTCCGCCAGCTGGGGCACAGCGCGCGGGCTCACGAACGACGTCGCTTCGATGTGGGAGAGCCCCGCGGCGATCATCGCGTCGATGATCGCGGCCTTGACGGTCGTGTCGATGAATCGCTCTTCCGCCTGGAATCCGTCGCGCGTGCCGACCTCGGTCACGACGACTCGCGGACGTTCCTTGTGCAACGTGGCGTAGTCCATTTTCGTGACGGTTGCTCGAGTGCTCTCAAGTGACGCGGCGGGCGCGCAGCTCGCCGATATCATGCGCAGAGTATCCGAGCTCGCGCAAGATGGCGTCGGCATCCGCTCCAAGCACCGGCGGCGGCCGATGAACCTTGCAGGGGTCATCCGTGAATTTGATCGGAAATCCCAGCACGTCGAGCTTGCCGTGCACGGGGTGGTCGATGGTGACCTGCATCTCCTGGTGCCGCACCTGCGGGTCGGCGAACACTTCAGGCAGGCTCATGACGCGTCCGCATGGCACGCCCGCGGCGTTGAGCTTCTCCACCCAGTGGTCGATGGTTTCCTTGCCAATCTCGGCATTGAGGAGCGCATTGATCTCGTCACGGCGCTGGAAGCGGTCGGTGTTGGTTCGAAAGCCGGGGTGATCGCGCAGGTGCGAGAGCCCGAGCGCGTCCAGCAGCTTTCCGTACACCTGGTCGTTCGACGGCGCGATCGCGACCTGCCCATCTCTCGCGTCGAACAGTCCGTACGGCGCAACGAGCGCATGATCGTTCCCCGTGCGCAGCGGCTGCTCGCCTGTGCCGAAGTAATGCGCGGACAGAAACGCCAGGTTGGCGATCATGCTGTCGACAAGGCTCGCAGCGATCTCCTCGCCGAGGCCGGTGCGCTGGCGGCGCACGAGCGCGGCGCAAACGCCCATCGCGGCGTACGAGCCGGCGATCAGGTCCGACAACGGCGGCGCGGCGCGCGCGGGGGCGTCTTCCTCGGCGCCATTCACGCTCATGAACCCGCTCATGGCTTGAGCGATGAAATCGAACGCGGGGCGATCGCGGTAAGGGCCCGTCAGCCCGAATCCGGTGATGTGACAGGAGATGATGTCGGGCTTGATCGCCTGGAGCTCGGTGCGCGACAGGCCCATCGCTTCCATGACGCCCGGGCGGAAGTTGTCGAGCACGACGTCCGCGGTCGCGATCAGCTTGCGCAGGATGGCCTTGCCCTCCGCGCTGCGCAGGGCGAGCGTCAACGATCGCTTGTTGCGGTTGAACGAGGCGAAGTAGAGGCTGTAGCCGTTGCGCATGGCGCCTTGCTTGCGCACGGGGTCGCCGTCCTCCACGTCTTCGACCTTGATCACCTCCGCGCCCATGTCCGCCAGGAACATCGAGCAGAAGGGGCCGGACAGGATGCGGGTCAGGTCGACGACGCGAATGCCGGAGAGTTGCATCGATCCCGTGGCGAATCTTCAGTGGCTCGCAGGCTCACCAGGAGACAGGGAGGTTATGCACCCCGTAGATCTGCATGTCGTCCTTGAAGCGGATCTCCCCGCCGTTCGCTGCAACGCGCAAATCGGGCAGCCGCTTCAGCAAGAGCGGAAACAGAACCTGCAGCTCCATGCGCGCCAGGAGCTGGCCAAGGCATTGATGGATGCCGTACCCGAACGCGACGTGATGCGATGCATCGCGGTGAATGTCGAAACGATCCGGGTCGGCAAAGACGGCCGGGTCGCGATTCGCGGCCGGATTGACCGCGAACACGCCTTCACCCTTCAGGATCACGACGCCGCCGATGGCCACGTCCTCGAGCGCGACGCGCCGCGGCAAGAACTGCACCGGACTGATGTACCGCAAAAGCTCTTCGACAGCGCCCGGCACGAGCTCCGGCTGGTCGCGCACGGCGGCGGCCTGCTCGGGATGATGCAGCAAAATCAGTGTGCCGAGGCCGATCATGTTGGTGGTGGTGTCGTGGCCCGCACGGAGGATCATCGCGCCGATCTCGGCGAAGTCCTCGCGCGACAGGTGACCAGGCCGCACGTGCTCCTCGATCACCCGGCTCACGAGGTCGTCACCGGGGTCCTTTTCCTTGCGCAGGATCACCTGCATGAAGTACGCCGCGAGCTCGCGCGCTTTCTGCGAAGCTTGCGCGGGGGTCTGGAGCAGGCCGTGGCGGCCCGCCGCACACTCGATGATGAAGCGATGGTCGTCGTACGAAGAGCCGACCAGGTCGCACATGACGAGCGAGGGGAAGGGCACCGCGATGGTCGCGACGAGGTCAGCCGGTTGCGGTTGCACGAGCAGCGCGTCGATCAGGCGGTTGGCGATCGCCGCCATCTTGGGGCGCAACGCGATCATGCGCTTCGCAGTGAACTCCTTCGTGAACATCCGACGGTAGTGATCGTGGCGCGGATTGTCCATGCCGACGAATGCGCGCTCCTCCTTGTCGACGACGGCGCGCGCCTCGGTGACCGTCGGAAAATCGGGATTGGCGAACTCGCCGCTGAAGCGCGGGTCGGTGACCACGCTGCGCATGTCGTCGTAGCGGGTGAGAATCCACGCGCGCCGTCCATTCCACAGGCTGACCGGAAGGATCCGCTGCGTCGCTCGTGCCTGAGCGTACTGCAGCGGCGGCTGCAGCGGATCAGTGCGGCGGAAAGGAAAGCGGGGAAGGGCAAGGTCGACGCTCGCAATCATCGCCATATGATAATGATTCCGCCCTCGTGGCGACGCAGCCCTCGACCGCGATCCCGAGCTGCCTAGTTGCAAACCTTGCACGTCCGTCCGTCAATTCATCTGCCGGCTGCAAGTTGGCGAACCGGAGAACGCATTAGCATTCAAGTCCTTAGGCAACGTTAGCGCTTGGTACGGCGCTTGCACGGGTGTCGTGATTACCTGGTTGCCATGCATCGCCTGATCCTCGCCGTCGCCCTTGCGTTGCAGTCGCTGCCCGCAGCGGCCCATGCGACGGCTGCGGCGGGCCATCAGCTCGCCGAGAATGTGCTGGCGGCCGCGCTCGGCGCGCTCCTGCTGGGGGCCGCGTATCTCTATGCGAAGGGCATCGCGGCGTTGTGGCGCAGCGCCGGGGTTGGACGGGGCGTGCGCCGTGCAGAGGCCGCTTGCTTTGCGTTCGGATGGGGCATGCTCGCCATCGCGCTGCTCCCGCCTCTCGACACCTTCACGCATCATTCCTTTGCCGTGCACATGATCCAGCACGAGCTGTTGATGGTCGTCGCGGCGCCGCTATTGGTCCTGGGACGTCCGCTCGAAGCGTGGGCGTGGGCGCTGCCGCTCGCGGCGCAGCGATCGCTGCACCGCATGACGCAGGCGCAGCCTCTGCGGCACGTGTGGCGGGCGTTTACCGCGCCGCTCGGTGCGTGGACTTTTCACGCGCTGTCCGTGTGGGTCTGGCACGTGCCCGTGCTCTTCCGGCTGGCGCTGGAAAGCGTTCCGCTGCACATCCTGCAGCACGGATGCTTCTTCGGGTCCGCGCTGGCGTTCTGGTGGGCGGCGTTAGGAAAGGGCGCCCGCGCTCCAACCGCCACGTCGATCGCCTCCCTCTTCACGACGATGCTGCACACGAGCGCGCTGGGCGCGCTGCTGACGTTCGCGCCGACGGTCTGGTATGCGACAGGGGAAAGCCCCCTTTTCGGCCTCACGCCGCTCGAAGACCAGCAGCTCGGCGGCCTCGTGATGTGGGTGCCCGGTGGGCTTGGTTACATGATCGCCGGTCTCGCGATCGTCGCGCGGTGGCTCGCACCGGCCGGGCGCGGCGTCAGCAAAACCGCCGTCAGCGAAACGGCTTCAGGCGCGGCGTGATTGGCGAGGCACGCCTCACGCCTTGATGTCCGGCATCGCGAACCGGAGAGCACCGAGCTGCGCCAGCAACTGGGCGTGCTGGGACGAAGAAAGGCCGGTGAACGGCGGTCGCACCGTCTCCCAGGAGGGATCTTCCGCGTAGTGCGCGATGACCGACTTCAGCGCCGGAATCATGGGGACGGACTGCAGTGCGCCGCGGATCGCGTTGGCGCCGGACTGCAATGCTTCGGCGTCTGCCGTTTGCCAGTTGCGATAGATGGCGTGGATACCATGGGGATTGACGTTGGCGCCCGCCGTGATGCACCCGGCGCCGCCCGCCCGCAGGTTCTGCAGAAGAAAGGTCTCGCTTCCCGTGAATACGGCGAAACCGGTAGCGAGGAACGCGTCGAGGAGCTGCTGGGTGTTCTTCCAATCGTTCGCGGAATCCTTGATGCCGGCGATCGTATCGGGGAACGTTTCGAGCAGACGGGCGATGAGGCCGACGGAAATCGGCACGCCACTCACCTGCGGGATGTGATACAGGTAGACCCGCAGCCGCGGGTCGCCGACACGCTGAATGATCTCCGAGTAGCTGCGATAAAGGCCGTCGTCGGTGACGCCCTTGTAGTAGAAGGGCGGCAACACGAGGACGCCGGCGCAGCCGAGCTTTACGGCATGCGCGGTGAGCCGCACCGAATCGGGCAAAGCCGAGCAACCCGTTCCCGGCATCAGGCGGTCGGGCGGTATGCCTGCCGCGATCAAAGCTTCCAAAAGTTCCATGCGCTCTTCGACGGAGAGCGAATTCGCTTCGCTATTGGTGCCGAAGACCGCGAGCCCGGCGCAGCCGTGCGCCAGCAACCACTGGCAGTGCCGGACGAAGCGTGTCGGGTCGGGCGAAAGATCCGCGGCGAACGGAGTCACGACCGGCGAGAGCACGCCAGCCATGCGGGCGGTCACGTCGGTCTCCGGGACAAGCGATGCTGGCGCATGCGGACATGATAGACGAGCTCCAACGGACTGTCCTGCAAGCGCAGGCGCGTGCCGTCGGCGACTGCTAGCTGTCTTCCCGTGTGGACGGCGTCGCCGCCTCGTCCTCCCAGTCCTCGTACGGGACCGGATGCTCGCGCAAGTAGGCTTTCACCGCCTGGCCCACGGTCGGATGGAACGATTCGGCACCGAAGCGCGTGAAGAGTCCGAAGCGCTTGAGTTTGTCCTTGACGGGGTCCTTCATCTCGGCGAAAGAAAGCTTGACGCCATCGTGCCGCAGGTCGTCGTCGAGTTCGGCCACGGCGTCCGCCGCGGTGACGTCGACGCTCGTCACCGGTTCCGCCGCCACGACTATCCAGCGCACCGGTGTCGGCGAGCCTGCCACGGCGGCGCGCACGCGATCAACAAAGAACTCCGCATTGGCGAAGAACAGTGGTGCATCCCAGCGGAACAGCACGAGGCCGGGAACGCGCTTCGCGTCCGGGTGGCGGGTGATGTCGTGATAGCCCTTGAGGTGATCGACGCGGCCCAGGACGGCGGAGTGTGGCCGCCACCCATCCCACAGGAACTCGATCACGGCGATGACGACGGCTATGCCGATGCCGGGAATCGCGCCGAAAAACGCGACACCGGCGAAGCAGACGATCGACAGCCAGAACTCCCAGCGCTGGATCCGATAGATCCTCCGCAAGTCCCGAATTTCGAAAAGGCGAATGGCGGCCGCAATAACGACGGCGGCAAGCGCGGCATTGGGGAGGTATTGGAGCAGGTTGGGGGCCGCGATCAGCAGCACCGCGATCGCGACCGCCCCGACGACGCCGGTGAGCTGCGTCTTCGCTCCTGCCGCTTCCGCGACGGGCGTACGCGACGAGCTGCTGCTGACCGGAAAGCCCTGAAACAAGCCGCCGGCGAGATTGGCGACGCCGAGCCCGATCATTTCCTGGTTCGGGTCGGCCTTCGTATTCGTCTTTGCCGCGTACACGCGCGACAGCACGCTCGTGTCGGCGAATGAAACGAGCGCCACCGCAAGGCCGCCCATCACGATCGATCCAAGGTCCTGGACGCCGATTCGCGGCAGCGCGAGCGTCGGCAGTCCCTCCGGCAGCGTGCCGAGCACCGACACATCCGCGCGCTCCGTGAGGTGGAACGCGGCCACCGCGACCGTCGCGCCGACGACTGCGATGAGGACGCCCGGAAGGCGCGGCCAGCGCTGCAGCAACAGGATCGTCGCCAACGCGCCCGCGCCGACGAGCAGCGCCATCTCGTTGGTCTCGCCGGAGACCGCACCGTCGATGAACGCCGAGGCTTCGCCGAGCGGGCCTCTTTCGTCGACGGTGAAACCGAAGAGCTTCGGCGCCTGGCTCAGGAGCACCGTGAGCGCGATGCCATTCATGTAGCCGTAGCGAATCGGCTTCGACAAGAGCTCGGTGATGAAGCCGAGCTTCAGCAGTCCCCCGGCGATGCAGACGACGCCGGCGACGATCGCCATCGCGCCAGCGAGTGCGATCGCACGTCCCGGATCGCCGTCCGACTGCGAAAGCACGACCGCCAGGATGAGCGGCGCAAGGGCGGAGTCAGGGCCCAGCACCAGGATGCGGCTCGGACCGAACACGGCGTAGGCGAGCAGCGGAACGATGGTCGCGTAAAGGCCGTAGATGCCGCTTACACCGGACGCTTCGGCGTACGCGATGCCCACCGGCACCAGCATTGTTGCCAGCACGATTCCGGCGAGGATATCGCGGCCGAGCCAAGCCCGCTCGTAGCTCCGCAGTGCGCGCAGGCCGGGTAGCCAGCGTTGGAGGAAGGATGGATCGTCGTTCGTCGCGGCCGGCGCGTTCACCGCCCTGGTCCTTGCTCTATTGCGATTTCGTGACCTTTGGCGCCGTCTGCGGCGCGGGAGCCGGCCGTTTCGCGGGTGCGCTCGACGCACTCGCCTGCTTCTTCGCCCGCTCGAATTCGGGGCCCCACACGGGATGCGTCTTCTCCGTCGCCTCGAGCGCGAAGTCGGGATCGAGTTTCAGCGCGTCGACGAAGTGCTTGCGGCACTGAGGCCGGCGGTTCGTGACGCAATAGCTGAACGCAATGTACTTGTTCGCGGCCACCTTGTTCGCAAGAGCGTCCCGCGAGGCGGAGTCGTCCCAGATCTCCCGGGCGCCAGCCAGGCGCTTGATCGCGCCGTTGAAGTCGCCCGCGTCGTAAAGGCCGACGCCGGACGCAAGCGCACGCGCGCTCGGGGTGACGACCGGGGGTGGTGGCGGGGGCGGCGGCGGAGGGGGAGGCGGCGGCTCCGGCTCAGGCGCCTGCACCTTGGGCGGGTCGGGTGTGGCGACCGGCGCAGTCGTCTCACATCCTGCCAACACCAGCAACACGATGGCGCACACGACGAAGACGCGCACACTGTTCTCCCACACACGTTGCGACACACGAGCCGGGCGCACGAGGCTTGTTGCGCGCCGCCGGCGGAACCGCGCTCTATTCGGGCGCCTTGAACGACCAGGCAATCTCGTCCTTGCTTCCGGGCTTGATGTCGAGCTCGCGGTCGAAGCCGGGAAAGTCGCCGTTGCGAACCTGTATGCGGTGGCGGCCTTCGGCAATGGAGAGCTCCTTCAGCGGCGGACTGACGCCTCGCGTCTTTCCGTCGACGAGCACTTCGCCCCAGGGCTTGATCGATAACCGAACTTTGCCAGTCTTTGGCAGGATCGCTACCGATTCAGCCGGCTTTGGTTCCGAGTTTGCGACCATCGCGCCAGCCGCCGCGCCACGCGGGGCGCCTTCCACGGGAGCGGCCACGGGTGACGAAGCGGACTCCGGTAGGTGGGTCGCGGGTGCAGGTGAAGGCGCTGCTGTGCCCAGTGCCGCCACCGGCGCAACGGCAGGCGAGCGATCGGCAGTTGCGGAAGACGCCTGTCGACGCTCGTCCAAGGCCCAGACGAGAACGCCGAGCGCAAACACGCCCACGACGGACACTTGCGTCACGAGCTTCCACGGCCGGCGGCGGGTCGAGCTTTGCATCACGCCTTGCGACGCACCGTTACGTGCCCCATCCGCTGACCCGCCGAGCGCAGGAAGAACGATCTGCTCGACGCTCACCTCGACCGCACGCGTTCCATCCACGGCGGCATCGTCGACGCCGGGATCGGGCTGCGCGAACTCGGTCATCCAGCGCGCGGTACCGGGTGCAACGGGCGGCGGCTCTGCCGCGATCGGGGTTGCGCCTCCCGCCGGCTGATAAATGCCGAGCACCTTCTGGAAATCGACGATGGTTTGCGGCCGATCCCGCGGGAGCACGGCGACACCGCGATCGACTGCGTCCAGGAATACGGCGGAATAGTCCGGGTGCGCGTCGCGCAAAGGCTGCAGCGTGTCGGCCGCCATTCGCGCCGCGAGCGGAGGAAGCGGTTTGCCGGTGATCGCAAAACGGATCACCGCTGCGACCGCATAGACGTCGGTCCACGGGCCTTCCGGCATGGTCGGGTCGTGCGCGTATTGCTCTATCGGCGCGAACCCCGGGTTCAAGTCGTGTCGCAGGTCTCCGGAGCTGCTGCTCGTCCTGCGGCGGCCCGCGCCGAACGCGAACAGCAGCGGCGAACCGTCCTGCAGCATCACGATGCTGTCCGGCGTGACATTGCAGGGATAGCACTCGAACCGGTGAAGCGTCGCCAGCGCACCGAGCAACGGGCGCAGCATCGCCTTGAGCCATGCCTCGCCGGGGCGAGCGGAGACGCGCACCATTTCGCTCAGCGTCTGACCTTCGTACAACGGCATCGCCATGTAAGCAGTGCCGTTCTGCTTCCAGCACTGCAGCACGCGAATCAGCGCCGGCTCGTCGAGCGCGGCCAGCATCCGGCCGTTGCTCAAAAACTGGTCCTTTCCTTCCTGGAACGACGGCTTGTACCGCAGTGAACGCAGCCCGACCTTCCCGCTCGCCATGCGATCGGCGAGCGTCGCAGGCAAGTATTCCTTGATCGCAAACTTGCCCGGCGTCGACCGGTCCTCGCCTGCGTATACGATGCCGGAAAGGTCGCGATGGACGATGCCGGTGACTTCGAAGGTGCCGAGCCGCGTCCCGATCGGCAATGGCGTCGCGCTGTGGACCTGGTCGTTCGCCTGGCCCGCGGCCGGCGACGCCGACGTCGTGCGCGGGCGCTGACCGGACAGGCGATTCAAAAGCCCGTCGTGACGAGGGGCCTCGGGCCGTTTGACATCAGCGGGCCCCACCCCGGCCGGTGCCACGGGTGCGAGGTGCGGTGGCTTCGAGGACGGCGTACGAGTCGGCAAGGGAAGGGGGTGTCCGACTCGGGGGGCCAAGCATAGTCGCAACGGCGCCGGAACGGAATAGCCGTGGTCCGGCCGCAATCGAATCAGCGAACCCGTATTTACTCACCCTCTGAGCGCCAGCCTCACGGCGCTTTCCTCGCTGAGGGCCGCCCCTTCGCCGGTCAGGCGGGCGAGCGCGTCGTGACGCAATCCCTGTTGCAGCAATTGCTGCAGCTGTTCCCGGGAACGCGCTTCGTTTGGCTGCCGCGCGATCTTCCTTCCGGCGAAGGCCTCGTCCGCGAATCCTGCGAGGCGTGCTGCGTCCGCGAGCTGGCCCGCGAGCGCCGCACGGAGCGCAAGATGATCGA
>Ga0070670_100005909_pt1 | contig 10347 bp, 5 predicted proteins | sample KBSS63metaG_FD_64665 | JGI IMG/M metagenome (GOLD analysis project Ga0070670, IMG submission 64665) | Switchgrass rhizosphere microbial communities from Kellogg Biological Station, Michigan, USA - KBS S6-3 metaG | ecosystem: Host-associated > Plants > Roots > Rhizosphere > Soil ... | reverse complement strand
GGTTCTGCTGGGTGGTGCCGGAAGCGTTCGCCGCCGAGCTGTGCGACCTCTACAACCGTGAGTTCGCGCTCGGCGACATCGTGCCCGGGGCGTGCGCGCGCGTCATCGGCCACGCCACCGACGACGGCCGCTACGTCGTCGCGTCGCCGGCGGCGGGCACGGTGATCGACTGCGCGGTCGACGCGATCACGTCGGGGCGCAGCATCGAGCGGGCGAGCCGCCGGCGCGACGCGCTTCGCGCGGCCGCAGGCCGCGCCGCGGACGACGCGCCGGGCGATGCCGCGCAGCGCTGGCTCGCGGCGGCGCGCGAGCTGCCGGCGAGGCTCGCGGGGTTCGAGTTCGGCGGGCGCGAGTACCTGTATCGCCACTACGACCCGGAAGTGCAGGGCCGGACCTGGCTGCGGGTGGGCGAGGCCGACGCCGCGGTGCTGCGGGTGCGTCCGGGCGACCCGACGGGCGTGGCGTTCGCGGTCGGCGGCGACCCGCGCTGGTGTGCACGGGAGCCCCGGCTCGGCGCGCAGCACGCGGTGGCCGAGGCGGCGCGCAAGGTGGCGGCCACGGGCGCACGGCCGTGGGCGCTCACCGACTGCCTGAACTTCGGCGACGCCGAGGACCCGGACGTGATGGGCGACGTCGAGGCGTCGATCGACGGCCTCGCCGAGGCCGCGCGGGCATTCGGCGGCCTCGCGGCGCCCGGCCACGCGCTGCCGTACGTGAGCGGCAACGTGAGCCTCTACAACCATTCCGGTGGCCGCTCGATCCCGCCGTCGCCGATCGTGATGTGCGCCGGCGTCGCCGCCGACGTGACGCGCACGCTGCCGATCGCGCTCACCGAGCGCGGCGAAACGCTCGTGCTCGTCGGCGGGGCGCCCGCGGGCGGCGCCACGCATCCCGCCGGCGTGCCGCCGCTGGACCTCGAGCTCGAGGCCGCGCTGCACGCGTTCGCCGTGGACGCCGCGACGCGCGGCGACGTGTCGGCGGCACACGCGCTCGCCGACGGCGGCCCGGCGATCGCCGCGGTCGAGATGCTGCTCGCCGGGCCGCCCGAGGCGCGGCTGGGGCTGGCGCTCGACGTCCCGGCGGGCGACGGCGCCCCGGAGGCCGCGCTGTACGGCGGCCGCGCGGCGATCCTGTACGCGATCACGCCCGGGCGCGATCGCATGTTCTCCGCCGCCGCGCGATGGCGCGGGCTCGCGGTCGACACGATCGGCCGCGTGACCGCGGATGGCGCGGTGACGATCGCGACGGGCGGCGAGCCCGTACGGTTCGACGTGGACACGTTGCGCCGGGCGACGGCGGCGCCGCTCGACCGGCTGTGGAACGAGGACCTCGACGCATGACGGCGCGCATCGCGGTGCTGCAACTGCCGGGCGTCAACTGCGAGACCGAGACCGCGTGGGCGATCGAGCGCGCGGGGCTCGCGGCCGAGGTGTTCCGCTGGACGCGGCCGGCGCGCGAGCTGCGCGACTTCCAGGGCTACGTGCTGCCGGGCGGGTTCTCGTACCAGGATCGCGTCCGCGCGGGCGCGCTCGCGGCGAAGAGCCCGCTCGTCGAGGTCGTCGCGGAGGAGTCGGAGCGCGGCAAGCCGGTGCTCGGGATCTGCAACGGCGCGCAGGTGCTGGTCGAGGCCGGGCTCGTCCCCGGCGGCGGCGGTGTCGAGCTGGCGCTCGCGCGCAACCGCATGGAGCGCCGCACCGGTTATTACGCGCGCTGGATCCGGGTGCGCGTGGAACCGTCGCCGTGCGTGTTCACGCACGCGCTCGAGCCGGGCAGGGTGCTGCCGCTGCCGATGGCGCACGGCGAGGGCCGGTTCACCGGTGCGCCCGGGCGCATGGCGGCGCTGGTGCGGGCGGGGCAGGCGCCGCTGCGCTATTGCGACGCGGCGGGGGGCGTGGCGACCGCGTTCCCGGACCTGCCGAACGGCGCCGAGGAGTCGGCGGCCGCGGTGTGCAACGCGCGCGGCAACGTGCTCGCGATCATGCCGCACCCGGAGCGCGCGCTCGAGCGCGGCACGGTGGCGCGCTCGATCCGCGGCGCGTGGCACGGCCCGCTGCGCGGCGGCCCCACGGCGTCCGGGCCGGGCGCCGTGCTGTTCGCGGGACTGCAGCGCCACCTGGTGGAGGCGTGATGACGGGGGCGACGACGGTGTCCCTCGCGCAGGCGTGGATCGCCCTGCGGGCCGACGACCCCGACGCGGTGTCGGCGCTGCTCGTGGCGCGCGCGAGCCTCGGCGCCGGGCGCGCGCTGGCCGAGCTCCGGCGGTGGCGGCTCATCGAGCTGGCGGGCTCGCGGCTCGACCGCGACGCGATCGCGGGCCACCTGCACGGCAGCACGCAGTTCTACAACCCGCACAAGGAGCACTGCGTCGTGCGCGTGACCGACGCCGACCCGCTGCCGGCGCCGGGGCTCGCGTACGCGGTGGTGTGGGAGCGTGACGGCGACCGGCGCGCAGCGGCCGAGCGCTGGTGGCGGCACGAGACCGGTGAGACGGTCGAGGTGCACGAGGCGCACGTGTGGGGCGCGGCGTTCGCGCCCGGGACGGCGGCGGACGTCGCGATGGACGAGCTCGTGCGCGTGCGGGACGCGCGCCACGGGCTGTTGTGCAACCCGTGGTCGCAGGCATCGGCGACCGGCCCGCGGCAGCTGCCGTGGATCGGCGCACCCGGAGGAGAGCGATGAACGGGACCAGGATCCGGCGGCACTGGAACGAGGAGTGCGGCGTCGTCGCGGTGGTCGGCGTGCCGCGGGCGGCCGCGGTCGCCGGGCTCGGGCTGCACGCGCTGCAGCACCGCGGGCAGGAATCGGCGGGCATCGTGACGTGCGACGAGCGCGGCACGTTCCACGTCCACAAGGGGCTCGGGCTCGTGTCCGACGTGTTCGACGACGCCGTGCTGGCGCGGTTGCCGGGCATGCTGGCGATCGGCCACAACCGCTATTCGACGTCCGGCAGCGTCACGCTCGAGAACACGCAGCCGCTGCACGTGGTCACCCGTGCCGGGCACGTCGCGCTCGCGCACAACGGCAACCTCGTGAACGCGCGCGAACGCCGCGCGGAGCTCGAGGCGGCCGGGTCGATCTTCCAGACGACGCTCGACACCGAGATCTTCCTGCACCTCATGGCGCGCGCGCGCACCGACGACCCGGTCGCCGCGCTCAGCGAGGCGGCGCGGCAGGTGCGCGGCGCGTACGCGCTCGTCGTGCTCGCCGGCGACGCGGTGCTGGCGATGCGCGACCCGCACGGCGTGCGGCCGCTGTGCCTCGGCCGGCTCGGCGACGGCTACATGGTCGCGAGCGAGACGTGCGCGCTCGACCTCGCGGGCGCGGACTACCTGCGCGAGATCGAGCCCGGCGAGCTCGTGCGGATCGACGCGCAGGGCGTCCAGTCGCACCGCGCGCTCGAGGCCGCGGCGCGATCGCAGGCGTGCATCTTCGAGCACATCTATTTTTCGCGCCCCGACAGTCGCGTGTTCGGCGACACGGTCGACCGCGTGCGCCGCCGCATCGGCCAGCGGCTCGCCGAGGAGCACCCGGCGGACGCCGACGTCGTGATCAGCGTCCCCGACTCGAGCAACTCGATCGCGCTCGGCTACAGCGAGGCGTCGGGCATCCGGTTCGAGCTCGGGCTGATCCGCAACCACTACGTCGGGCGCACGTTCATCCAGCCGCACCAGGCCGAGCGCGACATCGGCGTGCGGATCAAGTTCAACCCGGTGCGCGAGATCCTGGAGGGCCGCCGCGTCGTCGTCGTCGACGACTCGATCGTCCGCGGCACGACGAGCCGCAAGCTCGTCCGCACCATCCGCCACGCCGGCGCCCGCGAGGTGCACTTCCGTGTCGGATCGCCACCGGTGGCGTTCCCGTGCTTCTACGGCATCGACACGCCACGCCGCCGCGAGCTGATCGGCGCGACGAAATCGGTCGACGAGATCCGCGACTTCCTCGGCGTCGACTCGCTCGGCTACCTGAGCCTCGACGGCCTGCTCGCCACGGAGCGCGATGGCGCACGGTTCTGCCACGCCTGCTTCAGCGGCTCGTACCCGATCGCGATCGAGACCGCCGGCGACAAGCTCGCGATCGAGACGATGCACGAGCCGGCGCAGGGGTAGGGAGCCGATACCGCGACGTCGATGCTCTCGGTATTTGCGAAGTCCAGCTCTGATCGCCCCGATCACGTCGGTGGGAGAAGGCGCTTGCGGACGTTCAGGGCTGTTGTGGCAGACTGGACACATCGGGCCGTATCAATCCACCCTTGCCACAACCCTCGGAGGCCGTTTTGCGCCCCGCGTTCAGTTGGAGCTTGCGGGCGATCGTCCTTGCCCTTTCGGCGGCCCAGCTGCTGGCATCGACGCCCGCGAGTGCCATCGCGCCGTACACCGCCCCGTCCCAGAAGCACGTCGTGGGCACGTCCCCCTCGGACGTCATCTGCGTCGACCTGAACCGCGACGCGGCGCGCGACCTCGTGGCCGCCAACGTCGACGCGAATACGATTTCCGTCCTGGTCGGTAACGGCGACGGCACCTTCCAGCAGCGTGTGGATTATGCGACGGGGTCGGGCCCGCTGGGAATCGCGCGCGTCGACCTGAACGGCGACTCGAAGCCCGACCTCCTCGCTGCCAATTCGACCGGGCACTCGATATCCGTGCTGCTCGGCCGCGGCGACGGCACGTTCGACCCGAAGGCCGATTTCACGGCCGGTCCCACGGGTGCCAGCCCGCGTGCGCTCGTGACGGGGAGGTTGGACGGGGACGCGTATCCCGACGTGCTCACGCTCAACGACGACGGCACGTATTCGTTCCTGGCCGGGACCGGCACCGGCTCCGTGCTCCTAGGGGTGGACCATGCGGTGCCGGGGGCCGGTGCGAACAATATCCCGATAGCGATCACTGCAGCCGACTTCAACCACGACGGCCGCATGGACTTGGCAATCACGCTCCGCAGCGCGACGCAGCAGGGGCAAGTCCGGATCCTGCTCGGAGTCGGCGATGGCACCTTCGCCACGGGCCCGTTGCTGCCGACCGGTCGTGGGCCGCACGGCATCGCGACCGGTGACGTCGACGGCGACGGTAACGTCGACCTCGCGACTGCGGACTCCACCGTCGACAGTGTTTCGGTCCTGCATGGGCACGGTGACGGAGGTTTCGATCCGTATGTGAACGAGTTCACGGGGTCGGGACCGGTGGCGGTCGCGATCGGCGATTTCGACCATGACGGTCGCGCCGACCTCGTCACTGCGGATTCGCAGGCTGGTGGCCTGTCGGTGTTGCTCGCGAGCGGCCCGCCGGCCGTGTCGCATCGCACCGGTGGGGGGCCCTTTGCCCTCGCCGTCGCGGACCTGGACGACGACGGCGACCTGGACCTGGTCGCCGCCAACCGCGCCGAGAGCCGCGTGGCAACGATCGTGGGCTGGGGCGGGGGACGGTTCTCCGAGTTGCTCGAGTCGCCGGCCGGGCCGGCGGTCGCGGCCGTCGGCGACCTGAACGGCGACGGACGCCTCGATATCGCGGCACTCGACAGCCAGGTCGAGATCCTCGCGCAGAACGCGGACGGCACATTCGCCGCACCGACGCCCCGTTCCGTCCTCGCGAATCCCACGGATCTGGTGCTCGCGGACCTGAACCACGACAACCGCCTCGACGTCCTCGTCAGCAACCAGGACTCGAACAAGCTCTCCGTGTTCCTCGCCAATGCTGGCGGCGGCTTCGACGCCCGCGTGGACGCGAGCACCTCGTCACAGCCGCGATCGATCGCGGTCGCCGACTTCAATCACGATGGCAACCCGGACGTTGCGGTCGCGTGTGCCGGCTCGAACGAGGTTGCCATCCATTTCGGCACTGGCAACGGCAGCCTGGGGGGCGCCAACGGCTTCAGCGTGCCGACGCACGCGACCGGACTCGCCGCCGCCGACCTCAACGGGGACGGCGTGCCAGACCTCGTCGTCACCGGCCAGACCGTGCAGACCATCGGTGTGCTGATCAACGGTGGCAACGGCAGTTCGTTCACGCGGAGCGACTACGCATCCGGCGACTTCCCATACGCCGTCGCGATCGGCGACGTGACGGGCGACGGTCGCAAGGACCTCGTGGTCGCGAACACGAACTCGAACACGATCTCGGTGTACGCCAACCAGTCGGGCGGCGCGTTCGCGGGCAAGGTCGATTACGCCACCGGGGTCGCGCCTGAGGGGGTGTGCGTCACCGACGTCGACGATGACGGGCGGGCCGACGTGGTGGTGTCGAACACGAGCTCGCGCTCGTTGTCGATCTTCCGCAGCAATTCGACGGGAACGTTCGAGCCGCGCGTCGACGTGCCGGTAGGGGAAAATCCGCTGAAGTTTGCGACGGCGGACCTCGACATCGACGGACTGCCGGACCTCGTCGTCCCGTGCACGTACGAGAACCGGATCTCCATCCTGCGCGGCCGCGGCACATTGTCGTCGCTGCCACCCGGTGGCGGCCCGCTGCCGTCGCCCGGTGACATGACCGCGCCGCTCACGGTGAGCGACGGCGCGACCGGTACGATCGTCGCGTGGCAGGCGAGCATCGCGGGTGGCGACTTTGACGTGTACGCGCAGCATGTCACATCGGCCGGACTACCGGCGCCGAATTGGCCATCGGCCGGCGTCGGGCTCTGCACCCACGGTGGCAACCAGTATCCGCGATCGATGGCGTCGGATGGCGAGGGGGGCGCGATCGTCGCATGGGTCGACGAGCGCGACTCGCTGGCGAACGGTGGGAACGTCTACGTCCAGCGTGTCGGCTGGAACGGCGCGGTGCGCTGGACGGCGGACGGTCTCGCGGTCCAGCCGAACGCCGCCGGCCAGATCGAGATCGCGCTCGCTCCGGATGGCCTCCACGGTTGCATCGCGACATGGGTGGACGCGCGGCTGCCGAACCTCGTGCTGTTCGCGCAGCACATCGACTCGAGCGGTGTCGCGCGCTGGCCCTTCGGCACTCGCGTCGCGGCACGTGCGAGCTGGCAGAGGGAGCCCGCGATCACGACCGACGACGCGAACGGCGCGTTCGTCGCCTGGACGGACAGCCTTTCGGGAAGCCCCGAGGTCCGGGTCCAGCACCTCGGCGCCGACGGCTCGGCCTTGTTCGGCGCGGACGGCCTGGCGCTCTCCGACCCCGTTTCGGGAGGCGATCACCCGACCATCATCTCGAACGCACTCGTCGTCTGGCACGGCCACAGTGGCGGCTCCCTGCTGCGCGGTGGAGCGACGCACGCGTCGTCCGTCGGCGATGCGATCTACGCCCGGCGTATCGACGCGTCCGGTCTCGTCTGGGCGTCGAACGTCGCGGTCTGCGACGGCCCGCCGGGCTCGCGGGAGCACCCGACGATCATCTCCGACATGGCGAACGGCGCGATCGTGGCGTGGAGCGATTCCCGCGATGGCGGTGAGGACCTCTACGCGCAACGCCTGACATCGTCCGGCAACGTCGCATGGACCCCGAATGGCGTACCCGTGTCACGCGCCGCCGGCGACCAGACGCGCCCGCAACTCGCAAGCGACGGGGCGTCGGGTGCTTTCATCATCTGGCAGGATGGCCGAGGTGCCGACCTCGATGTCTACGCGCAACGACTCGTGCAGGACGGCACGCGACCCGCTGCCTGGCCCGTGGACGGTGTCGCCGTGTGCGCAGCCAGCGGCGACCAGCAGGACATCGTCGTGGTGCCCGACGGGAAGGGGGGCATCATGGCGGCGTGGCAGGACGGGCGCGCGGACACGACCAAGATCTTCACGACACGCGTCGGCGCCGACGCCGAGACTCCGCTCGCGGTCACCGGCCCGGTGCCCCCACGCGACCCCGGAATCCTCCGCCTTGTTGCAGTCCATCCCAATCCGTCCTGGGGCGTCGCGACGATCGACCTGGTGCTTGACCACTCGGCGGTTGTCGACGCCGATGTCTACGACCTCGGCGGACGCCGCGTCGCGCAACTGGCCGCTGGAATGCGTTACGTGGCGGGATCCCACGCTGTGCCCTGGGACGGTCGCGACGCGCGAGGTTCACGCTTACCAGCCGGCATCTATTTCGTGCGCCTCAGTGCTGCGGGACAGGTGATGTGCCGAACGGTCGTGCGCCTGCGATAGCGCGTTGTTGCGCCGACGCAGCCCCGTGGCTTTGGCGCCGCGCGCGCCTTTCCTCTATCGTCCGCCGGTTCACGACCCCGCGCGGCCGCCCCGCGCGCAGCGAAAGGACCGGCATGTCCCTGGAAGAACTCAAGCGCCAGCGGCTGGAGAAGCTGGAGCGCTGGCGCGCCATCGGCGTCGCGCCCTACGCCTATCGCTACGACACGACGCATGCGGTCCAGGACCTGCTCGCGCGCGGCGACGCGATCACGGACCAGCCGGGGGACGTCGTGTCGGTCGCCGGCCGGCTGATGGCGCTGCGCGGGCACGGCAAGGCGGGGTTCGCGCACCTGCTCGATGCGACGGGGCGGATCCAGCTGTACTTCCGCCAGGACCAGCTCGGCGACCAGTTCGCGCGCTACGAGCTGCTCGACGTCGGCGACTGGATCGGCGTGCGCGGGCCGCTGTTCCGCACGCGGACCGGTGAGATCACCGTGCGCGTCGACGCGGTCGAGCTGCTCGCCAAGTCGATGCGGCCGCTGCCCGAGAAGTGGCACGGGCTCCGGGATCCGGAGACGCGGTTCCGCCAGCGCTACGCCGACCTGTTCATGAACCTCGAGGTGCGCGAGACGTTCCGCCGCCGCGCGAAGCTGGTGAGCGCGCTGCGCGAGTTCCTCGACGGCCGCGGCTTCCTCGAGGTCGAGACGCCCGTGCTGCAGCCGCTGTATGGCGGCGCGTTCGCGCGGCCGTTCGTGACCCGGCACAACGCGCTCGACATGGAGCTGTACCTCCGGATCTCGAACGAGCTGTACCTCAAGCGGCTGATCGTGGGCGGGCTCGACCGCGTGTACGAGTTCGCGCGCAACTTCCGCAACGAGGGCATGGATCGTTCGCACAATCCCGAGTTCACGCTGCTCGAGTACTACCAGGCGTTCGCCGACGTGTTCGAGATGATGGACGTGACCGAGGCGCTGGTGACGCACGCCGTGCAGCGCGCCACCGGCGGGCTCGAAGTCGCGTTCGAGGACGAGCGCATCGACTTCACGCCGCCGTGGCGCCGACTGTCGATGCTCGACACGGTGAGCGAGGCGGTGGGCGAGCCGGTGCACGACCTCGACCCGGCGAGGCTCGCCGCCCAGGCGGCGAAGCACCACGTCGACGTGCGCCCGAACTCGGGCGCGGGCACGTTGCTCGATGCGCTGTTCAGCGAGCTCGTCCAGCCGTCGTTGCGGCAGCCGACGCTGATCGTCGACTACCCGGTCGAGACGTCGCCGCTCGCGCGCCAGAGCCGCGCCAACCCGGCGGTGGTCGAGCGGTTCGAGCTGTTCGTCGCCGGCATGGAGCTCGCGAACGCGTTCTCCGAGCAGAACGACCCGCTGGCGCAGGCCGCCGCGTTCGAGCAGCAGATGGTGCGGCGCGCGGGCGGCGACGACGAGGCGCAGGTCATGGACCACGACTACGTTCGCGCACTCGAGTACGGCATGCCGCCGACCGGCGGCGTCGGCATCGGCATCGACCGGCTGGTGATGCTCGTGACCGGCCTGCGTTCGATCCGCGACGTGATCCTGTTCCCGCAGCTGCGCCCCGAAGAGGGCCGCGCCGAGATCGGCGACGACGAGGAGGGCGAGGCGGAGGCGGCCGGGACCCCGGACGCCGCGCACTCGTGAACGTCCCCCTGTGGGTCGCCGCGCGCTACCTGCGCAGCGGTCGGCGCAGTGCGTTCGTGACGCTGCTGAGCGCGATCTCGGTGGGCGGCGTCGCGCTCGGCGTGGGCGCGCTCGTCACCGTGCTCGCGGTGATGAACGGGTTCGAGAACGAAATCCAGAGCCGCATCGCCGGCACCGACGCGCACGTCGTGATTCTCGGCGCCACGTCGTCGGGGATCCCCGACGTGGCGCCGCTCGTCGCGAAGCTGCGCCGCGACCCGGAGGTCGTCGGCGTCGCGCCGTTCACCTACGTCAAGGCGATGGCGTTCCACGGCGGCTACACCGAGGGCATGATCGTGAAGGGCGTCGACCTGGCGTCCGAGCGCGGTGTCACCACGGTCGGCCGCAACATCACGCCGCCGCTCGACTCGATCCCCGTGGTCTCGACCGGCGGCCGGCCGGGCATCGTGCTCGGCTCCGAGCTCGCAGCGCACCTCGACGCGCGTGTCGGCGACGAGGTGCTGATCGCGACGCTGCGCGGGGATCCCGGCGCGGCGTTCGGGTTCACGCCGAAGCTGCGCGCGTTCCGGCTGGTCGGCGTGTTCCAGTCCGGGCTCTACACGTACGATT
>Ga0070670_100005906_pt1 | contig 10348 bp, 13 predicted proteins | sample KBSS63metaG_FD_64665 | JGI IMG/M metagenome (GOLD analysis project Ga0070670, IMG submission 64665) | Switchgrass rhizosphere microbial communities from Kellogg Biological Station, Michigan, USA - KBS S6-3 metaG | ecosystem: Host-associated > Plants > Roots > Rhizosphere > Soil ... | reverse complement strand
TCGCGTTCTTGTCCGGGTTCGCGAGCGCGCTGTTGGCTCCGCCACCGGTGCTGGCGCCGCCGGCGCCTCCTCCACCTGCATCCGTCTTGCACGCCACGCTGAGGACGACGAGCGCGACTCCTACGGAAGCGCGGACGAGCGTGCGGCCTGGCCCGGACTTGAGCGACATGAAACGTTCTCCTTCGTGGCGGTTGAAAGCGTCCGCGAAGAAGCTAGTCGCCGGCGTTTCGAGTAGCGAGGCAGCTGACTATTCCGCACGCATCGCGATGCGCGGGTCTACTCGCGTAGCGCGCCGGGCCGGGATGATGGTCGCAACGAGCGCGACGAGTGCGAGCAGTGCTACGGTCGCCGCGAATACGCGCGGGTCTCGTGGGCTCACACCGTACAGCAGACCCCGAAGCGCCTGAGCCGCCGGGAACGCCAGTATCGTTCCGACAATGAGGCCACCCAGCGGGAGCCTCATCCCCTGACCAACAACGAGGCGGCCGACGTCAGCCGGCGTCGCGCCGAGCGCGATGCGAATTCCGATCTCGCGCGTGCGCTCGCTCACGAGACTCGCGACGACTCCGAACACCCCAGTCGCCGCGAGCAATAGCGCGAGGCCAGCGAAGGACGCGAGCACGGCACTCGTGAATCGCTGCTTCGCCCAGGCACCGCCGAGCTGCTCCGTGAGTAGCCCGAAATCGTAGAGCGCCAGGTCGGGGTCGACGTTCTGCATCGCGTCGCGAATGCCGCGCATGGTGGCGGCGGCGTCGCGCGACGTACGCACCATGACCGTGCGCGTGGCGTACGTGAACTGCAGATACGGCGTGTACACCGCAGGGCGAGCGCGGCGGTCGTCGCCTTCCTGATACGGGACGTCACCGACGACGCCGATGACCTCGAGGCTCGAGTCGGGCGAATCCCACGCGCTCGCGCTGCCGCCACCAAACCAGATCCGTGCGCCGATCGGATTCTCGTTTGGCCAGAAGCGCCGCGCCGCGGTCTCGTTGATGATCGCGACGCCGGGCCGGCCTTCGCGATCCGTGCTCGCGAACGCCCGTCCGCGCAGCAGGGGAATGTCGAGCGTGCGGAAATGGTCGGGCCCCACGTAATGGCGCATGATGCCTGGGGCCGCTCCAGGCGCCGGAATGGGGCGCCCGAGAACGAACAGCGAACTGTTCGCGCACGACGCCACGAGTGGCGCGCATCCGTCGACGGTCGCCGCGGTCACGCCCGGCACAGTCGCAATGGATGTTAACAAGCGCTCGATGAACGCGGGCGCGGCGGCGGTCGCGTAGCGCACCTCCGGTGGCCGCACCGAGAACGTGATGACGTTGCGTGGATCGATGCCGAGTGACTCGCCTCGCAAGCGCGCGAGCGTCGCGAGCATGAGACTTCCGCCGGTGAGCAGCACGAGCGCGAGTGCGACCTCGACGGCGACGGCGATCCCTCGTAGCGAAGCGAACGAGCTTCGTCCCGCGCGCGTGACCGCTGTGCTCTGTCTGAGCATCGTCGCGAGCGCGGTCTTCGTGGCGGTGAGCGCCGGCGCGAGCCCGCACAGAACCGCGGTGACGATCGTCAGACCCGCCGTGAACGCGAGCAGCGTGACATCGATATGCGGTCGCACGAACTCGCCGACGCTGCCATAGAAATTCGACGGCGCAATGGCTCCCGCGGGCGCAACGATCACGCGCGTCGCCCACCCCGCGAGCGCAATGCCGATGGCACCACCTAACGATGCGAGGAGCGCTGACTCCGTGAGCAGCTGCCTGACGAGCCGTCGGCGTGTGGCGCCGAGCGCGAGGCGCACGGCCATCTCGCGGCGGCGGGACGCGGCATGCGTGATGAGCAGGCTGCTCACGTTCGCACACGCGAGGAGGATCACCACGGCCACCGCGCCAAGCAGCACGACCATTGCCCGCCGGGTGGTGGCGTTCACGCGAACTTCGGTCAACGACACTGCCGTCGCCCCATACGAATCACCGGGGACCTCGGACTCACTCGGCTCCGTTCGCTGGATGGACGCGCCGGCGGCGCCGATCTCCGCGCGAAGTGATGCGATGGAGGCGGTCGGCCGTAGCCGCGCGACGACGCTGATGAAATCCTGATTCGTCGTGAGATATTCGGGGTACGTTAGGCGCGGCGCCTGCACGGCCGGGTACCAGACCTCAGCTCTACCGGTGAGGCCGCTGAACCCGCCGGGCATAACGCCGATCACGGTGAGATCGGTGCCGTTCACGCGGATGACCTGCCCGAGAACCGCCGGATCGCTGCCGTACCGGCGCCGCCAGAGGTCGTGCCCGATGAGGGCCACGAGCGTACCGGATGTCTCGCGGTCTTCCGCACTCGTGAAAAGGCGTCCACGCGCCGGCTGCACGCCCAGCACGGCGAAGTAGTCACCGGACACGACCTCGGCGCGCACGGGCTCGGCGTCCGACCGACCGGCGAGGTTGACGCTGGCGAGTCCGTAGCTGCCGATGGCGGCGACGGTGTGGAGCGACTTCTCGAGCCTGCGAAACCGCTGGTAGGACCAGCGGAGTCGCTCGGTGCCGCGCGTGGGCTCGGTGTGAGTCGTGTACAGCATCGCGAGCTGGTCCGGGTCGCGAAACGGCGGAGGCGTGATAAGGGCGGCCTCAGCAACCGCGAACGTCGCGGTGCCAGCGCCAATCGCGAGGGCCAGCGTGGCTATGACCGAGACGGCGAGCGTGCGGTTCTTTCCGAGCGAGCGGGCAGCAAGGCGGAGATCGCCAATCAATCCATCCATCAGTCGGCACGGCCTGAGGGGGCGGGCATCATCTTGGGTGGCTGCACCGTAGGACGCCAGTCAGTCAAAGAGCGCTTGAACGCGTTTGCCAACGCTCCAATCGCGAAGACGGAGACGTAGCGGGGCATCCGGCGGCGGCATGGCCAGTACCAAGTGCGTCAGCGACTGCTCAGCAGCAGGTGTCAGGCATCAGGCCCCGTATCCGCCGGCTTCGGTCGCCGTTACCCGCAGTGCCCTGACGCCTGACAACTCGTACTGACGCGACTCAGTGCTGAGTCACTGGCCACGCTGCCGAGACAACACCGATAAGCGCTAGGTGCCGGACTTCGCGACTTGGCGGTACCGGAAGCAGCTGGTTGCATGGTCGTTGACCATTCCCGTCGCCTGCATGAAGGCATAGCAGATCGTCGAGCCGACGAAGCGGAAGCCGCGCTTCTTGAGGTCCTTGCTCATGGCGTCCGACTGCGATGTGGACGCCGGGACCTGGCCGAGCGCGTTCCACGTGTTCACGCGCGGCTTGCCATCCACGAAGCGCCAGACGTACGCGTCGAACGAGCCGTGCTCCTTCTGAACTTCGAGGAACGCTTTGGCATTCGAGACCGCCGACTCCACCTTGAGGCGATTCCGGATAATGCCCGGGTCGGCGAGCAGCCTTTCTACCTTGCGCGTCGTGTACCGAGCGACGCGAGCAGGATCGAAGTCGTCGAACGCTGCGCGGTAGGTGTCGCGCTTCTTGAGGATCGTCTCCCAACTCAGTCCGGCCTGGGCGCCCTCGAGGATCAGGAACTCGAACAGTCGCTGGTCGTCGTGCAGCGGGACGCCCCACTCGGTGTCGTGGTACGGAATGCTCAGGTCCGTGGTGGCCCATCGACACCGTGTGACGTTAGGCATTATCGTCAGGCGTGGCCGTTAGGCATAGAGATCGTTCACGTCGGCGGCCGCGAGCTCCGTGTAGAAGCCCGCGAGGCGCTCCGTCACCGCGTCGAAGTAGCGCGCGCCCTTCTCGGGTGTCGCCGCGGCCGGATTACCGGTGCCGGTATCGTCGGTGACCTTCGTCCACTGCCGAGGAGCCCATGCCCATCCGTCACGCAGGCCGGCCACCCGGAAGCGTCGCGCGCGTCCCGCGCCCGCGTCGCTGAGAGGAAGCACGAGATCCGGCATCAGGTGCTGCACGAGACTCGTCTCGAGCTCACCCGCGTGATCGCCCGGCTCGTCGAAGAACGGGCGAGGATCGAGGCAGCTGTACCAGTTGATCGTGCAGATGAACGGTCGCGCCGTCGGCTGCAGTTCGCGGATCATCTGCCGGAAATCGTTCCCGCCGTGACCGTTGAGGATCACGAGCTTCGCGATGTTCGCGGCAGCGACCACGTTCGCGACGTCGGCCAGCACCGCCGCCTGCGTGGACGGGTTCAGGTTCATGCACAGGGGGATGTCCAGCTGTCCTGTGTTCACACCGAATGGCACGCAGGGCAGAACGATCGCGCGCGCCCCCTGCTCCCATGCGCGACGCGCGGACTCGGCGGCGACAGCGTCACTCTCGATGACGTCGGTGCCGTAGGGGAGATGGTAGTTGTGGGCTTCCGTGGCGCCCCAGGGGAGGATCGCGACGTCGTAGCGTGTGTCGCGAACGGTCTTCCAGTTCGTCTCAGCGAGGATGTATGGGCGTCCGGCCATCGAAGTCGGTTATGAGTCGCGGGTGGCCGTCGACCATATCGTAGAAGCGGATCCGGTCGGGCTGTTTGCTCTTGGCGAGCAAGATGATCTGCCCGGTGTGCATCGAAAAGTGCTCGACGACGTGATACACCGCCTCGAGCACCGAGACGTCGTTCGCCTGGATCGTGCGTCGCGTGTGCAGATCGGCAGGCGTCAGCGAGGCGAGCACGCGATCGACGTCGGTGACGGTCTGGTCGAGCCAGTCGATGAGGCTCGTGGCGGGCAGCGGCGCCCGCTGATCGAATTCGCTCTGACGGTCGCGGATGTCGGCTGCGCCGCCGACGCCGCTCACGATCCACTGCCGCGCGTTACCGGAGAGGTGGAGCATCAGGTTGCCGATGCTGTTCGACGACTCGTTAGGCCGGGCCCAGATGATATCGTCGTCGAGCACGGAGACTGCGAGGCGGATCTTCGTCAGATACTCGCGCAGGTAGCGCCGCGAGAGCGCGATGAGCATCTCGGCCGTCGCTCGCTCGCCGGCAACGGGTGTCGCACCTGGTGCCGTCATCGCATCGCTACCGTCATGGGATCATCGACGAGCCTGATGAGGCGTGTCGCGAACGTGGCGAGCGGCTCCCACCCCGAGGGCGCCGCGTCGCTCCAGCGGTAGCGCGTCTCGTGCAGCTCTTCGCCGAGGGTGAGCTCGATGATCGTGGCGTCGAGCGGCGGTTCCGGCTGGTGCGGCCGGCACGTGATCGTTGCCTCGGCGAGACTCGCGAGCATCGCGTCGACGACGTTCGTATCCACGTCGAGCCGCACGGATCGGAGCGACGGCGGGCGTTTGGTCGCGAGGTCGGCGACGAAGATGTCGCCTGCGCCGATGAGCGCGTCGCGGAAGATGCGCGGCGTTGGGACGTCGAGCGCGCGTTGCCACACGGTCCGCACGACGTAGAGATCGCCACTCGCGGAGCGTCGAACATCGCGGGCGACGGGGTCATCGAACGTCGGGATAGTCAGCAGGAGCGCGACGCGACTGCCGTAGCCTGACTCGCCGGCGCGCCCGTCGCGCAGCTGCTGAATCGCGTGGTCGAATGCGGAGCGGTGGAGATGAATAGGAAAGCGCATAGGACGACGGGTGAAGAAGGAACAGAGAATCTGTCCTCAGCGCTTCGTGATGTCTATCGGGAACGGCGCTGGTGGCTGGGCGGTCGTGCTGGTCGCTGGCTGAACGAAGCGTTAGGTGATCCTCACGAAAATGACGTTATTTCTATCGAGCTCAGCCGGCGCGTCGGGCCCAACAGTTGCGGGCGGCAGCGAGCACGCAAGGGCACCGCTCCCCATCGAGGAGGTACCGATGGCAATGGATCGAGAACGCTCCGCGGACGTTCCCACGATCACCACCGAGGCGTCCCTGGCAACCCTGGGCCCCGATTGGGACACCGAGGACGCGTACTGGCAAAGCGCATATCCGGAGCGACCGTATGCGCGCGCCGACCGTGGCTTCGACTACTACCGCGCCGCGTACCGCTTCGGAGCCGAACGCGCCACGCTCTGGCGGCACCGCGAGTGGACAGACGCCGAGCGCTCGCTGCATGAGGCGTGGATGGCGACAGCCGATGCGGTCAACGCCGCGTGGGATGAGATGAAGGAGGCTATCCGCGACGCCTGGGACCACGTCCGCGGTCGGTTACCCGACGACCGCACGCACATTCGGTAGGGCGTCATTCCGAGCGAAGGCCGAAGGCCGAAGTCGACGAATCGCGTGTCATTCCGAGCGCAGCGCCGAAGGCGCGAAGTGGAGGAATCGAGCCTCTGTTGGTAGAGGGCCCCTCTATCAGTACGGTCGCGATTCCTCGACTCGCTGTCGCTCGCTCGGAATGACAACCCGCTCGGAATGACACGGGTGCGTTAGGCGGTCACCGTTTCCCGGACGAAGATCGCGTGCGCGCCGGCGAAGTCGAGGATCAACATGTCGCCGGCGCCGAGCGCGAAGCGCGTCGACATGGCGTGAGGCGCGCTCGGATTGTCGGTCTCGAGCAGGTCACCTGTGGTGCGGTAGATCAACGGCACCACCAGCTCGCGTCCGTCGACCGAGAGGATATAGCGCAGGTGGCCGCCCGGCTGGAACTCCATGCGTACGCCGGGCCCGAAGTCGAGCGACGGGTCGCTCCTCATGAGACGCCAGAGGCCAAAGAGCCACGACGGCGTTGGGTCGTTGAACACGGGCTTGGTCACTCGAAGTCGAGCCGGGAAGAGCTGAAGAAAATCGAGGTGGCCGGATGCCGCCCGGATCGGGTGCCGCGTCGAATCCAAGATGTTTTCCGGTGATCACGCCGTCCAGCCACCGATGACGCCGCCGCTGACCCTGGATTGGCAGGCATGTTGCCTCGGCCAAACTGCAGAACGTTCAGGAGTGGCAAATGGCTGAGGTATTGGTGGAGTTCGACGCGGCATTCCCCGGGTCCGATGGAGCGAACTACGCGCCACGAGCCTGTGCACGCCTCGGCGACGACGGGTTGTGGGAAGGATGGCTGGAGTTCAGCGAGCTCGACACTGGTGCAGTCATCCGCAGTAGGCGAGAAACGACGCAGCCGACACGCGATGATGTCATGTATTGGGCAACCGGCCTCACTCGTGTGTACCTCGAAGGTGCGCTCGAGCGCGCTCTCAGGCCGCTTCGCGTCGTGGAGCCAGTGCGCATCCACGAGGAACCGACGTTCGATAGCCCTGCACGCGATTTCGAGGTCGTCGACGAGATCGCGGTGCCGCGCGCGGTGCTCGATCCGTTCGAGGTCTACGTGCAGGGTGAGCAGGTCCTGCGGCAGGAGCTTTCGGCGCTGAGCATTGACCACCTGCGTGCGATTGTCGACGCGTACGGTCTCGGCGGCGGCGTGGCTGCCACCTCGCCAGTGCCTGCGGTGTTGATCGAGTACATCGTGGCCGAGGTGCGCAGTCGTTTCGTGCCACCGGCCAGAGACGTCATCGTAGACGGTCGATCACTCCTTCCAGAATCGTAACGGCGGCGTCGAGCACCTCGCGCTCGTCAGGCGCGAGCGCGCGAACTTCCGCGGTGAGCGCCGCGACCCGCCGCGCTCGGCCACGCAGTAGCAGCGTGCGCCCGTTAGGCGTTGCGCGAATCCGCGTGAGGCGCCCGTCGCTCGCGTCGGGCTCACGCGTCACGAGACCGTCGGCCTCCAGCGCCGTGACGAGGCGCGTCATGGTCGGAGGGCGGACCTGTTCCGCATTCGCGAGCTCGCCGAGTGTGAGCGGTCCGCCGAATACGAGCACGGACAGGGCGGACAGGCGGGGCGCGCTCAAGCCGCTCTTGGCGTCTTCGCGACGCAGCCGCCGCAGCAGATGAATCGCCGCGGAGTGCAGGCGATCCGCCGTCCGCTCGGCGTCGTCCTGCGCGCTCTCGCGCTCTGATTTATTCGGTCTTGCGCGCGGCGACGCCATTCCACATAATCGTTAGCATTGCTAATGATAATCGACCGCAACTTCAGGTGAGAACCCGGAGCCGACGATGACCATGACGCCTGCCGCCGTAGCACTCGACACAATTGGACAGATCGCCATCCGCGCGAAGGACATTGCGCGCGCCGTGCAGTTCTATCGTGACACGCTCGGGATGCGCTTTCTGTTCGAGTTCCCGAACCTGGCGTTCTTCGACTGCGGTGGCGTGCGGCTCATGCTGAGCCCGTCCGAGGAGCCGGGCTTCGATCATCCGGGCTCGGTGATCTACTACAAGGTGAAGGACATCACTGGGAGCTACGAGTCGCTGAAGCAACGCGGCGTCGAGTTCATCGACCAACCGCATCTGATCGCGAAGATGCCCGATCACGATCTGTGGATGGTGTTCCTCAGGGATACGGAGGGGAATACGCTCGCTCTCATGTCGGAGGTGCGCGGGGAGGAAGGAGGAGGGAGGCCTTAGGAAGGAGGAGATCGCCTTTGGCCTCCTTCCTCTGGCTGACGTTCTACTTCCTGTATGCGACCAAAACTCCGTCACGGATGGGGATAATGGAAGCGATCCACTCATCGCTCTCCATGATGCGGCGCGTCACGGCGCGCACGCCCTCCGTGTTCGCCGACGTGTCGGACGCATCGAGAATGCGGCCGCTCCACAGCAGGTTGTCGATGATCAGCGCGCCGCCTCGGCGCAGCTTCGGCAGGATCGCATCGATCGACGCCGGATAGCCGGCCTTGTCGATGTCGTTGAAGATGATGTCGAACGGGCCGTCGGTCGCCCGGAGCGTCTCCACCGCTTCAGCGACGTGGAAGCGAATGAGGTCGGAGTACCCCAGGCGCTCGAGGTGCTCGCGCGCGCGAGTGGAAAGGTCTTCATCCCACACGACGTGGTGCACCTCGCCTCCTCCGTTCTCGCGCACCGCGCGCGCGAACCAGGCGGTCGAGTAGCCGAAGCCCGAGCCGAGCTCGAAGATGCGACGCGCGCCGATCAGGCGAGCGACGAGATAGCAGAGCTGTCCTGATGCCGGGCCGATGATCGGGAAGTTCGTCGACTCCGCGATCCGCTCCATCTCCTGCAACTCGGCCGGCCGTTCCGGGACGAGGTCGTCCAGGTAGCGGGAGATCTCAGGCGCGAGAATGTCCATGACGTGCGCGTTCGGCGTTCGAGGGTGAATGCAGCAGTGCTATGGCCGTGCCAGCTACCAGCCAGCTATCAGCCAGCTACCAGAGTTCGGCGCCCGGTTGGCCTGCGTAGGCCATCCCTTCGAGGATACCGCCGCCCTGGACATCCCATGCGGGCCGGCGCGGGTCAGGCGGAACCGAGATGGCGGAGCTGTCGGTGAAGGCGACCGTGAGGGTGCCGTTGCGTGTGACGGTCACACTGCGGACGCCGAGTCCGACCATGGCGAGGCAGGGGGAGAGTAGCTCGGTATCGGCGGGGTCGATGTGCCGAGTGGCGCCGCTCGCGAGCTGTAGCGTGAAAGGCCCGGCAACGCGGACATCGGCTGAGCCATCGAGCGACCACGTCTGGATGCGGATCGACGACCGGTCGATCACGAGCTGTGTGACGCGGTGATCCAGCAGTACCCAGTGGTGTTCGTCTTCCGACTCGATCAGCTGGGCATTCACGCGAGCACTCCCTCGGTCTGGCAGGCTACGGCTTGATGTGAATCGGAGTGCCGACCGGAACGGCGCTCCAGATCTCCTCGATTTCCTCGTTCGTGACGGCGATGCATCCCTCGGTCCAATCGAACTCTCGGTGAGCGGCGCCGACCCACGCCTGTCGCGGTGGCAGCCCATGAATCATGATGTCGCCGCCGGGCGACACGCCCAGCGCCTGAGCTCGCGCGCGGTGGGCTGCATCAGGATACGAGATGCGCAGTGCGCGATGGAAGCGGCTCTCGAGATTTCGCGCTTCGATGGTGAACCTCCCCTCGGGCGTACGCATGTCTCCTCTGCTCACCTTGTCGCCGACCGGATGCTCGCCCAACGCCACGAGATAGCTGCGAACCACCGCGCCGTTGTGGTAGAGCGAGAGGCGATGCGATGATTTCTCGACGACGATGCTGTCGGCAACGATTGAAGGTGATCGCGCGGCAGGGGTTCTCGGGGCTCTGGATGGTGCGCGCGAGCTGTCGGCGGAGCCGGCGAGCGTGAGCGCGATCGTGCCAACGAGGAGCGGAAGGGCCATCGTCGCAGACAACCTGGGGATAGCGTACAAGACGTTCGGCATCGCCGAAGCTGGCGATGTCGTGTGGATGACGCGGGCGTCCGTCGGCGCCAACAGGAGTACCGCCGACGAACTATGAGCGCCAATGTAGGATCCTGTACTTCCAAACGTCCAGTGGGGAGGAAGGGCGAGCGGAAGCTCGAGCTTGCCAGTCGGTCAGTCGTGCGGCCTAACGATCCTATGTTTCCGCGTCGTCGGCGCGCGACGTTAAAACCGCCTCACGAGTCGCACTTCCGCATACGTCCCGCGAA
>Ga0070670_100005902_pt1 | contig 10352 bp, 10 predicted proteins | sample KBSS63metaG_FD_64665 | JGI IMG/M metagenome (GOLD analysis project Ga0070670, IMG submission 64665) | Switchgrass rhizosphere microbial communities from Kellogg Biological Station, Michigan, USA - KBS S6-3 metaG | ecosystem: Host-associated > Plants > Roots > Rhizosphere > Soil ... | reverse complement strand
CCGACCCGCTACGCCAAGATGGTGGTCACCGACGACCAGGGCCGCTACGCCGTGCCCGACCTTCCCAAGGCCAAATACAAGGTGTGGGTGCGCGGCTACGGGCTCGTCGACTCGCCGAAGGTCGACGGCGAGCCGGGCCAGCAACTCAATCTTAAGGCCGTGGCGGCCCCGAACGAGGCGGCGGCGGCGCAGTACTATCCGGCGATCTACTGGTACTCGATGCTGAAGATCCCGGACGCCAGCCAGTTCGGCGGCAAGAGCGATATTCCGGAGAAGATCACCCAGGCGGAATGGCTCACGGTGATCAAGAACCGCGCCTGCGTCGGCTGTCACCAGCTCGGCCAGCTGTCCACGCGCACGATCCCGGCCGCGTTCGGCGAGTTCAAGTCGGGCGAGGACGCCTGGCGCCGCCGTACCATGTCCGGCCAGGCCGCCCCGCTGATGATCAATCCGCTGGCCGGCTATCTCGGCGGCGCGCCGTACAAGTATTTCGGCGATTGGACCGATCGCGTCGCCAAGGGCGAGCTGCCGCACAGCAAGCCGCCGCGGCCGCAAGGGGTCGAGCGTAACGTCGTCGTTACGACCTGGGACTGGGGGAACGAGAAGCAATATCTCCACGATCTGATCTCGTCGGACCGGCGCAACCCGACCGTCAATGCCAACGGCAAGCTCTTCGGCTCGCCCGAATATGCGACCGACGTGCTTCCCATCCTCGATCCCAAGACCAACACCGTCACCACGTTCAAGGCGCCGGTGCGCGACGCCAACATGCCGGAATCGCTCGGGCCCGGCCATGCCGCGGTCGAAAAGCCGGTGGCCCCGTCGGCCTATTGGGGTGAGGAGAAGCTCTGGGACAGCCGGGTCAACAATCACAACTCGATGTTCGACGGCAAGGGACGGGTCTGGCTCGCCGCGGCGATCCGCGGACCGGCCAACCCGGACTTCTGCAAGAAGGGCTCCGATCATCCCTCCGCCAAGGTGTTTCCGATCGACACCAACGTGCGCCAGCTTGCGATCCTCGATCCGCAGACGATGAAGTACACCTTCGTCGACACCTGTTTCGGATCGCATCACGTGCAGTTCGACGCCAAGGACCGGGCGTGGACCAGCGGCGCCGGCCCGTTGGCCGGCTGGGTCGACATGAAGATATTCGACGCGACCGGCGATGCGGCCAAGGCCCAGGGCTGGTCGCCGTTCGTGCTCGACATCAACGGCAACGGCAAGCGCGACGAATATGTCGAGCCCAATCAGCCGATGGATGCCGCCAAGGACATGCGCATCACCGGCGGCTCGGGCACCTATGCGGTCATGCCGAATCCGGCCGATGGCTCGATCTGGTATACGGTCGGGGTGTTTGCGGGACGCGGCGGCGTGATGCGTTACGATCCCGACACGCAGCTGTCCGAGGTGTTCAACGTCCCGATGCCGGGCTTCGGCCCGCGCGGCGGCGACATCGACAGCAAGGGCGTGGTGTGGGTGTCGCTGGCGAGCGGCCATATCGGCAGCTTCGACCGCAGCAAGTGCAAGGCTCCGCTCAACGGACCGAAGGCGACCGGCGACCACTGTCCGGAGGGCTGGGCGTTTTACCAGTATCCCGGCCCCGGCTTCCAAGGCATCGGCGAGAACAGCGCCGAGGCGAGCTACTACAGCTGGGTCGACCAGCACGATACGTTGGGGCTCGGCAAGGACGTGCCGATCTCGACCGCCAACCTGCAGGACGGCTTCGCCGCGCTCAAGGACGGCAAGATGGTCCTGCTGCGCGTGCCCTACCCGCTCGGCTTCTACGCCAAGGGACTTGATGGCCGCATCGACGATCCCAACGGCGGCTGGAAGGGTCGCGGGCTGTGGTCATCGAGCGGCGACCGCACGCCCTGGCTGATCGAAGGCGGCAAGGGCAGAAAGCCCATGGCGGTGCACTTCCAGGTTCGTCCCGACCCGCTGGCGAAATAAGCGACAAACAAATCGGCGAGACATTCGCCCGGCGCTGACCGTCAGCGCCGGGCGAATTCGTTCTACTCCCGAGTGCCATACGCAGCAGCCGCCCGCCGTCACGCGCGGTTGGCAGACGTCGGCATAAAAACGAAGGACCGCAGTTCGCGGTCCTTCGCAGACGAACGGCCGTCAGTGCACGGCCGCGGTGACGCGGAAGATTCGCGTCACGGACAGGAATGGCGCCGGCCGTCGTAGCCCATATAGGTGCCCGAGGACGGATCGTACGAGCGGAAGCGCTGCGAGCAATAGGCGTCGGAGTCGCCGCCGCTATAGGCGGGACCGGTCGTGTAGCCGGGCGCGTAGGCGTAGTCGTTGTAGCCCGCGGGCCCGTAGGCGTAGCCCGGCGCATAATCATACCCGTAACCCGGCGCATAGGCGTAGCCGTCGTAATAGCCGTAGTTCCATGGCTGCGCCGCGGCGATCGCCCCGCCGACGATCGCGCCGGCAACGGCCGCCGGTGCCCAGCCGCCGCCGCGCCAGCCGCGCCGCCACTGCACGGTTTCGAATGCGGGAGCAGCGGCGTTGTGCAGCGCCGATGGCGCGGCGATCGGCGCCGCACCCGCGGGAGCAGCAAACGACGCCGTGCCGGCGGCCAACGCGGCCGCAGCGAGAAGCTTGCAAGGCATATTCATGGCAGGTTCTCCATTTTCTTGACTGACAACGCGGTAGCGGTGCGAACCGGTGGGGAAACAGCGCAGGCCGCACCACGTTCCGAGTTCCGCGACACGCGCGTGCGCTGCGAAGTTCACATCCGCGTGTGATCGGGAAACGCCGATCGCCGGCCCCGCAAAAATGCCCTGCCGATACGTCATGGCTGGCGCGCGCGCCGGCGCGGATGCCGTTGCGAGTGGCGATGGACTATGCATGGATAGCTGCCACCAGCGCTCGGTCTTTATTTGTCCGTCGCCGCCATCGGTCGGGCGGCGCAGACGTCCAGCCGCCCGTCGCCATTGCTCGCGCAGCAGAGCGCATCCGCGCGACGCACGGACTCAAGTCTGACGCGCCGCTCTGTCCGTCTAAGCTGTCACATCCGAGAGGACGTCCATATGTCCGCAACATTCAACCGCCTCGCCTTCGCCGCGCTGGCCTGCGTGATCGCAGCGCCTGCGAGCGCCCAGCTGATCCAGCGCAAGGACCTGTCGTATGCGATGGCGAAGACCATCGCCGAGAACGCGCTCGCGGACTGCAAGGCGCGAGGCTACGCCGTCTCCTTCGTGGTGGTCGACCGCGGCGGCGACACCATGGTGGCTCTGCGCGCGGACGACGCCGGTCCGCACACCATGGAGAACGCGCGCCGCAAGGCCTATACCGCGCGCACCTTCCGCATGACCACGGAGGAGTTCGTCAAGCGCATGGAGACCGAGCCGGTGCGCCGGCAACAGACCACTCTGCCGCATGTCATCGCCATCGGCGGCGGCGTCCCGATCAAGGTCGGCAACGACGTGATCGGCGGGGTCGGTCTCTCCGGCTCGCCCGGCGTCGACGAGCCCTGCGTCAATGCGGGCATCGACAAAGTGAAGGATCAGCTGCAATAGGCAGCAACCGAAGCTCGCAACGGGCCGCGATCACGCCATGATGAAGCGCGAGACATTCGCGATTGCGAGCATCTATGTGCCGGCGAAGCGGCGGGCGACCCTCGACCCGGCCAAGGCGCGGGAGATCGCCGAGAGCATATTGCAGGTCGGCCAGCAGACGCCGATCCTGGTGCGGAAGGATGGCGATCGTTTTGTCCTGGTGGAAGGGCTGCACCGATTGGAAGCGTGCAGGCAGCTCGGCGAGGAGACGATTTTCGGCTACCTCGTGCAGGCGCGACTGCATTAGCGGTTCGCCGCGACGCGGGGTCAGTTCGGCTTCTGATATTTGAGCACGAATTCGTCCACCGGGCCGGTCGGCCGGTTCACCGAAAAGTCGCGCGTATCCTCGGGGTGGCGCAGGAAATCACCCTCGCCGATCAACTTGAAGCCGGCCGCCTCGACCTCGCGGCGGAGCACGCTCTCCTCGATGCGATGGATCGTCTTTGCCACCGAGGTGCCATCGCCGGGCCGCGCGGAATGGTCGGCGATCACCAGAATGCCGCCCGGCTTGAGCGCCGCGTAGAGCTTGCGGTTCATCTCGGCGCGATCAACCGCCATGTAGCTGGTGTCGTGATAGTAGAAGAAGAACGTGATGAGGTCGAAGTCGCGCACATCGGTGGGCAGCGGATCATCGAACGGGCGCGCCAGCATGACGACGTTCTTCATCGCCGGCGTGTTCAGGCGCGCTTCGAGCCGTTCCTTTGCCCGGCCTCCGAGATCAGGGGCGTTCTGGCCATAGACCATGCCGCCTGGAGCCACTCCGCGCGCCATCAATTCGGTGCTGTAGCCGCCGCCAGCGCCCATATCGAGCACCTTCATCCCCGGGCGCACGCCGGTGAAGCCAAGGAGCTTCACCGGATCGCGGCGCTTGTCGGTCTCGCGGTCGGCGTCGCTGCGCTCCGGCGCCGCCACGATGGCGGCGTAATCCGGCACGGCTTGCGCCCGCGCGGACGGAGGGACAAGCCCGGCGAGGAGAGCGATTGAGCCAAGAATGCCGATCGCGGCGGCAGTGCGGGCGCCTTTTCGCGGCTGTACCACGTCGTCCTGCGATGCCATTCCTCGCCTCCTTTTATCGCGGTGTTCGTATTTGGCGCCGCTGCGTCGCGCCTGCTGCTATTTCTGGTCCGGCTTGTAGAGAATATCCAACATCCCCTGCGCCTCCGCCAGGCTCATCGGTGCGCTGATGTATTTGAACTCGAGCGCCTGTTTCAGCGTCACGTCGAGTCCCTTCACCTCCGAAAGCTGCAAACCCTGCTTGGGAAAGAACTCGTCGCGCGTCTGCTGCGCCAGCGCGCGCGGGACCTTGGCGATCTCGGCGTAATTGTCGATCGCGTGCGGGTCGGAATAGGCCCAGTCGATCGAGCGGCTCAGGACTTTGACGAAACGGACGAACGCGTCGCGCTTTTCCTTGAGCGCATTGGCGTTGGCGACATTCACCCGAATGGTCTGCTCGGCGAGCGCGGCGACGTCGCTGCCCCGGGCGATGATGACGAGGCGTCCGTCGGCGAGCTGCTGCAGCACGAACGGCGGCACCGACCAGCCCACGTCGATCTGTCCGGACATCACCTGGGTGAGCGTGCCGGGCGCGCCGCCGGTGGCCACGAGCTTGGGCGCAACCTTGGCCTGGTTGATGAGCTGCAGGAGAATGAGATTGGTCGACGAGCCGGGCGAGGAGAATGCAACCGTCTTGCCGTTGGTGTCGGCGAGGCTCTTGATGCCGCTTTCCGGCCGCGCGTACCAGAACGCCTCAGCGGCGCCGGTCGCTTCGGCGCTGATGATTCTCACCGGCATGCCTTTGGCGTAGGCCGCGACGACGCCGAGAATGCCGTTGGTCATGGCGATGTCGATGCTGCCGGCGATCACCGGCGTGAGCGTCGAGGCGCCGCCTTCGGTGTAGAGGATTTCGATATCGAGCCCGGCTTCCTTGAAGTACCCTTGCTTCAGGCCGACATCGATGAAGGTGCTGTTCCAGAAGCCGCGTTGCGCGACCGCGACCTTCAACGTTTCCGCGCCGGCGCCCGGCGCGGCCGCAACGCTGGACAGGCCCACCAGCAAAGCAAATATCGTCCTCATGGCGTTCTCCCACCCAATCGCGGCCGATGACTATTTTTTTGTTTTCCTTCCGCATGTCCTTTTTGGCATGACGGCAGCGGCGAGAAAAGGACGTGCTCAGCGGGGGCCGGCACGTGGCGCGTCATGAAGCTGCGCGATTGGCTGACCCTGGGCGCGATCGTCGGCGGGCTCGTGCTCATGTTCAGCTTCACACGCTTCAGCCAGCCGGAACGCGTGAAGCCGGGATCCCCGGAATACGCCGCGTATATCGAACACTACGTTGCCGAATGTTTGCGCAACCCGCAGTCCTTTGACCGAAACCACAGCGAGTTGCCATCCGAAGCCGAGCGCGAGGCTGCCTGCAGGATCACGGTGCAGCAGGCGGACCGTCTCAATCCCGAGAACAGGCCGCTGAGACACCCGTAGCTGCATTCTGCCTGGCCTGCCAGCGGAGTAGGCACCGGCCCACGCCCTCGCAGCTTTTGCCGCGCGGCTCCGCCGCGCCTAACTCGCGCCACACTCGGCCAGACAAACCCGCGCGCGTTGAACGCGCGTGAGTTCCATCCCGCCCGGTGTGCGCGCTTTGACAATCGCCGAATGCTCCTTAGACTATGCGAGTCGTCAACAACTGAAAGGAGGTGATCCAGTGTCTCATTGTCTATCGCCGCGGTCGCCGGCATCTGTGAGCTGGGTCGATACCTCTAAGGGGCCCGGCGCCGCCTAATCGCGGCGTTGTCACAGCAGTTTAGCCGGACCACGGCTCGACAATGGAAGGGCTGCCCGTCAGGGCGGCCCTTCTTTTTATGTCGGATGACATCGAGCCAAAATTCCATTTGCCGGTCGCACGCAGCGTCGTATTCTTCGGCACCGAATGTCATCCGCTCGAAGGCAACGACGACTCTTCTGAATGCTGAGGATGATTTTCGGAGCGTCATGGGGCGGTTGCTGAGTTGCTGATGACGATGATCCCCAGCCCCGACCAGCGCAGCACCTTCGCGGTCGGGAAGACACTCCGGTGGCGGTTTCGCCCGATCGAATGACGCAGCGCCGATGCATTGCTGCTCTCGCTGCGTAGCGGAAAGCGTCCCATGCGAACCTGCGGAAGCTGCACTCTATGTTGCAAGGTGATGGCGATCACCGCGCTCAACAAACCAATGAACAAATGGTGCGAGTTCTGCGACAAGGGAGCTGGCTGCAAGATCTATCCGACCCGTCCCTCCGAGTGCCGGACGTTTGATTGTCTGTGGCTCAGCGATGAAAACTTTCCCGACGAATTCAGGCCGCAGAAGTCGAAAATCGTCTTCACGGTCGAACACGGCGGCCGGCGGGTATCGGCGCATGTCGATGCCGCATTCCCGGGCGCATGGCAGGAAAAAAAGCTGTATGCCCTGCTGAAGCGATGGTCGGCGGCTCAGGCCCAGAAGAATTCCCAGCTACTGGTCTTCATCGGCAAGCGGGCCATTGCCATCCTGCCCGACCGGGACGTCGATCTCGGAGATGTCAATTTAGAAGGGAATACAATTTACTACGAGAAGAACCGCGCGACCGGACGCATCGAGGTGACGGTCAGCGGCGCGCCGCCCGGCTCCTGAATTCGGCCGAAGATTCACGGCGGGGACTGCTCCCTCGGTCCCCTGTCGTCCCGGTCCGTTACTCCGGCTTGATCTTGCCTTCCACGATCACCTTCTTCCATTTCTCGTATTCGGACCGCGTGAAGGCCGCGCCCTCCTCCGGACTGGTGCCGCGCGGCGTGATGCCGATCTTGCCGAACGCCGCCTTGAGCTCGGGCTGTTGCAGCACCTTGTTCAATTCGCTGTTGAGCTTCGCGAGCACCGCCGGCGGCATCCCAGCCGGTGCGTAAATGCCGATCCAGAGGTCCACGTCGAACCCGGGCAAGCCGGATTCGGCCACGGTCGGCACGTTCGGATAGACCGGGCTGCGTGCGGAACCGGTCGTCGCGATCGGCCGCACGCGATTGTCGCTCGTGAACGGCACCGCACCGGCGATGCTGGAGAACGCGAGCTGCACCTTGCCGCTCATGACATCCGGGTATGCCGCGCCTATGCCGCGATAAGGCACATGCGTCATCTCGATGCCGGTCTGCAGCTTGATCAGTTCGCCCGCGAGGTGCGGCGCGGTGCCGATGCCGGCGGAAGCAAAATTGAGCTTGCCGGGATTGGCCTTGGCATAGGCGATGAGCTCCGCGAACGTCGTCACCGGAAAGGTGGGCGACGCAACGATCACGGCGGGCGACGAGCCGATGATCGAAACCGCCTGCAGTCCCTTGAACAGATCGTAGGGCACGTCCGTCTGCAGCGTCGGGTTGGATACCAGGCCGGGGTCCGTCAAGAGGATAGTGTAGCCGTCGGGCGTGGAGCGGGCGGCGACATCGGCACCCACCATGCCGCCGGCGCCCGGACGGTTCTCGGCGACGACCGACTGGCCCAGGCTTTCGCTCAGGCGCAGCGCGAGATTGCGGCCGGCGGTGTCGATGATGCCGCCGGGAACGTAGGGCAGGATGATGCGGAGCGGCTTGCTGGGATAGGTCTGCGCCTGGCCGACCGTGGCAAGAGCGACGAGAAAAGCCGAGCAGAGCAGCCCGCGCGCCAGTGCAAAGCCCATCATGTTCCGTTCTCCGTTCGCAGGATTCATTTGGAGCGGTATGCGCAATGCGGCCGCCGCTCGTGCGCCAAAGATTGCCAAGGTTTACTCCGGTTTGATGCCCACCCTGGCGACCAGCTCCTTCACGGCGGGAATTTCGCTGGCGATGCGCGCGGCAAGCTGATCCGGCGTGCCGGCAACCACCTCGAAGCCGGCCTTGCGCGCCTGCTCCTGTGCCTCCGGCGTCTTCATCGCCGCCTGGCTTTCGCGCGCGAGCCGGGCCACGATCTCCGGCGGCGTACCCGCAGGCGCGAACAGCGCGTTGAACGTATCCGACACGAATCCGGGAAAGCCGGACTCGATCATGGTCGGCACGTCCGGAAGCGAGAACCAGCGCGTCGCGCCGGTGACCGCGAGCGCCTTGAGCTGGCCGTCCTTGATGAGGGCCTCGGCGGCGGCCAACGCGACCGAGCCGACTTGCACCGTTCCCTCCAGCACCGCCATCGCCGCCGGCGCGGCGCCACGATAGGGCACGTGCACCATGTCGATGCCGGCGCGCAGCTTGAGTTGCTCGCCGGTGAGATGGGACTTGGTGCCCGCGCCCGGGCTCGCGTAGTTGTACGTGCCGGGCGCCGCCTTGGCTCGCGCGATCAGATCGGCCAGCGTGTTGATGCCGGAATTGGCGCGAACGACGATCACGTTGGGCGCGTTGACGAGCTCGGACACCGGCGCGAAATCCTTGATCGGATCGTAACCGAGGTTCTTGAACAGCGCCGGGTTGACGGCGATCGCGGTCGAACTCAGGAGCAGCGTATAGCCGTCGGGCACTGCACGGGCGGCGATCGCCATCCCGATATTGCCGGCGGCGCCGCCGCGATTTTCAACCACCACCGACTGGCCCAGCGACTTCTGGAACGCGAGCGAGACGATGCGCGCGACGATGTCGGTGGGGCCACCCGCGGCAAATGGCACGATCAGCGTGATCGCTCGCTCGGGATAGGCGGCCTGCGCGCCGGCAGTGGCGAGCGCCAGGGTAGCGACGGCCGACATTACGCCAAGCGCACGCAAGCGACAGGCTCGCCAGATCCGGCGAATGATCCCGGGCATGTGTCTGCTCCCTCGAGCCGAGTTTTATCATGTTCCGCATTACGTGCAGCGCCCCGGCCCCGAAATCCATCGCCCGGCTCCGATCGGCTGGCCAAATCAGCCGTGGCAAAACGTCACCCGCCCGGCGCGCTTCGCACCTTTCACTCCGGCCGTTCGAATCCTGCGGCGGTCCAGACCTCCCGCTCGGCGGGTTGCGCCAGCGCAGCAATGAAGGCGGCAGCCGCAGCCGGATCGGCGCAGCCGGTCGAAATTCCCGCAGCGTAGGTCGTATCGTTGCCGAGCGGCGGCATTTTGCCGACCACCCGCACGCCCGAGATCGGTACGATCTCCGCGATCAAGGTCAGCCCGATGTCCGCCTGGCCCTCGGCCACGCGCGTAGCGACTTCTCCGCCGCTCTTCTGCGGCATCGCCTTGCGCTTGATCTCGTCGGCCATGCCGATGCGGCCCCACAGCTCGGCGAGGTGAACACCGGCCGAGCCGCCGACCGCGGCGTCGCTGAACGCGATCGTACGGGCCGCGCTCAGCGTTTGCTTGAACGCCTCGGCGGTCGAGATATCGGGCGCCGGTGCGTCGCCGCGCACGGCAATCCCGATCGAGGTGCGCGCGATATCCTCGCTGCTCCCGGGCACGATCGCGCCGGCCTCCTCCATCTTCGCGATCGCCGGTGCGCCGAGAATGAGAATGTCGGCACGCTCGCCGGCGGCGAGCTTTGCCTGCAATGCACCAACGGTCGCGAACGTGATGTCGAGTCTTTGACCGGTTGCGCGCGTGAACTTGCCCGCCAGCGCATTGACGACCGTGGTCATCGAGCGGGCGCACAGGATTTTGAGCGTCATGTGTTCATTCCGGCTCGATGCCGGCTTCCTTGATCGCTGCCGTCCACTTCACCAGCTCGGTTTTCACGAATTCGGAGAACTCCTGCGGCCCGCTCCAGAACACTTCGGTGCCCCCGGCGTTCAGGCGTTCGATCACCAACGGGGTCGACAGCGCCTTTTGCACGGCATCGGCGAGCACCTTCACGATCTC
>Ga0070670_100005901_pt1 | contig 10352 bp, 1 predicted proteins | sample KBSS63metaG_FD_64665 | JGI IMG/M metagenome (GOLD analysis project Ga0070670, IMG submission 64665) | Switchgrass rhizosphere microbial communities from Kellogg Biological Station, Michigan, USA - KBS S6-3 metaG | ecosystem: Host-associated > Plants > Roots > Rhizosphere > Soil ... | reverse complement strand
TCGCCGTGCCCGCACTCACGCCGGGCGCCGTGAGCGTGAGCCTGGTCGCGGCGGGCGGTGCACGCACGACGGCGCTGCCGCTCGCCATCGTCGATGCGATCGCCACGCCCGGGATCGCGGCGTCGACCGCGCCGATCGTGCCGCCGTTGGTGCGTTGCGCCGGGGACTCCGGGTACCGCGCGCCACGCGCGCTCGCCCTCGCGCCGGACGAGTCGGTGCTCGCGTTGCTCGAGGCGCCCGGTGCGTGCGCCGCAGACAGCGAGCGTATCGTGTTCCTCGCCGCGGTCGACGGCGCGCGCGCGACCGGCACGCCGCTCGGCGCGGTGTCCATCGCGGCGACCACGGCGGCCGCGCTCGCGTACACGCCCGACGGGGGCTCGCTGTGGGTGCCGCACGCGGACGCGCCCGGCAACGTGGCCGTACACGTGATCGACGCCGATCCGGCGAGCCCGACGTTCGCCGGCGTGCGGCGCACCCTCGCGGTCGACAGCGTGGGGCACGCGACGCAGGTCGCGTTCGACCCGCTGGGACGCGAGGCGTTCGTGGTGTCGCCGTCCGACCGTCGCGTGACCCGCACGACTGCGGGCGGCGTGGTGCTCGACACGATCGCGTTCACGGGCGAGTCGCCGGCCGGCTGCGCCGTGACGCCCGATGGCCGCACGCTGCTCGTCACCACCGACCAGCGCGTGCACGTGTTCGACGCGGCATCGCTCGCCCACCTCCGCTCGAGCGCGCCGCAGCCGGGCGCGCAGTACGGCGTGCCGCTGATCGACCGCAGTGGGCTGCACGCGTACGCGCGCGCGGCCGCCGGGATCGCCGCGTGGAACATCGCCGACATCACGACCTTGTTCCAGGGCCCGGTCCCCGGCCGCACCGGCGTCTCCGGCGCGCTGCTCGCGGCCGGCGACCTCACGGGCGCATGGCTCACGGATGCGGCCGACGACAGCGTGTTCGTGCTGCACGCGGGAGCCGGAACGCTCGACGTTTCGCGCAGCGGGCTCGCCTCGGGCGCGCTCGGCACGCGGCTCGCGCTGGCCACGGCGAGCGCGGACGGGCGGCGGCTCATCGGCACCGCGGACGGCGGGCATGCTCCGGGTGCCGCGGATCCGCTGGCGGTCGTGTCACTCGCCGGCGCCCTGCACATGGCGCTCGTCGCCGGCGATGGCCAGGGCGCCGCGTCGGGCGCCGAGCTGCCCGTGCCGCTCCGCGTGCGTGTCACCGACGCGGCGGGCCGGGCGATGACAGGGGCGCTCGTGCGGTTCGAGCTCGCCGACAGCACGCAGGGAACCCTCGCCGGCGCGCCGCAGTCGCTCGCGACCACGCTCCTGAGCGATGCATCCGGCCTCGCGAGCGTACGCTGGCGCATGCCGGGGACCGCGCCGGCACTGGTCGCCGGCGCACCGGCCGCCCCGTCGGTGACGTCCGCACCCTCGCGCGTCGCGGCGCACACCGCGCTCGCGGCGTCGCTCAGCGGTCCGTGCCGCGCGGAGCAGGTGGCAGCCGTCACGTCGGCGGCGTTCGGCACGGTGTTCCTGCGCGTCACGGTCGCCGGCGCGCCGTGCGCGCTGGTTGCGGACGCGACCGTGTCGTCGAGCGACAGCACCACGGCGCCCGAGCTGCTGTCGCTCGGACCCGCGGATGGCGCGACGTCCGTCTACGCGGGCACGACCCTGATCGCGCGGTTCAGCCAGCGCATGGATTCGACGAGCGTCGCACAGCGGTTCGCGCTGACTGCGGACGGCAACGCGCTCGGGTTTGCAGTCGCGTTCACGGACGACGGTCGCACGGTGCTCGTGCGCCCGGATGCCGCACTGCCGTTCGGGGCCGCGATCCGGCTCACCGTGCCCGCGGGGCTGCGCGATCGCGAGGGACAGTCGCTGGCCGCGGCGTCGGCGACGCATTTCACGGTCGAGCCGGAGCCCGCGCTGGCGCTCAAGAGCGTGTCGCCGCCGGCGGGCGCGGCGGGTTCGCAACTGGTGCTCTCGGGCGCCGGCTTCGGCACGACGGGCGACGCGAACGTGGTGCTGATGAACGGCGTGCGCGCGCCCGTGAGCCTCGCCGACGATCGCGCGCTCGTGGTGACCGTCCCACTCGGCGCGACGAGCGGTGACGTGACGGTGCAGGTCGGGCCGACGCGCACGAACGCGCTGCCGTTCCGCGTGCTCGAGCCGAGCCGGCAACCGGGCGGGAGCGCGGGCCAGTTCGGCGCGGGCGCGGGGTCGCGCGATCTCGTCGTGTCGGCCGATGGCCGCCGCGCGTACGTGGTCAACACGCGGACGAACAGCGTCTCGGCGGTGTCGCTGACGACGCTGGCTCCGCTCGCGGTGATCCCGGTCGGACGCGAGCCGCGGGCGATCGTACGGCTCGACCAGCCGTCACGCGTGTACACCGCGAACACGGGCTCCGACGACGTGTCGGTGATCGACGCCGACACCGCGAGTGCGACGTACCACCGCGTGCTGGCGACGATCGCGGTGGCGCGGCAACCGGTGGACGTGGCGATCACCGGCATCGGCCCGCAGCTGCTGGTCGTGTGCGCGGGCGACTCGACGCTGCGCGTGGTCGATGCGCGGCCGGGCAGCGGCACGACGCACCAGGTGATCAAGAAGGTGAGCCTGGGTACGAGCGGGACGGCGGTGGCGGTGACGCCGGACGGCGGCCGTGGCTACGTCGCGGGTCTCGGCGGGGTCGTGGTGCTCGACCTGCGCGCGGACGTGGTGATCAAGACGATCAAGACGGCGAGCGGCGGCACGGCGGTGGCGGTGACGCCGGACGGCACGCTGCTGTTCGTGCTGCAGGGGAACGGCCAGCTGGCGATCATCGACCTGACGCCGGGCAGCGCCGCGTACGAGACGGTGATCAAGACGGTGAAGGTCGGCACGGGCTCGACGAGCGTCGCGGTCACGGCCGACGGCGGGTTGCTGTACGTGACGGCGCGTGACGGCAACGTCGTATACGTGTACTCGATCGACCGCGGCAGCGGCTCGGTGGTGGGCGCCTCGAACGGCGGCGCGACGGGGGACCTCGTCGCGTTCACGCCGGTCGACACGATCGCCGTCGGTGCGGCGCCGCAAGCGGTGCGGATGTCGCCGGACGGAGCGCTGGCGATGGTGGCGAGCGAGGGCGCCGGGACGGTGTCGATGCTCGCGACCGGGGCGAGCGAGACGGGGGCGGCCGTCGCGGTCGAGGCGCGGTTCGATCGCTACGCGCTCGCGGCGTTCGACCCGGCCTGGGCGGGCGCGGTGGTGACGCCGCCGGCCGGCTACGCGCCGGCGCGCGTGCGGCGCTCGAGCGCGCGGTTGCAGGGGCTGCTGCCGGCGGACACCCTGGGAGCGACCGGGCTCGGGGCGACGGACGTGACGCTGCGGTTCCGCCGTGCCGCGCTGCCGGCCGTGCTGCCGGCGGGCGACAGCGTGGTGGTCGCGGTCGCCGGTGTGCTGGATTCGAGCGGTGCGCAGCCGAGCCGGCGGTTCGCGGGGCGGGACACGATACGGGTGCGGCGCGCGACGGTCTCCGACCCGGTCGCGGGGCAGGTGGTGACCTCGGCGGGCGTCTACGTGGTGCACTGGAGCGTGCTCGCGGGGGACGCGCTCGCGGCGCTGTTCCAGACGCTGGACGGCGGGCGCACGTGGACGCTGGTGCGCGATTCCGTCGCGAACACGGGTGCGTACACGTGGCCGGCGCCCGCCGCAGCGCACGACAGCGTGGCGGTCGCGGTCGTCCAGGTGGACCGGCGGCCGGATGCGGCGTCGATCGAGGGGCCGATGGCGCTCTCGGGCTGGTTCCGGTTCCAGCGCCCGACGGACGTCGCCGACGCGCCGGCCCTGCGGTTTGCGTTCGAGCCGGTCGCACCGAATCCGTCGGACGGCGCGGTGACGCTCGGGTTCGCGCTGCCACGAGCCGGCATGGTCCGGCTCGCGATCGTGGACGTGGCGGGCCGCGAGGTGGCGCGCCCGCTCGACGCGCGGCTCGCGGCGGGGCGTCACCGGATCGAATGGGACGGCCGCCGCAACGGTCGCGACCTGCCGCCCGGGCTCTATTTCGCGCGGCTCACGGCCGGCGGCGACGTGCTCGTCCGCCGGTTCGCCCGCGTGCGCTGAGGCGGGAGCGTGAGCGGCCCGTCGTCGCCGACGAGCACGAACGCGCCCCAGTAGAACGGCGATTGCGCCGCCGGCACCCGCAGCATCCGACGCTGCGCGGCGGCGAGCGCCGCCGCCCGCGGCAGGCGGTCGACGAGCAGTGCTTCGTAGAACCACGCCATGAGCGTCGCCGAGCCCGCGTCGGACACCTGCCACAGGCTGCCGACGACGCTGCGCGTGCCCGCCGCGAGGAACGCGCGGGCGAACCCGAGCACTCCCTCGCCGCGCTCGAACCGGCCGAGCCCCGACTCGCACGTCGCGAGCGTCACGAGCGAGACGTGCAGGTCGAGTCCCGCGATGTCGCGCGCGGAGAGGCGTCCGGCGGGGCCGCCTGCCGCGTCCGGCGCGAACCACAGCGACGACTGCGCGGGGTCGAGATCGTCGGCGTGGCCGTGCGTCGCGAGGTGGATGATCTCGGCCCGGCCGAGCCCCGGTACGGCGAGCAGCCGCTGCCGCGTGGCGTGGCGATCCTCGAGCGTGACGACGTCGAGCGGCGGGGCGAGCCGAGCGAGCGCGCGCACCTCGTCGCGCGTCGCCGGCAGCCGCACGAGCGCCGGGCCGCGGACGGATCGCACGATCGATGCGCGGGCGCCGGCGGGGAACGCGGGATCACCGAGCGCGACGACGAGCGGCGCCGGTTCGGCGCCGGCGCCGCGTGCGAACACCGATGCGGACGGTGCGTTCACGACCGTGAACCGCTCGATGAGGTACCGGCCGCGCGTCCGGAGACACGGGAACGGCACGAAGCAGAGCGGCCCATCGCCCACCACGATGAGACGACCGACACCCCGCAGCCAGGGCTCGAACCGCCCGACCAGCGTGTCGCCGAGCGCATCGAGCATCGCGCGCGCGCGTGGCGCGTCGGCGCCGGCCGGGTCGGCGAGCTGGCGGCGCAGCGTCTCGATGCGGAAGCGCATCCGCCTGCGGTCCGGCAGCTCCCGCCATACGCACGTGTCGCGGCGCACCAGCCACGCCACGCCCAGCGAGTCGCCGAGCGCGTATTCGAGCAGTGCGTCGCCGGGCGCCAGCGCACGTTGCACCGCCGCGAGCGGCAAGGGCGCCGCCGGCACCTCGCCCCGCGCGGCGAGGCGGTCGAGCAATGCGCGCGCGCGGGCGCGCTCCGAGCAGTCGAACGCCTCGGCGCCGAGCGCGGCCCGGCCCGGCGCGGCGGCGGCGCGAACGAGGAATGCGATCGCGGAGTCGTATTCGTCGGCATGACTCGCGAACAGGCCGAGCAGGGGGTCGACGCCGCGCTGCTCGGCGCGCAGTCGCTCGACGCGGTCCAGGTTCTCGCGCCCGAGCGCCAGTGCGCGCAACGTGTCGCCGCGGAGCCACGCGATGTGCGCGAGGTCGGCGCGGGCCTCCGGCGCGAGCCGCAGCAGGCCCGCCGAGTCGGCGCGTGCGGCGACATCCGCGAGCTCCCGCTCGGCGTCGTCGAGACGGCCGAGCCGCGCGCGGGCGGCCGCCAGGTTGAGGCGGTCGCCGAGCGCGGCCACCGACCGCGGGTCGCCGTCGCGCGACACCGCGCGCGCATACCAGTGCTCGGCGTCCGCATCGCGGCGCGCGTCGAACGCGAGGTCGCCCAGGCGGTGCTCCGCGGCGTGCGCGAGTCCCGCGTCGCCCGCCGCGTCCGCGATCGCGAGCGCCCGGCGTGCGAGCGAGTGGGCGTGCGTCGCGTCGCCGTCGAGCTGGTCGGCGAGCGCGAGGTCGCAGATGGTGCGGCCGAGCAGCGCGGAGTCGCCGAACGCCGTGGCCGTGGCACGGGCGCCCTCGAGGTCGGCGCGCGCCTCCGCGGTCGCGCGTCCGGCGAGCCACAGTGCCCCGCGCCGTGAACGCGCGTGCGCCGCGGCGAGAGTATCGCCGTCGGCGTCGGCGGCCGCGACGCTGGCGTCCAGCAGCGCGAGTGCGTCCGTGAACCGCCCGGCATCGGCGGCGACCTGGCTGCGGCGCTCGCGCAGCAGCGCGCGCTTGTCGGGCGGCGCCGTGTCGCCGGCCAGGGAATCGGCCACGGCGAGCGTGTCCCAGGCGGCGTCCGGCCGGCCGCCGAGGCGCAGGTGCTCCGCGTAGTTGAGCAGGAGGTCGAGCCGCGCCGCGGGGTTCGCCGGCAGCGCGAGCACGGTGTGGTACGCGGCATCGGCGTCGTCACGCCGGCCCGCACGCGAATACGCGGCCGCCAGGTAGCCGAGCGTCTTGCCGAGGCGCGCGTCGCCGATCCGCTCGCGGATCGCGCGCGCCTCCTCGAGTGCGACGATGGCGGACGAATCCTGGCCGAGGTTGAGCTCGGCCGCACCGAGGTCGCTGAGCGAGTTGCCGACGAGCAGCGGGTCGCCGAGCGCACGGCGCCGTGCGACGGCGTCGACGAGCCGCGTGCGGGCGCGCGGCCAGTCCTGACGCGTGACGGCGAGCGCGCCGAGCCGGCCGGCGGCGACGGCTTCACGCCGCGTGTCGCCGAGGCTCCGGTACGTGTCGCGTGCGACCGTCATGAGGCTGTCGGCCGCGGCCGGCGGCACCGCGCCCGACCAGCCGCGACGCTCGTCGCTCCACGCCCGCGCCCAGGCGCGCGCCGCCGCGACGGGCTCGGCGGCGTGGCGGTCGAGCGCGCGCGCGGCCAGTGTGGTGCCGAGCGCATCCGGTTCCACGAGCGTGATGCGGCGCGCGGCGGCCTCGAGCGTGGACGCGTCGGGCGACGCGGAGGCTCGCGCCTCGAGCAGCGCCGCGAGCAGGTCGTTCCAGCGGTCCTCGAAGTCGGCGCGGTGTTCGCGCAGGCTGTCGGCGTTCCATGCGGCCGCCGCCGGAGCGCCTGCGGCGGGCGCCGGGGCGCGGGCCCCGAGCAGGGCGGCCGTGACGAGCGTGATCCAGCGGAGGCGGGTGCGCGGCATGCAGGTGGAGAGGAATCCCATGCGGAACAGTAGCATGACCGCGGGCCGAAGGATCCGACCCGCGGCCACGACCGGTCGCGCCCGGGCGCGTCCCGGGGCTCGCCGTTCCGCGGCCGGGCGCCCTACGCCCGCCGCTGGCGGTTCGACCGTGCTCCGCTCTATCGTGGAAGCCTCATGAACCGACCCCGCCGCCCGCTGCCTGCGAGCGCCGGTGTGCGCCGTGCCGCTCGCCATGCGTGCGCTCGCCGAACTTCGGGGCGGATGGAGGTGCGGGATCACGCCTGATCGTTCGTCGCGCGACCGTCGCGCGGTGTTCGTCGATCCCACCGGGCGGCGGTCGCGCTGGGTGCAGCGCATCGCGGTCGCGCTCGGCGCGGTGATGCTCGTCGTGCTCGTCCTGTTCTCGGTGAGCGTGATGATCGCGCCGTCGCTGCCGAAGGTGCCGGGGCTCGGCGGCGTGGTGCGTGCCGCGGCGCGGCGCCACCTCCCGGGCGAGCCCGCGCGCGTCAAGGCCAGCCGCCGGTTCCTCGCAGCGCGCGCACGCCGCCGGCTGCTCGACGAGATCGCCCGCGAGCAGAAGCACGGCGCGCAGCATATGGCGCACGCCGCGGCGCGCGACACGTCGGCGGCCGGCATCGTCGGCGCGTTCTACGCGGTGTGGCAGGAAACCGGCGTGCAGTCGCTGCGCGCGAACGCCGACCGGATCTCGCACCTGTTCCCGGTGTGGCTGCGGCTCGGTCCCGACGGCGACACGATCGATGCGCGCGACTGGGACCCGGCGTACTCGCCGCACAACCTCGACGTGCTCAAGATCTGCCGTGACCACCGGATCGAGATCCACCCCGTGCTCGCGAACGCGCACGAAGGCGTGTTCGACAGCACGCGCGCGCACCTGCTGCTCGCCGATCCCGCGCGCCAGCAGCGGCTCGCCCGGTCGCTGCGCGGGTGGCTGTCGCTGCACGGGTTCCGCGGGCTCAACGTCGACCTCGAGAACCTCTCCGACGCCGACGCCGCGCGTGTGCCGGCGTTCCTCGCGCGGCTGCAGCAGGAGCTGTCGCGCGACGGGCTCGCGCTGTCGTTCGACCTGCAGGCGTCGGGCGACACGCCGCCGCCGTCCGCGATCGGCCGCGTGTGCGACTTCGTCGTGCTGATGGGCTACGACCAGCACGGCCGCATGGGCGGCGCGGGGCCGCTGTGCGGCGTGCGCTGGTTCGCGGACGCGCTCGACGCGACGTTGCGCGACATCCCGCCGGGCAAGCTCGTGCTCGGCATCGGCCAGTACGCGTACGACTGGGCCGCCGGCAAGCCGCCCGCCGACGCGATGACGTACCAGCAGGCGCTCGGCGTCGCCGCGGACGGCCGCCCCGACGAGCGGCCCGAGGACGTCGTCGACTTCGACCCGCAGGAGCTGAACGCGACGTTCAACTACACGGACGAGGACGGCCGCGAGCGCGAGGTGTGGATGCTCGACGCGGTGTCGGCCGCGAACCAGCGCACGCTGGCGCTGCGCCGCGGCGTCACCGGCAGCGCGCTGTGGGTGCTCGGCAGCGAGGACCCGGACGTGTGGAGCTTCCTCGACCGCCGCGCGCCGGGCGCCGCGCCCGATTCGTCGAAGCTCGCGGCGACGAGCTACCCGTACGACGTCGCGTTCGAGGGCGACGGCGAGCTGCTCGGCGTCGAGTCGCTGCCGCGCGCCGGCAGCCGCGACATCGATCGCGACCCGGCGACCGGGCTGTACACCGACCAGGCGTACCACGTGTACCCGTCGCCGTACCTGATCCGGCGCACGGGCTACTCGCCGAAGGCGATCGCGCTCACGTTCGACGACGGCCCGTCGACGCCGTGGACCGACGCGATCCTCGACGAGCTGGCGCGCGACCACGTGCCGGCCACGTTCTTCGTGATCGGCGCGAACGCCGAGCGCCATCCCGACCTGGTGCGCCGCATGTGGGACGAGGGCCACGAGATCGGCAACCACACGTTCACGCACCCGAACCTCGCGGCCGTGCCGCCCGAGCGGCTGCGGCTCGAGCTGAACGCGACGCAGCGCGTGATCGAGGCCAACACCGGGCACTCGACGGTGCTGTTCCGCGCGCCGTACAACGCCGACGCCGAGCCGACGACCGCCGAGGAGGTCGAGCCGGTGCTGGCGGCCGCGAAGCTCGGCTACGTGACGGTGGGCGAGTACCTCGACCCGCAGGACTGGAACCTGGTCACCGAGACGGCCGAGGGGCGGCCGCGTGCGCGCACCGCACCCGACATCGCGGCGGCCGTGCTCGAGGAGATCGCGCAGCACCGCGGCAACACGGTGCTGCTGCACGACGGTGGCGGCGACCGCTCGCGCACCGTCGCGGCGCTGCACCTGCTGATCCCCGAGCTCGAGCGGCGCGGCTACCGGTTCATGACCGTGTCGCAGCTCGCCGGGCTGACGCGCGCCCAGGTCATGCCGCCGATCCGGCGTTCCGGGATCGGCATCCACGGCGTCGACCGCGTCACGTTCGAGGCCGCGTTCATCGTGGAGACGTTCCTGTACTGGGCGTTCATCACCGCGATCGCGCTCGGCGCGGTGCGCGTCGTGTTCGTGCTCGCGCTCGCGCTGGTCGCGGCGGCGCGGCGGCGCACGTTCGACCCGGCGTACCAGCCGTCGACGAGCGTGCTGATCGCCGCGTACAACGAGCGGCCGGTGATCTCCCGCACGATCCGCGCGGTGCTGCTGTCGTCGCCGCCGCCGCTCGAGGTGATCGTCGTCGACGACGGCTCGACCGACGGCACCGCGGACGAGGTCGCGCGCGTCGCGGCCGACGAGCCGCGCGTCCGCCTGGTGCCGCAGGCGAACGCAGGCAAGGCGGCGGCGCTCAACCGCGCGCTGGCGCAGGCGCGCGGCGACGTGATCGTGTGCCTCGACGCCGACACGCTGTTCATGCCCGAGACCGTGGGCCGGCTCGCGCGGCACTTCGCCGACCCGCGCGTCGGCGCCGTCGCCGGCAACGTGAAGGTCGGCAACCGCATGAACCTGTGGACCCGCTGGCAGGCGATCGAGTACGTCACCAGCCAGAACCTCGACCGCCGCGCGTACGCGCTGCTCAACGCCGTCACGGTCGTGCCGGGCGCCGTCGGCGCGTGGCGCCGCGCCGCGCTCGAGCGCGCGGGCGGCTTCCGTGCCGACACGCTCGCCGAGGACATGGATCTCACGTGGCGGCTGCGCCGCGACGGCTGGGTGATCCGCAACGAACCGCGTGCGCTGGGTTTCACCGAGGCGCCCGATTCGCTGCCGGCGCTGTTCCGCCAGCGGTTCCGCTGGACGTACGGCACGCTGCAGTGCCTGTGGAAGCAC
>Ga0070670_100005897_pt1 | contig 10355 bp, 10 predicted proteins | sample KBSS63metaG_FD_64665 | JGI IMG/M metagenome (GOLD analysis project Ga0070670, IMG submission 64665) | Switchgrass rhizosphere microbial communities from Kellogg Biological Station, Michigan, USA - KBS S6-3 metaG | ecosystem: Host-associated > Plants > Roots > Rhizosphere > Soil ... | reverse complement strand
CGGGCGAGCCGCTGTTCGCGTCGTCCGACAAGTTCGAGTCGGGCTGCGGCTGGCCGAGCTTCACCAAGCCGATCGCGCCGATCCACGTCAACGAGCTGAAGGACAGCTCGCACGGGATGATCCGCACCGAGGTGCGCTCGGCGGCCGCCGACAGCCACCTCGGCCATGTCTTCAACGACGGCCCGCGCGACCGCGGCGGCCTGCGCTACTGCATCAACTCGGCGTCGCTGCGCTTCATCCATCGCGAGGACATGGCGGCACAGGGCTACGGCGACTACATCGACCAGGTGGAGGAAGTGAAATGAGCGACGCCAACACGGAACGCGCGGTGCTCGCCGGCGGCTGCTTCTGGGGAATGCAGGACCTGATCCGCAAGCAGGCGGGCGTGGTCTCGACCCGCGTCGGCTACTCCGGCGGCGACGTGCCGAATGCGACCTACCGCCATCACGGCACGCACGCCGAGGCGATCGAGATCGTGTTCGATCCGGCGCGAACGAGCTTTCGCAAGCTGCTCGAGTTCTTCTTCCAGGTGCACGACCCGACGACCCGGAATCGCCAGGGCAACGACGTCGGCATGAGCTACCGCTCGGCGATCTTCTACACCAGCGCCGAGCAAAAACGAGTCGCCGAGGACACGATCGCCGACGTCGACGCGTCGGGGCTCTGGCCAGGCAAGGTCGTCACCGAGGTCGCGCCCGCGGGGCCGTTCTGGGAAGCCGAGCCCGAGCACCAGGACTACCTCGAGCGGATTCCGAACGGCTACACCTGCCACTACGTCCGGCCGGGCTGGAAGCTGCCGGCGCGAGCGACGGCGGGCGGCTGAGGTAGCCGGGTCGTTGCATGCCGTTGAACGACGAGCAGCGCGCCCGCCTCGCACGCGACCTGAAGCGAGCGATCGTGCGCGTCGCGCCGGACTGGACCGACACCGCAACGCACGATCCCGGCGTCACGATGATGCAGCTGTTCGGGTTCATCCTCGACGACCTGCAGCATCGCCTCGCGGCGCTCGATCCACCTGGCCGCCGGCTCGTGCGCGACCTCGCCACGCGCGCCGGGGCGCTCGCGGCGTCGCTCGACGATACGGTTGACGATGGCGGCGACGGCCTCGCGCGTGTCAACTACTTCACCGGCATGATCCTCGGCACGGACGACTTCCAGGCCGAGCAGGACTACCTGCGCCATCGGCTTGCTCGCCTCAACCGCTTCGTGTACGGCAGTGGTGTCGTCACCGGTCTGGAGGTGACCGTGGCAGGCACGGGCGGCGCCGCGAGCGTGACGATCGCCCCGGGCTTCGCCTTCGATCGCGCCGGCAACGAGCTCTGCGTCGCCACGCCGTGTTCGCTCGCCCTTCCCGCTTCCGGCGCCGCCCTCGTGGTGGTGCTCGCCTACCAGGAACGGCCTTGCCAGCCGGTACCCACGCCAGGCCACTCGGCGGACCCGGCCGGCGACACGACGTCGGCGCTGCAACCGAGCCGCATTGTCGAGACCTTCGACGCGACACTGGTCGTCGCGCCGGCGGGCGATGCGCTCGCGCTCGCGCGCGTGCAGCACGTGCGCGGACGCTGGCGGATCGATCCGGGATTCAAGCCGCCTCGCGTCCGGCGCTGACAGCGCTCGCGGCACCGCTGCCGCGCCAGCTCCCGGCGATACCGCTGCGCTCGCCGCCGCCGCTACAGCGTCTCGACGCTGCGCGTCACCGCCCCGCCGATCGCGATCCGGATCGCGTCGTCGACGTGCTCGAGCCACTCGAACTTCATCTGCGCGCGCACGTCGGCCGGGATGTCCTCGAGGTCGTGCTGGTTGCGCGCCGGCAGCATCACGGTCGTGATGCCCGCGCGCTGCGCCGCCAGCACCTTCTCCTTGACGCCGCCGATCGGCAGCACCAGGCCGCGCAGGCTGATCTCGCCGGTCATCGCGACGTCGCTTCGCACCGGTTGCCCGCTCAACAGCGAGGTCAGCGCGACGAACATCGCGACGCCGGCACTCGGCCCGTCCTTTGGCGTCGCCCCGGCCGGCACGTGGACGTGGATGTCGGACTTGTCGAGGCTCTCGGCAGCGACGCCGAGCGAAGTCGCACGTGCCTTGACCAGCGAGAGCGCCGCCTGCGCGCTTTCCTTCATCACCTCGCCGAGCTGGCCGGTGAGGATGAGCCGCCCGCTCCCCGGCGTGCGCGCCGCCTCGATGAAGAGGATGTCGCCACCGACCGGCGTCCATGCCAGGCCGGTCGCGACGCCGGGAATGTCGGTCCGCATCGCCACCTCCGACTCGAACCGCTTCGGCCCCAGCACCTCGTGCAGGTCGGCGGGCGTGACCGTCATGCGCTCGATCCGGCCTTCGGCGATTCGCACCGCGACGTAGCGGCAGGCGCTGCCGATCTCGCGCTCGAGGTTGCGCACGCCGGCCTCGCGCGTGTAGTCGTGGATGATCGCCTCGAGCACGGCGTCGTCGAGCTCGCATTGCCCGGCGGTGATGCCGGTTGCCTCGAGCTGGCGCGGCAGCAGGTAGCGGCGCGCGATCTGCAGCTTCTCGGCCGCGGTGTAGCCGGGCAGCTGGATCACCTCCATGCGGTCGCGCAGCGGCCCCGGGATGGTGTCGAGGACATTGGCGGTGCTGACGAACATCACCTTCGAGAGGTCGTACGGCACCGCGAGATAGGTGTCGCGGAAGGTCGAGTTCTGCTCCGGGTCGAGCACCTCGAGCAGCGCCGACGAGGGATCGCCGTGGAAGCCGCCGGCGCCGAGCTTGTCGACCTCGTCGAGCATCATCACCGCGTGGCGCGTGCCCACCTTGCGCAGGTTCTGGACGATGTTGCCCGGCAGCGCTCCGATGTAGGTGCGGCGATGACCGCGGATCTCGGCCTCGTCGTGGACGCCGCCGAGGCTGATGCGCGCGAACTTGCGCCCGGTCGCCCTGGCGATGCTCTGGCCGAGCGAGGTCTTGCCGACGCCCGGCGGACCGACGAAGCACAGGATCGGGCTCTTGCCCGACGGGTTGAGCTTGTGCACCGCCAGGTACTCGAGGATCCGCCGCTTCACCTTCTCCAGGCCGAAATGGTCGGCGTCGAGGATGCGCCGCGCCTCGGCGATGTCGATCGCCGGCCCGGCGTCGTCGCGCCACGGCAGCTCGATCAGCCAGTCGAGGTAGGTCCGCACCATCGAGTACTCGCCCGACGAGTCGGGCATGCGCTCGAGACGCTTCAGCTCCTTGCGCGCGACCTTCTCGACGTCTTCCGGCATGGCCGCTCCGGCGATCGCCTTGTCGAGCTCCTCGATCTCGGCCGCGCTCTCGTCGCCTTCGCCGAGCTCGCGCTGGATCGTTCGCATCTGCTCGCGCAGCAGGTGCTTGCGGTTGACGTCGCCGATCGACTCGCGCGTGCGGTCGGCGACCTCGCGCGACACTTTCAGCACCTCGATCCGGCGCGCGACGATCTCGAGCAGTCGGTCGAGCTGCGCCTTCAGGTCGAAAGTCTCGAGCAGCGCCTGCTTCTCCTGCGGGTCGATGTCGAGCACGCTCGCGATCACGTTGGCAAGGGTCGCCGGGTCGTCGATTCCCTGCAGGGCGACGCTCATCTCCTGGGGCACCTGCGGCAGCAGCTGCAAGGTCTCGAGGGCACGCTCCTTCAGGACCCGGGCGCGGCCTTCGACCTCGGCATCGCCGCGCGCCGGCTCGTCGACGTACTCGACGCGAACGACCGTGAACGGGAAGCCGTCGAGAACCCGCAGCACGCGAAAGCGTTGCAGGCCCCGGGCGACGACGTGGTGGCTGCCGTCAGGCGTGGTCACGTAGCGCAGCACCGCGGCGCTGGTGCCGACTCGGTGCAGGTCGTCGGCGCCGGGCGCATCGACCTCGGGCTTGCTCTGCAGCAGCACGCCGATCGGCCGCTCCAGCCGCACCGCCTCCTGCACGGCCGCCTGCGAGCTCTCGCGGCCGACACCGATCGGGTAGACCGTCGCCGGGAACAGCACCAGGTTTCGCACCGGAAGGACGATCAGCGCGTCGTCGGGGAGGGGCGGCGAGTCGGCCGACGGCTGTGCTGCCGGAGCCGACGCGCCGGCTCCGGCACGGTCGTCGAGCACCGCGTTCGCCTGACGCGGCTCGGCGCGTCCGCCGGGGTCGTTCATCGTTCGCGCTCGCCGAGCTTCGTCACGCGCACCACCAGGCACCCTTGCACCAGCTCGGGAGTCTCGATCGCGAACCGTCCCGCCGGCAGCGCGATGCGCCGCTCGAACTCGCCATAGGGAATTTCGAGCCGGCGCACCCGGTGACGCGACCCGCCGATCGGCAAGGACCGGTTGCCGTGAACGACCAGCACGCCCGACTCCTCCCTGACCCGAACCCGATCGCTCGGCACGCCGGGCATGGCGACGACGATCACGAGCTCGCGCTCGTCTTCGAACACGTCGACCGGCGGCTCCCACGCAGGCGGCGTCCTCTCGACCGCGGCGATGCGGAAGAACTGGCGCTGCAGACGATCGGCTTCGCCGAGCATGGCGCACGCCTCGGCCCACATCCAGGCATCGACATCGGCGCGCGTCGCCATGCTCAGGCGCCGCGACCGTCGCGCGGGCGGCTTGAGAGAGCGGCCGAAGCGAGCAGCAGAATGTCCGTCATCGATGGCCTCGAAGTTCGGGGACCCGATGTGCGCGCCCCCGGTTCGCTAGGCAATCGGCAGGCCGAGACCCCGCGCGCCAAGGGCAATCGAGCTGCCGCGCAGCCCATCCGCCCGGCTGCGCGTTCTGTCGCAAAGCCGTGCCTCGTTTCGACCATCGCTCGTAGATTGGCGATTGTGAACACCAGCGGAAGGCCGGGGATGAAGACGAGAGTGGGGTTGGTTGCGCTCGTGCTCATTGCCGGGTGCGCCGCGCCCGACGCGGGATCGGGACGCCCGCAACGAGCACTGATCGTGCCCCGGGTCGACGCGCACCAGCACCTCATGAGCACGGCGGCGCGCGCCCTCGTCGTGCCGACGGCCGAGCTCGCGCCGGTCGCGCTGCCCGCCGAGCTCGATGCTCTGCTCGTCGCGCGCGAGCAGGTCGCGGGGAGACCGCCTGCCGGACCGCTGTTCCGTGACGACGCGATCGTTCTCGAGCCCGAGGAAGGCCGCTGGTGGCAAGGCCGCGCCAGCGTCGACCGCTACCTCGGCCGCGAGGCCGCAGGCGCGCGCTACCGCGCCAAGTCGTTCGCTGTCGACGGTGCGGCCGGCTACATCGCCGGCACCGTTGGCGACGCCAGGGCCGGCAGCGACAGCGCCAGCTTCGTCCTCGGCATCGCCCGCGACGGCGCTGCCGGCCCGTGGCGCATCGCCTCGGAGATGCGAACCGAGATCCGCGCACCGGTGTACGGCCGCGAGCTGACGGCCGATGCGCTGGTCGAGCTGCTGGACGACGCCGGCATTCGCCAGGCGGTCGTTCTCTCGCTCGGCTATTGGTACGGCAATCCCAGCCGAAGCCCGCTGCTGGCGGACGAGGCAGCGCGGACGCGCGCCGAGAACGACTGGACGATCGCGCAGGCGGCGCGCTATCCCGATCGGCTGGTGCCGTTTTGCGGCGTCAATCCGCTGCGCGACTACGCGCTTGCCGAAGTCGAGCGCTGTGCGTCAGTGGCGCGCGTTCGCGGCATGAAGATCCACCTCGCCAACTCGCGCGTCGACCTGCGCAATGCCGAGCATGTGCGGCGGCTGCGCGAGTTCTTCGCCGCCGCCGATCGCCATCGGCTGGCGATCGTCGTCCACGCCCGAACGCAGGCAGGGCTCTCGCCCGAGCTCGCCGCGATCTTCCTCGCAGAAGTCGTCGTCGCCGCGCCGAACGTGCCGGTGCAGATCGCGCACATGGCCAACTCGTGGCCGGCCGCGGCGTTCTTCGCCGACGCGATCGCCGCCGGTGATCCGCGAACTCGCCGGTTGTATTTCGATTTGACCCAGGCGGTGCCCATCGCCGCCGACGAGCAGACACCCGAGTTCATGGCCGAGGCCGCGGCGACGCTGCGCCGGATCGGCCTCGAGCGGATTTTCTACGGCAGCGACATGGGCGTGGCCACGAACCCGACGCCACGCGAGTGGTGGAAGGCGATCGGCAAGCTGCCCCTGAGCGACGACGAACTACGCGTCATCGCGGCCAACGTGCCGCCGTACCTGCGTTGAAAGGCGATGCGAGACGCCTGGCGGCCGGCGGCCGCAACCGACGGCGCCTCGCTCAAGCCGAGCGCAGGCGCAGGCCCTGCGCATCGAGCGTGCGCGAGCGGCCCTGCTCCTTGGCGCTGTAGAGCGTGGCGTCGGCGCGCTTGACCATCGCCGCGAGGGTGTCGTCGGCCGAGGTGCGCATGGCGATGCCGGCGCTGTAGGCGATCGGAAAGCCGAGCTCGTGCTCGGCGACCTCGGCCAGGTACTTGCGCATCCGCGCATCGAACGCGCCCGCCGCGGCGTTGTCGGCGTGGGTCACGAGAATGCAGAACTCCTCGCCGCCGTAGCGGCCGACGAGATCGCCGGGTCGCACCGCGGCCTGCAAGGCGCGGGCGATGAAGGCGAGGGCGCGGTCGCCGGCATCGTGGCCGTGGTGGTCGTTGATCTGCTTGAAGTGGTCGAGGTCGATCATCAGCACGGCGACGGGATGGCCGTATCGGACGCTCACCGCCATCTCGGTCGCGGCGCGGCTCATCCAGGCGTTGCGGTTGAGGACGCCGGTCAGGCCGTCGACGGTCGCCAGTCGCTCGAGCTCGCGCGCCGCCTCGTCGCGATGCGCCAGCAGCACCGCCATCAACGAGAGCACCGTGGTCGCGTTGGCGACGATGGCGAAGGCGTAGTTCACCGGATGCGGTGTCAGGAAGGTCGGATAGCTGTCGGTGAAGAAGGCGCCGAGGATGCCGCGCCAGAGAGTGCACACCATCTGGGCGACGACGCCGAGGATGAGCAGCCAGCGCCACCTGCCGACCGCGACGGCGGGCTTTTGCCACACCGCGGCGACGAGCAATGCCATCTGCAAGGTCAGGAGACCGTTGGCCCAGCCGACGCGGAACGGGTAGCTCGCGAAGCCCAGGCCGTAGCCGATCGGCATCACGACGGCAACGAGCGCCGGCAGGACGATCTTCGGCTCTCGGCCGCACCAGAGCTCGAACGCCAAGGTGTTCAGCGCCAGGCCGCCGGCGATTCCAGCCATCGCCAGCGTCGACAGGATCCGATCCGCGATCGAGCCGGGAATCGCCAGCCCCGACAGCAGCAGCAGCGTCCAGCCACCGCCCTGCAGCAGGACGCCGGCCTGGGCGCGCCGCGCCGGCGCGTTGACCTGTCCCATGACCGCAGGCAAGGTGATCGCCATGGTCACCATGGAGACGGTCATGGCGACCAGAAGCGTGGCGATATCGATGTGCATGGAGAGGGGCCCCCACCGAGGGTGATTCGGGGAGCAGGCGATTGTCCGATCGAGTGGCGCCGCCCGGGCGCCGACGCCGGGCGCCCGTGACAGAGACAGCGCGAACGCGAGCAAAGCTTCACGGAGTCGGTCGGCTGGGTTCGCGGCGTTGCGTCAAGCCGCGCGGGCCAGGGCCGCTCGGCGAGGCCGCTAGACCCGTTCGCGGCCGGCGATGTCCTCGTGCCAGAGCTCGGGCTGCTCGCGGATGAAGCGGCTCATCAGCCCCCGGCAGGCGGCGTCGTTCGCCAGGTCGACGGCGACGCCGTGGGCGCGCAGGAAATCGATGTTGCCGGGAAACGACTGGGCCTCGCCGACGACGACCCGGCCGATGCCGAACTGGACCGCGGTGCCGGCGCACATCATGCAGGGGCTGAGCGTCGTGTAGAGCGAGACCGCGCGGTAATCTGCGCGACGGCCGACGCGGCGAAAGCAATCCATCTCGCCGTGCGCGGTCGGGTCGCCGTCCTGGACCCTGCGGTTGTGGCCGGCGCCGATCACGACGCCGTTCTCGACCATGACCGCGCCGATCGGCAAGCCGCCTTCGTCGTAGGACTTCTGCGCCTGCGCCAGCGCCGCGCGCAGGAACGCCGTGTCGGCAGCGTCGATGGTCATGGATGAGCGCGCAGTGACGGAGCGAGCCAGTCTAGCGCCCACAGGACCGCGGCAATCGCCCGCCGATGGCGCTATGCCAGTCGTGGCGGATCGAAAACTTCTCGAGCAGCGGCACGACCGATCTGCTGTTGCCGGTGATGTTCGTCGTCGACGCGTCCCAGCCGTGCCGTCGCCGGCAGCCTTGCCTTGAAGCGACGCGATCGCGAGACCGCACCGGGCCGGTGGCCAGGCCCACCGGCAGACAATCGGCCATGGTCTCCCCGGCCACCTCGTCCGCCGCCTTCGAGCTGCTCGTCCTCGACCCGGGCGGCAGGATCAAGTTCAACAACGCCCAGGCGGGCCAGTGGCTGGCGCAGGGACAGACCGTGTGCCGGCGCAAGGACGGCCTCTGGCCGCGGCCGAGCGCGGCAACCGCGAGGCGCTCGACCGGCTGATTCGCGCGACCCTGGCCGATGCCGCCGGCCGGCGCCGGCGCTGCCGCGCGTCGTTCCGCTCGCGCGCCGCGGCCGCTTGCCGCTGATCGCGGTCGCCCTGCCGCTCGCCGGCCAGCCCGACTTCGGCCTCGGCGCGGTGATCTTGCTGCGCGACCCCGACGTGCTCGATCCTCCGCCCACCCTCTGCTGTGCGAGGTCTTCGGCCTGACCCGCGCCGAGGCGGCGGTGGCGCGAGCTGTTCGGCGATCGCACGCTCAAGGAGATCGCCGCCGAGCGGCGCTCGAGCGTGAACACGGTGCGAACGCTCGTCGGCCGGGTCTACGCGAAGACCGGTTGTCGCCGACAGTCGGAGCTGGTCCGGCTGATCGGCGCGCTCAACGAGGGACGCGCCGCCGGCGCCGGCCTCGCCAGCGGCCTGGCGACCGCCGGACTGCTGCTCGAGCAGGCGAGCTGGCGATGTGGCGTCGGCCAGATGCGCGCCTTGCTCGAGCTGCCGCTGTCGGCGCCACCCGATCAGCGCGCGACCATCATCTCGCGCGACTTCGCGCCCGGCGACGACACCGGGCACCACGTGCACGGCTGCGGCCACGAGATCGTCTGCGTCCTGCAAGGCTCGCTGACGATGGAGTATCCCGGGCAAGCGAGCGTCGAGACCGGCGCCGGCGAGGCGATCTACGTCGCCCCCGGAGTCGTGCATCGCGGCGTCAACACCAGCCCTTGGGGCTCGCGCTTTCGCTGTTCCACGTCGGCATCGGACCCGGCGGCTCGATCGCCCGGCGCAACCTCTAGCCCGGCGCCGCCTCGTTGTCGTCCGACCGGATGACGACCGGCGCGGCCGTCGATCCTAGGCTGGCGTTTCCTTCACCAGAGAGAGAACGCCATGGAGCGACGCACCTTGCTGCTGGCCTCGGGCAGCGTCCTCCTGCCGGGGTGCGCCGGCCCGACCCCAGGCGAGAGCACGGTCGGCGCCGACCATCGCGTCGCCGCTTGCGACCCCGGCGTCACCGTTGCTGCACAACCGGCGGCCGGCGCAAGCCGCCCGGCCGCGGCCCGAGCGGACCGTGCTGCTGGTCCACGGGCTGACCTATCCCGGCAGCGCTGCATTCGACCTGCCGCTCGGCGGCAGCTCCTGGATGGAGCATCTGGCGCGGCGCGGGTCCGACTGCTGGTCGGTCGACGTCCGCGGCTACGGCGGCTCGACCCCGCCCGAGGCGATGGATCAGCCGCCCGATCGAAACCCGCCGCTGATCGACGCCGCGATGGGCAGCGCCGACGTCGCTGCCGCGGCCGATTTCATCCGGCGCGAGCGCGGCGTCGCGAGGCTCGCCGTCGTCGGCTGGTCGTGGGGCACGGTGCTGGCGGCGCGCCTCGCCACGAGCCGGCCGCAGGCGGTCGACCGGCTCGTGCTTTACGCGCCGGTCTGGCGCTGGCCGGGCGGCACGCTGCCATGGCCGCCGGCCGGCGCCTATCGCGCCGTCACGACCGAAGCGGCACGACGCACTTGGCTGAGCGGCGTGCCGGCGGCGGCGCAGGCGAGCCTGATTCCCGACGGCTGGTTCGAGCAGTGGGCGGCCGCGAACTGGGCCACCGATCCGGTCGGTGCGCGTGCGCAACCGCGGGTGCTGCGTGCCCCCAACGGGCCCCTGGTCGAAGTGGTGCAGGCGTGGAGCGAGGGCCGGGTCCTGTTCGACGCCGCGGCGATCCGCGCGCGCACCCTGGTCGTCGTCGGCGAGTGGGACAGCACCACGCCGCCGCCGATGGCGCGCGCGCTGCACGCGACGCTGGCGCCCTCGATCGACGCCAGCTTCGCCCTGATCTCGGAAGGCACGCACCAGGTCTTCCTCGAGCGCAACCGCGAGCTGCTGTTCGCGGCGGTCGACGCGTTCCTCGAATGCGCCTGAGCGCC
>Ga0070670_100005895_pt1 | contig 10356 bp, 9 predicted proteins | sample KBSS63metaG_FD_64665 | JGI IMG/M metagenome (GOLD analysis project Ga0070670, IMG submission 64665) | Switchgrass rhizosphere microbial communities from Kellogg Biological Station, Michigan, USA - KBS S6-3 metaG | ecosystem: Host-associated > Plants > Roots > Rhizosphere > Soil ... | reverse complement strand
CTGCTCTGCGTCGGCTCGCTCAATCTCTCCGACATCGTGCTCGCCCAGAAGGCCGGTCTCGGCACCAAGGTCGGCCTGCCGAGCTCGTTCCTCGACTGGCACTGGCTGTCACTGTTCCCGATGTTCATCATCTTCTTCATCTCGGCGCTGGCCGAGACGAACCGTCCGCCCTTCGACCTTCCCGAAGCGGAATCGGAGCTCGTTGCCGGCTACATGGTCGAGTACGGCTCGTCGATGTACATGATGTTCATGCTCGGCGAATATTGCGCCATCGTCATGATGTGCTCGCTGACGACCATCCTGTTCCTCGGCGGATGGCTGCCGCCGGTCGACGTCTGGTTCCTGAACTGGGTTCCCGGCATCATCTGGTTCTTGATCAAGTCGTGCATGGTGTTTTTCATGATCGCCATGGTCAAGGCCTTCGTTCCGCGCTACCGCTACGACCAGCTCATGCGCCTCGGCTGGAAGGTGTTCCTGCCGCTGTCGCTCGCCATGGTCGTCATCGTTGCATTCGTGCTGAAGCTGACGGGGTGGGCATGATCATGTCGCTCGCAGCTTCACGCAGATTTGGAGTTTAAAATGGCCGGATTGTCCAATGCCATCAGCTCTCTGTTTCTGAAAGAATTCGCCGGCGCCTTCCTGCTGACGATGCGCTATTTCTTCAAGCAGAAGGCGACGATCAACTATCCCTTCGAAAAGGGACCCGTCAGCCCGCGCTTCAGGGGCGAGCACGCGTTGCGCCGTTATCCAAACGGCGAAGAACGCTGCATCGCCTGCAAGCTGTGCGAGGCCATCTGTCCGGCCCAGGCGATCACCATCGAAGCCGGCCCGCGCCGCAACGACGGTACGCGCCGCACGGTGCGTTACGACATTGACATGGTGAAGTGCATTTATTGCGGCTTCTGCCAGGAAGCCTGCCCGGTCGACGCCATCGTCGAAGGGCCGAATTTCGAATTCGCCACGGAAACCCGCGAAGAGCTTTATTTCGACAAGCAGCGGCTTCTGGAAAACGGCGATCGCTGGGAGCGCGAAATCGCTCGCAACATCGCAATCGACTCGCCCTATCGCTGAGCCGTTGCGCCTGAATATGCTGTGACGGCCGACGGAATTCTCCGCCATCGCCATGGTTCAAGATAGACCAGGGCTTCGCACCAACCACGCGAAGCCGGATCGGGCCGGGAGACACCTCCCGACGGCCCGGGGGAAGATGAAAAAGGCACCAACATGGGTCTGCAGGCTCTATTTTTCTATCTGTTCGCCTTTATCGCGGTAGCGTCGGCGTTCATGGTCATTTCGGCGCGGAACCCGGTTCACTCGGTCCTGTTCCTCATCCTGACGTTCTTCAACGCTGCCGGTCTGTTCCTGCTCTTGGGCGCCGAGTTCCTGGCGATGATCCTGCTTGTCGTTTATGTCGGGGCCGTGGCGGTTCTGTTCCTTTTCGTGGTCATGATGCTCGACGTCGACTTCGCCGAACTGCGCTCCGGATTGCTGAGCTACGCGCCCATCGGTGCAGTGATCGGCATCATTCTCGCGGCCGAACTGATCGTCGTCATTGGCGGTAGCGTCATTTCGCCGGAGATCGCCAAGACTGTCGCCATGCCAATTCCCGATCTCGCCAGCCGCACTAACACGGCGGCACTCGGCGATGTGCTCTACACGAACTACGTCTTCTTCTTCGAGATCGCCGGCCTCGTGCTGCTGGTCTCGATGATCGGCGCCATCGTGCTGACGCTCCGCCATCGGGTGAATATCAAGCGCCAGGATATTTCCAAACAGGTTGCCCGCACGCCGGCGACTGCCGTCGAGGTGGTCACCGTCAAGCCCGGGCAGGGCATCTGAGCTGAGACGCGGGGATAAAGGAACAACACTATGGTCATCGGTCTTTCCCACTACCTGACGGTCAGCGCCATCCTCTTCGTGCTCGGCGTCTTCGGCATCTTCCTGAACCGCAAGAACGTCATCATCATCCTGATGTCGATCGAGCTGATCCTGCTCGCGGTCAACATCAACATGGTTGCCTTCTCGTCCTTCCTGAACGACATCGTCGGCCAGGTCTTCGCGCTGTTCATCCTGACGGTCGCCGCCGCCGAAGCTGCCATCGGCCTTGCAATTCTGGTTGTCTTCTACCGAAACCGCGGCTCCATCGCCGTGGAAGACGTCAATGTGATGAAGGGCTGATCGCGCTATGTTGTTGTATAAGGCTATCGTCTTTCTTCCCCTGATCGGCGCGTTGCTCGTCGGCTATTTCGGCCGCCAGATGGGCGCGCGGGCGTCTGAATACCTGACCTCCGGCCTGATGGTGATCGTCGCCGTCCTGTCCTGGATCGTCTTCTTCCAGGTTGCCTTGGGCACCCAGGAGACTGTTGTCGTCGATCTGTTCCGCTGGATGCAGTCCGGCCGCTTCGACGTTTCCTGGCAGCTGCGCATCGACACGCTGACGGCGGTCATGTTCGTCGTCGTCAACACCGTATCGACGCTCGTGCACATCTACTCGATCGGCTACATGCACGACGATCCCAATCGTCCGCGTTTCTTTGCCTATCTGTCGCTGTTCACCTTCATGATGCTCATGCTGGTGACCGCCAACAATCTGCTGCAGCTGTTTTTCGGCTGGGAAGGCGTCGGCCTGGCTTCGTACCTGCTGATCGGCTTCTGGTTCCAGAAGCCGTCGGCCAACGCCGCCGCGATCAAGGCTTTCGTCGTCAACCGTATCGGCGACTTCGGCTTCCTGCTCGGTATCGCCGGTATCTTCGTGTTGTTCGGCTCGGTCAGCTTCGACGTCATCTTCTCGAACGCTCAGTCCTTCGCCTCCAACAGCCGCGCCGATGACGTCGTCCTCAGCTTCCTTGGAATGCACCTCAACCACAGCAACGCGCTTACCGCCGTCTGCCTGCTGCTGTTCATGGGTGCCATGGGCAAGTCGGCGCAGTTCCTGCTGCACACCTGGCTGCCTGACGCCATGGAAGGCCCGACACCGGTATCCGCGCTGATCCACGCCGCAACCATGGTCACCGCCGGCGTCTTCCTCGTCGCCCGCATGTCGCCGTTGTTCGAACTCTCGCCTAACGCCCTGATCGTTGTCACCACCATCGGTGCCATCACCGCATTCTTCGCGGCCACCGTTGGCCTCGTCCAGAACGACATCAAGCGCGTCATCGCCTATTCGACCTGTTCGCAGCTCGGCTACATGTTCGTGGCGCTCGGCGTCGGCGCCTATGGTCCGGCGATCTTCCACCTCTTCACCCACGCCTTCTTCAAGGCGCTGCTGTTCCTCTGCGCCGGCTCTGTCATCCACTCTGTCGGCGGCGAGCAGGACATGCGCAAGATGGGCGGCCTGCGTCCGCACATCCAGAAGACCTTCTGGATGATGATCGTCGGCACGCTGGCAATCACCGGCTTCGGCATCCCCTTCACATCGATCGGTTTTGCCGGCTTCTTCTCCAAGGATGCGATCATCGAGGCCTCCTTCGCCTCCGCCAGCCCGGTCGCCGGCTTCGCCTTCACCATGCTGGTCATCGCCGCGCTGTTCACCAGCTTCTATTCTTGGCGCCTGATCTTTCTCACCTTCTTCGGCAAGCCTCGCGCTTCGCACGAGGTGATGCATCACGTGCATGAATCGCCGAACGTCATGCTCGTTCCGCTCTACGTGCTTGGCCTTGGCGCGCTTGCGGCCGGTTTCCTGTTCCACACCGAGTTCGTCGGCGAAGGCTTCGAGCACTTCTGGAAGGGTGCCCTGTTCATGGCACCGGGCAACCATATCTTGGAAGAAATGGAGCACCTGCCTGTTTGGGTCGAGCTAAGCCCGTTCATCGCCATGGTCATCGGCTTCGTGCTGGCCTGGTACATGTACATCAAGTCGCCTGAGACCCCGAAGGCGCTCGCCCGCCAGCAGCGCGTGCTCTACGAATTCCTGCTCAACAAGTGGTACTTCGACGAACTCTACGACTTCCTCTTCGTCCGCTCGTCGAAGGCCCTCGGCCGCTTCCTGTGGCACGGCGTCGATGAGGGCACGATCGATCGGTTCGGCCCGAACGGTGTCGCTGCCCGCGTCGTCGACCTTGCCAACCAGGTCGTCCGCCTGCAGACCGGCTACCTCTATCACTACGCCTTCACGATGCTGCTCGGTGTCGCAGCCCTCGTTACCTGGATGATGCTCGGGAGTTCTATCTGATGACCGATTGGCCAATTCTTTCCACGGTCATTTTCCTGCCGCTGGTCGGCTGCCTGCTGCTGTTGTTCATGCGTGACGACACCGCTGCCGGCCGCCAGAACATCATGATCATCTCGCTGGTGACGACCCTCGTCACCTTCCTGGTGTCGATCTTCGTCTGGGTCGGCTTCGACAACGGCAATGCCGGCTTCCAGATGGTCGAGAAATACTCCTGGCTCGCCCGCGGCATCTCCTACCATGTCGGCGTCGATGGCATCTCCATGCTGTTCATCGTGCTGTCGACCTTCCTGATGCCGTTCGGCGTGCTGACCTCCTGGAATGCCATCACCTACCGTGTCCGCGACTACATGATCGCCTTCCTGGTGCTCGAAACCGTCATTCTCGGCGTGTTCGCATCGCTCGATATCGTCCTGTTCTACGTCTTCTTCGAAGCCAGCCTGATCCCGATGTTCCTGATCATCGGCGTCTGGGGCGGACCACGGCGCATCTATGCCTCGTTCAAGTTCTTCCTCTACACGCTGCTCGGCTCGATCTTCATGCTGGTGGCGATCATCGTCGTCTATAACGAGGTCGGCTCGACGGCTATTCCGGACATCCTTGCCCATCAGTATTCGGTGAAGATGCAGTATTGGCTGTGGCTCGCCTTCTTCGTCTCCTTCGCCGTGAAGGTGCCGATGTGGCCGTTCCACACCTGGCTTCCCGACGCCCACGTCGAAGCACCGACCGCAGGCTCGGTCGACCTTGCGGCGCTGCTTTTGAAGTTCGGTGGCTACGGCTTCCTGCGCTTCTCGCTGCCGATGTTCCCGGATGCTTCCGCCTACTTCGCGCCGATGATGATGGTGCTGTCGGTCATCGCCATCATCTACGCCTCCTACGTGGCGCTGATGCAGACCGACATCAAGAAGATGATCGCCTACTCGTCCGTCGCCCACATGGGCTACGTCACCATGGGTATCTTCGCCGTCAACCAGCAGGGCATCCATGGCGCTCTGTTCCAGATGTTGTCGCACGGTCTGATCTCGGGCGCGCTGTTCCTCTGCGTCGGCGTCATCTATGAGCGGATGCACACCCGCGACATCACCGCCTATGGCGGCATCGTCAGCACCATGCCGAAATACGCAGTGGCCTTCATGTTCTTCACCATGGCTAATGTCGGTCTGCCCGGCACGTCCGGTTTCGTCGGCGAGCTGCTGACCACGATCGGCGTCTTCCGCATCAGCACCTGGACGGCGGTCTTTGCCGCTACCGGCGTTATCCTGTCGGCTGCCTACATGCTCTGGCTCTATCGCCGGATGATCTTCGGTGCGGTCACCAACCCGAAGATCAAGGACCTCCTCGACATCTCGATCCGGGAAAAGTTCATCGTCTATCCGATGATCCTGGTGACGCTGTTCTTCGGGATCTATCCGCAGCCTGTCTTCGACGTCTCCGCTGCGTCTGTCGACTTGCTGATACATAATTACAATGCTGCGCTGCACGTCACGCCGCTTGCCCCACAGCCGAAGTAAGAACGGGACGTATGGACATGATCGCGGAAACAATTTCAGCTAGTCTCTATCTCTCCGTCCCGGAGATTATTCTGGCCGTCGGCGCACTGGTGCTGTTGATGGTCGGCGTCTTCTCGGGTGACCGCTCGGGGCGGCTGGTCACGGGCCTCGCCATCCTGGTGCTGCTCGCAGCAGCACTCTGGATCCTGTTCGTCCAGGGCACTGGCTCGGCCTATGGCGGCGCCTATATCGCCGATGGCTATGCGCGCTTCATGAAGATCACGGCGCTTGTGGGTGCCGGTGTCGCCATGTTCATGGTGATGGGCGAGGGCGGCGACGAGCAGCTCGATCGTTTCGAATATCCGGTCCTGTTGTTGCTGGCGACGCTCGGCATCATCCTGATGATCTCGGCCCATGACCTGATCTCGCTCTACCTGTCGCTGGAACTGCAGTCGCTGGCACTCTACGTCGTCTGCGCCATCAACCGCGACAGCCTGCGCTCGACGGAAGCCGGCCTCAAGTACTTCGTTCTCGGCGCTCTCTCCTCGGGCATGCTGCTCTACGGCATGTCGCTGGTCTACGGGTTCACGGGCCACACAACCTTCGACGGCATTGCCACGGCACTCGCCGGCGGCCGGTCGCTCGGCCTGGTGTTCGGCCTCGTCTTCGTCATCGCGGGTCTCGCCTTCAAGATCTCCGCCGTTCCGTTCCACATGTGGACGCCCGATGTCTACGAGGGCGCGCCGACGGCGGTCACCGCCTTCCTGTCCGGCGCCCCGAAGGTTGCAGCCATGGCACTGCTGGTGCGCATCACCACCACGGCCTTCCAGCCCGTCATCGGCGACTGGCAGCAGATCATCATCTTCGTGGCCATCGCCTCGATGCTGCTCGGCTCGTTTGCTGCCGTCGGTCAGCCCAACATCAAGCGGCTGATGGCCTATTCGTCGATCGCCAACATGGGCTATGCGCTGGTTGGCCTAGCTGCCGCCAATGCGCACGGCGTCTCCAGCGTCATGATGTACATGCTGATCTACATGGTCATGACGCTCGGCACGTTTGCCTGCATCATGGCGATGCGCCTGAAGGACGGCACGCGGGTCGAAAAGGTCAGCGATCTCGCCGGCCTGTCGGTGACCAATCCGTTCATGGCCTTTGTCCTCACCATCCAGATGTTTTCCATGGCCGGCATTCCGCCGATGGCAGGCTTCTTCGCAAAGTACTTCGTCTTCACCGCAGCTGTCGAGGCCAAGCTCTATGCCCTGTCCGTCATCGGCCTGATGGCCTCGGTGGTCGGTGCCTACTACTATCTGCGTGTCGTCCGCGTCATGTGGTTCGACAAGGCCACCGTCGAGTTCGCGCGGGTTCCGGGAACGCTGCGCATCGTCTTCGGCGCTTCCTGCATCTTCGTGCTCGCCTATGCCTTCTTTGGCGGCGTACTTGGCACGGCGGCAGACGTCGCGGCCACGACCCTGTTTTGACAGCGGCTGAAACAGGGAGCCGGCGGGAGATCGACTACCGGCACGTGGCGCTGGGCGAGACGGTGTCGACCAATATCGAATGTCTGTCGCGGGCGCGGGCCGGCGACAGCGGAAATCTCTGGGTGACCGCCACCCGACAGACCGGCGGCCGCGGACGCCGAGGCCGGGCCTGGTTGTCCGAACCGGGCAATCTTTATTCCTCCCTTTTGCTCATCGATCTCGCGCCCATCGAGCAGATCGGATCGCTGCCCCTGGCCGTTGCGGTTGCCGTCCACGATGCCGTGCGTGCTGTACTTCCGGCGGGCTCGAACCCGGTCGAGGTCAAATGGCCAAACGATGTGCTGATCGGACGCAAGAAGACCAGCGGCATCCTGATCGAGGGTGAGGCGTTGGCCGACGGGCGCTACGCGCTCGTCATCGGCATCGGCATAAATGTTGCAGTCATGCCCGACAACCCGCTATACCCGGTAACGTCGCTGCGCCAGGAGGGGGCTTCCGTTTCTTCGGAAGAGCTCTTCGCGCACCTATACGCCGCGATGGCCGACGCGTTGAAGCAATGGAACGCCGGCAATGGAGTTGCGCAGACGGTGGCGCGCTGGCGAGAAATCGCCTGCGGCATCGGCGAAAAGATAACCGTGAACCTGCCGGATCGGTCGATTTCCGGACATTTCGCAGGGATAGATGATAGTGGCTTGCTCAAGCTCGATACCGGCGATGGCCGGCTGATGACGATCGCCGCAGGCGACGTCTTTTTCGGATAATGGATTAAAGAACAGTATGGCTAATCAAGACGAACTGGTGTTCCTGCCGCTTGGCGGCGTTGGCGAGATCGGCATGAATCTCGCACTCTACGGCTACGGGCCGAAGGACCATCGGCAATGGATCATGGTCGATTGCGGCGTGACCTTCCCCGGACCAGACCTACCAGGCGTGGATTTGGTGCTGCCCGACATTCGCTTTCTCGCCAAGGAGCGCAAGAACCTCAAAGGCATCATCATCACCCACGCCCATGAGGACCATTACGGCGCCCTCAACGATTTGTGGCCTGGCCTGAATGTGCCCGTCTACGCATCGGGCTTCACGGCCGGCCTCCTGGAAGCCAAGCGTAATTACGAGCGCAACACCATGGGCCAGATCCCGATCACCCCGTTCAAGGCGGGCGACCGCGTTAATATCGGCCCGTTCGAAGTCGAGGCCATCGGCGTCAACCACTCCATTCCCGAGCCGATGTCGCTGGTCATCCGCACGCCGCTCGGCAATGTCGTCCATACAGGCGACTGGAAGATCGACCATGAGCCGTCGCTTGGCCCCTTCACCGACGAAGCCCGTTTCCGCCAGGTCGGCGACGAGGGCGTCCTGGCGCTGCTCTGCGATTCCACCAATGCCATGCGCGACGGCGTCTCGCCATCGGAAAAGTCCGTCTCCGAAAGCCTCGGCAAGATCATCGAGGCGGCCGAGGGTCGCGTGGCGATCACCACCTTTTCCTCGAATGTCGGTCGTATCCGGACCGTGGCCCAGGCGGCAGAAGCCGCCGGCCGCGAAATCCTGTTGCTCGGTTCGTCGCTGAAGCGCGTGGTCGAGGTCGCTCGCGACAACGGCCTGATGGAAGGCATCAAGCCGTTCATCGCCGAGGAAGAATACGGCTACATCCCGCGCGACAAGGTCGTCATCATCCTGACCGGCAGCCAGGGCGAACAGCGCGCGGCGCTGGCGAAGCTCTCGCGCGACGAGATGCGCAACGTGGCGCTGTCATCCGGCGATATCGTGGTGTTCTCCTCGCGCGCCATTCCCGGCAACGAGAAGGCCATCGGCGACATCAAGAACGGCCTGATTGAGCAGGGCATCCAGATCATCACCGACACTGACACCCTGGTGCATGTCTCCGGCCATCCGCGCCGCAACGAGCTGCAGCAGATGTACCAGTGGGTTCGCCCACAGGTGCTGGTGCCGGTGCACGGCGAGGCCGCTCATCTGGTGGCGCAGAAGCTTCTCGGCGAGCAGTCGGGCATTCCTTTCGTGCCGAAGGTGCGCAACGGCGACATACTGCGCCTTGCGCCGGGTCCGGTTGAAGTCATCGGCGAAGCGCCGCATGGCCGCATCTTCAAGGACGGCACGCTGATCGGCGATTACGATGAAATGGGCATCGGCGATCGCAAGAAGCTGTCCTTCGTCGGCCACGTCACCATCAACGTGCTGCTCGACAGCAAGCTGGATATCGTCGGCGACCCTGACCTCGTCGCCATCGGCCTGCCGCAATACGATGTCGAGGGCGAAGAGATGGAAGACACGCTGTTCGACGCCGTCGTCAGCGCCATCGAAAGCATTCCGCGCGCGCGTCGCAAGGACCTTGCCATGCTGCAGGAGGCCGTGCGTCGGGCGGTTCGTTCGACCGCAAACGCGGTCTGGGGAAAGAAGCCCGTCGTCACGGTCTTCATGAACAAGATCTGACACTATCGAAACGGAGGCAGCCATGCTCGGACGGGTCAATCACATTGCGATCGCCGTCCCGGACCTGGCTGCCGCCGTGGCACTCTATCGCGACACGCTGGGTGCCATTGTCTCGCCACCGCAGGTTCTTCCGGAGCACGGCGTCACCGTCGTCTTCATCGAGCTTCCCAACACGAAGATCGAACTGCTGGAACCTCTGGACGCGGCCTCGCCCATTGCCGCCTTTCTCGCCAAGAATCCATCAGGCGGAATGCACCACATCTGCTATGAGGTCGCTGATATCATGGCCGCCCGCGACCGTCTGTTGTCGACAGGGGCGCGAATGCTTGGCGACGGTACACCCAAGACCGGCGCCCACGGAAAGCCGGTACTCTTCCTACACCCCAAGGACTTCCTCGGAACGTTGATCGAACTCGAGCAGATCTGACCGCAAGGCGCGCCTCAGCGCTTGGCGGATCAGCTATTCTAGTCCTATAATCGGGGCGGGAGAGCGTGCAGTCCGGCTTCGATCATCGCGGGCTGCGTCAATGGTGAGGAGCGCAGCATGATCCAGCCTGTACTGTCGGCGATGGCCGTTTATTTCGTTGTGTGGTGGATCACCTTGTTCGCCATACTGCCCATCGGCTTGCGGACCCAGGAAGAAGACAACCATGTGGTCCTGGGAACGGTGGCGAGCGCGCCGACCAAATTTCGTGCCGCGCGGGTGGTTGTGCTGACGACGCTCACCTCGGGCATTCTCTACGGGACGTGGTACATCTGTTCGACCTATCTC
>Ga0070670_100005893_pt1 | contig 10357 bp, 8 predicted proteins | sample KBSS63metaG_FD_64665 | JGI IMG/M metagenome (GOLD analysis project Ga0070670, IMG submission 64665) | Switchgrass rhizosphere microbial communities from Kellogg Biological Station, Michigan, USA - KBS S6-3 metaG | ecosystem: Host-associated > Plants > Roots > Rhizosphere > Soil ... | reverse complement strand
CCGACCGGTTCACCGGGAACCTTCCCGGTACGGACACGTTCCGGCAGATGCGCCAGTGGTATACCGCGTTCTTCGTTCAGGACGACTGGCGAGCCTCGAGTCATCTCAGCCTCCAGTACGGCCTGCGCTATGACCGAACCGTCACACCGACGGAACTCAGCGGCAAAGTCGCGGGACTGCTCGACCTCAACGACCTGAACACGCGGCCTGACGGCATCACGCCTGGCACGGACATGTACAAGGATCCGTCGGCCAAGAACTTCGCGCCGCGCCTCGGGGTCGCGTGGAACCCCGCCGGCGATCTGAAGTCGACTATCAAGAGCAACTACGGCGTCTTCTACCAGCCGCTGACAACATCGTTCTATCGTGGCACGACGTTCCGGATCTATCCCTACTTCGCGGGCGTCGACATCCGGCAGCCCACCGTGTTCGGCCCGGGCATGATCGACGTGCTGAACGCCGGCATCAATCCCGCCACCGTGCAAAAGCGGTCGGAGTTCATTTTCTACGACGAAGAGCAGCCGTACATGCAGCAATGGAACGTCAACTTCGAGCGCGATCTCGGCCACAAAGTGGTCGCGGAGGTCGGATACCTCGGCTCGAAGGGATCGAACCTGCCGTTCTACGGTGACCCGAACACGACACCGTCGGAGTACGTCAACGGCGTCAAGCAGCTGGTGCCGGGCGCGACGCTGCGCTACCCGTCCTGGGGCCGCGTGCGCACGCGCGTGAACGAGGCGCGCTCGATCTATCACGGGATGACCGCCAGCATGAACAAGCGGTACTCGGACAACTGGCAGGCGCAGGTGTCCTACACCTTCGGCAACTCGCACGACACATGGTCGGGTGGCCAGATTGGCGGTTCGGACTTCGACAACGGCGCCGGCAGCGCCAGTGACTGGTGGGACCCGGAATATGAATACGGTCCGTCCAGCTTCGACATCCGACACACGTTCATCGCGAACGCCGTATACGTCATCCCGTACGCGCAGGGGGCCACTGGTGTGAAGCACGCGTTACTGGCCAACTGGCAGGTGGGCGGCGTGGCGCAGTTCTCGTCGGGCCTGCCATTCACGCCGTTCGAAAGCTACGACCAGGTCGGCGACGGACAGGCCGATACCGGACTGCAGAAGCCGAACCTCAATGGGACCGTCAGCTATCCGGGTACGGCCGAAATGTGGTTCGACCCCTCAGCGTTCAGCGTGCCGGCGGCCCGCGTATTCGGCAACGCGAAGCGCAATTCGCTCCGCGGTCCGGGGCTGAAAATCGCCGACTTGTCGCTGTTCAAGAACCAGAAGTTCGGGCGGATGTCCGCACAGTTCCGCCTGGAGGCGTTCAACGCCTTCAACTGGGTGAACCTCGGACTGCCCGACACGACCATCTTCAACGCCGGCGGCGTGCGCAACGCGACCGCCGGACGCATCACACGGACCTCGACGCCGGCACGCCAGGTGCAGGTCGGCATCAAACTGATGTTTTGAACCCGGCGATGGGCAACGTCCTGCAGATGACAGGCATCTGCAGGATGTTGTTGACCTTTTCCCAGGCCTTTCCGGACAATCAAGAGAATGCTCTCGAACTCAGATCGTGGAAACCGCGTCTCCGAAGTCATCGCCCGGCGGATCAAGAAGCAGATTTCCGAGGGGCGGCTCGCGGCCGGCCACAAGCTGCCCGCCGAGCGCGACATGGCGCGCCAGTTCAAAACCAGCCGCGTCTCCGTGCGCGAAGCCTACCGTTCCCTCGAGGAACTCGGCCTGCTCCGGATCCGGCGCGGCGCCGAAGGCGGCGCGTTCATCGTCAAGTTCGATCACGAACCGGTACGGCGGTCGCTCTCGCTCGTGCTCGGGCTCGGCAACACCTCCCACAACGAGGTGACCGAGGCGCGCATGCTGATCGAACCGTCGATTGCCCGGCTCGCGGCGTTGCGGGCGCGGCCTGAAGACATCGCCAAGCTCGAGCTGGTGATAGCCCAGGAGGAGGAAGAAGTGGTCAGCGACGCCGCGGATTCCGGCCGAACCGCCGGCCAGTTCCACCGCGCCATCGCCGATTGCACCCGCAACATGCCGCTCGTCGTGCTGATGAACGCGCTCGCGGATCTGACCGCCGAGTCGGTGTCGAGCCTCGACGCGCAGATCCGGACGCGGCACCGACGCAAGAACTGCAAGTACCACCGCCGCATCCTCGAGTCGATCCGCGCGCACGACGCAGACGCGGCCTACGCGCTGATGGTGCAGCACGTCGGCGACATCCAGGATCGCGTCGGCCGGACGATCAAGCAGGCGGGACGCAGCACCCTGTGCGGCCCCACTGCCGTGCCCAAGCGCGCCGCGGCGCGACGGTAGCGTGCGCGCCGCCGTTTTCCCGCTCCTGGTGTCGATCGTCGGGGTCGGTGCCTGCGGCGGCAAACCGGCGCGCGGCCAGCAGCTCTACGCACAGCAGGGGTGCGCCGTCTGCCACGGCGCCGACGCCAGAGGCGACGGTCCCTCGGTCCGGCGGCTCGACGTGCCGCCTCGTGATTTGACCGACCCGCGCGCCTACCGCAATGGTGCGAGCGCCGACCGTATCGCCACTTCCATCCGGACCGGCGCCGGCGCCATGCCCGGCTACCGCGAACTGAGCGAGGAGGAGGCGGCGGCCATCGCCGAGTGGATCGTCTCGCGTCAGCGCGCCCGATGACCGGCCTCGCCGCCTCCCTCGCGCTCGCCCTGGCGCTGCTGCCGCAGCCCTCGCTGGAGATCCACGACGCCTGGGTGCGGCAGACGTCGTCGGTGCTGACCGTGAGCAGCGGCTACTTCCGCATCGACAACCACACCGCCGCACCGATCGCGCTGATCCGGGTCGTCGTGGACGGGGCCCGAAACGCCGAGCTGCATACGGTCGTAGACGATAATGGTCGGACCATTATGAAACCGCTCGCCCGCCTCTCCGTGCCCGCGCGGGGCTCGGTCACGCTCGCACCGGGCGCTACCCATCTCATGGTGACCGACGTCACTCGCCCGTTCCGTGTTGGCGCGCACGTCCGGCTGACACTCACCTTCGACAATCACCAGACCCGAACCGTCCAGGCGATCGTCCGGCCGCTGGACGCGGTGTCCGCGAAATGACACGCCGGCTGGCCGCCCTGGCGTGCGGGTTGGGTATCGCCGTGGGCCTGGCGGCGTGCCGCCAGGACGCCCCTGTGCCGTCCGCCGCCCCGCCACGGCCATCGTTCGGCGGTGACTTCACCCTAATCAATCAGGACAATCAGCCGTTCCGCCTGCAGGACATCCGCGGCCGGGCGGCCTTCCTGTTCTTCGGCTACACCTCGTGCCCCGACATGTGTCCGGTGACCATGTCGCGTATTGCCACGGCGCTGCGCCGGGTCGGGCCGGCGGCGGCGCCGGTCGTCACGCTGTTCGTCTCGGTCGATCCGCGCCGCGACACGCCGGCGGTGCTGAAGGAATACGTCGGCAGCTTCAGCACACCGCTGATCGGCCTCACCGGCTCGGAGGACGAGATCCGACGGGTGGCCGCCGCCTACCATGCCGCCTACGAATTCGTGCCGAGCGGAACACCCAACTACCTGATCAATCACACCTCAGCCATCTTCCTGATCGACCGCGAGGGACGGCTGCGGCAGTACTTCAAGTTCGACGAGAATCCGAATACGCTGGCGGCAGCGCTCGACGCCGTGCTGAACGAGTCGAAATAAACTGCTGCGGAGGCTGAACCATGCGGCTACGAACAATGCTTTCGGCGCTGGCGCTTCTGGCCGCGGTTGCCGCGGCCGGCTGCCATCGCGCCGCCGAATCGCGGGTCAAATCGCTCGACGCGAAGATCGACGGCCTCACCTGCCCCACCTGCGTGCCGCCGCTGCAGAAGTCGCTGCAGACGCAGTACAGCCGCTCCATCATCCACGTCGACGACGATAGGGACTCGGCGCAAATCACCTTCGAGCACGGGGAGCAGTTCACGCCTGCCGCCTTCGACGCGGCGGTCGGGCGCGTCCGCATGCGCGTCGTCACGCTGCGGCTCCAGGCGTGCGGCACTGTGAGCACGTCGGACGGTAAGAAGTGGCTGACCGCCGGACCGAACCGATTCGTCATTCGGAGCGATCGCGACGTCCCCGACCAGCCGATCTGCGCCGATGGCACGCTCGACACGCACAGCGATCCGGCGACCTACCAGGTTTCAGCGTTCACTTTGCAATGAGCCTCCGGCTTCCTGAGAGGAACCCGGCCACGATTGGAGCATTCCGATGAGCGGACGACGACGCGCGGCGGCGAAAGCGCGGTATCTGTTTGCGGCGCTGGCGGGAGCCAGCCTGATGGTTTCGCAGGTGCATCCCGATGCCGTCGGCGGGTCAGCGGTCCACGGGCGGTTGGTCCGCATGGATCCGCTGCCGCCAGACGTCTGCGTGTGGCCATCGGCGGTGCAATGGGCTGAGCAGGCAGCAGGACGGCAGGCGCGCCGGGCCGGCGCGCTCCCGCTCGACGAGCGCACGCACGTGTATGCCGGACCGCCCAACCGGAAGGTGCAGGACAAATATCCCGCCTTCGCGGCCATTGCGGTCGATCCCGCCCGAGACGAAGTGACGCTCACGGACGAAAACCTGTTCCAGGTCCTCACCTATGGCCGGCTCGACAACAGCGGCCCGCAGGAGATCACCAAGCCGAAGCGCGTCCTCGAGGGGGACAGCACGCTGATCGAATTCGAATCCGGCGTGCACGTCGATCCGGCGAGCGGCGATATCTTCGCGCCGAACAACGACACGGTCGATACGATGGTCGTCTTCAAGCACGGCAGCCAGGGGGATGCCGCGCCGATTCGCGCCCTGAAGACACCGCACGGCACGTTTGGCATCGCCGTGCACGAAGGCCGCAACGAACTGTTCCTCACCACGCAGCACGACGCCACCGTCGTGGTCTTCCGTAAGACGGCCAACAAGGATGACGCGCCGCTGCGGCTGCTGCAGGGGGACGACACCGGGCTCGGCGATCCGCACGGCATCGCCATCGATCCAAAGAAGGACGTGTTCTACGTCGCCAACTATGGATCGCACGCGCTGCGCCGGGCCGACCGGGAGATCCGGACCGGCGTCCCCGGGTCCGGTAAGGGACGCGACAAGGACAACTGGCCGCTCGGCCGCGAATACGCGGTGCCGGGCAGCGGCCTGCACGACGGGCCCTCGATCTCCATCCACGCAATCGCGGCGAAAGGCAACGACCGACCGATTCGGGTGATCAAGGGACCCAAGACGCAGCTCAATTGGCCGACTGGCCTCGCCTTCGACGCCGAGCGTCGCGAACTGTTCGTGGCCAACGACATGGGACCGTCGATTCTGGTGTTCGACGCCGACGCCGTTGGCAACGTCGCGCCGAAGCGGATCCTGAAAGGCGCACGGACCGGTCTCGCGCATCCGACCTCAGTGTCGCTCGACACCAAGAACGGCGAACTCTGGGTGGCCAACTTCGGCGGCCACTCGGCCACGGCCTATCCCATCGCCGCCGACGGCGACACGGCGCCGCTGCGCACGATTCGCAGCGCGCCGGCTGACGCGCCGTCGCTGATGATCGGCAACCCCGGCGCCTTGACCTACGACTCGAAGCGCGAAGAGATCCTGGTCCCCAATTGCGTCGCCCATCCGCAGATTGCCGTCTTCGCCCGCACGGCCGACGGCAACGCGCCGCGCACCCGCGCCATCGAGGGGCAGGACACGATGCTCGGCCGGACGATGCATGGCATCGACTACGACGAAGGTCGCGACGAGATTGTCGTGCCGCAGCAGTTCGGCCAGGCGATCCTGATTTTCAAGGGATCAGCCGCCGGAGAGACAAAGCCGTTGCGCGTGATCCAGGGATCGAAAACGATGCTGACCGCGCTCGATCGTCTCGCCGTCGACTCGGTCAATCATGAGATCTACGTGCCTGAAGGCGATCGCGTGCTGGTCTTCGATCTGCTGGCCAATGGCAACGTCGCACCCAAGCGAGTTCTCGGCGGCCCCGATACGGGCTTCACCGGCGCTGGCGCAGTGGCCATCGACAACCGGCGCAATCTGATCGTCATCGGCGCCGAGGCACGGAGCGCCGATGGGCGGGGCCTGCCGATGCTGGCGATGTTCGACCGAACCGCTTCCGGCAACGCCAAACCGAAGCGCGTCATCACCGGCGAGAAGTCGCGGTTGAACGACACGGGCAACATCCGGATCTACCCGGAAGGCGGCCTGGTGTTCACGACGCAGCAGACGGGTTATGTCGCCGTCTGGAGCATGGACGACGATGGCGACACGCCGCCGCGGTTCACCGTCGGCGGCCCAAACGGGCTGATCCAGAAGCCACGCGGTCTGGATCTAGACCCGAAGCACAACGCCGTCATCGTGTCCGACAAGGCGCTGAACGCGGTGCTGACTTACGAGATGCCGCAGTTGTTTCAGCAGACGACGCTGCCGGCGGGAGTGAAGTAGAGGATTCCTGGTATGGTGCGTCCGCGGCCGGCGTCAGGAGACGCCGACCGCGGATCGAGTCTTACCGGCCGCCGCCCGATGACGGCGCGGTCGGTTTCTTGACGAAGAAGTTCGGCACTCGATAGGTCATGACCGAGTTGCTGCCGACGCCGTACACCTCGCCGTCCTTCGGATTGATGGCCACGCCGCCGAAACCGTTGGCGCGAGTGCCCGGACCGCGAATCATGAAGCGCGGCGGCACATCGCCGTTGTCGGTGACCGCCCAGGCGCCGATGAAACCGGCCGTGTCGCCGCCGCCCTCGTCATCGACCTGGTCTTCGTCGCCACGCTCCCGGCGCGCCTGATCGCGCAGCGCCGCCAGCGCTTTCTCGTTGGTATAGAGGTCCGCTTCCTTCTGCGGCGTCGCCTGCTGGCGGCGGAACGCCTGCACCGCGACGTAGATCATGCCGCGCTCGGAATCCACCTTCAGCTGCCGGAAGCGCCCGAGCACGCCCGAGTTGACACCGCCGATGTGCCGGAGCGGCGCCACGTCGCCGTTGGCGAGGCGGTCGAACATATACAAGCCGTTGGGCCCGCCGGCGGAGCGGTTCGCGGCGATGATCACGTTGGCTACGGGATCGACGGCGACGCCGACGATGTCGCGGAAGTCGGTCTTGAGCCCGCCGATCTTGCGCTTCGGCTCGACGTCGCCGTTGGCGAGGCGATCGAAAACGAGGATGGCGCGCGAGCTCGAATCGGCGGCGACGATCTCGCCGTTGACCGGATCGACCTCGACCGTCTGCGGGCGGATCAGCCCGGTGTGCGAGCCCTGGATGATGCGGATGGGCCGCTCGTTGCCGCGGGCATCGCCCTTGAACACGAGCACGGCGCCCGAGAGGGCGACGGGAACGATGATCTCGTCGTGGATCGGATCGAACGCCAGCCCGTGCATCGTCCGCGACAGGTGGGTTTCCTGGCCTTCGATGGTGCGGTCGGGCGCGACGTTGCCGCTGGCGAAGCGGGCGAATCCGGAGATGCGCGGCACGCTGACGCAGTTGGGCACCAGCACTTCCTCGCGCTTCGGATCATAGGCGGCCGACGCAGCGTTGGTGAAGCCGGTCGTCGGCGTCCCCTGCGGCGCGTTACGGATGATCCGCTTCGGCGCGACGTCGCCCGAGGCCTGCCGATCGAACACGACAGCGGTGTGATCACCGTAGTTGGCAACCCAGATTTCATCGCGCTTGTAGTCCACGGTGACGCCGACCGGGCCGACGATGCCGGTCTTCGGTCCGCCGATGAAGCGGGCCGGTGCGGTGTTTCCCTCGGCGGTCACCGGGAAGAACAGAATCGAGTTGCTGGCGTAGTTGGCGACGAGCAGTTCGTTGCGCGGCTTGTCGACGGTGATGCCCATCGGCCAGGCGAGCTGCGTGCGGTTGCCCTGCAGCGTGCGAATCGGCGGCACGTCACCGTTGGCCGAGGCCTTGTAGACGCGAATCGACGACGGCTGGAAGCGCCCGGGGATGTACTTCCCGGGAAAGGCGGGCTCGTCGCCGGCGTACGAGCGCATCTCGGTCCAGTTGCCGTGGTTGGCAGCAAATACTTCGTCGCGCGCGCTGTGCAGGAACACGCCGTGCGGATCTTCGAGCAGCGTCGCCATGCCGCGAATCGTCCGTTTCGGGCGCACCGCGCCCGAGTCCTCGGACGAATAGATCGAGATGCCCTGATACTGCTGGCTGGTCACCGCCAACTCGTCCGAATCGGTGTCGAACGACAGCCCCCAAGACTGATGCGGCACGGTCAGCGATCGACGGGACTTCGTATCGCCGTTGGCGTCGTAGGAGAACACTTCGACGCCACCGCCGTCATTGTTGGTGACGAACACTTCCTTGCGCTTCGGGTTCACCGTCACGCCGGCGACGAAGCCGAGCTTGACGCTCGGCCCGAGCACCCAGCCGCGCGGCACCGTGACCTTCGGTGACTGGCTCCCCATTGACGTGTCGTAGATCAGCAGGCCGTGCCGGTTCTCGTCGCTCATCGCGACGATGCCGTTTTCGCCGTCGACGGCAATGCCGTCGAACGTCGGCCATGGATCAAGGACCGCCGCGGTCGGCGGAATATTGCCGCCGATCGTGCCCTTGCCGGGCCATCCAGGCGGGGCGCCCTCCGACTGCTTGCCAGCCGGTGCCGCAGCGGCGCCCTGGCGGGTCTGATAGGCGTTCAGCATCTTCTGGTATTCCGCGCGCTGTTCGATCGACGGCGGCATCAGACAGATGTCGTCGGCATCGTCAAGCGATTCGAGCAGCGGCCGAGCGACATCGGCCGCGACAATAGACGTATTCGAGGGGTTCCACGCGAGCGTCAAAAAGGCTGCCGGCAGGACGAAAGCGCGTTTCAACATGCGCGCAGTTTACCCTGAACCGGGCCGTTTGTCGCGGGATTGGTCTGACCTTCGGGAATAGTGCTCCCAGGCCTTCTGGAACAAGGCCGGGGAGGCCAGACGGGCCCGGCACGCCGCCTGCTCCTCGCCATTGAGCACGTAGGGGGTGCCGATCTGGAGGGCGTGATACTGGCGGCTGGCGTTCTCTTCGAGGTAGATGGCCAGCGCGAACGCCTCCAGGACGCTGCCGCCGACGATCACGGCGCCGTGAGACTTGAGCAGCATCGCCGGCGCGGACCCGAGCGTGGCGGCGAGACGCCGGCCCATCTCCGGAGTGTCGATCGAGAGAGGCGAATCGAGGACCGGAAGGTCGCCAAGGAGCGCCCCCTGCGGAAAAACCGGCCGCACGGCCACGCCGACCATACTGAGGAGGGTCGACCAGCGCGGATGGGTATGAACAACCGCCTGCACGTCGGCCCTGGAACGATAGACCTCCGCATGCAGCGGATACTCGAGCGGCGGCCGCTCCGTCCCTTCCACCAGCGCGCCGTCGAAGTCGATGGCGACGATGTCGGCGGCGGTCACCGAGGCGCGGACCGAGGATCCGGCGTTGATGTAGAACGATCCACCATCGCGCCTGAGGCTGGCGTGGCCGCTGTAGTCGATCTGACCCGCCGCGACGAGCATGCGGATCGCGTCGGCAAGTGCGGCGACGTCGGGCCTCTGCGGCGGCATTACTCCCAGGGCATCACGGAGACGTGGATGGCGCCTGGTGCTCCCTGGCCGCCGACCGACTTGATAGCCAGGTCGACGTCGGACAGGCCGAAGCGATGCGTCGTGATCTGGTCGAGCTGGAAGCGTCCGCTGCCGAGCAGCTGCAGGCCGTCTTCGACCGCACGGTAGGAGTGCCCGCGCGCGCTTTTGAGTGTCATCCCCTTGCGCGTCAGACGTCCGATCGGAAAGTCCGGGAATTTCTGGTTGCCCTCGCCCTGGACGATCATCGTCCCTCCGCGCCGCTTGGTCGCCTCGATCCCGAGGAGGACCGGCGCCGTGCCGCCGCCCGACGAGCAATCCACGACGACGTCGACACCGCGGCCGTCGGTCGCCTGCTGGATGCGCGCCAGGGCGTCGTCGGCGTCCACGTCGATGGTGACGTCGGCGCCGAGGGACCGGGCGACGTCGAGGCGCCGCTGATCGCGCGACGTGCCGGTGATGATGATCTTCGCAGCGCCCGCGTACTTCGCCGCCATGACGCAGCACAGCCCCTGCTGACCCGGGCCCTGGATCAGCACCGTGGTGCCGTAGGAGACGCCGCCGTCCATCAGCGCCCACTGAATGCCGTTCGACATCGGCGTCGCCACGCCCGCTTCTTCCGGCGTGAGGTTCTCCGGCACTTTGTGCAGCACGGCGTTCAGCGGCAGATACAGATAGTGGCTGAAGCCGCCCCACAGCGATGGCGCGATGTCCATCGAGGTGTAGCCGTAGCGGATGGCCTGCGGATCGTAGAACCACTCGGTGGCCGCGCAGTGGCGATACTCGCCCATGTGATCCCACTCGCA
>Ga0070670_100005891_pt1 | contig 10361 bp, 10 predicted proteins | sample KBSS63metaG_FD_64665 | JGI IMG/M metagenome (GOLD analysis project Ga0070670, IMG submission 64665) | Switchgrass rhizosphere microbial communities from Kellogg Biological Station, Michigan, USA - KBS S6-3 metaG | ecosystem: Host-associated > Plants > Roots > Rhizosphere > Soil ... | reverse complement strand
CGGGCGGCTTGTTCGGCACCATCGGCGGCCAGTCGCGCGCGAACCTTGCCGCCATCAACGCGACGACCGGCGCGGCGACCTCGTGGAGTCCCGATCCCAACGGAGGGGTGTATGGCCTCGTCGTCCGCGATTCCGTCGTCTACGCGGGCGGGGTGTTCCGCATGGTGGGCGGCGTCGAGCGGTTCGGGCTGGCGGCGATCGATGCCGCCAGCGGCGCGCTCTCGAGCTGGAATGCGCGGTGCAACGGCAGCGCCTTCACCCTGCTCGCGAACGGTTCGACCCTGTACGTGGGCGGAACGTTCGGCAGCATCGGCGGGGCGGCGCGCAACAACGTGGCCGCGCTCGACCTGGCGACGGGCGACGCCACGGCGTGGAACCCCGGAGCGAACCAGGGCGTGGACGCTCTTGCACTCTCCGGTTCGACGATGTACCTGGGCGGCTGGTTCACGAGCGCCGGGGGCCAACCGCGCAACCGGCTCGCCGCGGTGGACGCCGGCACCGGGGCGCTCCTGCCGTGGAACCCGAACGCGGACAATACCGTCAATGCGCTCGCGGTCGACGGCACGAACGTGTACGCCGGCGGCTTCTTCACGATCGCCGGCGGTCAACCACGCAGCAGGCTCGCGGTGATCGACGGTGCGACCGGGGTCGCGACCGCATCGAATCCCGCTCCGAACAACGCGGTGTTCTCACTCGCCGTGGCCGACGGAAAGGTCTACGCCGGCGGCGACTTCACCACGATCGGAGGTCAGGCGCGCAATCACGTCGCGGCGCTGGATCCGGCGACGGGAACGACGCTGCCCTGGAATCCCGGCGCGAACGGGGCGCCCCTCGGGATGGCGATGAACGCGGGCGTGATCTACCTCGGGGGCTTCTTCACGAACCTGGTGTCGCTTCCCAGAAGCTACGCCGGAGCGATCGACTCGGTCGGCAACGCGACCCCGTGGAATCCTGCGCCGAACAACACGGTGCGTTGCGTTCATGCCGCGGGTAACGCGCTTTACCTGGGCGGCGATTTCATCACCGCCGGCGGCAAGTCGCACGCGGGAATCGCGGCGTACCAGTTCGTGCCGCTCGGCGTCGACGACCCGGCGCTGGCGGTCGGGCTCTCGTTCGCTTCGCCCGCGCCGAACCCCGCAGCCGGTTCGACGCGCCTGTCTTTCTCACTCCCGCGCGCGGCGCGAGTTCGCATCGCCTTGTTCGATATCCGAGGACGGCGGATCGCGCAGGCGCTCGACGAGGCGCGGCCGGCCGGGCGTCACCTGCTCGACCTTGACCTGCGCGGGCGGGCGCCGGGGCTGTATTTCGCACGCGTCGAGGCGCTTGGCCAGCAGGTCACGCGGAGATTGATCGTCCTGCCCTGAGCCTACGAGCGAATGAACGAGTAGTGCGTGACGGTGGGCGCGTGGATCGTGCGCACGAGGCGGAAGGCCCTGAGATCGGCCGAGCCGTCGAAGATGCGCTCGCCGCGGCCGAGCAGGATCGACACGACGTGCAGGTCCATCACCTCGATCCACTTTCCAGCGAGCGCCTGGCGCACGAGGCTCGCGCCGCCCGCAACCGCGACGTCCCTGTCGGGCGCGGCCTTCGCGGCGCGCATCATCGCATCCTCGAAATCGGTGACGAAGTGGAAGGTCGTGCCGCCTTCGAGCGTGAGCGGCTCGCGCGCGTGATGCGTCACGACGAACACGGGGTGATGGAACGGCGGGTTCTTGCCCCACCAGCCTTCCCACGGCGCGTCGGCGAGCCACGGCCCGCGCACGGGGCCGAACATGTTCCGGCCCATCACGGTCGCGCCGATGTTCGCGGTGGCTTCTCTCAGGACCGAGTCGCTGGGATTGACCTCGCCGCCCTCCTGCCCGTGGATCTCGCGGAACGCGGCGAGCGGGACGGCCCATTCGTGGAGCTGCTCGCCGCCGATGCCGAGCGGGTCATCGAGGCTCTGCTCGGGACCGGCGACGCAGCCGTCGAGCGACATCGAGATCTGGAGGCGGAAGGCGGCCATGGCGGGCTGACAATAGCACCGATCTAGAGCGTATCGCCCAACCACAAGGCGCCCCCGGCGGCCACGAAGACCCCGGCGACGATCCCCACGACCACGAGCGTCACCCAGACATTGAAGCGCTTCTTCTCGACGCTTTCGATGTCGGCGAGCGCGACGGCGAGATGATCCTCCCCGATCAGGCTGTCGGCCACGACGCCGGCATGCTCGAGGGTGAGATTTCTGCCGTCTTTCAGATGAACTCGAAGCTCTGTCGGCAGGGATTGCGCTGCCTGCGGGGGCATCGCCGTCCGTGACCAGGTCGAGCATCCCGCGGCTCCGACGAGGGTGACCAGCAGGGCGACAACGACGGCGGGCTTCATGGCGAATACCTTAGGCTCGTCGCGTGGTTCATGCAACTTCTGGGCTTTGCACCGTGGGCCGCCATGGCGGACGATGACCTGATCACTCTCCGAAAGGAACGTCGCCATGTCGAAGGTTGTCGCAATCATGTCCATGTCGCTCGACGGCTTCGTCGCCGACCGCAACGATGGCGTCGCCGAAGTCTTCGACTGGTACTTCAACTCAGGGAACGTCGAATTCAACACCGGCGGGTCGGACCCCATGACGTTCAAGGTGTCCGCGCCGAGCGCCGAGCACCTGCGCGCTCTCACGTCCGGCCTTGGCGCCATGCTCACCGGTCGTCGCACGTTCGAGGTCGCCCAGGGCTGGGGCGGCAATCACGCCTGGGGGCCCGCATTCGTCCTGACCCACCACGTCCCCGCCGGATGGCCTCGCCCCAATTCGACTGTCCATTTCGTGACCGATGGCATCGAAAGCGCCGTGGCGCAGGCGAAGGCTGCCGCCGGCGGGAAGTCCGTCGGCGTCCACGGCGCCGACACCATCCAGCAGCTGTTCAATGCCGGCCTCCTCGACGAGATCCACGTCGACATCGCGGCCGTTCTGCTTGGCTCCGGGGTTCGTCTCTTCGACAAGATCTTCGGCACGCCGGCCGTGCTCGGCAACCCGACGGTGACCGCGGGCGTCGGCGTCACTCACCTGCGGTACCCGGTGCGGAAGGCGTAAATGCGACCCCTTCGCTATTCCATCAACGTCACGTTGGACGGGTGCTGCGATCATCGCTTCGGGATCGCAGACGAGGAATTGCATCGACACGCGATCGAGAACCTCGCGCGGGCCGACGCCCTCCTGTTCGGCCGCGTGACCTACCAGATGATGGAGGAAGCCTGGCGGTCGCCCCGGTCGGGAGAGATGCCCGACTGGACGGAACCGTTCGCCCAGACGATCGACGCGGCCAAGAAGTATGTGGTGTCGAGCACCCTGGACCGGGTCGATTGGAACGCGGAGCTCGTGCGCGGAGACCTGAGGACGGCCGTTCAGCAGCTCAAGCAGGAGCCCGGAAAGGGTTTGTTCACGGGCGGCGTGAAGCTCCCGATGGCGTTGGCGGAGCTGGGACTGATCGACGAGTACGAGATCGTCGTGCACCCAAGGATCGTGGGCCACGGGCCGACGTTGTTCGCCGGGCTCTCGAAGCGGATCGACTTGAAGCTCGTCGACCGGCTCGAGTTCGGGTCGGGGGCGGTGGTATTGCGCTATGAACTCAAGAGGTAGCTCGTCGAACGCGGAGGGCGCGCTCTTCGAGATCTGGGAGTGCGGGTACATGAGCTTTCGTTTCGGTCGCCACGCGATCAAGTCACCGCACGCCGCGCGTATCCGCTTCACTCTGCCGTGCAGCGGGGCAGCACGAGTCGTCGTTCGCAGTTCCGGGGGCAGGCTCGTCAAAGTCCTTGCTGATGGGATGCTCACAGCAGGGCCGCACGAAGCGAAGTGGGACGGGACGAACGAGGATGGCTGCCCGGTCCTCGCGATCGAGTATTTCGTCGAACTGAGCTTTGCGGGAACGGTGGAGACTCAGCGCATCCGCTGGGTTCGTTGACCGACTCAAAGAGGTTCGCCCGAGCCCGAAGCGCCAAGGACGATGCAGATCCCGGCCAGAAATCCAACCGTCATTGCGGTGATCAACACATTGAATCGCCTTTCCTCGACGTCCTGAATGTCGGTGAGAGCGACAGCGACTCGGCCTGACTTCATTTCGCCGACCAGGCTGTCGCCCACGACACCGGCATGCTCAACGGTCAGGAATCGGCCATCCTTCAGTTGGATCCGGAGCTTCTCCCGCTCGTCCTGGGCGGCACCTGCCTGCGGGGGCATCGAAGTCTTCGACCAGGTGGTGCACGAAGCTGCGAACAACAGCGTCCCGAGTAGCGCAAGAGCAAGACCGATACGTGGCAACATGGCGGCACCGTATACGCACAGGTCGATTCGACGCAACGTCTGGACGTTGCGGGATCAGACCAACCGCTTCGCCTCCAGCCGGACCTCGAGCGGCTTCCCGTCCCGCCGCAGTTCCAGCCGCCGCGTGCCCGGCGAGCGGAACAAGGCGCGAGCCTCGTCGACCTTGAGCGTCTTGATCCCGTCGATCGCGACGATCTCGTCGCCGGGCTGAAGTTTCGCTTCGGCCGCGGGCGTCCCGGCCTCGACCGAGACGATGAGGATCTTTGCGTAATGGGGCGCCTCGGTGGCGAGGAACATCCCGCTCATGTCGAACTCGAACGAGCCCCCCGAGGCCACGACCGGCTCGAGGATCATCCGCCGGTGCGGATAGTCGAACGTCACGCGGTGACGCTTCAGGATCTCGCCGCCGACGATGCCATCCAGCTCCTGCATCGCGAAGATCCCGGTCGTGTCGCGCGAGAAGGTCGCCACGGGCTTGCTGAACTTGAGCGAGCCGAGCGTGAACGTTTCGAGGCGGCCCACGTCGCCGCGCGACGCCCCGCCCACGCCGTACCCCGTGACGCGGTCCTTCAGATTGCCCGGAACGTCGTAAAGGCGGTTGCTTGCCGAGAACGGCCGGAAGAACGTCACCGTGCCGCGCACGCCGGTGTCGATGATCAGGCGGCACGACAGCGCCCTCCCGCCCGGCGTCGTGACCGAGCCCTCGGCGACCGGCCACCCGCTGTCGAGCTCGAGCGGAACGATGACACCCTTCGCCGGCGGCTGATAGCTCGCGGGGTCGCGCAGCGAGATCTTGCCTTGTGCGTAGTCGAGTTCGACGACGTGACGCTGCAGGAAGTCCTCGCCGATCAGCCCGTCCACCCGGCGTCCCTCGATGCGAGCGACATGACCGAGCGACATGACCAGCGGCTCGACGACGGTCATCGTGTCGCCGAGCGTCTTCAGCGTGACCGGCCGGCTCATCTGCGAGAGCCCGACCGCAGCCCCCGAGCCCGCGCCGACCTGCGCCTGCTCCTCCGCGCCCCGCTCGAGCTTCAAGCGTTCGGCACACTCGCGCGCGATCATCGAATTGCCGCGGCATCCGGTGTCGAGGATGAACCACTGCGGCGCCGAGCCGTCGATCGAGGCCTGGACGAACGGCTTGTTGCTGGTGATCTCGAACGTCGAGGTGCGCGGCAGCGAAACCGCCGCAAAGAGTGCGAAGGCGTGCGCAAGCATGGCGTTCCTCCCGGAAGAATTCGGATGCGGCTATCGCAGAATTCTAACCGGGAGGGTCGTCTTCGCCCACGCAGTCAGCGCCAAAGGGCGTCAGGATTTCGTCACGAGCCCTGGGAGAGATACTTCTCGAGCAGGTGCGCCTGGTGCTCCCATCCGCCCGCGTTGTTGGCGAATGCCTCCTCGCGCCGTTCGTCGGGGAGCGCGTCAAAGCCCGTTTCGGTGATGGTGAGCTCCGTGCCGAGATGGCAATCCGCGAGCGCGAACTCGACGAGCGTGGTGGGTTCATCAGGATCGAAGTTTTGATCGGCGGACGCGGGATGCCAGCGGAAGGCGAAGCGGGCCATCTCCTCGATGTACTCGACCACGATCTGGAAGGGCGTGCCCTCGAACGGCTTCTGCAGGCGCGCGACTTCGGGATCGACCGTCGTCGGAGTGATGCGGCCGACGGTGAGCGTCCCGACCTCGAACCGCCCCTCCCCGAATCGCACCCCGAACCAGCTGCCGAACTGCCGGGGATCGATGATCGCCCGCCACACCTTCTCGCGCGGCGCGTTGAGCTGGACCTTCTTCTCGATACGATCGCTGACCTGGGTCATCGCCGGACCCCTCCCCTCCGCAATTCAAATGGTTCGCCCGCGGCGGGGAGGGCGTCAAGTCTGCGCCTTGCGGGGCTGCCTCCGCGGGACTAGAATCGTGGCCCTCCTCCCCAGGACCCTTGCCGAAGGACCCTTCCGATGAGTCGCCTCCGTTTCGCTTTGATCGCCCTGGCGCTGGCCGGCGTCGCCTTCGCATGCGCCGCCGTCGTCCACGCCGGCACCTCCGCGCCGATCCCGAACCTCTACGACACCGGCGTCAACAACGTGCACGTGCCGCTCGCCGATGGCGCCGTCGATCCGCACTACTCGCTCGTCGCGAGCGCCGACCCGGCGTATCCGGGACCGAGCGCGCGTGCCGCCGCGCCGATCGCCTCGGGCTTCTGGGTGGCCAACAATGCGTTCTCGCGCTGGATCGCCCCCGCGACGAACGAGGCTTATCCGGGAGGGACGAATCATCCGGCGGGCACGTACACGTATCGCCTGTGGGTGGATCTCACCGGCTTCGTCCCGAACAGCGTCATCATCGGTGGCAACTGGGCGGCGGACAACTCGGCGCGCATCTACGTCAACGAGCAGGACACCGGGCAGACCACCTCGAGCTATGCCCCGCTCCTGCCGTTCAGCCTGTTCGGCCACTTCGGGTCCGGGCTCAACATGATCGACTTCGTCGTGACGAACGGCGGCGGGCCGACCGGGCTGCGGGTTGAGGGATTGCATGGGTCGGGGCCGACCGTCGTTAGCGTTCCTTCAGCGGGAGACATGTCGTTTCTGCTCGCCGCGCCTGTTCCGAATCCTTCTCGCGGGGTGGCGCGGCTGCTGTTCACGTTGCCGGGCGACGGGGCTGCGCGGCTGGTCGTGCGCGATGTACGCGGACGGCTCGTGAAGGTCGTCGCGGATCGAACGCTCCTGGCGGGACCGAACGAGGCGTCGTGGGACGGCACCTCCGATGGCGGGTCCGCGGTTACTGCGGGTGTCTACTTTGTCGAGCTCGCGTTCGGGGAGCGCCGCGCAATGCAGCGGATCGCCTAGGTCCGCTGAGCGAGTGTTGCCAGCTGCATTCCGTGCCTTAACTCCTCTACCAGGCAGTGTCCTCGATGACCTTCTTGGCTTCTGCTGGGTCCTCCACCCATTCGCCGTCCGTCCAGGTGAATACACAAAGCCAGGACCCAGGGGGCTCCAAGCCACACCGATACATGTCATCGACAGCGGGGGCGCTTGACTGATAGACCCTTACTCTCTGCAGATACTCCCTTTCGAACTCATCGTCGGATACCGGACTTTTGAAGAAGGCACTCAGCGGCAACCCGTAGGCTCTTGGATCTGTGGAATAAGGCAAGGGCGGGCCGACTTTTCTCGTGATTCCGATGACCGCATAGAGATGGCGCGGCATGGCCACTTTCCTCCAGTCACCCACGGACTGCTGCGCGCCGCGGCGGTGGCCCACTCTCAGCCGGATCGGCGTCTGGATGTGGCGAAATATCGGCGCTCTGCCGTCTAACAGCTCGAGAACCGTCGCTCAGTGCCTCACCAGTGGAAGATCCCGACGCCGATGTCGACCGGATCCCGCGCCTCCAGCCTCTGCGCAAACTTCGCAAAGCTCTCAGGCGCAGACCCGCCCGAAACCGGATCCACCAGCGTCACCGTGGTCCCCTCCCGGGTCCCGTCGCCGTGCATCTCGGTCACGATTCGCGCGTGCACGAGCTTGTTCCCGTCGAAGTCGTCGTCATTGATGACCAAGAGCGGCCCAGTAGACTGGAGCAGTCGAGCCAGGCCTTCAACCGAAGTCGGAGAAGGCCCTTCCTCCTTGAGACCCAGGGCCTCGTGGAACGCGCGCAACTCGGCCGCGCTCACCGGCTGATTCGCGTCGAACTTCGCCTGCCAGCCGCCGCCCAGCCCATCGAGAATGTCGGTCACCGCGCGCGAGGACCGCGCCTTCCAGTTCGCCATCATCGCCCCGGTAAAGGCCCAGCACGCCTTGTCCTTGTCCGCGGTCTGCTGCAGAGGACCCACCGCGGGATCCACCGCCACATCGACGCCGGTAGCAGCAACACCGCTCCCCTGCGTGATCTCGACGCTGCCGCCCGGCCGCGTGATCCGCATCTCGCCGTTCTTGCTGGCGGACACGCGATCCATGTTGCGCTGCACCGACGGGTTGCCGGTGACTGGCGCCGCATCGGGCCGACGCTCGCCGAGCGCGCCCTGGAACAGGCTCTCGGTCATCTTCTGCGCCTGTTCGTCCGTGATCTGCTTCTTGTCGCGCGCCTGCTTGATCAGCGCCAGGTAACGATCCATCGACCCGGCCAGGAACTTCTGCTGCGCGAGCGCCGCACCCTGGGACGCGAAGCTCTGGGCGGCCGACATCACGGTCTTCAACGCCGCGGCCGCGTTCTGCTGGTTCAGCGCCAGCCCGGTGAGGTTGCGGAACAGGTCCTTCGTCCCCAGCAGGTTCAAAGCGGCCGACAGCCCCGTCGGATCTGGCGCCGCGGGCGTGTCCTGGTACCGCACCAGCGCGTCCGGAAAATCCGACGGCACGAGCGAAGGCGGCGCCGTGCGGCGACTGTCGGTCGACAGCGGAAGGATCGCCGTCGGCGAATCCGGGATCGGCGCCTCCGCCCAGTTCCAGAAGCGCTTCTGGTCGATCTTCTCGCAGCTGTTGCACTTGCCGAGCACGGCCTCGGCGAACACGCCGCGCGTGGGCGTGCTGATCCGCATCGGCGGCGGCGGGTCGGCTGCGTAGTGCTCACGCAGGTCGCGCGGCGTCTCGGCGCCGAACTCGTACGTGGGATCGAGCTTCAAGCCCGGCACGACCGGCAGCACGAGCGAGTTCCCGATGATCCCGATCACGCGGTTCTCGACCACCGACGCGACGCTGCGGCCGCCCGCGTCCGGGGCGATAGTGCCGTCCAAGAACAGGTAGCGGCGATTGGGATCCATCGTCAGCCAGATCAGCCGGTGCATGTACTCGACGCGCTCGTTCAGGATGTCGAGCAGGAGACGCGCCTGCTTGCGGTCGGTCTGGCGCGGGTTAACCTTCTCCGCCTTGTCGAGCGGCGTCGGGATCTCGACCGCGTCCCCGGCGGTGGGGCCCAGGTCGTTCTGGATGCCATGATCCTCGAACAAGGCGTGCGAGATGTGGTCGGTTCGGTAGCGCATCGAGCCCGAGACGACGATCACCTCGACCTGCGCCGGGATCGCGATGCCGTTGAAGTGTATCCGGACGCGCCCGATGGACGCCCGCGCCGCCGACGGCGGAACGCCGGTGGCGCGGAACGTCGCCAGCAGCAACTCCCCCTGCCGGAACGGCGACACCAGGGTTGAATCGAGCGCGATGCGCTCGAGGAGATTGCCGTCCTCCTGCAGCAGGGCGACGTTGATCGAGTCGACCAGGCGGCGCGCGATCGCCGGGGCCAGGCGCGTATTCCAGATCTCGGCGCGCTGCGCCGGCAGCGCGACACCCATGTAGCGCAGCCAGATGTTGTGCAAGTTTTCTGCCGTGACGGCCGGGTCCACATCCCAGACGCCCAGGATCGCCGCGAACGGCTCCCAATTCGCCGCGACGAACTCGCCGGTATCAGTGTCGGCGGGTTGCGGGATGTTCAGCCGGAAGCGGAAGTCGCCATGGATGTCGCGCACCCCGTCGTCGGCGTAGCGCTGGAGCGGGTAGTCGACATGCGCCCAGTCGTCGTTGACGCGATCCAGGCTGTCGAACAACGGGCGCAGCGCGACCTGCTTGCGGCCGAACAGGATCGTCAGGCCATCGAGAATGTGGCGCCAGCGCGCGGCCTTGGCCTCGTTGAAGCGCGAGACCGCGAACGGCACGAACAGGCACTCCTGGACGTGCGCCAGCTCCTGGCTGACCTGGAAGTGCCGCAGCACCTCGAAGTACTCGATCGTCAGCGCGTGGCAGTGGTTGTTGTTGGCGATCGCCTCGGTCGTTGCCCGAACCGACTCGCCCTGCCGCGCGGTCTGCACCACGGTCGCCCGCTGGCCGCGCACCGAGGACGCGGCCTGCAGCGTGCGGTCGCGCGCACTGTTGAGCGCGGTCGCGGTGATGTCTCGGCTCGACGCCTGCTGCGCGCTCGAGCTCGCCGTCGACGTCCCGCCGGCCGAGCCGAAGATGATCGGCCCGACGTAGCCCCCGCCCACGGTGGCGATCGACGACACGTTCGCGCGCGAGCGGGCGTCCATCCGTTCATGCAGCGCGCTGCGCACGATGTCCGAAATGTCGCGGTCGTGCGCCAGGCTCGCGG
>Ga0070670_100005890_pt1 | contig 10361 bp, 10 predicted proteins | sample KBSS63metaG_FD_64665 | JGI IMG/M metagenome (GOLD analysis project Ga0070670, IMG submission 64665) | Switchgrass rhizosphere microbial communities from Kellogg Biological Station, Michigan, USA - KBS S6-3 metaG | ecosystem: Host-associated > Plants > Roots > Rhizosphere > Soil ... | reverse complement strand
ATTCCACACAGAGAGGCGCTCTCAACGGTCCTTTACGTCACCATATTTGCAGGGTCTTCGCTGGGCACTGCTGTTTTCTTTGCCTACAAGGTCGTCTCGGGCGGTGCTTGGATGTGGGCTCCGTTCGCCTTTTTGGCTGGGCTGATCTTGGGTCTGCTTGCCGCGTCTCTCGCGTGTGTCGCCTTGATCGTCGCGATTATCGTCGCCGCTTGGGTGGCGTATCCTCTGCTCGGCGTCATTCGTCTGATAACGATCGTGCCGACGATGGTGGGGTTCGGGTTCTGGAATGCGTGGGCCGAATATCTGTTGATGCTCAGCCCAGACGGCGCACCGGAGGGCTTTGAGCCTAGGCGCAGCGAGCCGGACTCGGGACTGGATACGCTGAAGGTCTACGACCTCGGCGTCGTCCGGGGACTGCTCCACAGCGCCCTATACCAGGACGCCGGGGCCGTTCACGACGTCGCGGTGTGGCTCCGAGTCCGGTATGAGATGACTCAGAAGACCTGACGCATTCCTCGTTTACAGAATCTTTATGGCGTGCTACGCAGGACTGTCTTCCACAACGCTGCGTCCTACACATGGCCTCCGCCACTCTCGTCGCCGAATCAAAGCGCTTCTCCGACAACGAGCAGGACATGTGCGACCTGCACCCGATCAACTCGCCGCTTCATTGAAGCGTTCTACGAAAGCAGCTCCGAAAGCCTCTGAGCGCGTGCACGCGCGCGTGGGTGGACGGATAGCGCGGTGCCACTGAGGCCTGCGAGGGTGCGGGCGAGCGGCAGCGTGCGCGTCGAGTGTTTGGTTGGGGAGCAGTAGCTCTTCCCCGTCAAGCGGACTGTTCGATAGGAGACTCTCCGAAGGTGTGTGCGTTTTGCGTCCTGCCCGTCGGGGTAAGCTGCCAGGCGCAATGCCGAAACCGATCGCAACTACAGGCGAACTGCGAGAAGCCCTGTCAACACTGTGCTACGACCTCGGGCGGGCCAAGGACCATCATGGTCTGCTGAATCGGCTGATCGAGGCGGACAAAGGACAGTTTCAGATGGCGATGAGCCTGTCCCCTGTGTTTTGGATGCTGACCGGGCGCGCGCACTTCGAAACGACGGCAATGCTTCTCTGCCGCGCCTACGACTGGCAGGAAGGCGCGCTCACGCTTCGGACAATGCTCGAAACGATCAGAGACAGACCAGATCTTCATCCGGCACCCGACTGGCCGCCGCGACAGGTGAACGCGGCACGGCTCGTTGCCGACCTCGAGTGGGTAAATCCCAAGACGAACGGAGCCGTGCGAAAACTGATCGTGTGGCGCAACAACGTGTTCGCGCACCGCGACAGAAGGTGGGCGACTTCGAAAGGCGGCTTGGGGAAGGTGTACCCGATCCCTGAAGACCAAGTGAACGCGTTGGTCGACAACGGGTTCGAAATCGCGCAGCGGTATTACGGCCTCCTGTTCGGAATGCACTTCGACACGTTCGAGTCGCAGCTCAACGACTTCGAGAGAACGGTTTCGCCAGTAAACGAGAAGCTTGCCGCGCAGATCCGCAACTCTTTGCTGCAGTGTGACTTGTACGATTCGTACACTCCGGCTCGAACCGGATGCCTCAACCGCACAAATTGAACGGAACTCGATTTTCGCTAAGTCGTTTAAAAGATGGCTCCTCGGGCTGGATTCGAACCAGCAACCCTCCGGTTAACAGCCGGATGCTCTGCCGTTGAGCTACCGAGGAATGAGGCGTGAGTGACCGGCGGCCTGACAGCCGCCGGTCGAGCGAAACCTTAGGATCTTAGCAGATCCGGACCGGCCCAGGATGAACCGGACTTACTTGGGGGTATCGATGGAGATCTTCTTCAGATCGTCCATCTTGTCCGACAGCGCCGCGGCGCCGGCCGGATACTTCCCCTGACTGAGGAGATACGCCATCAGGTTCGACGCCTGCTCCGGCGTGAGCGTCCCGGGTGCAGTGGCGGGCATCGACGTCTGCGTTTTCTCGAACAGATCGCCCACCGTCTTGCCCTGCCAGTTGGAGAGGAAATCCTTGCCCGCGAGCGGCGGCATCGGGCCGCTGCCTTCGAGGTTGTCGCCATGGCAGGCGGCGCAATTTTCCTTGTATACGGCCTCGCCCTTGGTGGCCTGATCCGCCGTATACACACCCTCGTTGGTCGACCGGGTCGCCTGGGCTCCAACCGTTACCGTCAGCGCGGCCGCGAACACGCTGCCCGCCAGCACTACCGAAATCGAAGTCTTGTTCATAGCCGTTTCAATGGTACCCGGTTTTCCCGGAGCGGTCACGCTTCCCTCGGTTTGCGGCGCCCGACGCGCCCCTTCTCGCCTCCGGTCCACCCGAGCTGGACGCCGATCCCGATGATGCCCAGCAGCCCCCACGCCACCGGTACCCACTGCTGCCCCGGCGCCGGGTCGAACGGCACGACGGTCCACACGCCGCTGCTGGACGCCGAGACGCCGAGCTGCCTTCCCGCTAGTCCAATCGCGCCGTGGATGATCATGAGCGCGCCGACGGCACCCGACCCGACGATGACGAAGTAGCGCTGCAGGTAAGTGGACAGCACCGCACCCGCCACCGCGAACAGCACCACCGCCACCACCGGCGGCTCGCGATGCGCGAGCGAGAACGCGACGTTGGCGGCCACGGCGCCGAAGCCGGCACCCACGAGCGCGACGCCGATGTAGTAGGCAGTGTAGAGAATGAACGCGCCGAGGAGCCCGCCGGCGATTCCGGCCACCAGCATCGGCATGCGGTCGCTTACGCCGAACACGGAGCTCGCGGCGGCAGCGCCAAGCACGAAGCCGACGATCGCCAGCGACGTGCGGAACAGCTTTCGCCCGAAGAAGCACACCACAATCCCGCCCACCAGCAACAGGGCGGCGGCAGGCACCTGATCGACGGCTTGCACCACGTTACTGCTTTGCTCCTTTTCAGAACTCTCGTCAGAACTCGCGACGTCCTTCCATGGCTCGCGTCATGGTGACCTCGTCGGCGTACTCGAGATCGGACCCCACCGGGATGCCCATCGCAATCCGCGTGACGCGCACGCCAAGCGGCTTGAGCAGCCGCGCCAGGTAGAGCGCCGTGGCCTCGCCTTCGACGGTGGGGTTGGTGGCGACAATCACTTCTTCCACGGTGCCGCCGGCCACGCGCGACAGCAGTCCCTTGATCTTGATGTCGTCGGGCCCTACGCCCTGCAGCGGCGACAGCGCGCCCATCAGCACGTGATAGAGCCCCTTGAAACCCTGGGTCTTCTCCACGACGGTCACGTTCTGCGGCTCTTCCACCACGCAGATGATTCGCCCGTCGCGGGTGGGGCCGGTGCAGTAGACGCAGGGGTCGGTGTCGGTGATGTTGTTGCACACCGAGCAGTAGGTGACGCGCTCCTTGACGGCGCGAATGGCGTCGCAGAGCCGGTCGGCATCTTCGCGCGGAGTCTTGAGGACGTGAAACGCCAGCCGCTGCGCACCCTTGGCCCCGATGCCAGGCAGGCGCTGGAGCTGTTCGACGAGACGTGTGAGCGGTTCTGGAAGCATTCAGGGGGTGGCGGACGCAGGCGCGGTTACGACAACCCGGGGATCTTCAACCCGCCCAGCAGTCCCGACATCGACTGTCCGAGGCGTTCGTCCACCTTGCGTTGCGCGTCGTTGAGCGCGGCGACGATCATATCCTGCAGCATCTCCACGTCGTCCTTCGAAACTACCGCGGGATCGATGACGAGCGACTGCACCTGCTTGGCGCCGTTCATCACCACGGTCACCATGCCGCCGCCGGCGGTGGCCTCCACGCGCACGTCGGCCATCTGCTTCTGCAGGCGATCCTGCATCTCCTTGGCCTGCCGCATCATCTCCACGATGTTCATGACGGCTCAGAGCTCCTCGACGTCCTTGATCTCGCCGGGGAACACCTCGAGCACGGCCTGCACGGCCGCCGACGACATCGCCTCGGCCTTGAGATCCCGCTTGCCGTTCGAGGGCGGCGGCTCCGGCGTGTCGGCCGGCTTGGCGCCGTTGGCGGCCGGCGCGCCGGTCTCCACCTGCACCGAGGCGACGGCGATCTTGCGGCCAGCCACGCGCTCAGCGGCCGCCTCGATCCACGGTCGGTTCTGTTCGAGCTGCTCGCGCAACGCTCGGTGCGTTGGCAGGAACGCGAACGTCACTTTGTCGCCGGCTACCTCGATCGACTGCGCCTGCGCGATGACGGTGTTGTAGAAGAACGCCTTGCCGCCGCGGATCTCCGCCAGCAGCGCGTCCTTGATCCCCGCGGTCGCGGCCTCGGTACGTGGAGGCGAGGCCTTGGCCTCGCCTGGGGGCGGAGTGGCAGCCGATGCAGTCTTTGCAGGCGGACCTGAAGGTCCGCCTCGACGAACGGGAGGTACCGCGGCAGCCGCCCGCGGTGCAACCGGCACGGGCATCGCCGAACGCCCCGACCCCAACTGCTCGAGCAGATCGGCCAGCGGGACGAGACGGCGCAGGTGCATCCACTTCAGCATCGCCATCTCGAAGTGATAGCGCGGATGCGCCGCCATCCGAATGTCCTGCTCGCACTTGGCCAGCAGATCGAACGCGCGCATCAAGTCTTCGCGCGAGAAGCGGCCGGCCAGCGTGGTGAGGCGCGCGCGCTCGCCTTCGGCCAGATCGCCCTCGCCCGCACGCGCCGGATCGACCATCACCATCATGATGTCGCGCACCGCGCGCGAGAGTTCGCGGCACACCAGCTTGAGGTCGTGTCCCGATTCCACCGCGCGATCGGCGAGCGCGAACGCGCGAGGGCCGTCTTCGTCCGCCACCGCGTCGATGAGATCGAACAGCAGGTCGCGGCCGACCAGCCCGAGCACGGTGGTGACGTCGTCGAGCGTCACCGTCTGACCGGAAAATGCCAGCACCTGGTCGAGCGCGCTCTGGGCGTCGCGCATGCTGCCTTCGGCGGCGCGCGCGACCAGGCCGAGGGCGTCGTCGCCCACCTCGATCTTCTCGGCGCCGGCAATCATGCGGAGCTGGTCGACGATCGCCTTGGTGGCGATGGTGCGGAACTCGAATACCTGCGAGCGCGACAGAATGGTGTCGGGGATCTTGTGCAGCTCGGTCGTGGCCATCATGAAGACCACGTGGGCGGGAGGTTCTTCGATCGACTTCAGCAGCGCGTTGAAGGAGTGGCCCGAGAGCTGGTGCACCTCGTCGATGATGAACACCTTGTAGCGGTCGCGCACCGGCGCAATCGACAGACCCGACAGGATTACCTCGCGGATGTTGTCGACCTGCGTGTGGCTGGCCGCGTCGATCTCCAGCACGTCCATGTCGCGCCCCTGCGCAATCTCGACGCAGGCGTCGCACGCACCGCACGGATCGGCCGACGGCCCTTTCTCGCAGTTGAGCGCGCGCGCCAGGATGCGCGCCGTGGTCGTCTTGCCGCACCCGCGCGAGCCCGCGAACACGAAGGCGTGGGCGATGCGCCCGCTCGCCAGCGCGTTGCGCAGCGTGCGCGTGACGGCCTCCTGCCCGACGACGTCGTCGAAGCGCTGCGGACGCCACTTCCGGGCAAGCACCTGGTAGGACATGGGCTGGCTGCTTAGGGTGGAAGGCGGTGGGTGTGCCCCACCGCAGCCCGGCGCACCTGCGTACACCTCAGGGTCTGTTTAGCGCTGCTGCCTTCCGGCCCTGACGCGGTTCGCAGGCTGAAGTTGCACAGGGTCCGGGCCGCGGTGCGGCTCACCCACTGCAAACCAGCAGTGTACTTCGCCGCATCGTCGCTGGCAAACGCCGCCGCGGACAGGAGATAGCGCGCCGACCGAGCGTCGCTACGAGCACTTCTCGTCGAGCACCCGGAACGAGAGCACCGAAATCGAGCGCGACGGCGCCGACGGATGCGCGGTGGCCGGCGCCTCGGGAGGCGCGGTGACGGCACGGCGGGAAGCGGCGGCGCCTGCGTCGGTCACACCGGCCGTACCGGGGTTGGCCGTCAACCGCTCGTCGATGGTGCCGGCCACCTCTACCTGCTTGCCGATGAAACGCGTCAATTCCGAGGACCTCGCGCCGACGAGCCAGAAGGATTGTTCGACCGGCGCCCCCGGTCGCGCCGCCGCAGCATCCGTCGTCCCTGAACCGACGCCGGCCGGCACCGAGCCCGGTACCGCCGAGCGGGGTGGCGCGCCCGCGGCGCGCCCGTCGCTTGACTTGAGTGTCGCGCGCGCCAGGGTCAACCCCTTCGCCGCGCCTTGTTCGTGCCCGGTCGGCGGGGCGGCTGCGCTATCGGGCAATTGGGTAATGCACCCGACGGCGGTGACGGTCGGCGTCGCTGCCTGGCCGCGCTGCGCCTCGAGTACGCTCGCTGCGGCGGCGGCTACGACCAGCGCGGCCGCGATTCCGAAGAGCCGGCGAGAAGTGGCAAGCATGGATGTCCCTCCGGGAGAGACATCGTGCAAGGAGCTGACCACTGCGAAAGAGCTGATGGCAAACTCATCGGAGAACGGGCAATGCGCCGGACACCCGCCTCGCGACGGGCGGCGTCATTGACGAGTGGCGGCCCAGCTCCACCGGCGCGTGATCGTCTCTCCGGATTCGAGCCGAAACACCACTCCTTCTTCACCGATCAGAGACCGGCCGTCCGCCGAAAACTTTCCCGACACATGCCCTTCTGACCGAAAGCCAAATCGTGATCCGCCACACTGCCAGCTGCCTGTGTCGCTGTCGGTTGCGGAGTATGCCCCCGCCACAACAGTGCCGACGTAATGGTCGTGTTCGGTAACAACATCGATAGACTCGCCGATACGCTGGATTCTTATCATCGCCGTGATGGGTGCTTGGACCACGGTGGCGTCGAAGGGCTGGATGCACGCGGCGGGCCCCGTGTGGCCGGCATAGGTTCCCATCAGGTTCCACACTTCCCCGGCTACGCTTTGGACCGGTGGAACCGCCACCGGCGATGGCGTCGCTGTCGGACCTGTCGACACTACTGATGGTTGACTGTCGCAAGCGGCGAATCCCAGTGCGAGCAGCAAAACGATCACGATAGCGACGTGTCTGGTCATGCCGTTTGCACGGTACTACCTGGCTGACCTGATTCCCAGCTAGAATCCGCGCGGCAGCGCGGGATTTGACGCTGGTCTCGTGCGGCGGTAGCTTTGGCAGTCCGTTGTGGTCCCGTCTTGCTGGAGGTCTCCGATGAGCCGTTCCCGCTGGGTCGTCGCCCTCACGTTCGCTGCCCTTCCACTCACGGCTATGCTGCCGTCGGGTCAGACCGCACCAGGGCCAAAGCCCCGCGCGGCCCAGGCGCTGCCACGGACCGCCGATGGCCAGCCCGACCTGCAGGGCTACTGGACCAACGACTCCTATACACCGCTCGAGCGGCCCGCCGAGTTCGCCGGCAAGTCGCACTTCACGCCGCAAGAGGCTGCCGCGTTCGTGAAAACCCGCCTCGACCGGCTCGAGAACCAGCCGGCCACCGACGTGCATTACGACGACGCGATCTGGCAGAAGGAAAATTACGAAAAGGAGGCGAACCTCCGCACCTCGTTGATCAGCGATCCCGCCAACGGCCTGCTGCCGTCACTCACCGAAGAAGCCAGACGCCGCCAGGCGTCCGAAGGGAAGAGCCGCGCCGGCCGCGGTCCCGCCGATAGCGTGCAGGACCGCTCGCTCGGCGAGCGCTGCATCACCTGGGGGAACGTCGGGCCGCCGATGCTGCCGCCCACCTACTACGCCAACTTCCAGATCATCCAGACGGCCGACTACGTGATCATCAGTCACGAGTTGATGCACGAAGCGCGTCTCATCGCGCTCGACGGCCGGCACCCCGGCAACGGTGCGCGGTATCTCTACGGCGACGCGCGCGGGCGATGGGAGGGCGACACGCTCGTCGTGGACACGACGAACTTCACCGACAAGACCCCGTTCCGCGGCTCTCCCTCGAACACCCGTCAGGACATTCGCTCGAGCGACCGGCTGCACGTCGTCGAGCGCTTCACCCGCGTGGCTGCCGACTCGATCCGCTATCAGTTCACGGTGGAGGATCCGGGGACGTGGGTGACGCCGTGGTCCGGCGAGGTCCCCATCCGGAAGTTCGAAGGCCCGATCTACGAGTACGCGTGCCACGAGGGCAACTACGGCCTGCCCAACATTCTACGCGCCGCCCGCGTGGCCGAGCGCCAAGCCGCCGGTTCGCGCTAGATCTTCACCGGCCGCTGAGTGCCGGGGCGTGCGTGTGCGACGACGGCATGCCGAGCTTGTTGATGGTGTCGCCTTCGAAGTCGAACTCCACCATCACCACCGGTTCCTTGCCCACCACCCAACCGTCGTGGCCCGGCTCGATGGCGAAGATCTGTGGGGCCTTGTGTTCGATGACGCAGCCGTCGGGGTACTCGATGTGAATCTCGCCGTGCACCAGGAACCCCACGTGCGCGTGCATGCAGAGCTCGGTGCCCACCACCGGCTTCATGTCCTTCGACCAGCGGAACCCGGCGGGATAGACCATCCGCTTCACGCGCGCGTTGCCGGCCTTGCCCACCTCGAGCAGCACGTGGCCGATCTCGCGCCGCTCGGCGCCCTTCACCGGCGCGAAGAGCTCGCTCGGCCGGCGGGCCGCCGCGCGCTTCGCCTTCTTCGGCGCGGCCTTGCGCGACGCCGGCTTGCCCGCGGCGTTGCGGGCCGCGCGCGCCGGCACCTTCTTTTTCGCCGCGACCGCGCGGGGCTTCGTGACTCGACGAGCAGAGCGTGCGGAGCGCTTCTTGGCCATGTGTCCTCGCCGGCGGGGCCGAAGCCCCGCCCTCAGGCAAATAGTGGCGAGGATGCTAGCACGCTATGGATGCACGGGCTCCAAGTTGTTCTTGATCACATAGGTCGCGACCGAACGTCCGAGCAGATTGCCGCCATCCTGATCGAAGCGGAAGTGAATGCCGCCGTAGACGCGGGCGTCGTCCACGTCGTTCGAGATCTCGCGGAACCCCGAGTAGTGAAACGACAGACCGGGTACCGCGGGATTCGACAGATCGATCGAGTGGCCGTCGGCGCCGTACAGGCGGCGCAGCATCTCGGTGCCGGCGCCCGTGCCCGACGCGTGGTTCGACGGGTAGCTCGGGAAGCACGGCGTCAGGACGTACGGCTTGTAGGCGGGGTTCGGGTCGGTCTTGCTGTTGCCGTCAGTCGCGGCTTCGCGAATCGCCGTCTCCGGCCGCCACAAGTTGTAGGTGTACTTGTTGTTGAACGAGGCGACGAGCGCGTCGCTCGTCGCCATGTTCAGCAGCGCCAGGGAGCGCGCGTTGTCCGAGAGCGAACGGTCCTTCGCTTCCGCCACCTGCCGCGCAGCGGAGTTGAGCAGCTGGCTGGGCGAGGTGACGGCGTAGAACCGGGCGACGTCGGCCCGATCGGCGGGTCGCGTGACGCTGGTATCGAGCCCGATTCTGGCCACCTCGGCCAGATCCTTGGCGTACTGGCTGGTGCCGAGTCCCGGCGGTGGCGGCAGGATGAAGTCGTTCACGCTCGACACGCCGAACGGGGCCACGTTGCGCCAGTGCAGGTTCACGCCCACGGCCACCCCGTTAACGACCGGGCAGCTCGGGGTCGCCTGCCATTCGCCGGGCACGGCAGGACCGGGTGTCTTGAATTGCGGCGGCGCCGAGCCGTCGTTGGCGCGCAGCGCGATCATGGCCAGAGCCACGTCGATGCCGAGCTGCTTGCCGTCGTCCTTCGCCTGGCCATTCGGAATGCCGCTCAGCGTGTTCGCGAGGGAGGCATCGAGCGATGCCACCGTGCCCGCGTTGGCGGCGAAGTACGTGCGCAGCACTCTCCACGCCGCCGCGGCGGCCGCCGCATCCACGGAGGCGCCATCCGGCGCCTCGAAAGTTCCGAGGTACGGCTCGTAGTCTCCGGTGATGGTGTTCACGGCTTCGAACACCGCCAGCGCCACCACCGCGTTCGTGCGTGCCTGCACGAACGGACTCTGGCCATTGGCCACCGCTGTGTTGATGGCGATTTCGTTCCAGGTGAGGACAGTGTCGCCGGCGCGGACAGGCAGGGGAGTGACGAGCGCGCACACAAGCGCAGCGGCGGCGATTCTGAGGGCTGTAGGCATGACGCCTCCTTCACGGGGATAAACGGAGAGCGCGCAAGAATCGCACAAGACGGACAGAAAAGATGCCCGCATTGGGCGATTTCTAGTTGTTCCGGTCGTAGCGGGGCGTGTAAGGAGTAGAGGCCACGCGCGCTACGCCCAGTACAGACGAAGCGGATTGTCGACGAGCAGTTTCTGCTGCAGCTCCGGCGTCACGGCAATGGACGGGATGTAGTCCACCAGCAGCCCGTCGTCGGGCATGTGGTTCTTCAGGTTGGGATGCGGCCAGTCCGTGCCCCACAGCACGCGATCCGG
>Ga0070670_100005884_pt1 | contig 10364 bp, 10 predicted proteins | sample KBSS63metaG_FD_64665 | JGI IMG/M metagenome (GOLD analysis project Ga0070670, IMG submission 64665) | Switchgrass rhizosphere microbial communities from Kellogg Biological Station, Michigan, USA - KBS S6-3 metaG | ecosystem: Host-associated > Plants > Roots > Rhizosphere > Soil ... | reverse complement strand
GGCGCCAGGAACAGAAATATCGTCCAGTCCACGGCGTCCCTACTTTCCGGTGACCTGCTTCAACGCCGCAACGAGCTGATTCACGTCGTACTCGAACAGCTGGATGTAGTCGGTCGCCTCCTTGGCACCGCCGACCGAGGGCGCAAGCACGAGCACTTTGCCGCCAACCTGGTTCGCGATCGCTTGTGGCGTTTTCAGATCGAAGTACGGCTCGACGATGATCAGCTTTGCGCCCTGACGTTTCATCTCGTCGATGATCTCGATGGTGTGCTGCGGCGTCGGAGGAATACCCGGCTTCGGCTCGACGTAGCCCATCACGTCGAGACCCCACCGCTCCATGAAGTTGGGCCAGGAACGATGGAACGTCACGATCTTCGTCCCTTTGTACGGCGCAATGGCCGCGTCCCATCGCTTTTCGCCGGCGGCGAGACGAGTGTCGAAATCGGTGTAACGCTGGGCAAAATACGATGCGTTGGCGGTCGAGAGCTGACTCAGCTTGTCTCGGATTGCCTGCGCAATACGCCGGCCGTTGCCCGGCTCGAGCCAGTAGTGCGGATTCCCGAGCGGGTGGACATCGCCCATCGCACGCGTGATCTGGCCGGTCGGGATTTCGAGAATCTTGACGTTCAAGGACGCGTCGAGATACCCGGGGCCCCCGACCTGAATCTTGCTGTTGCGGCTGCTCGTCAGCAGCGGCGGAAGCCATCCGATCTCGAGCTCGCGTCCGACGACGATCAGCACGTCGGCCCTGCTGACCGCAAGAATGAAGCTTGGCTTCGGATCGACGAAGTGCGGATCCTGATAACCCCTGGCCAGCGACGTCACCGACACCTTGTCGCCGCCGATCTCACGGGCGAGCGATCCGAGATCTTCGGTTGTCGTAACAATATTCAATTTGCCCTGCGCGAACGCCCCGCCGGGCAGCGCGAGCAGGAACAACAGAAGCAACTTCAGAGTTCGCATATTCATGTCCTAGAAGGGGTGCGCGCCATGCGCGCCGATGGAGAATTGAAACTGAAACAGGAACTCGTTCGCCGCGGGCCCGTCCCCGTAGTTCGTGCGCCGATACTGCCCGCGCATCTGGCTGAACTCGCTCGGCCAGTACGTCAAGAGCGCCGAGCCTCCTTTGTCGACGACCGACGAATCCTCCGCGCGGTCCGAGTGGTCGAAGCGGCCGCCCACGAACCAGCGCCGCGCGAACTGGTAATCACCGGAGAGGTAGTACCCCATGCTGTCCTGACGGCCGCCGAACTGTTGCCGGTTGCTCCAGATGACTTCGCTGCGTCCGACGAACTGGTGATAAATCGCTCGCGTCAACGGACGCCAGCGCAGCGTCGCGTCAACACCGAACAACTTCGTCGTGAACCGGCCGATATCGATATCGTTGATCACGCCTGCGGTGTTGTGACCGTATGAGTAAGACGCGCCCAGATCGACGTTGGTCGATTCGGTGATGTCGTGATACCCGCGCAGGTGTCCAACGTAGCTGAGGTCGCCGCGTTTGTTCGATCTGAAGAGATCGCCGGAGTCGCCGCGATAGACCTCACCGGTCGCTTCGAGGAAGAGCGGCCCCGCGGGCAGCAATCGCGCCACCGATATCCCCGCATCGTCAATGCCTTCTTCGCCACCGACGAGGTTGTGTGTCACCAGCGGCCGATCCGTCCACGGCAGCACGTGGTTGTGCAGCGTGTTCACCTTTCCGAATGCCGCACGGAGTCTGCCGACTTTCGCAAGGAATCGGCCAGGCAGCGCCGTGAGTGTCAGGTAGCCCTCTTCGAGCTCCACGCCTTCTTCTCCAAACGACACGAAAAAGTCCGCGCGCGCATATGGATCGACGATCGCCTGAAACGACGCTTCGGATTCGTGCATCTCGAGGGCGGGCTGGGGATCCACTTTGTTCCGCCCTGACGCACCGAGAAAATCGCCTATGACGGCCATATCGGGATTGAAGATCTTCGAGCCAAGGGACGTGGTGCCATAAATGGGCAACGCTCCGGCCGGGCCGCCTGCTCCGGCCGATCCCGGCGGCACTTCGGCGGTCGTCGGCGCCGGTGGCGCGGGCGGCGGCGCAGGTTGCGCTGGCGGAGCCGGCTGGCCTCCCTGCAAGGCGGCAAGTTGCGCCTCGAGCGCCGCCAGGCGGTCGTCGAACTCTCGCCTCAGTTGATCGATCTGCTGTTGAATCTGCTGCCCCTGGTCGGCAGCCTGCGCGGCTGCTTCCCGAGGCGGCGCGACAAGAACGGCTGCCACAGCCGCCGCGCGCATTACCTTCGTCGCTCGCATATACCCTCCTGCGGATCGGAAGAGATCCGCGGCGCGAACGCCTGAAGGTTCGCGCCACATGTGCAGGGGAATCACAGGGAGAACAGACACCTGTGGGACAAGCGGTTACCGCTCGTCCTGGTTGAAGCTTTAAGCGACGATCGGCGGCGCCCGGGCCGGGCGATTGGAAACGAGAAGTGTCGTGAGTGGCCTAATCGACGAATTCGCAACCAGACGCGCGTCTACATACGGCACCGCAAAGCGCGGAGCCTCCGAGACTGCCCGCAGCGATTGGAAGGCATGGCAGAAGACACAGTGCTGCGAATCGGGGAGCTCGGTTGTAGGCGCACCAACCCCGTGCGCAGCCGCGTCATGGACGACGACGGCAGGGTTGCAGATCGCATCGTCCCGCTCGTCATGAAGCAGCGACGAGACAGTAACCGGCATCGTCGCAAAGAGGACGACGAGGGCGGCAAATGGCGCGAGACGAGCGCGCCTGAGGGCGCGAGTCATCCCAAACAGAATACCCTGAGGACGACCAGGCTTGCAGGGCCTATATCGCGGCCATCAGCGCCGTGCTGACCCGTTCGAGGTTTTCCAGCCCATAAATGTCGGTCGGCAGCTGCGGCACCCATGCACGCGGATATGCCGCGAAACGACGGTTGATTTCGTCGATATAGACCCGTTCCTGTGCCCGGCGGGACCGGTAGAAATCGCCGTCCGCATCGTCGGGCAGCACACGGTTGACCACAATTTCGCACACGTTGACGTTGGATTCCGCGAGGATGTCGGCGGCACGCGCGGTCTCCTCGATCGGCAGCCGCTCGGGAACGACGACGAGCACGAAGCCAGTGAAGTTGTGCTGCATCAGACGGGCGCGGACCTGCTCGAGCTTCTCGCGCCGGGCATCGAGCGTTTTGAGGATCGGGTCCTCCGCGGGGTCGATCGCTTCAGGCGCCAGGCGGACCTGATCGATATCCTGGTTCAGAGCCAGGAGCGCCCGGCGGCGCTTCGACAGTGCCGTGATCCATGCCGAGACGAGCTCCGGCATCCGCAGCAGGCGCAACGTATGTCCGGTCGGCGCAGTGTCGAAGATGAGCAGGTCGTAGGCATCGAAACGATCGACGATCAGATCGCCGATCCGATCGAACAACGCGACCTCCTCGACCCCCGGCATCGAGGATGCGAGTTCGATCTGCCGCCCTGCTTCTTTCGCCACCGCGGGGCTGAACATCCGTGCGATGCCGGCTTTCGCGTTGTCGATGTAGCGGCGCGCTTCGAGATTCGCGTCAACCTCGAGGCCATAGAGGCCTGGGTGGATCTCCCGTTCGTCGGCGGCGAACGGCGTGCCGAAGATATCGGACGTGGAATGCGCGGGATCGGTCGACACGAGCAGCACTCGCTTGCCCTGCCGGCTCGCCGCGAGCGCGACCGCCGACGCGCACGTCGTCTTGCCGACGCCTCCCTTCCCGCCAAAAAAAAGGATCCGCTTCAGCAGCAGGGCATGCTGCCGATGGGCGAACGGTCCATCCCCATGCGACGGTGCCACGTATGGAACTCCTCGAGGAAGAACGGATAGACGTCGAGCAGGTAGATCGCGGCGGGGTTCGGCAGGCCGACGAGCTCCATGAAGCACTGCAGCATGAACAGATCGTTCAGATCGACAAACTGCTCGCGCAGCTTGCGCTCGTATTCCGAGACGAAGTACCCATGCACGAAGTCGCCGAAGTTCTGTTTCAGTTCTTTCCAGTCCATGATCCGGCTGTTCTCGTCAATGGGATGAACGATCGTCCACGACAACGGAGAGAACGTTACCTTGTTGCCTTCGAACGGCAGCAACCGCAGCAGCCGATATCGACACACGGGCTGACCGCGGTCGTTGTCGCAAGCGAGGGGTAGAGTACTTGCGGCTCGCGCTCAATGATCTCATTGCGTCGGCGGCGGTTCGCAATGCGGACCTGGAGCGATGGCATGCCCGCGTACGACGCGCGCTTACGATCTCGCACATAAATGTCGCAGTCACGCGTGAAAATACCCACCGTTGTCGCAAATCACGCAGTCGCACGGTCGCTTTGCGTACTTCGTTTCCTCTGCGCGCGACAAAACACTGAGGATTCTGCATGATTACGATCACGTCCCCCAGTTGGCCCATCTGTTGCTGATGGGCTCGCCATGGATTTACATCGACTCGTACATCGTGTGAGAAGTGAGTTCAACGAGATGCCCGGCCTGCAGCTCACGCTGCCGCAAGCGGCCAGATTGTGGGGCCTGGATCATGACGCATCGCGGCTGGTGATCGACGCGCTCGTCGAGGGGTCGTTCCTTCGCTGGACGGCGCGCGGTACCGTTGTCCGCACCGACCGCGCCGCTGCGTAAGGAACTCCCAAAACCCAAATCCCAAACCCAAATCCCAAGTAGGCCTCCGATTTTGGGATATTGGTGTCTTCATCACACAAAAATGTGGCGTCCGATGATCGGGTGGAACTTGGGATTTGGGATTTGGGATTTGGGATTTGGGATTTTCCTAAAGCTTCATCACCAACGGCGCGAGGTCGATTCCTTCCGCCTCGGCTCTCCACGTCTCGCCGGGCGCAATCAGCATCGGCGTCGTCAATGCCCCGGTGCTGACGAGTTCGCCCGGTCTGAGCGGATCGGCCGAGGGCGAACCTGCGATGGCGGCCGCCAGTTCGCCGACGCAGAGCGCCGGGTTGCGCATCACGTTCCTGCCGCCGCCTTCTTCGATGAAGGTGCCGTTCTTGAACAATTTCAGCTTGAACTCCGCAAGCTGTTTCGCCAGCGTTGTCGCGTTAGCCGCATTCACGAACGTCGGCTGCCCGAGCACGAGCCCCGAATGAAACCCGAAGGCGGCGACCAGATCCGACGGCTGAAATTGCCATTCCGGGAACGGACAGTCGACGATCTCGTAGCCAAGGGAGATCCATTCGACCGCGTGCATGATGGCGACGGGATCTGAAAGATTGCCCGTTAGCGGTCCCTTCAGTTTGAACACGACCTCCGGCTCGAGTTTCGGCGCGTAGGTAAACGGGACAACGGTAACGTCCGCTTCGTTGGCCGGCTGCACCGTGTCGTCGTACATCGATCCCCACGCAACGGTCTGCAGATTCAACTTCGGCCATACTGCCGGATTGGCAAAGGCCACCTTGCGTCCGACCACCGTGCGTCCCTGTTCCCGGCGCCGACGCGCAAGTTCCGCTTCCACCGCGTAGGCGAGCGCGAGATCGAACCCTTCGCGCGACGATAGCGTTTCGGGCAGCAGGTCGCCAGCCTCATACGCGTCGATCAATTCCTGGGCAATCGCAGCCGGGTCGATGGCCATGCTCGAAGTGTACTCCGGGCTTGGCGCCGGGCACTCGATGGCTGATGGTGATTGCCGATCAGGGATTTCCAATCCCCAATCAGCAATCGGAAATCGCAAATGCAGTGTAGGATGCGCTCGCCATGACGCGATCTGCCATCCCGGTTTTCGTTGTGGCGGCGACAATGGTCGTTGCGGCACAGCGACCGTTCGACGCCGCGCAGTCCAGGCCCGTGCCCAATGCGGTGATCCGGCTAGACCCGGCGCTTGATGCCGTGATCGCGCCGAATGCACAGCCCGAGCTGCTCAAGGGCGACTATTTCGGCGCCGTCGAAGGTCCCGTCTGGGTGGAGACCGGTGGCTATCTGCTCTTCAGCGACATGGCGGCGAATGTCATTTACAAATGGACGCCGGACGGACAGTTATCGGTGTTCCTGGAAAAGAGCGGGTACACCGGCACCGATGTGAACAACGTCGGTGGCCAGTACACCAACGGCCGGCTCCACCTGCTGCTCATCGGCTCCAACGGCCTCACGCTCGATCGACAAGGGCGCCTCATCATCGCGGGGATGACGGATCGGAATGTCACGCGCGTCGAGAGCGACGGCACACGAACGACACTGGCCGACCGCTACGAAGGGAAGCGTTTGAACAGCCCCAACGATCTGGTTGTGAAATCCAACGGCGCGATTTACTTCACGGAGACGACCAGCGGCATACGCGGGCGCGACGAAGGCCCGGCCCGCGAGATTCCGTTTCACGGCGTGTACCTGATCAAAGACGGTGTGCTTCGGCTGCTCGACAAGGATCCACAGGGCGCCGCACCGAACGGCATCGCGTTCTCTCCTGACGAGAAAATTCTTTATGTCAACGGCGGCACGAAGATCACGGCGTACGACGTCCGCCCGGATGACACAGTCACGAACGCGCGGATGCTCATCGACCTTGGCGGGCCGAACGCAGGCCCTGGAAACACCGACGGCATGAAGGTGGACCGCAGCGGCAACATCTACTGCTCGGGGCCAGGCGGCGTCTGGATCATCTCACCGCAAGGAAAACACCTGGGGACGATCGTCCCCGCGGAACGTGTCGCGAATCTTGCGTTCGGCGACGCCGACAGCAAGTCGCTGTACATGGTTGGTGGCCGCAGCCTGTGGCGGATTCGTGTCAACACACCCGGCATCCGGCCCTAGTCCGGGATCCGGGATCCGGGATCCGGGATCCGGGATCCGATCAATCGCCGCGCGACTGAATCGGCTTCCGCCGACGAGAATTCACCGCGACGCGACCATCATCGCAGGCATCGGGTCGTTCTTCGATCTGTTCGACATCTTCCTGGCCGGTGTCCTCGCCACCGTCCTCACGCAGCAGTTCCAGCTGACGCGCGCCGCACTGCCGCCGATCATCGCCTCGAGTTTCGTCGGGATGTTCTTCGGCGCGACGCTGCTCGGTCGCTTTGCGGATGTGTACGGCCGGCGCACGGCGTTTCTCGTCAATCTCGGCATCTATTCGGCGTTCACACTTCTCGGCGCCTTCAGCCCAAATGTCGCGGTGTTGATCGTGACGCGGTTTCTCGCCGGCATCGGCATTGGCGCTGAGCTGCCGCTCGTCGACGCGTATCTCAGCGAGCTTCTGCCGGCGCGCCATCGTGGTCGGTACACGGCGCGGGCGTACACGCTCGGCTTCTTCGGGGTGCCTGCGGCAGGATTTCTCGCCCGCCTGCTCGTGCCGCAGCAGCCGCTCGGCATCGACGGCTGGCGCTGGATGTTCGTGGCCGGCTCACTGGGCGCGGCTATCGTCTGGGTAATGCGGGCGAAGCTGCCGGAATCGCCGCGCTGGCTCGAAACGGCCGGCCGCACGGCCGAAGCGGAGGCCATCGTGTCAGTCATGGAGCGCGAGGCCGAACGCGAAGGGCCCTTGCCACCCGCGTCCGGCGAAGCCGCCACGCCAGAACGGGGGCGGTTCCGCGTGATCTTCGGACCGCGTTATCGCGGACGAACGCTGATGCTGTGCGTCTTCCATCTCTTTCAAACCGTTGGCTACTACGGGTTCGGCACGCTGGTCCCGACGGTGTTGGCCGCCAAGGGTTATTCGATCGTCACGTCACTCACGTTCACGTCGCTGACCTTCATCGGCTATCCCATCGGGTCCGCGCTCTCGCTGCCGATCGTCGAGCGCATCGATCGACGCTGGCTCATCGTTGCATCGGCCGCGCTGATGGCCGTATTCGGTCTGACGCTCGGCTATGCGTCTTCTCCCGCCGTCATCCTCGCGTCAGGTTTCTGCTACACCGCGACCAGCAACATCTTTTCGAACGCGCTGCACATCTTCCAGGTCGAGATTTTTCCAACCTCGGTGCGCGCGACCGCCGCCGGCACGGCGTACGGTATGAGTCGCCTGTCGACTGCCGCCATGCCGTTCGTGCTCGTGCCGGTGCTCGATCGGTTTGGCCCGACCGCCATGTTCGGCGTCGTCGCCGCCGCGCTTGCGATCTGCATTGTTGACATCGCGCTGTTTGCACCACCGACAACCGGGCGGGCGTTGGAGACGATTACGGAGTAGGGATCGGGGATCAGGGATTAGGGATCAGGAATCGGGGATCAGGAATCAGGCTCTCGTTTTGGGAACTCTCTACCCATATCGCAGAGGCGTTCGACAACTTGCCTTACGTTTTGCTATGCGCCGATTTTTGCACTGCGCACGTGCATGTCGATTCAGTCCTATCGAGATTTGGACGCCTGGAAAATTGCGATGAAACTGGCGGTCGCAGTGTACGAGATCACCAAGGTGCTGCCGCGCGAGGAGTTGTATGGTCTCAGCGCCCAATTGCGCCGGGCTGTTGTCTCAATCCCCTCAAACATCAGTGAAGGACACCAACAGGGCACAAGATCGTACGCCCATTTCGTAACGTTGGCCCTGGGCAGTCTTGCAGAGATGGAGACCCAACTCGAATTGGCTACTCGACTTGGTTACTTGACTCCAACTGAAACCGATCCAATCTCACTGCTCGGTGTTCACACGCGTCGTATTCTTCACGGATTGCGGCGATCACTTGTCACACGTCGCGACTACATCAAACCCCACCCGAACCAGAACCTGATCCCTGATCCCTGATCCCTGATCCCTGATCCCGGCTCCCCCCATCCCGCCTCGTGATACGCTGACGTCCCTGATTTCGTTGGTGGCCACTAACCCCCTAGCCACCAACCATTAACCGGGAGTACGTATGGAACAGCAGCAGCGTCTAACGGCGAACGATTTCCATCCGGAGATCCTGAAGCTCTTCGATCGCTATGTGCACGGAATGATCGACCGGCGCGGCTTCCTGGACGGCGCCGCGAAATTCGCCGTCGGCGGCATGACGGCCGCGGCCATCCTGCAGGCGCTCAGCCCGAACTACGCCTGGGCCGAGCAGGTGCCGGAGAGCGACAAGCGCATCGCGACGATGACGCTCGATTACGACTCGCCCAAGGGTCAGGGAAAGATGAAGGGCTACTTCGCCAAGCCCGCCAACCTGAATGGCAAAGTGCCCGGCGTCGTCGTCGTCCACGAGAACCGCGGGCTCACGCCGTACATCAAGGACGTCGCGCGGCGTCTTGCCGTCGCCAACTTCGTCGCCTTCGCCCCCGATGCGTTGACGCCGCTGGGCGGATACCCCGGCAACGATGACAAAGGGGTCGAGATGCAGCGCACGCTCGACCAGAACAAGATCATCGAGGACTTCGTCGAAGCGGTGAACGTGCTGCAGAGGCGCGCTGAGTGCACGGGCAAAGTGGGAGCAGTCGGCTTCTGCTTCGGCGGCAGCGTGTGCAATCAGCTCGCGGTACGCGTGCCATCACTCGCGGCATCGGCACCCTACTACGGCGGACAGCCGAAGGCAGAGGATGTGCCGAAGATCCAGGCGCCGCTGCTCATTCATTACGGCGGCCTCGATGAGCGCGTCAACGCCGGATGGCCCGCGTATGAGGCGGCGCTGAAGGCGAACGGCAAGAAGTACGAGGAGTACATGTACGCCGGCGCCAATCACGGCTTCCACAACGACACGACCCCGCGCTATGACAAGGCGGCGGCCGAGCTGTCGTGGCAGCGGACCATCGATTTCTTCAACAAGAACCTTCGCACCAACGGCCGCGCGACCAATTAACCCGACCTACCCGGATGGGCGATCCTCGCGTGGCATCGACTGCGCGAGGATCGTTCCATGCTCACTGACTTTTCCAATGAATTAGCAGACGCGGCCGCGAAGGCGGCGCCGTCCGTCATCCAGGTTCAGGGTCGCCGGCAGCCGGCGAGCGGGGTCATCTATGCCCCCGGTGTCGTTGTCACGACGACGCGGGCGCTCCGACGCGAAGACCGGCTTCACGTCCGCGGCGATGGAGATGCCGTCGACGCGGAGCTGGCGGGTTGGGATCCTGCGACCGGGCTCGCGGTGCTCAAAGCACCGGCGCTCAGGGCGTCGCCGATTGCCGTCGCCAAACAGGCGCCTCGGGTCGGCAATCTCGCGCTTGCGATTGCGCGGTCGTGGAGCAACGGCCTGACCGTCAGCGCAGGTGTCATCTCCATTATCGGCGGCCCCCTACAAACGGGACGGCGCCGTGCGATCGAGCAGATCATCCGCACCACAGCGCCGATGCACGATGGCTTTGCCGGCGGCGCGTTCATCGATCCCACGGGCGAGCTTCTCGGGATCACGACGGCGTCAACGATCAGAGGGCTTGGCGTGATCATCCCTGCGGGGATTGCATGGAAGACGGCGAAGCATCTGCTGGAGCATGGCGGTCTCAAACGC
>Ga0070670_100005883_pt1 | contig 10365 bp, 6 predicted proteins | sample KBSS63metaG_FD_64665 | JGI IMG/M metagenome (GOLD analysis project Ga0070670, IMG submission 64665) | Switchgrass rhizosphere microbial communities from Kellogg Biological Station, Michigan, USA - KBS S6-3 metaG | ecosystem: Host-associated > Plants > Roots > Rhizosphere > Soil ... | reverse complement strand
CGACACTTACGTGTTCAAGAGATTGGCGGCGGCGACAGGAAACGACCTCGTGGTCGATCGGCCCATCATCTCGCGCGGACCGGAGCAGCAATACATCGTTCCCGTGGCACGGCGGCTGCTGAACGATGGCGGGCGTTTCGACGGCATCGTGGTCGCGACGATTATTCCGGCGGGTTATCGAGAGTTCATTCGCAGCATCAACGTCGGACAGGAGGGAAACATTTCGGTCCTCCACCCTGACGGGGTCGTGCTCTTCCGTGAGCCGTCGACGAGCGACCCGATGAACGAGTCCGATCAGGACAATCCGCTGCTGCCTCTCGCGCGCACGCACGGCGCTGGTGTCTATCGAGGGGTGTTCGGTCCAGACCCGCGTGCATTCATCAGCTCGTATCGCACCGTTCCGGGTGCCGACTTGATCGTCGCGGTCTCGCTCAGTGAGCGGGAAATGCTGTACGAGTGGCGGCGACAGGCCCGCGTGGCAGCAGCGGCGTTCGGTTCGCTCACCGCCACGCTGGCGTTGATCGTCGCGGCGCTCTTCCGCGTCGTTGACGCGCGAGAGCGCGCCGAGCGCGAGCTGGCGGAGATGCAGCGCGTCGAGGCCGAGCGGCTGCGCGTTGCCAACGATCAGCTCGCGGACGCGCTCGAACGGGAGCAGAAGGCGCGGCGCGAGGTCGAGGCTGCCAGCTACATGAAAGACGAGTTCCTGATGACGGTGTCACACGAGCTGCGCACGCCGCTGACCGCAATCTACGGGTGGGCGCGAGTGCTCGGGACGCGCGAGATGCCGCGCGCGGAACAGATCCGCGCCGTCGCGGCGATCGAGCGCAACTCCTATGCGCAGACGCGGCTGATTGACGATCTGCTCGACGTGTCGCGCGCGATTTCAGGCAAGCTGCGTCTGGAGCCGCGTCCCGTCAGCATTGAAGAAGTCGTCCGCGCCGCCGTTGAAACGGTGAGCCCGGCGTTGAGCGCCAAGGCCCTCCGCTTCGAGGCGAGCTACGAGCCCGAGTTGCCGCCGATCGTCGCCGATCCGGATCGGCTGCAGCAGATCGTCTGGAACCTGCTGTCCAATGCGATTAAGTTCACGGCCGAAGCGGGCACGGTCACGCTGCGCGTGGCGGGCGTGGACGCCGGAATCGAGATCGCCGTCATCGACACCGGTGCCGGCATCCCGCCCGATTTCCTGCCCCACGTGTTCGAGCGTTTTCGTCAGGCGGATACGGGGACCAGACGCCGCTACGGCGGTCTCGGCCTCGGCCTCGCCATCGTCCGCCATCTCGTCGAGCTCCACGGCGGCACCGTCACGGCCGAAAGTTCCGGCGAAGGCCTCGGCTCCACGTTTCGCGTGCGGCTGCCCTGTTCGGCAACACGCAGAGCTGACCCCCAGTAACCAGGCGACGGCGCGGCGGACGGCAAGGTAAAGCTGCGGCCGGCCTCCGCCGAACGAGTGATTGCGCGCCTGCACGGGCTGGAGCCAGCGATATGGCATGTCGGCACCCAAAAGAGCGCGCGCGGCGTCGGACGTCAAATACCTGTCGCGCGTCGACTGGATCACGGCGACGGGGACGCCGGTAAGACGGCGCAGATACGCGTACGGCGCGGGCTGGCCGGTGACGAACTCCTCCTCCTCGGTCAACGCCACGGCGACGACGCCGGCGAGCGGCGCGCCGAGACCGCCCTCACCAGCCGCGACGACCGCGAGGCCGGCGCCGCGTGAAACACCCAGCAGGACGACCGGACGCTCCCCGGCCATCTGCAGGCCCCCTCTGGCGCAATCGATGATGCGCGCGTAGTCCGCTGCCAGCTCCGCCGCCGGCACCGTCGGCGCACCGAGGTGCGTCACGTAATCGCGCGCATCGAAGCCGACCGCAGGAAGACCGAGCTGCGCGACGTGCTTGAAGAAATCCACGTCCTTGCGATGCCAGCCGCCGTCGCCGGTGGCATAGACGACGAGCGGCCGCGGATCGCCGGTGTTCACCAGATGCAGGCGCAGCGCGTGTCCGTGCAGCAGGATCGTCAGGACCGTTTCAGGCACGATGAACCTCGCGCGACGGCGCCACCGTCGCCTTCCACCCGCCGGCAATCAGCGCACTGACGTTGGCCAGCGCCACCGGCCATTCCCACGCGCCTTCGTAGGCGAGGTATCGCGGGACCCAGTCAGGATTGAACTTCTCTTTGTAATGCCGGATGCCCTGGAAGTTGTACCAATGCTCGCCGCGCCGGAAGATCAGCGACGCGAGGCGTTCGCGTTCGTGGGCGCCACGATGCGCGCCGACTGCCGCGAGCGGCGCCATGCCGAGATTGAAGGTGCGGAAGCCCGCCTGCTTGCCGTGCAGCATGATCGAGGTCAGCAGGAAATCCATCGCCGACGGACCGTCGGTACGGTAGCGCATCAGATCGACGGACAGCTCGGTGCGCCGCGGCCCTTCCAGCAGGTTGGCGAACGCCAGCAACCGCGCGCCATCCTTGGTTTCGACGATGCCGCAGCGGCAGCGCGACACATACGACGGGTCGAAGTAGCCTATCGAGAATTGCCGCTCGACGACGCCCTTGGCGTGCAGCCAGTGATCCGAGATGGCACGCAACTCATCGAGCCGCCGTTCCACTTCATAGGGTTCGATGACGCGGAAGACGAGGCCATCACGCCCGGCACGCCGCAGCACCTGCCGCGTCAGCTTGCCGCCGTGCCCATCGAGCGTCACCCGATGCAGCGGAACGATCGCTTCTTCGCCAAGCTTGAACAAGTGGTACCCGCGATCGTGCAGCAGCGGAATCCACCCCGTCGAGATCTGGTAGAACAGCGGCCGCCGATCGACGCCGGCCGAGAACGCAAACAGCGCGTCGATGAATGCGCCGCGCTCCGCTTCGGCCCGGACGACGGGATCGGAGAACACGACCAGGTACGGGCCGATCGTTCGATAGAGGCAGAACCCGCGGTCGCCATCGAAGAAGATGCCCTTGTCGCCAACCGCCGCCATGATCGGCGTCGTTGACGCGCCATGCGCCGCGTTGAACTCCAGCGCCCGGTTGACGTCCGCATCGGGCGGACGTGAGAAATGGACCGGGGTCCGGATCGCGATATAGAGCGCCACGGCGCCGACGGCGAGCAGCATCGATGCGGCCGAACGCAGGAACCGCGCGCCCTGGACGCGATACCCGATCTCGCTCCATCGCCCGAGCACACCGGTGCTCAAGTGGTGGGAGAAGATTCCGAAGACGACGAACAGAAGCAAGGCGGCGAACGCCAGCCCCAGATCGGCGGACTCGAGCCAATCGCTCGAGCTCTCGCGATCGAACAGCGCGGACTGCGACCACGCGGCGACACCGACCGTCCCCAGTGTGGCCGCTTCCTCCCAGTCCAGCCCTTTGAGCAGCGATGCCAGCCCCGCGAGGAGCAGCAGAACCAGCGTCCCTTTGAAGGCTGCGCGGTAGCCCCGCGCGAGTCCTCGCGCCAGCGAGAGCAGGAGCAGGCCGGCTAGCGCCGCCGCGATCTGCCCCGCTTCGACGAGCGGCAGCGGGACGAACCGCTCCAGCAGCACGAGCCGCGCGTGCAACGCCGGCGACGCGCTGCTGATGATGATCAGCACGCCGGCGCCGCCGACCAGGCCGGCCATGACCCGGCGGGCAAGCGCAGTCCGCCGGAGCGACTGTCGCGCCGCCCACGACAACAGCAACAAGGACGCCGTCGCCCATGGCCCGACGTAATAGATGAAACGATACGCTGCCAGCGCGGCAGCGGTGACGTTCTGATTCAGCGGCAGATGCGCGATCCAGTACGCGTCGCTGCTGCCAAAGCCGCCCGGCACGAGGCTGGCCAGACCGATGGCCTGCCCGAAGAAAAACTGGTCCACGAGCACGATCGCCGGCGTCGCGTTCCCCGTCGCAAACACGCAGGTGGCAAAGGCGCCCATGGCCAGCAGCCAGTCGAGCCATCCCACGGCGGCGAGTTCGATGGTGCGACCCGGTGCGAGGGCGGCGAAGCGTTCGAAGCGTTGCAGCACGGCCCGCAGGGTCCACGCGGCGCCGACGACGAACAGCAGTGACAGCGCGCCGAGACCGAGCGGCCCCAGACCGAGCCTCGTGGCGACGAACGCGGCCATGGTCCATCCCGCGAGCCCCGACGCGAACGCCAGCACGACCGATACGATCCCGCTGTGCAGTTCGGCGAGTTCGTCCACCGCATCGCGGTAGAGCCAGAGGCGGATCGCCGGTCCGGCCAGCGGTCCCAGCGTGAGGAAGTTGCTCCAGCAGAACGCTACCGCGCCGAAGCGCCAGCGTTCGCCGGCCGTGGCACGCGTGTGACGGAACGCGAGCACATCGTAGAGGCCCATCACCGCGATGTTGGCGGCGGTCACGGCGACCGCCCCGACCAGCCACCGCGCGTCGAGCGATCGCAGCAGCGTGCGGACGGTGTGGATGTGGATGCCGCGCAAGGCCTGCCAGGACAACGCCAGCACGACGACGACCACGACCAGCGCCCAGGCGCGGCCGGCATGCGCCACGATCCAGGTGGACGCGCGTTCGGTGGGCCGCGTCATCGCGCTCTCGCCGACAGCTGCGCGATCCACGCCAGCCCCTGCGTGAAGGCGGCGCTCAGCTCCTTGCGGCGATCGGTGAATCGATGATTGCTGGCATCGATCAGGACGAGTTGCTTCGGATCGCGCGCCGTCGCACGGAAGCGCTCGTAATCGGCGGACGTGACGTATTCGTCGCGCCTGGACTGGATCATGTAAAGCGGTACCGGCGACACGGACGCAATCACGTCGTGGGGCGCGAACGACGGTTCGGCAGCGTCGCGCTTGGTCACCCACGACAGGCTATCGCTCCAGCGCCAGGCGAGTTCTGCCGTCGGCGGCAGCCCCATCGTAATGACGCCGTCAATCCAGCCGTGATTGTGGGCGTCGGACGCCGCGAGGACGGCGAGCGCCGCCCCTTCCGAGACGCCGGACACGATCACTGGACGGGTCAGCAGCCGGTTCTCACGCGCAAACGCCAGGATGGCGCGGTAATCGCCCGGGACATCGGACGGTTGCAGATGCGTTTTCGAGGAGGTGAAGGCGGCCAGGTATTGCCGGACATTGAGACCGAGGACGGTGTAGCCATCCGCGGCATATTCGTCCGCCAGCGAGGCGGCGAGACCGACCCAGCCAACGTCACCGCTGCCCATGATGATGGTCCCGCGCGGGGTCCCCCGCGCCGGGTAAACGGTCAGTGAGACGGCCTGGCCGCGGATTTCCAGCCTGTCACTTGTCGCCGCTGCTGACGGAACAGCAGCGATGACCAGTACGGCTAGCCCGAGGCAGGCCGGAAGAGAACTGCGCACACGTCCGCCCTTCCCCTCCGCCTTGGTATATCCTCCCACGATTATGGAACGGAAGACCGCTCACCACTTCGAACAGGAACTGCTGAACATCTTCGACCAGTACGTCCACGGCGACATCGACCGCCGTGGCTTTCTGGATCGTGCGGGCAAGTTTGCCGTCGGCGGCGTGACCGCCGGCATGCTGCTCGACATGCTCAATCCGCAATTCGCCGCGGCCCAGCAGGTGCCGAAAGACGACGCGCGGATCAAGGCCGAGTCCCTCGAATATCCTTCGCCGCAGGGAAATCCGGGCAAGACCAGGGGCTACCTCGTCCGCCCGGCGAACGCCACCGGCAAGCTGCCCGGGGTCCTGGTCATTCACGAAAACCGCGGCCTCAACCCGCACATTGAAGACATCGCCCGGCGGCTGGCGCTCGACAACTTCATGGCTTTCGCGCCCGACGCCCTCGCACCGCTGGGCGGGTATCCAGGCGACGAGGACAAGGCGCGGGCCCTGTTCCCGCAGCTGGACAACACCAAAACGCGTGAGGACATGGTTGCCGCGGCGACCTGGCTGAAGAACCGTCCGGACTGCAACGGCAAGATCGGTGCGGTGGGCTTCTGCTGGGGCGGCGGGATGGTGAACTTCCTCGCGACGCGGATGCCGGACCTGAATGCCGGTGTGCCGTTCTATGGGACGCAGCCGTCCGCCGAGGAGACGGCGAAGATCAAGGCGCCGCTCCTGATCCACTACGCCGAGAACGACGAACGGGTGAACGCGGGGTGGCCGGCCTACGACGCGGCGCTGACGGCGAACAAGGTCCCGCACGAGATGTTCAAGTACCCGGGCACGCAGCACGGGTTCAACAACGACACCACACCGCGCTACGACGCCGCCGCGGCAAAGCTCGCCTGGGAGCGAACGGTCGCCTTCTTCAACAAGCACCTGCGGTAGTAAGATCGGCTCGTGATCCGCAGGTTTCTAATTGGCCTGGCCGCGACGACCGCCCTCGGGCTCGCGGCCGGGTGTTCCGACACAGCCACGGCCCCATCGACCTTCGCGCCCTACAGCCAGGTCGATCTGCGCCTTGGCAATGGCACGGAGGCGGCCTCCGGCACCGTCGTCACGGTGAATTACACGGGATTCCTCTACGACCCGACGCAGCCGGACGGCAAGGGCCTGGTGTTCGACACCTCGCTGAACACCACGCCGCTGGTCTTCACGCTCGGCATCGGCTCGGTGATCCAGGGCTTCGACCGCGGCGTGACGGGGATGAAGGTCGGTGGGGCGCGACGTGTTGTGATTCCGCCGTCACTCGGCTACGGCGCGTCGCGCAACAACTCGATTCCCCCCTACGCGACACTGGTCTTCGACATCGATCTGCTCGACGTCACGACGCCGACATCGTCCGGCGGCTAGCCTCCCAGGTGGAGGCGGATGCCGCCCAGGATGAACGTCGCGCGATCGTCGATCTTCGCCTCGCCGCCGCCTTCGGCGTCACCCTTCAACTGCGCGAAATCGAACTCGCCGAAAATCGCGATCTTCTTGTTGACCCAGATCTCCACGCCGCCGCCGAACGTCGGGTTCCAGCCCTTCGTCTCGGTCACGAAGCGCTGGGCGCCCACCGCGGCGATTGACTGGGTCGTCGTTACCGTGGCGTCGTGATAGTTCATGCCGGCCTGGCCATACAACCGCGCCTTGCCGGCCTGAATGCCCCCTTTGCCGACGATGGACCAGATGTCGGCGTCCATCTCTGTGTTGAACGTGAAGCCGGTACCCCCTGACACTTCGATATTCAGAGGGTGGACGTAGCTCCCCTCGACGCCGACGAACCGCGTCAACCAGAACGTGGCCCCGAAGCCGTAGGAAAGGACGGTGCCGCCGCCCGAGCAGTTGACGTTGCCGCACTGGAGCGCCTCGAAATCCCGCAGTTTCGCAGGCCCGAGTCCCGCGAACATCATGAAGCCCTTGGGCAGCGGTTCGCGCGGGCGCGTGTCCTCCCCTTCCTCATTGATCTCGCTTGGCTTGGGCGGTGTGTACTTCCCTCGCACCAGCAGCATCGTTGGCGTCGGCTGCGCCATGTCCACGACCAGCGTGTTGACGGGACGGACCCAGAAGAGGCCGGCCACCTCGCGGCGATCGCAGCCTTCGGCCAACGGCAACGGGGCGCGGTTGCGATCGACGACCACGACCTTGCGCAGCCTGTCGCAGACGTCGACGAACACGTTGGCGTCGATTTCGGCTTTGCCGTCTTTCGGGGGAAGGGTGAACTCGATGGTGACGTCGCCGTCCTCGCCGACGGTGCCGTCAGCGACCTTTTCGGCGTTGAGGAAGATCTCGACCGGCGAGCCCGGCGGTGCGTGCCGCAGCATGACGCGCTGTGCCAATGCGGTTCCGATTCCCAGGGTCATATGCAGTGCGGCCGCGAGTGCCAGCAGCCGCCACGGGCTTCTCATTCAATCTCCTTCAAACTCTTCGATTATTAGCTATCCGTTAACCTTTTTGCACCTTTCTACGTATTGAGTAGGCGTGCTGAAGGATTTTCGCTTCGCGATCCACCTGATCGTCAAAGATCGCTGGTATTCGGCGGTCGCGATCCTGGCGCTGTCGCTCGGCATTGGCCTGAACGCGACGGTGTTCACGCTCGTCAACGCCGTGCTCATTCGCGGCCTGCCCTACAAGGACTCGCACCAGCTCTATGTGCTCGGGACCTGGCGGAAGGACAACCCGCGCGCCGGCGGCATGTCGTATCCGGACTTTCGTGACTGGCAGGCGGAAACGAAGACGTTTTCGGTCCTGTCGGCCGCCAGCAGCGGCGGCGCCAATTTGAGTGGCGACGGCGTCGCGCCGCAGCAGGTCAACAGCGCGTCGCTCACCTCCAATACCTTCGCGATGCTCGTACAGCCTCCCCTGTTCGGGCGCGACTTCATGGCCGCCGACGAACAGCCCGGGGCCGAGCGCGTCGCGATCATCGGATACAAGCTGTGGAAGAGCCGGTACGCCGAAGATCGCAACGTCCTCGGAAAGACCGTTCGGGTCGACGGTGTGCCGTCGACAATCGTCGGCGTAATGCCTGACGGCATGGAGTTCCCGAACAACACCGAGATCTGGGCTCCGCTGGTTCCCACTGGCGAGGTGTTGAAGCGCAGCAACCGTGGTCTCACGGTCTTTGGACGCATCAGGGCGGACGCCAGCCTGCCGCAGGCGCAGGCGGAGTTCGACGGGATATCCGGGAGGCTCGCGGCGGCGTATCCCGAGACCAACAAGGATTATCCCCGCGCTATCGTCCAGACGTTCAACGATCGCTTCAACGGCGGGCAGATTCGCGCCGTGTTCCTGTCGCTGCTCGGTGCCGTCGGGTTCGTCCTGCTGATCGCCTGCGCCAACGTTGCCAACCTGCTGCTGTCACGCTCCGTCCATCGCTCGCGCGAAATCGCCGTCCGCATCGCGCTTGGCGCCACCCGCTGGCGCGTCGTCCGCCAGCTGCTCGTCGAGAGCGTGTGTCTCGGCGTCATCAGCGGTGTCTTCGCGCTGGGTCTCGCGTCGGTCGGCATCCGCATGTTCGATGCCGCGGTCGCGGACTCCGGCAAGCCCTATTGGATCCAGTTCACGATGGACTACACGGTGTTCGCCTACATGGCGGCCATCTGTGTGCTGACGGGTGTGATCTTTGGTCTCGCGCCGGCGCTCCAGGTCACGCGCACGAACGTCAATGACGTCCTGAAGGAAGGCGGCCGCGGCAACCAGGGGAACCAGCGCGCGCGCTGGATGACGGGGACAATGGTCGTCGCCGAACTGGCGTTGACGCTCGTGCTGCTCGTCGGCGCCGGGCTGATGGTCCGCAGCTTCCTCAAGCTCTACACGCTCGACAGCGGCATCAAGACCACCAATCTGATGAACATGCGGCTGGGGCTGCCCGACACCAAGTACGCGAAGGAAGAGGAACGCCGCGTCTTCTACGATCGACTCGAACAGAAACTCGCGACCGTCGCCGGACTCGAAGCGTCATCGATCACGACCGCCGTCCCGCCGTTCGGCAGCCCGCGACGCGGACTCGAAATCGAAGGCGGGCCGGTGCGCACTGCGGACGATCCGGCGCCGCAGGTGGCGAGCATCACGATCTCGCCGCAGTTCTTCGACACCGTAGGTATCCAGCTGCTGCGCGGACGCCTGTTCAACGCGACCGACGGGACGCCTGGCAACGAGACCGTCATCATCAACGACAAGCTTGCCGCGGAGTTCTTCAAGGGTGCGGATCCAATCGGGCGCCGCATTCGCTTCGCGCAGGGCCAGCCGGGGTCGGGATCTCCTCCTCCCCCCGCCCCCGTCTGGCGCACCATCGTCGGCGTCAGCCCGACCATCCGTCATACGCAGCAGCAGGACACGACGTCGCAGTCGGCGGTCTACGTCCCGCTGCGGCAGAATCCGAGCGGGTTCGTGAACCTGCTCGTGCGCAGCCGGCTGCCGCCCGGGTCCGTCGTCAACGCCGTGCGGGCGGCCGTGCAGGAGTTGGACGCCGACCAGCCCGTCATGCGCATCCAGACGTATGAAGACATGATGCGGCAGCAGCAGTGGCCGTATCGCGTGTTCGGCAGCCTGTTCGCGATCTTCGCGTTCATCGCGCTGGTGATGTCAGCGGTCGGTCTGTATGCGGTGATGGCGTACTCCGTCACGCAGCGGACGCCCGAGCTCGGGGTCCGCATGGCGCTGGGCGCCGATCGTGGCGACGTGGTCTGGCTGATTTTCAAGCGCGGGCTGTGGCAGATGGGGCTCGGAGTGGCGATCGGCCTCGCCATGGCGTTCGGGGCGAGCCGGGCGCTGGGGTCCCTGCTCGTGGACATCACGCCGACCGATCCGCTGACGTTCGCGTCGATTACGGCGATCTTGCTCGCCGTCGCCGTCGCGGCGTGCCTGATCCCCGCGCGCCGCGCCACCCGCGTCGACCCCCTCGTCGCCCTCCGGGCGGACTGAACGGGGGTCAGACCGGGGTCAAACCGGGGTCAGACCGGGGTCAAACCGGGGTCAGACCGGGGTCAGACCGGGGTCAGACCGGGGTCAGACC
>Ga0070670_100005880_pt1 | contig 10365 bp, 10 predicted proteins | sample KBSS63metaG_FD_64665 | JGI IMG/M metagenome (GOLD analysis project Ga0070670, IMG submission 64665) | Switchgrass rhizosphere microbial communities from Kellogg Biological Station, Michigan, USA - KBS S6-3 metaG | ecosystem: Host-associated > Plants > Roots > Rhizosphere > Soil ... | reverse complement strand
CACTGCACACCACACCGTTGAGAGCTGAACCCTGATGGCCATCCGATCTGTTGTACTCGATACCGAAACCACCGGCATGCCGGTGACCGACGGCCACCGGATCATTGAAATCGGCTGTGTCGAATTGATGGGTCGCCGCCTCACCGGTCGTCACTTCCACGTCTACCTGCAACCGGACCGCGACAGTGACGAAGGCGCGATCGGCGTCCACGGTATCACTGACGAATTCCTCAAGGGCAAGCCGCGTTTTGCCGAAGTCGCCGATGAGTTCTTCGAGTTCATCAACGGCGCCCAGTTGATCATCCATAACGCGGCGTTCGACGTCGGCTTCATCAACAACGAATTCGCCCTGATGGGGCAGACCGATCGCGCAGACATTTCCAAGCACTGCTCGATCCTCGACACCTTGATGATGGCCCGTGAGCGTCACCCCGGCCAGCGCAACAGCCTCGATGCCTTGTGCAAACGTTATGGCGTCGACAACTCCGGCCGTGAACTGCACGGCGCCTTGCTCGACTCCGAGATCCTCGCCGACGTCTACCTGACCATGACCGGCGGGCAGACCAGCCTGTCCCTGGCGGGCAACGCGTCGGATGGCACGGGCTCGGCGGAAGGCTCGGGTAACCGTCCTTCGGAAATCCGCCGGCTGCCGGCTGATCGCAAGCCCACGCCTATTATTCGTGCCAGTGAGCAAGACTTGGCCGAGCATGCGGCAAGGTTGGAGGCGATTGCCAAGTCGGCGGGTGCGCCGGCGTTGTGGACTCAACTGACCCAGCAATAGCCTGGCTGCACGCAATCCAAAGGTGGGAGGGGGCTTGCCCCTCCCACCGTTGATCTCCATCTGCCTGCGAAATCTTCATTCGCCACATCCACTCCCAGCTTCTACCCTTGAGTGCATAACCCTCAGGACGACAAGCACTCATGTACAAAGACCTGAAGTTCCCCGTCCTTATCGTGCACCGCGATATCAAGGCCGACACCGTCGCCGGTGACCGGGTCCGAGGCATCGCCCGAGAGCTGGAACAGGAGGGCTTCAGTATTTTCTCGGCAGTGGACTACGCCGAGGGCCGGCTGGTGGCCTCCACCCATCATGGCCTGGCGTGCATGCTGATCGCCGCCGAAGGCGCTGGCGAGAATACCCATCTGTTGCAGAACATGGTCGAGCTGATCCGGCTCGCGCGGCTGCGGGCGCCGAATCTGCCGATCTTTGCCTTGGGCGAGCAAGTCACCCTGGAAAATGCGCCGGCCGACGCCATGAGCGAGCTTAACCAGCTGCGCGGCATTCTGTACCTGTTCGAAGACACCGTGCCGTTTCTCGCCCGGCAAGTTGCCCGTGCGGCGCGCACTTACTTGGATGGCCTGTTGCCGCCGTTCTTCAAGGCGCTGGTGCAGCACACCGCTGATTCCAACTATTCCTGGCACACCCCCGGCCATGGCGGCGGTGTGGCCTACCGCAAAAGCCCGGTGGGGCAGGCGTTCCATCAATTTTTCGGGGAAAACACCCTGCGTTCGGACTTATCGGTGTCGGTGCCCGAGCTGGGCTCGCTGCTGGACCACACCGGGCCGCTGGCCGAAGCCGAGGCCCGCGCCGCCCGCAACTTTGGCGCTGACCACACTTTCTTCGTGATCAACGGCACGTCCACCGCCAACAAGATCGTGTGGCATTCCATGGTCGGGAGCGATGACCTGGTGCTGGTGGACCGCAACTGTCACAAGTCGGTGTTGCACTCGATCATCATGACCGGCGCCATCCCGTTGTACCTGTGCCCGGAGCGCAACGAACTGGGGATCATCGGCCCGATTCCCTTGAGCGAATTCAGCCCCGAGTCGATCCGCGCCAAGATCGACGCCAGCCCGTTGACCCGTGGCCGGGCGCCCAAGGTCAAGATGGCGGTGGTCACCAATTCCACCTATGACGGCCTGTGCTACAACGCCGAGCTGATCAAGCAGCAATTGGGCAACAGCGTCGAGGTGCTGCATTTTGATGAGGCCTGGTACGCCTACGCGGCGTTTCATGAATTCTTCGCCGGGCGCTACGGCATGGGCACTTCGCGCACGTCGGACAGCCCGCTGGTGTTCACCACGCACTCCACCCATAAACTGCTGGCCGCGTTCAGCCAGGCCTCGATGATCCACGTGCAGGACGGCGGCGCGCGTCAGTTGGACCGTGACCGTTTCAACGAAGCCTTCATGATGCATATCTCGACGTCGCCGCAGTACAGCATCATTGCTTCGCTGGATGTGGCCTCGGCGATGATGGAAGGTCCGGCCGGGCGTTCGCTGTTGCAGGAAATGTTCGACGAAGCCCTGAGCTTCCGTCGGGCGCTGGCCAACCTGCGCCAGCACATTGCCGCCGAGGATTGGTGGTTCACCATCTGGCAACCACCGTCGGTGGCGGGCATCGACCGCGTCGTCACCGCTGATTGGCTGTTGCATCCCCAGGCTGACTGGCATGGCTTTGGCGAGGTCGCCGAGGACTACGTGCTGTTGGACCCGATCAAAGTGACGCTGGTGATGCCCGGCCTCAACGCCGGCGGCGCCCTGAGCGATTGCGGGATTCCGGCTGCCGTGGTCAGCAAGTTCCTCTGGGAGCGTGGTCTGGTGGTGGAAAAGACCGGGTTGTATTCCTTCCTCGTGCTGTTCTCCATGGGTATTACCAAAGGCAAATGGAGTACCTTGCTCACCGAATTGCTGGAGTTCAAGCGCAGCTACGACGCCAATGTGAGCCTGGCCAGTTGTTTGCCATCGGTGTTTGCCCAAGGCCCCACGCGCTATCAAGGCCTGGGCCTGCGCGACCTGTGCGACCAACTGCATAGCTGTTACCGTAGCAACGCCACTGCAAAGCACCTTAAACGGATGTATACCGTTCTGCCGGAAATCGCGATGAAACCCGCCGATGCCTACGACCAGTTGGTCAGGGGTGAAGTGGAAGCGGTTTCCATCGATGCCTTGCCAGGGCGCATCGCAGCCGTGATGCTGGTGCCTTATCCGCCCGGTATTCCACTGATCATGCCGGGCGAGCGCTTCACCGAGTCGACGCGTTCGATTATCGACTACCTGGCCTTTGCCCGGACGTTCGATAGCAGTTTCCCCGGTTTTGTCGCCGATGTTCATGGGTTACAACACGAAGATGACGGCAGTGGTCGTTGTTACACCGTCGATTGCATCAAGGGTTAAGAATGTTTATGCAAGCTGTAATGAACCCGAAGTATCCAGGGCTCAGTGTACGGGTCGCCGACGAAGGCTTTGACGCCTATGTGTGGGGCAATGATTTCAGCTTTGAAGTCAGCGCCTACGGTGAGCCGCAGATGGGCAAGCGGGTCGATCAATGGCCTGTGGAGCGCATCTTGCCGTACCGCAAGTGCTATGGCATCGATCCGGAAGAGTTCGCCAGTTTTCGCGACGCGCCCGACAGCGCGATCTTCATGGCTTACTTGGACGACCGCCCGGTAGGACACATCGTGGTCAGCACCAATTGGAACGGCTTTGCCCATGTCGACGAATTGGCCGTGGCCTTGCCCGCCCGGCGCCATGGCGTGGCCAAGGCGCTGCTGGATGTGGCGCAGTTCTGGAGCCGCAAGAAAAACCTGCCCGGCATGATGCTGGAAACCCAGAACAACAACCTCGGGGCCTGCCGTTTGTACGAGCGCTGCGGCTACGTGATGGGCGGCATCGACCACCTGCGCTATCGCGGCATTGATCCGCAAACCCGCGAAGTGGCGATTTTCTGGTATCGGCTGTTCAAGAACGAAGTCGACAAGGCTTAGCCCGCCAACAGGCCTTCGGCCTTCTGCGTCACGATCTCCAGCAGTGCATTCAGCGCTGGGGAGGTCACGCCCTCCTTGAGGGTCAGCGCATACAGGCTGACCATGATTGGCGGCGACACCGGGCACGCATCCAGCCCGGCCTCGCGTGCGCCGAACGCGGTGAAAGGGTCGACCACCGCCAGGCCTTCTCCCGCTTCCACCATGCTGCGCATCATCTGGTAAGTCTGTACGCGCGTCTGCACCACCGGCAGCGGGCGCAGGGCTTGCAGCTTGGCATCCAGCAAGCGGCTGAGCGGGTCCTGGCCTTCGAGCCCGATCATCGCTTGCCCGGCCAGGTCCTGCAGCGCGATGTACTTCTGCTTGGGTTTGAGCCAGCCATGCGGCGCGAGCAATTGCAGCTTGCCTTGGGCCAGCACGGTGCTGTGGATCTGTAGGTGTTCCGGGTCATGCAGGCTCAGGCCTACGTCGGCTTCGTGCAGCAGCAGGCTCCTGACGATCTCGCGGGTCGGCTGGCTTGACAGGTTGCACGGCGTGTCCTGGAAGCGTCGGCGCAGCAGCGCAATGCTTTGCGGCAACAGTTGATTGGCCAGGGGCGGGGTGCAGAGGGCGCGCAGGGTCGGGGCGTGATGGTGTTTCAGGCGGCTGGCGAGGCGTTGCACCGGTTCCAGCGCCTCATACACGTGGGCGATTTCCGCCTGCAGCTCCAGGGTTTCCCGTGTCGCCTGCAAGCGTCCACGGACGCTGGCGAACAGCATAAAGCCCAATTGCGCCTCGGCCTCCTTGAGCGCCGCGTCCACATCGCCCACGGAGAGTTGCAACCACTCGGCGGCCAAGCCTGGGTGTCCGGTCTGCAAGATGGCTTGAATCACTTCGATATGACGTAAACGCATCGCCGGAGTCTATGTGCAGCGCGCCGGGGATTCAATAGAATGGCTGCGCTGATCATCAACGACCAAAGCCGGCTGCCGGCATTAACAACAAAAACAGGTCTGGTCTCACATGCCTCTACCCTCGATCCTCGGGGTAACGGCCAAGCAACTGCTGGTCTTGGTGACCGTCGGGTGCGTGGCTGCTTATCTCTTCAACGCTCAAAACGAAAGCACGCCGGAAAACCTGGCACTTGAAACGTTCATCCGTTCCCAGGAACAGGTGGCCGAACAGGTGGGGGCAGTCCTGGAAGTGGCATTGGTCAGGCAGGTGGTCGCGCATCCGGGTTACCACAGCGCGGGCTACCAGCGTTCGATGTTTGCCGTGGAGGGCGAGCGGGGACGCTTGATGGTGACCTTGAAGAAGGTCGAGGGGGAGCAGGGCATTGAGGTCACGGAGATTCGCCGGCCGTGATCACCCCAGCCCAGTCGACGCCATCAATGGCCAGGACTGAGCAGGTGGATAAGGCGTGATCTTATGACGCGAGGGTGGTTTGCGACTCGCGCACGAGAATCGTGCCCGATTGAATCAACTTGAATTCGTCGCCTTCCAGCTTTTCTACACGATCGCCAATGGCCAGCTTGTAGGTGGTGGTAGGTGCCGAGCCAGCCAGGTCGCCTTGCGCCGGGTTGGATTCCTGGAACTCATGCACCGAATACACACGTCCTTCTGCGTCTCTGGCATGAAACTGTCCGACTAGTACTGCTGCCATCTGTTTAGAACCTCTGGAGATAAACACTCGATTTGCGGTTCTGTAGACCGTCAGGGAGCGGGGTAGTTTACTTACGGAATAAAAATACTATTCGCTTATCTTTTCAGATGATTCCTACATGTCACTGCGTGATGCAAATGCCCGGAGGATTATCAAAACCTTCTGGTGAACACGCCGCGAAGACTCTATAACTACAAGCTCCTTTAGTCAGACGTCGGGAACCCCCAATGAGCAAGGTCTACACCGTAGCCGTCCTGGTTGGCAGCTTGAGAAAAGACTCGATCAACCGCAAGGTCGCGCTGGCATTGGCCGAACTGGCCCCTGCCAACCTGAAGTTGAACATTGTGGAAATTGGCGACTTGCCGCTCTACAACGAAGACATTGACGGTGCGACACCGCCGGCAGCCTACAGTACTTTCCGTCAACACGTGAGCTCATCCGACGCGGTGCTGTTCGTGACCCCGGAATACAACCGCTCCGTGCCCGCGCCCTTGAAAAATGCCATCGACGTAGGTTCTCGGCCTTACGGGCAGAGCGCCTGGAGTGGCAAGCCGGGGGCGATCATCAGCGTGTCGCCGGGGGCGATTGGTGGTTTTGGCGCCAACCATCACCTGCGCCAGTCCCTGGTGTTTCTCGATGTGCCCTGCATGCAGCAGCCGGAGGCCTACCTGGGCGGCGCGGGCAGTGTATTTGACGACGCGGGCAAGGTGTCTGAAAAGACCAAGCCGTTCCTGCAGGCGTTTATTGATGCTTACGCCAAGTGGGTGGCCAAGCAGCACGGCTGATTACCCGCCCACTTAAAGCTGTTTACTCTCAATGTGGCGAGGGAGCTTGCTCCCGTTGGGCCACGAAGCGGCCCCAGGCCTTTGTTTGAAAAGACTGGGACTGCTACGCAGTCCAACGGGACCAAGCTCCCTCGCCACAGGTACGGCGCTTCCTTGCGCCAATGAGGGTCAGCGCAACCAGTTGGTGCGCGCCAGTTCGATCACTTCATCGCCCCGGCCGCTCATCACCGCCTTGAGCATGTACAGGCTGAAGCCCTTGGCTTGTTCCAGCTTGATCGTCGGCGGCATCACCAGCTCTTGGGTGGCGGTGACCACATCCACCAGCACCGGGCCATCATGGGCCAGGGCGCGGCGCAGGGCCGGCTCCAGGTCTTCGGATTGCTCCACGCGAATGCCGAGGATACCCATGGCGTTGGACATGGCGGCGAAGTCCGGGTTTTTCAGTTCGGTACCGGCGTCCAGGTAGCCTGCGGCTTTCATCTCCATCGCGACAAAGCCCAGCGAGGCGTTATCGAACACGATGACTTTCACCGGCAGTTTCAACTGCGCCAAGGAAATGAAATCCCCCATCAACATGGCAAAGCCGCCGTCACCGGACATCGAAATCACCTGGCGATCCGGGAAGGCCGCCTGCGCGCCGATGGCCTGGGGCATGGCATTGGCCATCGAGCCGTGGTTGAACGAACCGATCAGGCGGCGCTTGCCGTTCATCTTCAAATATCGCGCAGCCCACACGGTCGGTGAGCCGACGTCGGCAGTAAAGATTGCATCGTCATCCGCCAACTCGCTGAGCAAACGCGCCACGTATTGTGGGTGGATCGGCCGATTGGCCTTCGACGGTTGAGCCAGGTCATCGAGCCCTTGGCGGGCTTTTTCATACTGCTTCAAGGAGGTCTCGAGAAAGCTGCGATCGGTCTTGCGCGTCAAGCGCGGCAGCAGGGCGTCGATGGTTTCACTGACATCGGCGGCGATGCCCAGGTCCAGCGTGGCGCGGCGGCCGAGGGCCTGCGGGTTGCGGTCAACCTGGATGATCTTGGCGTCAGTGGGGTAGAACTGGCGATAAGGAAAGTCGGTGCCGAGCATGATCAACGTGTCGCAGCCGAGCATGGCGTGGTAACCGGAGCTGAAGCCGATCAGGCCGGTCATGCCCACATCGAACGGGTTGTCCCACTCCACATGTTCCTTGCCGCGCAGGGCATGCACCACGGGTGCGCCCAGCGCGTCAGCCAGGGCCACCACTTGGTCATGCGCGCCGGCGCAGCCGCTGCCGCACAGCAGGGTGACCTTCTGGCTGTTTTCCAGGAGCTCGGTGAGGCGTTGCAGGTCTTGTTCCGCGGGCAATGTGCGCGGCGCGTGCAGGGCTGGCCAGGGCTTGAGCTTGTCCTCCACTTCCAGCAGCGATACGTCACCCGGAATCACCACCACTGCCACGCCGCGATTGAGGATCGCCGAACGCATGGCGCGGTGCAGCACGTGGGGCATCTGCTCGGGGTTGGTGACCAGCTCGATAAAGTGGCTGCACTCCTTGAAGAGCTCTTGGGGATGGGTTTCCTGGAAATAGTTCAGGCCGATCTCCGAGGACGGAATCTGTGCGGCGATCGCCAGCACCGGCACATGGTTGCGATGGCAATCGAACAAGCCATTGATCAAGTGCAGGTTACCCGGCCCGCAGCTGCCGGCGCAGACCGTCAGTTCACCCGTGGCCGCTGCTTCGGCACCGGCGGCGAAGGCCGCCACCTCCTCGTGGCGCACGTGCATCCACTCGATGCTGTCCATGGTGCGCAGGGCGTCGGTGAGGCCGTTGAGGCTGTCGCCGGTCAGGCCCCAGATACGCTTGATGCCCGCCTGTTCAAGGGTGGTCGCCAATTGCTGGGCCAGGTTGATTTTCGCCATGAAGAACTCCAATCGTCAGTGAGGTTAAAAACTGCTGATCAATAGGGGACAGTTCGATCACGGCGAATGCTCCGCCTTTAATGTGAAGATTGCGTCATGGCCGCCCGGTACTGCCGCGTGCGCCGCGCCAGAAACCATTGGTCGCGCACCAGCGCCATGCACGGCACGACGTTGGCTTTGGGCGAATGGCCGCGGCTGAGGCGGCGCATCTGGTAGCGCACCACGGCGAGTATGGCGAGGGAGGCCAGGGGCTTGCGTTGCCAGTCGATAGGCTTGAGTTGCGGGTTGGGGTCGCGGCCTTCGCGCCAGTGCTGGATCAAGTGGGGTTCCAGCGTCAGGGCGGTGGCGATCCCGGCCATGGCGACGCCACTGTCCAGTACCTGTTGCACGATGGGCAGGCGCCGGATGCCGCCGGTGACCATCACCGGCATCTTGGCGATGGTCGCCAGTTGACTGGCGAACTCAAGGAAGTACGCCTCACGCGCCAGGGTGCGGCCGTCACGCGCTTCGCCTTGCATGGCGGGTGCTTCGTAACTGCCACCGGATAACTCCAGCAGGTCGATGGGCAGCGGGTTGAGCATTTCGACCACGGCACGTGCATCGGCTTCTGCAAAACCGCCACGTTGGAAGTCGGCAGAGTTGAGTTTGACGGCGACACAAAACGACGGGCTGACGCTGGCGCGTACCGCACGGATCACTTCCAGCAACAGGCGTGCGCGGTTCTCCAGGGCGCCGCCCCAGCGGTCGGTGCGTTGGTTGCTCAGTGGCGACAGGAACTGACTGAGCAAGTAGCCATGGGCGCCGTGGATCTGCACGCCGGTGAACCCGGCTTTTTCGGCCAGGCGTGCGCTGGTGGCAAAGCGCTGGATCACGTCCTGGATGTCGTCTTCGGTCATGGCCTTGGGCGTGGCAAACATCTTCGAGAAACCACCGAGGTCGAGTGCCACGGCGGACGGTGCAATGGCTTGCTGGCGTAGGTTGGCCGGCGTCTGGCGGCCTGGGTGGCTGAGTTGTACCCAGAAGTGCACGCCGTTGCCGCGGGCGACGTCGGCCCACTCACTGAAGCTCGCCAGGTATTGCTCACCCTCAAGGGCCACGCCGCCGGGGCCGGTCATGGCGCGGCGGTCGACCATCACGTTGCCGGTGATCAACAAACCGGGATTACCGGCGGCCCAGGCTTTGTAAAGCTGCTTCAATTCACGGGACGGCGCCTGATTGCCATCGGCCATGTTTTCTTCCATCGCCGCTTTGGCGATGCGGTTGGAGAGGACTTGGCCATTGGGCAGTTGCAGGGCTTCAAAGGGTGACATGGGTTGACTCCTGAGCAGGGGAGGTCTCAGGCTAAGCTTAAAGTTAACTTTAATGTCAAGCAGGTGCGGTGATGAATATTGGTGAGCTGGCAAAGCAGAGCGGGCTGGCGGCGTCGCGGATCCGCTTTTATGAGGCCGAAGGGCTGATCAGCCAGGTGGGGCGCCAGGCAAACGGTTACCGGCGTTACGCGCCGGAGGCGCTGCAAACCCTGCAACTGATCCAGAGCGCGCAGCAGGCAGGTTTTACCTTGCAGGAACTCAAGGCGCTGATGCCTGCGCCGGGCGAGCACAAGCGCGAGGCGTTGATTGAGGCACTGGAATGCAAGGTCGTGCAGATCGAAGAGATGCAGGCGCAGTTAGCCCACAGCAAGGCGCAGTTGCTGGGGGTGATCGAGGCAGTGCGGGCGCAGCCGGAAGGCGTGCCGTGTTCGATGGGGCAGAAGCAGGTGCTGGCGTCGATCAAGACCGGTCTACAGAGCAAGTAGATGCCAATGTGGGAGGGGGCTTGCCCCCGATAGCAGAGGGCCAGTCAACAGATTCATTGACTGATCCACCGCCATCGGGGGCAAGCCCCCTCCCACATTTGAGACTCAGCGCCGACGGAACAACGGCAGCGGTTCATCCGTTGCCGCCTGGTACGTCACCGAGAAGTCCTTGAGGCTTTCCAGCGCTTCGTACGGGTCTTTGTCGGCGCGCAGGGCGAAGGCATCGAACCCGCAGCGGCGCAGGTAGAACAGTTGGTCGCGCAGCACGTCGCCAATCGCGCGCAGCTCGCCTTTGTAACCGTAACGGTCGCGCAGCAGGCGTGCGTTGGAGTAGTTACGCCCGTCGGTGAAGGCCGGGAAGTTCAGGGCGATGACTTGGAAGTGTTCCACGTCCTCACCGATTTCTTCGGCTTCTTCATCGGCGTCCAGCCACACACCCAGGCCGCCATCGCGGGCCTTGAGGGCGTGGCCGTGTTCGCGCCACAG
>Ga0070670_100005878_pt1 | contig 10369 bp, 10 predicted proteins | sample KBSS63metaG_FD_64665 | JGI IMG/M metagenome (GOLD analysis project Ga0070670, IMG submission 64665) | Switchgrass rhizosphere microbial communities from Kellogg Biological Station, Michigan, USA - KBS S6-3 metaG | ecosystem: Host-associated > Plants > Roots > Rhizosphere > Soil ... | reverse complement strand
GACGTGCGCGTAGTCGATGCCGCAGCAACGGAACGGAATGTGGCATGAGCGCCGCGAGCGCGCGCCGCGCGCGGATCCGCCGTCATTGCACCACGCCCGAAGCGATGCTGGCGAGCCGCCCGAGCGCTGCCTCCGCGGCGGACACGAGTTGCTCGACGATCCTCGCCGCCGGAAGGATATCGTGGATGAGTCCGACCCCTTGGCCCGCGTAATTCGCCATCAGCTCCGTGCGGCCTACCGCGCTGGCGTGCGGCGGTGCGCTGGCAAACGCCGGCATGTCGACGGTATTGCCTTCGAGCTGCAACCGCGCGACCGGCGAAGGCGGCGGCTCGCCGCCTTCCGTGAGCGCATTCTTGAGCACGCGATGCGGCGCATCGGGCCACCCGATCGAGAAGAGCCCGCCATGCCACGTGTCTTGCTCCGACGCGTCGACGAGCCGCCTCTTGTAGTCGGGGTGCGCCTCGCATTCGATGCTTGCGACGAAGCGCGTGCCCAACGCAGCGCCATCGGCGCCCAGAGCAAGCGCCGCGGCAAGTCCGCGACCGTCGGCGATGCCTCCGGCAGCAACGACGGGCGTGTCGGGAATCGCGTCGACGACCGCCGGCAAGAGCGAAATCAGACCTACCTGGCCGAGCACGTGACCGCCCGCCTCGACGCCCTGCGCGACGACGACGTCCACGCCGGCGTCGGCTGCTGCCCTCGCTTGCGCGACGGAGCCCGTCTGCAGCATCACGACGATCCCTTCGCGATGGCAGCGCTCGACAAACGGCGTCGCGTCGCACCAGAACAGCGAAAGCACAGGCACGTGCTCCTCGAGACACGCTTCGAACTGGCTCTCGATGCCCGACGCGTGAGCGACCGTCGGAATGAGATTCACCGCGAACGGCCGGTCCGTCAGCGCTCGGGTCCGTCGGATCTGCGCGCGGATGAAGTCCGGGGACATGCGCACCATCGACATCGTCCCGAGACCGCCGGCATTCGACACCGCTGCCGCGAGCTCTGCGCGCGAGATCAGACCCATCGGGGCCTGCATGACGGGGTGGCAAATGCCGAGGCGTTGCGTGAATCGGGTCGAAAGCATTTCTATCCTTCCGCAAGGTCGATGTCCCAGCATCCGGCGCGCCTGCGCGGCATTGGCTCGGGATCAGGCGTTTCGCGGTGGTGATGTCGCGCAAGCCGCACGAAGTCTACGCCCGCTGATCGCGACCCTGCCGACCGCACTTCGCCGTGCGTGGGCGGCAAATCGGATGGTAGACTTCGCCGCGCCCCGGGCCAACGAGACAGCACAGTGCACGTTCACCCGCACCGGCGCACAGAGCGCGCGATACAACGCGACACTCGTTTCTCATATCGCTGACAGGAGGCTTCATGTTCGTTCGCAGATTTCTGCTCGCGCTCGCCGGCACGGCGCTGGCGCTCACGATCGGCGCGGCGCGCGCCGCATATCCCGAGCGCCCGATCACGCTGATCGTGCCGTGGGGCGCCGGTGGCGGCACGGACGCGACGGCGCGCATCATCGGTTCATTGCTCGAGAAGGAGCTTGGCCAGCCGGTCAACGTCGTCAATCGCGTCGGCGGCAGTGGTGTCGTCGGCCATCAGGCGATCGCGTCGGGCGCGCCGGACGGTTACACGATCGGCATGCTCACCGTCGAGATCGGCATGATGCACTGGCAGGGACTGACCGAGCTTACCGGCGCCTCGTACACGCCGATCGGGCTCGTCAACGCCGACCCGGCCGGCCTGCAGGTTCGCGCCGACGCGCCGTACAAGGACGTCAAGGAACTCGTGGCCGCCATCAAGGCGAATCCCGGCAAGTTCAAGTCGTCGGGCACGGGCCAGGGCGGCATCTGGCACCTGGCGATCGCCGGCATGCTGAAGGACCTGGGCGTCGACCCGGCGGCATCGCCGTGGGTGCCGTCGAACGGCGCGGCGCCGGGCCTGCAGGATCTCGTCGCGGGCGGTGTCGAGATCGTGCCCTGCTCGCTGCCCGAAGCGCGCTCGCTGATCGACTCGGGCAAGGTGAAGAGCCTCGCCGTGATGGATCCGAAGCGCGCCGCGCTCTATCCGAACCTGCCGACACTCAAGGAAGCGACCGGCAGCAACTGGGCGGTGGCGGCGTGGCGCGGCATCGCGGCGCCGAAGAACATTCCCGCCGAAGCGCGCGACAAGCTCGCCGCGGCGATCAAGAAGATCGTGGCGTCGAAGGACTACACGGACTTCATGGCGCAACGCGGCTTCGGCGTGATCTACGACGGCCCGGATGAATTCGCGAAGTTCATGGCGAAGTCGGACGCCGATCTCGGCGCGACGATGAAGGCGGTCGGCATCGCGAAGTAAGCGCGGCGTGCGCATCAACGACGCGATCTGGGGCGCGCTGTTCATCATCGGCGCGGGCCTGGTCCTGTTCCACGTCCAGGGCTTCCCGAAGATTCCGGGCCAGAACGTCGGCCCGGCGCTCTTTCCCGGCCTCATCGCCGTCGGCATCGCCGTCTGCGGGCTGATCCTCATCGTGCGCGGACTGCGTGCGCGCGCCGCGGGCGAAGGCGCGGGCGGATCCTGGGTCGTGCTCCCGCCATGGTTGCGCTCGGCGAATCATGTCGCCGGCTTCCTCGTGCTGGTCGGCGTCAATCTGTTCTATATCTTCGCCGTCGACAAGCTCGGCTTCCTGATCACGGGCTTCGTCTATCTCGTCGCGCTGATGTGGGTGCTGCGCGTTCGGCCGATGGTGGCGATCGTTGTGTCGATCGCGATGACGCTCGTCATCCACTACGCGTTCTACAAACTGTTGAGGGTGCCGCTGCCGTGGGGCCTCCTGACGCCGATCGCATGGTGAGCCCGATGCCGGAGAACGCGCGATGAGCAGCGCCTGGGCGCAGGCCTTCTCGATGGTGTTCGAGCCGTACAACATCCTCGTGATGCTGGGTGCCTCGCTGTTCGGCCTCTTCGTGGGCGCAGTTCCCGGACTGACGGCGACGATGGCGACGGCACTCCTCGTGCCGGTGACGTTCTTCATGGCGCCGATCCCGGCGATCGCCGCGATCGTCACGGCGACCGCGATGGCGATCTTCTCCGGTGACATCCCCGGCTGCCTGCTGCGGATGCCCGGAACGCCGGCATCTGCCGCCTACACCGACGAGGCGTACGCGATGTCGCGCAAGGGCCAGGCAGAGGTCGCGCTCGGCGCAGGGCTCGTCTTCTCGGCGATCGGCGGCCTGTTCGGCACGGCCGTGCTGATGGTCTCGGCGCCGACGCTCGCCGACTTCGCGCTCAGGTTCAGCTCGTTCGAGTACTTCTGGCTCGTGCTGATGGGACTGACGTGCGCGGTCTTCATCTCGAGCGACCGGCCGCTGAAGGGACTGATCTCGCTGTTCCTGGGACTCATGATCGCGTGCGTCGGTCTCGGCAATCCCGCCGCATTTCCGCGTTTCACGTTCGGCAATACCGAGCTGCTGGGCGGGATCGGCATGATCCCGCTGATGATCGGCATGTTCGCCGTGTCCGAGATCATCCGCTTCGTCGTCGACATGGAGCCGGAGCTCGAGGTCATCGACCAGCCGATCGGCAACGTGTTCAAGGGCATGTGGCAGCTGACGGTGAAGTATCCGCTGCAGATCCTGCGCGGCAGCACGCTCGGGACATTGGTCGGCGCGTTGCCCGGCGCCGGCGCCGACATTGCCGCATGGATGTCGTATGCGATGAGCAAGCGCCTGTCGAAGGAGCCGGAGAAATTCGGCACCGGTCACGTCGAGGGCATCGTCGAGTCGGGGAGCGCGAACAACAGCGCTCTCGCCGGCGCCTGGATCCCGGCGCTCGTCTTCGGCATCCCCGGCGACTCGATCACGGCGATCGTCATCGGCGTGCTGTACATGAAAAACATGAACCCGGGCCCGCAGCTCTTCACGAACAATCCGCAGAACATCTATGCGGTGTACCTGCTGTTCATCATCGCGAACCTGATCATGATTCCGCTCGGCTGGATGTGCATCAAGGTCGCGAAGCGGATCCTCAAGGTGCCCCGCCACGTACTGATGCCGATCATCCTGCTGTTCTGCATCGTCGGCTCGTTTGCGATCAACAACACGGGGTTCGACGTCGCGGTGATGCTGATCGCCGGCTTCGTGGCGTACGTGCTCGAGGAGAACGAATTCCCCGTCGCGCCGGCGATCCTCGGCGTCGTCCTCGGCGCGATGCTCGAGGAGAACTTCATCACGTCGATGATCAAGTCGGACGGCAGCCTCGCTGCCTTCTTCTCCCGGCCGATCGCGACGACGCTCGGCGTGATGACGGTCATCGTCTGGTTCTGGCCGCTCGCGAAGAAGCTGCTGCGACGACGCGACGCGCACGCAGGCACCAGCGCCTGAGCAGGGTCGAAGCCCGGCTGGCGCGCCTGCGTCCGCATTCCGTTTATCATCTGCCCGGTTGCCGGAATCGACAATGAAGGGCTCGATGACCACCTCGAACCGCAAGCGGAACGAGGAAGCCCCGATCCGGATGCGGCAATGAACAGATCGCGAACGAGGTGAAAACGGTGAAGCACGACACACACTTCAACATGGGACGTACGGCATCGGGCTGCGTTGCGATGCTGCTCGGTTTTGCGCTCGCCGGAGGAGCCGCGGCGCAGTCGGCTCTTGCCGAAGACACGAGCATCAAGTCCGACGTGAAGCGCGCCGGCGAAGCTGTCGGCAGCGCGGGCCGCACAGTCGGTCACGAGGCCGCGAACGTCGGTCGCGAGATCGGTCAGGGCGCGAAGAAGGTCGGCAGCGAGGTCGTCGAGGGCTCGAAACGCGCCGGACGCGAGATCGCCGACGGCGCGAAGAAAGTCGGCAGCGAAGTCGCCCAGGGCGCGAAGAAGGCAGGTAGCGAGATCGCACAAGGTGCGAAGAAGGTGGGCACCGAAGTCGCGGACGGCGCGAAAACCGCCGGCCGCGTCGTGGGCAACGCGGCGAAGCAGGGCGCGGAGACCGTGCGCGACACGCCGAAGAACATCAAGGAATCGATGACGGGCGAAAAGAAGCCCGAGTGACACGCACCGACGGAGGTCGCGCGGTGCGAGACGCGGCTCCGGTGCTCTGTCCCCGGGATAGGGTTCGCGTCCGAACGAAGGGGAGACGATGACGCCTTGCGGACGAATAGCTGTGACCGCCTGCGCGCTCGCGTTCGAGCTCGGCGGGCCCGGCACACTCGCGGCGGACAAGTCGGTACGGTCCGAGCGCGTTCGAACGCTCGAGACCGATCCCGTCGTCACGATCGCGCGCACCGGCAGCGGAAGCGGCAGCGTGAGCGCCAACGCCGGCTCGATCAACTGTGGCGCGACCTGCAGCGGCGCGTACACCTCCGGCACCGCATTGACGCTGACGGCGAATGCTGTCGGCGGCGGCCTCTTCACCGGATGGCTCGGACCGTGCACCGGTACCGGGCCCTGTACCTTCACCGTCGGCGGCGATACGACGGTGACTGCAACCTTCGCTGCGGCCGGTGTCGGATCGCCGAAGCTCGATATCGATGGCTCGGGCGGCTACGATGCGCTCTCCGACGGGTTGCTCGTGATGCGGTACTTGCTCGGCCTCGGCGATCCGGCGCTCATCGCCGGCACACTCGGTTCGGGGGCGATGCGGACGACGACCTCTTCGGTCGCTAGCTACCTGCTCGATGCGCGCCCGGCATTGGATGTCGATGGCGACGGAACGGTCGATCCGCAGACCGACGGCGTGCTCATCCTCAGGTACCTGCTTGGCGTGCGGGACGACGCGCTCGTGGCCGATGCCGTCGGCGGTGGCATTCGTCAGGAGGCATCGGCGATCGAGTCCTATATCGATCTCAAGCTCATCAAGATCATCGTCACAGGCAGCGTGCAGCCGCTGGCCGGCGGCGCGATCACCGCTTCCTCGAATGCGCCGGGAGCAGCCTGCAACGGCGCCGGCTGCGTCGTCGAGATCGGAAGCTCGGTACAGCTGATGGCTGCGCCCAATACCGGTTACCGCTTCGGGAGCTGGTCCGGCGATTGCACGGGCACGACCGCGACCGTTTCCCTGTCGGCGCTCAAGGTCGACAAGTCGTGCAGGGCCAACTTCATCCAGCGCTTCACCGTATCGGTCGTATCGGCCGGAAGCGGCACCGTATCCATTTCGTTGCAGGGCAGCGGGCCTTGTGCCGGCACGATGTGCACGGTCGATATCGGAAGTCAGGTCACGCTCAGCGCGATTCCCAACGCCGGCTTCCATTTCGCCGGCTGGACCGGTGCCGGTTGCACCACGTCGCTCAATCCCTTCACCTTCATGCCGGTCGCGGATACCACCTGCACCGGGCATTTCGATCCGAACTGACACCATGAACTCGACGCCGAAGAACCGGCTCCTCGCCTGCATCCTCGCATTCCTGCCCATGTGGTGCCGGCCGGGCTTCGCGGCCGAGCCGCCGCTCGTGTTTCCGATTCGCGAAGGCGACCTGCACGGATTGATCGACCGCGACGGCAAGGTCATCCTGCCTGCGGAATTCACGCAACCGCTGTCGCTCTCGGATGGATTGATCATGGCGACGAAGGGCGCGAAGACCGCGTTCTTCGATGCGACGGGCAAGATGGTCATCAAGCCGCAGGACCAGACACGCGGTCCGTTCAGCGAAGGACTCGCGCCGGCGTACGTGCCGGACGGCGCGGGCGGCAAGCCGGGCCTGGGCTATGTCGACCGCGACCTCAAGACTGTTTTGCGCGGCGACTTTCGCGACGCGGGGCCGTTCTCGGACGGCATGGCCGAGGTTGCGGTCCCGGACGAGTGGGGTGTCGTCAAGCGCGGCTACATCGACAAGTCGGGGAAGCTCGCCGTGCCGGCGAAATACGACAAGACGTTTCCGTTCAGCGGCGGGCTCGGCCGCGTGACGATCGGACGCGACCAGATGCGGCTGATCGACAAGACCGGTCGGGACGTCACCCCGGCCGGCATCGATTTCGTCGGCATCGAGTCGGAAGGAATGATCCGCGTCTGGAGCGGGCGCCGCGAAGGCTTCGTCGAGGCGTCGAGCGCGAAGCTCGCGATTGCGCCGCAGTTCGAGCAGGCGTCCGAGTTTCGCGAAGGCATGGCACGGATCTGGCAGAACACGCCGGCGGGTGGGCGCTTCGGCTACGTCGACAAGGCCGGCAAGGTCGCGATCGCGCCGCGCTTCACGACGGCGGAGCCCTTCTCCGACGGACTCGCTTTGGTGAAGGAAGAAAAGCCCGACGACAAGACAGTGTTCATTGATAAGTCGGGCAAGGTCGTCCTGCGCCACGAGTTCGACCGCGTGTATCCATTCACGAGCGGCCGTGCGGTCTTCAAGAGCGGCAACAAGTACGGCTACATCGACAAGTCGGGGAAGGTCGTCATCCCGGCGACGTGGAGCTTTGCGCGTCCGTTCAACGGACCGCTCGCGGCGGTGGTGGACGGCCGCGCCTCGGCGTACATCGATGTCAGCGGCAAGACAGTGTGGCGATCGGAACGATAGTCGGAAACGAGTCGGACGAGCACCTGACCTTCGAGACGACGCGCGACCGCCGCGCACCACTGACCTTCGAGACGACGCGCGACCGCCGCGCGCCACTGATCTTCGAGACGACGCGCGATCGCCGCGCGCCACTGATCTTCAGTCGCGACCCCCTGCGACGCGGTGCCCTTCCGCGCGCCAGCGCAGCATTCCGCCGGCGAGGTTCGCGACGTCCCTGAATCCGGCCTTCTGCAGCACGACGACCGCCTGCGCCGAGCGCGCGCCCGAGCGGCATACGGCGACGACCGGCTTGTCGCGTGACAGCTCGCCCGAACGCGACGGCAGTTGGGCGAGCGGAATCAGCGTCGCCGAGGCGATGCGTCCGAGCGGACCCGAGAATTCCTGCGCCTCGCGCACGTCGACGATCTGCACGCCGCTCGCGATCTCCTCGAGCGCCGCCGGCTGGATCTCCCAGATGCCGGCGAACGTGAAGTCGAGCGGCGCCCACTGCGGATCCGAGGGGGGCGTCGCATCGTTCGCCGGTCGTCCACAGCGGAGGTTCGCGGGGACGGCGATGTCGATCAGCTTCGGATGCGGCAGGCCGAGGTTGTTCATGTAGCCCACGAAATCGCCTTCGCCGATCTCGCCGCCCAGCCGCGGATTGAACTTGCGCTCCTCGGCGACGCTCGTCACCGTGAGCCCGCGGTAATCGTGCGCCGGATAGAGGAGGCACGACGCCGGCAGCGACAGGATCTGCGAGCGCACCGAGCGATACATCTCGCGCGCATCGCCTTGCTGGAAGTCGGTGCGGCCGCTGCCGCGGATCAGCAGACAGTCGCCGGTGAAGGCCATCGATTCGTCATCAAGGACGAACGTGACGCAGCCGTGCGTGTGTCCCGGCGTCGCCCGCACCTCGAGAAAGCGGTTGCCGAATGCGACGCGATCGCCGTGCCTCAGCATGCGGTCAGCGCCTTCCGCGCCGCTCTCCGCGGACAGCACGATCTGGCTGCCGGTCTCCTGCTTCAGAAGCCAGGCGCCGGTCACGTGGTCGGCGTGCACGTGCGTCTCGAGCGTCGCGACGAGCTTCAGCTCGAGCTCGCGCAGCAGCGCTTCGTCGCGGCGAGACTGTTCGAACACCGGGTCGATCAGCACCGCCTCGCGGCTGCGGCCGTCACCCAGCAGATAGGTGTACGTCGACGACTGCGGATCGAACAGCTGGCGGAAGATCAGCATCAGCTGTGCTCCCGGCGCACGCGCTGGTGTCCTTTCGCGTGTTGTCCGTGCGCATGGGACGCTCCTTTCGCGTGGGTCCCGGCCACGTGCGGCGTCGCCTTCGCGTGGGCGCCGTGGGCATGCGACGTGCCGTGCGCGTGCGGCGCATCATGCGCGGCCGCACGACGGGTCTTTCGTTGCTCCAGCAGCTCGAAGATTCCCATGCCCGCGAGCATCGCGACGACGAAGATGAATGCCTTCACGTGGCCCTGTCCGAGCGCGACCAGGGCCGGTCCGGGACAGAATCCGACGAGTCCCCAGCCGATGCCGAACACGAGACTGCCGAGCACGAGCCGCCGATCGATGTCGCGCGCCTGCGGCAGATGCATCGGCGTCCCGACGAGCGTCACCGTTCGCTTGCGGGCGACGGCGAACCCGATGACGCCGACGGCGATCGCGCCGCCCATCACGAGCGCGAGCGACGGATCCCACTTGCCGGCGAGATCGAGGAAGCCCAGCACCTTCGCGGGATTCGACATCCCCGAGACGATCAGCCCGAGGCCGAAGACGAGGCCGGCAACGAAAGCATACACGGCGTACATGATTGTCCTCCTCAGGCGATCAGGTGGCGCACGACGTACACCGTCGCGAAGCCCGACACCATGAACAGGATCGTCGCGACGATCGCGCGCGGGGAGAGCCGCGAGATGCCGCAGACGCCGTGACCGCTGGTGCACCCCGCGCCGTAGCGCGTGCCGATGCCGACCAGCAATCCCGCTGCCGTCAGCATCCCGAACTCGGCGTCGATCTTCGGCAGCGGCAGATAGACGAACGCGGCATAGAGCGACGGCGCGATGACGAGCCCCGCAATGAATGCGAGGCGCCAGCCGACGTCGGGCAGCGTCGGACGAAACAGGCCGCCGATGATGCCGCTGATGCCGGCGATGCGGCCGTTGAGCAGCACGAAGAGCGCCGCGGCGATGCCGATCAGCACGCCGCCGGCGAGCGCGCTCCACGGCGTGAAGCTGTTCCAATCGATGACCATGTATCTCCTCCTGGCGTCGTGCGCGGGACGCTTTCGATGCAGCGCATCCCGATCCGTTTCGATGGTAACGCAGATGCCCGCGCATGCGTTGCCGCGGGACGAAGGCGCCGACGTGCTGCCTCCTATAATCCGAAGCTTCCCACTGAAGACGAGCTATTCCCTTGGCTGACCTCGGCAGCTTGAAGATCGATCGCGGCTCTGCCGCGCGACCGCGTCGTCGCAGGTGGATCCCATGGCTGCTGATCGTTCTCGCCGTCGTTGGGGGCAGCATTGCATGGCTGCGCTTTCCGCGCGCTGCCGCCGTGCAGACGGTGAGCGTCGTCACGGCCTACCCGTCGCAGCAGTTCGTCGTGCTCAATGCGACCGGGTACGTCGTCGCACAGCGCAAGGCCGCCGTCGCCTCGAAAGCGACCGGCCGGCTCGAATGGCTCGGCGTCGCCGAAGGCAGCCGCGTGAAGGCGAACGAGCTGATCGCGAAGCTCGATGCGAAGGACGTCGGCGCGCAGCTCGACCAGGCCGGCGCTTCGGTGAAGGTCGCGCAGGCGAGCATCGCGCAGGCGGAGGCGGAGCTCTGGGAGGCAACGGAATCGCTGAAGCGCAATCGCGACCTGTTCGCGAAGGGGTTCATCTCGCAGGCGGCGCTCGATACGGCCA
>Ga0070670_100005876_pt1 | contig 10371 bp, 6 predicted proteins | sample KBSS63metaG_FD_64665 | JGI IMG/M metagenome (GOLD analysis project Ga0070670, IMG submission 64665) | Switchgrass rhizosphere microbial communities from Kellogg Biological Station, Michigan, USA - KBS S6-3 metaG | ecosystem: Host-associated > Plants > Roots > Rhizosphere > Soil ... | reverse complement strand
TTTAGTGGCAAGCAGATAACGATTAAGAACTGCGTTTTCGCCAACAGCACGGCCGGTGGTGTGGAACTGTCCGGGGACGGCTCCCGCTTCGAGAACAACCTTATGATTAATACGGTTGGGCTCGGCATGCTCGATCTGCGCAGTGCAATGGAGCAGACCCTGCCTATTACGGTGACGAGCAATGCGTTCTGTTTCGCGCATGATCCAGGACCTCCCTCTGGTACAGGAGTCGACCAGGCCATCGGAATTCGCGTGAATCGGCCGGCTGTGATCCAGGAGAATGTCTTCATTGGCTGCGGAAATGCGGCTATCTCGCTCTATCGCGATCCCGATCGAGTCTCAATCGATCGCAACCTGTTCTTTCTGACGCCTCGAGACGTTGTGGCTGGCCATCTTGCTGGCGACAAAGCCGAAATAACGGAGGCCAACGTCGATGAGATGGAGGATCTCGGTTTCAAATCCGCGTCGGGAAACACAATCCAGGATCCGGGCATTTCCGGGTTGAGGAAAGAGTGGCTCGATGCATACACGCGGCATCTGCTGGCCAACTACGTCAAGCCACCTTACGTAGCCGCGAACCTGGTTCGCAAGACCGCCGGGCTTTCAGAACTTGCGCCCACCGACTTTCAGAAGGAGGAAGATAAGGGAGCCTTCGCCCCACGAATGATTCCGGCCGATGTGCTGGCCTTCCGCATCAACGCAAAGCATGGATTCCATCTCTCGGAACTGAAGGTGGATATCGGACCGCCTCCGGTCAAGGAGGTGCGCACCTATCGCTCGGTTGGCTGGGAAGTGATCGACAGCCCAGATCCTTCATTGGCAAACCAACGGGTAGAGCTGCAAGTGGGTCTTGGTTATGAGCAGAACGCCAGCCTTTTGCCCGATGCCACGCCAGAGACTCATATGGGTCTTCGTGTCTACAAGCCGGGAACTGATGATGGCTCCATCTTCGTTCTTGCGAAGCGTCATACGCTTCCCGCCCGCCAGTTTGAAGAGGCAAACAAATCGAATAACGGCAGAGAGGTTGAAATCACCAATCTGGTTCAAGGGATCTACCGGACGGATATTGATCCGCCCACCTCGCGACAAAAGGCGACTATCGTTGTCGAATCTATAGCTCCCGGATCGGCGTTCACTCCAGCGTTGCCGGACCGGCCAAAGGGAAGAGACTGGTTCGTTAGAGCAGGCGCCTCTGGTGGAGATGGATCGCGCGAGAAGCCGTTCCGCGACCCTTTTCAGGCACTCGAAAAAGCAGAAGGCGGAGACAGCATCCATATTGCGACCGGCGCCTATGTCGGAAAGCTTCGTTCAGGAAAGTGGAAGATCCTGATTCGCAATCTTACGATGCTCGGCGGGTACGACGCGGAGTTTGCATCGCGCGACCCATGGAAACACCCGACACGTTTTGTACTGGATGCTGACGAGCGGGCAAAGGGAATTCCGGATGGGACCGTGCTTGGCTCGGAAGAGAATAGCGATGGGCTCGTTCTCGATGGATTCATCTTCGATGGCGCAACCTACAATGCGTATACGAAAGCAGGGGCACTCGATGTTGCCAATTCTCCATCGGCTGTCCTCGTTGATCTGCGCGGAGGGCGCGCGCCCATTGCGGTACGCAACTGCGTCTTCCTGAATGCATCGGGAGCGGCCATCAACATCGCGTGCCCTTTCGGAATCTTCGAGAACAACCTGCTGTTGAACACCAGCGGCGCGGCGCTAAAGATTCGCGCTGACGGCTCCGGACCCTGGTCAGTATGCAACAACACACTCCTGTTTGCCTCCGATCCGACTCCTCGCGCCGGCACAGGCCAATCAAGTTCGGACGGGACACTGTTTCAGCTCGCCGGGCGTGCCGTGTCGGAGGTGAATTCCAACATTTTCGCTTTCGCAGATAATTTCGGGGTACGCTCGACTATCACGCAGTCAAACGTGTCTTTCGATCAGAACGTCTTCGCGGCGATTCTGTATATCTACCTCACGGATGCCCAATATCTATGGGCCGACAGTGCTACCTGGGAGCGCCGCGCCGTAGCAGACTCCAGCTTTGCTTCGTGCGGCGGAAATACGCTCCAATTGCCCAGGCTGGCGGTCGATTCAGGATTTGCCGACGCCGCCTTGACTCGCTTGTTCGCGCTTTCTTCGCGCATCACCGCAGATGAGTGGAAGGCACTCGCTGCTCAGATCGGCGCGACTGTGCAACCAGCCCGTGCAAGCGCCGCGCCGACGCAAGATACTGCGAAATCCATTCCGGCACCGTCAACAGCTTCGGGTCCTTCGTCTTTGAACGATCTTCTTGCGAGTCTCAGCAGCATGAAGGCACAAATCAAGGAGGTTGCATCCACCAAGCCCGTAGCGGTTGCCGAGCCCGTATACTGTCCCGCATTCGATTGGCAGAAGGCGCTCGCACTGGTCCCTGAGGATTCTCAAGGCCATGGTGCGCGGCGGGTGAAGCTGACTGTCACCTTTAGCGATCCGGTAGCGGCGCCCGCGCAGAACTACGTGCCGATCAATGCGCAGTCGATCGATGCGGACCACGCCTCGCTGGATAGCATGGCTGTAGAAGTCGTCGTAACCGAGGCGCGTTCTTCAGCCGGGAATCTTTCAACATTTCCGAGCGGCGTGAGCGCCGACGACTATGCGGCTTACAACGTGAGCACTGCAGGCGATGCAAGTCGCACGCGCCTCGCAATTCTGGTTCGGCTCGATACGGCTGCCAGCAAGCTTCTCGACCGCACCGTTCCTGGCGACAAGCTTCAAGTCCGCGGGATTGCGCGAATGCCCTCAGATCCAAATGTACTCTCCATCGTGGTTGACGATGCAGAAGCTGTGGGGAATTGAATCTACCGCTTTTCTGAACGCAAGCAAAAAGCGAGACGACACAAATCACGGATGATCGCGCATCGGCTCGCGTCGTTGCCGGGGAGAAACAATGTCCAGCACTTATGGAAATCGCATATCTGAGTTGAACGATCTGCTGGCGCAGCTTCCGGCAGCCGCTAATGACTCTATCAATCAGAACTTCTCCTCGCTGGTGAAGCAGTACGCGGACTTGCGTCAGAGTGCGATGAACGACCTCCTCGACCTGATGGCAAAGGCGAGCGCTTCCAATCTCGGTACGTCCTCGAAATGGCAAGCACGGATCGCCCGTCTTCGATCTGACTACAAGGACGCATTCGCCAGGGCGACGAGCGATGTAATGCTGCCGCCTGCACACCAGCTCTTCTGGTCGAATGCATTTGACAGCGAGGAGACATTCTTCGACACCTTGTCAAAGATTGCGACGCCGCAGAGGATAGACGACCTGTTACAGCACCAGGACAATCTGTCGAAGCTCTTCGGGGCCCTGCAGGATACGTGGACGTTCTTGCTCTCGCAGAATGACGGCATGAAGACGGACGAAATGCGGGCGATGGACGATCTCGACAAGATGGTGCAGGAACTCCTCGCCGAGATGGACGACTACTGGCGCAAAGCGCTGGACAACTCACAGCGGGTTGCCGACGCAATTGCGCGAAAGATCGATCAGTTGAAATCCGGACTGAGGAACCTTCTCGGAGAACAGTTGAGCGCCGCGGTGGAAGCTATTGTCGAGATTGTGAAGAAGTGGCTCATTGGCGAAAACATCAAACCGGAAGGAACTCCCGATGATATTGACGGTCCTGCCGAGGCTGTCCTGGAGCAGCTGAAGCTCATGGCAGAGGCTGCTGCCGAAAAGGCCCGAAAGTATCGGGAAACTGTTCACTCCTATCAGGACCTGGTGAGCAAGCAGAAGGGAAGTGTTCTTACCATGTTCAACAAAACTAGACAGGATGTAGATCAGTTCCTCCGCTCCAACGGCATTGCGCAGGCACAAGGCTTTCTTGATCAAGCCAAAGCGGGCCTCGATAGCTGGATCTCGAGCCTGCCGACCTCACGGCAGCGCGATGACGGTTCTGCCTTCCGTGACGATATCAATCGAACGCTTGATCTCGTCTTCAGGCGTACCAAGGATTTGGATGACCAGTTCAAATCGAAGTTCCAGGGCGCGCTTCTGTCGCCTCTCAGCAATGAGACGATCGAGACCTTGTCACAGCAGCACCTGTTCAAGGAAGTTCTCGACAAAATCAAAGACCGAGATTTGCCGGAGAAGCTGGCTAACATTCAGGAGGAATTGCCCGAGCAGGTCATCAAAATCGATGACAAGCTTCGCGAACTTGTGGAATCAGTCTCAGAGATGAGCGAATTGCCAGACGAAGCCCGGGACGCTGCTCGGGAAATGACCGGGGGGTTTCGAGACTACCTTCGCGACCGCATCAAGTCACAAGTGGAAATGCTGCTTCCGATCATCGATGAATTGAAGAAGGAGATGATTCCGGCCAACCTCGATCAGGATCTCAACCGCGAAGAGCTCATGAACATGCTCGGATCCTGAGCTCCTGCGGTTCCCTAGTCTCACGGCAGCATCGTTGCGCTTACTTTTTGTGGAGTTGTTCCAGCGCCTCCTGCGCTGAGAGACGATCGCCATGGCTTTTGCTGATCTTGGAATAGAGAACCCGCCGATGTTCATCGAGGAGGAACGTTGACGGATAAGCGGTTTCGCCTGCCTCATTCCACCGGAGTCCATACAGATCCGTGACTTTGAATGCCGGATCGGTCACCAGAATGATGTTCGCGGGCAATTGACTCTCACTCGCCAGAAACTCCTTGGCACGGTCTCCGAGGTCACTGACGGCTCCCGGGTAGACGAGGAGAACGGGGACTCCCGCCACTGCGAAGTCTGCTGCGCGGTTCACAAAATCGTGAACCTGTTTCTGGCAGTATGGACATTGGTAGCCTGGGTAGCCACGCAAAATGATCAAAGCCGACTCGTGGCCTTGGCTCCACTTGGATAGTTGAACAGAAGTACCTTGTGGAGTTGTGAGGGTAAAATCGGGCGCCACGGATCCAACCGCAGGTGTTTCGGAATGCTCCCAGCGCGCAGCACAGAAGGAGGAATGCGGGGATGAAGGTAAAGACACGAGCCAAGATGCCTCGGAATGAATGAGGGAGCCGCGAATGGACGTACTTAGTGGACATGTAGTGTTCGCTCCTGAAATGGGTGTCACCCTTTTTTGATTGGATTTAGGCTGACGAGAAAAGGTTACGAGCCATTCGGTGCGAAGCAATCGCAGATTCTTTGTGGGACAGTTCACAGACGATTCGTTGGGAAGGATTGACAGCAGCAGCCCAGCGAAACGCTGCATGAGCGTCATGATCCGGCCTGAGCGGATAGGTGCCCGGCAAACAACGCCATCTCCTTTCTGTACGATGCAGCCGCCATATCAGTGCCCGGGCGCTCAAGATACAGCCCAAAGACTTATGAGGACTAATCCCGCTTCTCGGTGAGCGCATTGGCGATATACCACCAGTCGGAGGATCGAGTTCAATGGATCGAGAGACATGGGTTGCAAAGACCTGAGGAAACAATAATTTCTAGACCGACTCGGCGCTCAGCGATCATTCGACCTCCGCGATTCTCAAGGTATGCTCAAGTGCGTGTTGCCGAGCATAATGTCGCGCGAGAGCGAGACAGCAGGAGTCGTATCACGGCCGGTTCTGGCCTGGGTCCAATTGAGGTGAAACTTCGGACCTGAATTCTGCACATCTAACGTGAAATGCCCGTCTTCTGAATGCCACGCAAGATCCACGACGCTGTTGCCAACCCGGACATGGTCGACCCGGAACGACTGCCACGAAGCAGGAACCTGGGGCTCGAAATGCAGCACTCTTTTGCGCCCATCACACTCCAGGCCCAACATGCCGTGGATAGCGGCGGAGAGAAATGCTGATGAGGACCAAGTCTGTTCAGGCACCGATTCCCGTTGCGGTGTAAAGAAACTGCCCGACATCACCTCATGCATGTGACCGAGTGAATCGACTGCTGCCCAAGGCACAAGACTTCGCCACAAGGCATTGGCAACCTCTGGACGATGAGCCCGCCACATCATCTCGGCTGCCCCCGCCGTACCGACGGCCCACACACTCCCTTTCGCATACCCAGCCGGATCGTAATCAGGAGCCGACGTTGGCTTGCTGCGCAATCCCCACGCAGTCAAATAAGCTGGGGTCGAAAGCATGTCCAGAGTCGCGGATGTCTGCTCCGGTGTCGAAGCGCCGGAGGCAATCGCCGCCATATCCGCCCCGGATGTCTTCTCGGTCGCCGACCCCGATCGGGTAAATCCGCTGATCCAACGCCGCTCTTTGGAATCCCAGTATCGCGATCGGATGCTCTCCCGGGCGCGTTGGCTTGCAGCTTCCGCCTGCCGGCTCAGTGTCTCGTCGTGCATCGACGCCCCCAGTTCAGACATGGCATGAGCTGCACTCACCCACGCCGCGGAGAGTGTCAATTCATCTGTGAGGCGATCTTGCTCGTTGCCGCTCATCTTGTCCCCCGGTACGCGCGGCAGGCCGTCGCTCTTGTCCAGTGTGGAGAGACAGTATTGGTACGCCATCAAGGTCGCTGGCCAATGCTCTTTTAGAAACGCCTGATCTCCGCTGATCCGGTTGTATCGTGCAAGCTCGGTCAGAAAATCAAACGTTATATCGACGTGGACATACATGTAGGGATAGTCCCTTGCCCAATTCAGAAAGCCTGCACTTTGAGAAATCTCGTGCCACATCATCCCGTCATCTTGCTTTTGATACCGGTATAGAAAGGCAAGTTCTTCGGCGGCCCGCGTGTAGTTGCCCTCATTTAACAGCGCCTCAGTTGCAATCAGGCCATCGCCGGCAAAATACCAGGCATACTGTGGACGGCGCGAAGTGTGCGATGGCCCATAGCCGGCGACCATGGCGCACCCGAGCCGCGCATTGCACGTCCAGGCCTGCTCCAGCGCGATCCGCGCCCATTCGATCGCACGATTCGCCTCAGCATCGGGCGTAGTGATTTTCAAAATCTCACGCGAGCTATACCGTTTCCCGTCGTTAAGACTAAAATTCTCAATCCTGGAATTCTCGAATGCACGCAGCAAAGCAACTGTCGTCGCGTGCACCTCGTCTCCCTTCTCGCTTTGCCCCGCGAACACCAGGGTCGCGCATCGGCCGGCCGCACACGCTTCCGGTTTCAATGTGAGACTGGTGAGACGATTGAAATCGCTACCGCGGCGATCATTATTCAGCTCACTGTGCTCTGTAGCCTGGGGCGACGAAATGAGAGCTGCGAACTGATGCGAAGGCTCGCTCAAAAGGAAGCCTCGCGCATCCTGGTCCCATAAGGTCTCCTGGCCACCGATTCCAGCAGGCCACATCAAATTGAGCGACGGCCGAAAGTCCACTTCAATCAGGAGATCACTCCGCCCTTCCACGGTAAAGCGCACCAGAACACCGGGCACTTCCGCATGCGTTGTAATGCGTTCCTGCACGCGGAAATCCGGCGCCGCGTAGATGCGTGTTACTCCCAGCGGATCAACTTCAACTGAAGTGAGCGCGCTGTTCGCAGAAACGATAGGTGCCCCTGGCAACACAAACCTGAGCTGATATCCAGATACAAGTTGCAGAGGGAAACTCCAGAATTCCAAACCGTCTTCCGAGTAACCGCCGGCAAAGCCACGGATTCCATGCGCAGAGATGTACCTGTTCGGCTGCGGCCGCTCCGTCGACCAAACCGGGAGATCATGCTCAACTTGTGGAGTGCCCGCTGATGATGGCGTAGCAGTCTTTTGCGCAAAACCGAGCGTGCCAAGCAAGAGAAGCGTTACAAGTAAGCGAAGCATTACGACTCCAAGATCGAAGGGGGCGGTTTGCAACTCATCAGCGTGCACAGATTATCCCACTTGGAACTCCCCCCTTGTCGCCGCGGCGTGAAGCTTTTCAATTCGCCGCCGTTACCACCGCTTCAAGTATCGCGAAACCGATTCAAATCTTCGTAAACCAGCCTTTTCCCGCTGACCTTTATTGTGTCAGCAATGTAGTCTGACCAGGAGATGCCAGAACTCCGTATCGGCCCCGGGCAATCTATCCACTCGCTTCGTACCGTGGTGCTTGAAAACAAATTCCTGCGGATCGTTGTCTTGCCGGAAGCGGGCGCGCGTATCTGGCAAATCACCTACAAGCCGCTCGCGGCCGATCTTCTTTGGAATAATCCCGAGCTGGCACCATCTGCCCAGCCGCTGCACGCGTCCTATGACGAAAACTGGTGTGGTGGCTGGGACGACCTCTTTCCCAACGATGAAGCAGGCCTGCTGGCAGGTCTCCAGGTCCCCGATCACGGTGAATTGTGGACTGGCTCATGGGACACGCTACCGCGCGATGACAAAAATCTCGTTCGCCTCGATCTCCGCTTCCACACTCCGATTACGCACTTCCTTGTGGAACGTTCGCTCTCTCTGCGCAGAGACAGTTGCGTTCTCGAATTGCAATACCGCCTCACCAACCAAAGCTCAATACCGCTGCCGTTTCTTTGGAAGCTGCATCCCGCGTTCACCGTCTCTGCGCAGCACCGCATCGATTTTCCTGCCATGAAGGTTGTCCGGGAGACGGACTTCCCGGGCACTCTCGAGACAGCGCCGCCCGTTTTCGACTGGCCCATCGCCGACACAGCAGCCGGTAGACTCGATCTTCGCAACGTGCCCGACGTCTCATCGCGAGCGCTACATTTCTTCTATGGAACGGGTTACACGCAGGGCTGGTGCGGAATCACCAACAGATCCAACCGGCTCGCCGCCGCCCTGCGTTTTGATCCCCAGGTCTTCTCCAGCTGCTGGCTCTTTGCAACGCACGGCGGATGGAATGACCTGAACGTTGTGGTGCTCGAACCTGCCACCGGCTATCCCTTCCGCATTCAATCGATGATCGATAGCGGAAGAGCCCACGTACTTGCCCCTGGCGAATCCCTCGCCACCACCGTGCTGTTTTCAGTGCAAGAAGGGCTGGATTCGATCGGCGGAATCGCGGAGGATGGAAACATTCTGCCCGGCCTTTAGGGTGAAATAAATCTGATCAGGCCTGCGCCGATGTGTCCACAGAAAGAAGAATCGCTGCCGCGATTGCAGTAAATGCGCCCATCGTCTGCAGACCAGTAAGCCGCTCTCCCAGGATCAGAACCGCCAGCAAAACCGTGAGCAGCGGATAAAGCGACACAAGTGAAATCACGATGGACGCTTTGCCGCCCGACTCCAGTGCGCGAAAGCTCGTCCATGCTCCAACCCCATTCAGCGCCCCACCGGCAATAGCGGAAACCACTACCAGCCTTCCGAGTCCCCATTGGAGATGAACAACAAGCATCACCACCGCAGACAAAGCAACCATGGCCCAGCAGAACCACAGAAACGATCTCTCGCTGGTGATCCTGTTGGTGGCCAGCTTCTGCGTGATTCCCGAAATTCCCCAAAGAACTAGCGCCGCGATGGAGAACCAAAGCCACAAGTGCATACGGTCGTTTCTCCTCTCTAGACGCTAAGCATGTAAATGGCGGCAAACGCCAACGCAAGGCCGAGCCACTGCGTGCGGCCGAGTTTTTCCTTCAGAAACATAAGTGCCAGCAGCACCGTAACCATCGGAAACAGCGCGGTGACCGGCGCGACCACCGAGGCCTTGCCTCCCTTCACCAGCGCTTGAAAGAAGGCGATGTTGCCCACTCCGCCCAGAATGCCAGTGAAAAATGCCCAGAATATCCCCGAGTTGCGATTCGCACTTACTTTGCCACGTTCCCGATGGACCGTGATTGCCACAAACACCATCAGAGGCGCCAGACCCGCCGTATAGAGCAGCTGGTTCATGTAGGCGTCTACGCCCGTGGATGCGATTTTTGAAACAAGACCCCAGGTTCCCCACAGCACAATGGTCAGCAGCGACCACAAGAGCCATTTCGGAATGCGCCTGGAAAGCGCCAGGTTCGAATCTGCTGAAGTAGACTGCACTGGCCGAGCATAATGGCTATGCGGAATGACCGGCAATGCCTTACCTGCTCCCTCAACCGTGTTTTGCGGATAATTCTTTCGTTCTAACACCCTGCCGCTTACCCGTCGTACGCGAGACGCTTTATCATCACCGCGACCTGACCGGGAGATAGCCATGAAGATTACCGCCGTTGAGGCAATTCATCTGCGCGCCGAAGATCCGCTCATCGAGCTCTTCGACGGCTCTTACGACGACTGTGTGCTCGTGGTTCACACCGATGATGGAATCACCGGGATCGGCGAAACCGAATCCATGGCGCCCGCTATCCAGGCCATCGTCAAGGGACCATCCGCTCACAACCATGCCCGTTCACTCTCGGCGGTTCTTATCGGGAAAGACCCTTCCGATCCCGTTGGGCTTTGGAACCAGATGTACGAGTCGACAGACTATGTTGGACGTCGCGGACTTGCCATGCACGCGATCGGCGGTGTCGATCTTGCCTTTCAGATCCCACAG
>Ga0070670_100005875_pt1 | contig 10372 bp, 10 predicted proteins | sample KBSS63metaG_FD_64665 | JGI IMG/M metagenome (GOLD analysis project Ga0070670, IMG submission 64665) | Switchgrass rhizosphere microbial communities from Kellogg Biological Station, Michigan, USA - KBS S6-3 metaG | ecosystem: Host-associated > Plants > Roots > Rhizosphere > Soil ... | reverse complement strand
CTTGCGCGAGCGGATAGGGTGATCAAGTGAAAGAAGTCGGTCGTCAGCAGCCATTCTTTTGCAAAACTCTGACGATTTGCGCTCTCCTCTTTGCGATTGGCTCGTCCGCCCAGGCACAGCCGGGGAAGATCGCTAGGATCGGGCACGTTTTTGCGAGCACTCCAGCGGCCACTGCGCTCAATGTCGAGGCCTTCAGGCAAGGAATGCGGGAGCTTGGCCATGTCGAAGGGAAAACTTTTGTCTTGGAGCTTCGTTACGGCGAGGGCAAGGCTGAACGGTTTCCGGAGATCGCGCGGGAGTTGGTAGGCCTCAAGTTGGACATGATCGTGGCCGCCACAGATGTGGTGATTGCGGCGGTCAAACGAGAGACGCAGACGATTCCGATCGTCATGGCGTCAAGCAACGATCCGGTCGCGACCGGATTGGTGGCGAGCCTCGCGCGCCCCGGCGGAAATGTGACAGGGCTCAGCCTTATCTCTCCGGAGCTCAGTGGAAAACGGCTGGAGCTGCTGGGAGAAGTCGTCCCCGGGCTTTCCCGCGTGGCGTTTCTCTGGAATCCGGATGTTCGGGGCGGTGTGCTTGACTACAACCAGACGGAGGCTGCGGTCAGGTCGCTGCGTCTGCAGCTTCAATCGGTTGAAGTGTCGCGCTCCGAGGACCTTGATCGCGCTTTGTCAGCAATCACGAAAGAGCGTGCGCAGGCGTTGATTGTGCCTCCAGCGAATCCCGTAGCATTCGGGAACCGCGACCGGATTGCGAGCTTCGCGCAGAAGAATAAATTGCCTTCCGTTTATGCACAAAGAGAATACGTGGACGCTGACGGCCTCATGTCCTATGGTCCCAGCACTCCCGACATGCACCGCCGCGCCGCGACTTACGTGGACAGGATTCTGAAAGGTGCCAAGCCAGCTGACCTTCCAGTGGAGCAGCCGAAGAAGTTCGAGTTGATCGTCAATCTAAAATCCGCAAAGCAAATCGGTCTCATTATTCCGCCGAATGTGCTGGCGCGGGCGGATCGGGTAATTCGATGACGCCGAAAAACAGGCAAGAGCCAAGAGGCAAGAGTAAGAAGCTTGGCGCGGTCTGCCAAATCTGTTGCATTTTTCTCTTTGCGGTTTGCGTTCAAGCCGAGGCGCAGCAGCAGTCAAAGATACCAAAGATCGGTTTTCTCACCGCTGGTTCGGTTTCCAGTCCTCTTGGAGTAGGTTTGCATGTGTCACTCAAGCGAGAGTTGCAAAAACTTGGCTACGTCGATGGCAAGAACGTCATCTTGATCTATCGACATGCTGATAATAAATACGAGCAGCTTCCCGCTCTAGCTGAGGAACTGGTCCGTCTTAGGGTTGATGTCATCATCACACCCGGGGCGAATGACACGCAAGCCGCCAAGAACGCTACGAAGACGATCCCCATCGTCTTTACGGGTGCAGGCTCCGATCCTGTCACGTTAGGGCTAGTCGAGAGTCTAGCGCGGCCTGGAGGAAACGTTACCGGGTTCGCCCAAATTGCGTCTACATTGGCCGGCAAAAGACTTGAGTTGCTGAACGCAACCGTTCCCAAGCTCTCTCGGGTTGCAGTGCTATGGGATCCACAGAATACGGGCTCTGCGCAAATATGGGAAGAAAGCCAACCGCGGGCAAAAGAACTGGGCTTGCAACTTCATTCCTTCAAGATCAACAGCGCAGAGAAACTGGAGAGTGACTTCAAAGAAGCGGTTAAAGCGGGTAGCGGCGCTCTTGCTGTGACCTCCGGGGCGGTGATCGCTTCTATTCGAACGCAGATTATAAGGCTTGCGGCAAAAAGTCGATTGCCCGCGATTTACCTTCGAGCAAATTGGGTTGCTGAGGGTGGCTTGATGTCCTACGGACCTGATGAGATCGAACCATATCAGCGCGTTGCATACTACGTGGACAAGATCCTCAAGGGAGCTAAACCGGCCGATCTGCCTGTAGAGCAGCCGACAAAATTTGAATTGGTGATCAATCTCAAAACGGCCAGAGAGATTGGTCTTAAGATTCCGCAAAATGTGCTGGCGAGAGCGGATAGGGTGATCAAGTGAAAGTTGTCAGTAGTCGGTGGTCGTTTGTCAGTCTGCTGAGCGCCATGCTCGTTGCGTTTTGCTTTTGTGCTGAGGCGCAGCAGCCGGCGAAAATCTATCGGATTGGAGTGCTGTCGCGCAGAGGAACTCCCACTCCAGACGTATCCGATCCAAACGCCGATGCATTCCGTCGGGGACTGCGAGACTACGGTTACGTAGAGGGAAAGAATATTCAAGTTGAATACCGCTATGCCGATGGCAAAGGAGATCGGTTTCCACAACTCATTGCTGATCTCATCCAACTTAAAGTCGATGTCCTTGTCTCGGGCACGATACAAGCGATTCGTGCGGCCAAGCAGGCCACGAATACGATTCCGGTTGTGATGGTCATAACGGTAGATCCAGTAGCCACGGGATTGGTTAATAGTTTGGCGCATCCCGGGGGTAATATTACTGGTGTTACAAGACTCATCCGCGATCTAAGTGGCAAACGCCTGGAACTACTCAAAGAAACGGTTCCACGCCTGTTACGGGTCGGCGTGCTTAACGATACCAGCGCACAGACCGCAGTGGCTGCGTTTAAAGACTATGCAACGGCGGCTCAAGCGCTAAACATAGAAGCCCAGTCCATAGAAATCCGAAATTCCAATCTCGACTTCGAAGCCGCCTTCCAGTCCGCCGCGAATCAGCATTTGAACGGGATTGTGGCCGTTAGCGGTGCTCTTTTCCTGGACAATGCAAAGACTATTGCTGATCTTGCAATAAAACATCGATTAGCCTCCATCTACGAGAATAACGAAAACGTCAAAGCCGGCGGGCTTATGTCCTATACAGCCAACGATGCCGAGAACTATAGACGCGCCGCATACTACGTAGATAGAATTCTCAAAGGCGCAAAACCCGCCGACCTTCCTGTCGAACAGCCGACAAAGTTTGAGCTGGTGATCAATCTCAAAACGGCCAAGCAGATCGGCCTCACGATTCCGCCAAATGTGCTGGCGAGAGCGGATAGAGTGATCCGATAGGTAATCATGAAGCCCAGTCGAAGCATGATTTCCTTCGTTCTTCTCTGCGGTCTCCTTGTCCTTTGTCCGTCTGTTCACGCGCAGCAGCCGGGAAAAGTCTTTCGCATCGGTTTGCTGGAGGTAGGCAATGCTTCCGCTAGCGCGGTCCTCGTGGACGCGTTCCGACATGAGCTAACCAAGCTTGGATGGATTGAAGGAAAGAATGTCACCATCGAGTACCGATTTGCCGAGCAAAAGCAGGAGCGCCTATCTGAGTTTGCGACAGAGCTGGTCCGGCTTAAGGTTGATGTCATCGTGGGTGCATCGACCGGGTCGGCGTTAGCAGCCAAGCGCGTCACCGCTACCATTCCTATCGTGATAACAAACGCCGGGGACCCGGTGGCTGCAGGTTTAGTTGCTAGTCTGGCGCGGCCGGGAGGCAATGTCACCGGTAACTCAGGGTTATCGCCCCAGTTAAATACGAAAAGGCTAGAGATACTCACGGACGCAATCCCCAAGCTCTCCCGAGTTGGGCTTCTGCGCGAGTCGAGAGCTGCCATAGGACGAGCCCTCCAGCTGAAAGAGATCAGGGCTGCGGCTCTGGCATTGAAGCTGAAATTGGAAGAGATCGAGACCCAAGACGCCAAAGATTTAGAGAGCGCCTTTCAAACCGCCAAGCAGAAGCGCGTGGGTGCGATTACGATGATCGCCACTCGCCCCTTTTTTATCGAAAGAAAACGGATCGTCGAGCTTGCCGGCAAACACCGGTTACCGGCTATTTACGTCCAGAAGGAGTTTGTCGATGAAGGCGGTCTCATGTCCTACGGAGTAGACTACGTTGATCTCTATCGACGCGCGGCTGTTTACGTGGACAAGATCCTGAAAGGCGCCAAACCGGCTGACTTACCGGTGCAGCAGGCAACGAAGTTTGAATTTGTTATCAACTTGAAGGCCGCAAAACAAATTGGTCTGACAGTTCCAAACCGAGTTCTCGAACGGGCAACTCAAGTGATCAGGTAGCAATGATCGATCTGAAAACCGCCAAACAGATCGGCGTCGCTATTCCGCCCAACGTGCTGGCGAGAGCGGATCGGGTGATCAGGTGAAGCGCAGGACGCGAAACATATTTTATTTAGTTCTTTTTTCTTTCACGTTTGCAGTTCTTTCATCAGCCGAGGCGCAGCAGGCGGAGAAAATTCCGCGGATTGGTTATGTATCGGGAACGGGCAGCATCACGAATCCTGGGCCTTATGTCGAGGCGCTGCGCCAAGGACTGAGCGATCTTGGCTACACCGAAGGGAAAAACTTTACCATTGAGTTTCGTGGCGCTGAGGGAAAGGGTGAGGCGGTGCCAAGCATCGTCGCAGATCTGATTCAGCTCAAGGTCGATATTCTCGTCCTGCCAATTGTATCTGCACTCCGCGCCGCTAAACAGGCAACCCACACGATACCGGTCGTCATGGTAACTCAGGCAGATCCAGTTGCCTTAGGACTAATCGATAGCTTGGCCCATCCCGGTGGAAATTTCACCGGAATTACTTCACTTCAGCGCGACTTGGCCGGGAAGCGGTTGGAATTGCTTAAGGACGCCGTCCCGAAGATATCAAAGATCGGAATCCTTCTAGATACGGACGAGTTTGTAGCGCCCATTGGTTTCAAAGATTATGAGGCAGCGGCGCACACTCTAAAGCTACACGTCCAGTCACTAGGTATGAGCACTTCGAACCCGGATCCGGAGGGCGCGTTTAAAGAAGCGGCCAAGGACCGCGTGAATGCAATCATTACGATGACGAGTAATTCGTTGTTTCGCAATGCAAAGAAGATTGCCGAATTGGCGATAAAAAACCGCTTGCCGTCGATGTACGAAGGCGGCACATGGGTAGAGAGCGGCGGACTGATGTCCTATTCCGCCAATGATCTTGAACTTTTTCACCGTGCCGCCGTTTACGTCGACAAGATTCTCAAGGGAACGAAGCCCGCTGATCTTCCGGTGGAGCAGCCAAAAAAGTTTGAGCTGGCGATAAATCTCAAAACCGCAAAGCAGATCGGCCTCACGATCCCACCCAACGTGCTGGCGCGAGCGGATCGGGTAATCAAATAGTTATTAGTGAGGACTGAGTAATGAGTACTGAGAATGGACAATCACGATCGAAAAAAAGTTTGTTCAAAGTCTCAGCACTCATGGCTCAGCACTCAGTCCTTGCTTTGGCGCTTTGCGCTATGCTCTTTGCGCTTTGCTCGCCAACTGACGCGCAGCAGCCAACGAAAATCGTCCGGATAGGATACTTAGGTGCTAACTCCCTTAGCATTAACCTGGACCGTCCCGAGGCATTTCGGCAGGGTCTGCGCGAGCTTGGATATATTGAGGGGAAGAACATTGTCATTGAGTGGCGATCTGCCGAGGGGAAACAAGATCGCCTCCCCGCGCTCGCAGCCGAGCTAGTCCGTCTCAATGTAGACATCATCATCACAGGTGGTCCGCCATCAACCCGTGCTGCTAAGAAAGCAACTGTTACGATCCCCATCGTCATGGGATTTGATAATGATCCTGTCGGCAATGGGTTCGTCGCCAGCCTTGCCCGGCCTGGCGGTAACATTACTGGATTAGCAACTCTTGCCCCGGGAATAAGCGGAAAGCTGCTAGAGTTGCTGAAGGAGGTCGTTCCCAGGCTCTCCCGCGTAGCCGTGCTCGGGACTTCCACCCAGCCGGGCAACGCACAATCATTAAGCGAGACGGAACTCGCCTCACGGGCATTCGGGGTGCAGCTTGAATACGTGGACGTACGAGGCCCCGATGATATTGAGACTGCATTCCGAGCCGCAGGAAAGGAGCATGCTGACGGAATCCTCGTGCTGCAGAGCCCCATCATCAATTCTCAGCGAATACACGTTGCAGATCTCGCGATAAAGAGCCGCCTGCCAGGGATTTTTCCTCAGAGCGAGTATGCCAAGGCGGGCGGTCTCATGTACTACGGGGCTAACACTGTCGATTTGTTCCGACGCGCCGCCACGTATGTGGAGAAGATCCTGAAAGGCGCCAAGCCGGCTGATATTCCTGTCGAGCAGCCGACGAAATTCGAGCTGGTAATCAATCTCAAAACCGCCAAACAGATCGGCCTCACAATTCCGCCGAATGTGCTGGCGAGAGCGGATCGGGTGATCAAATAATCAGTACTGAGGACTGAGCAAATGAGGACTGCGATGAATTGGAGAATTTATCCCTCAGCACTGATCCCTCAGCGCTCAGCTATAGTCCTTACGGTTGGCGTTTTGCTTTTCGCCATTTTCCAGTCAGCAGAGACGCAGCAGGCGAACAAGATCTCCCACGTAGGATTTCTAAGTATTTCCTCGCTTGCCGCCAACACGACCCGCATCGCGGCATTCCGGCAAGGTCTGCAAGACCTTGGTTATGTGGAGGGCAAAAACATTGTGATCGAATGGCGGTATGCAGAGGAAAAACAAGATCGTCTAAGAGAGCTTGCGAGTGAACAAGTGCGTCTCAACGTTGATGTTATTGTCACGACTGGTCCGACAACAACCCGTGCTGCCAAGGAAGCAACTGTTACGATCCCTATCGTCATGGCGTTTGATTTTGACCCTGTTGGAAATGGGTTCGTCGCGAGTCTTGCGCGACCGGGCGAGAACATCACTGGATTGTCGACCCTGGCCCCGGAGATAAGCGGGAAACAACTGGAGCTTCTCAAGGAGATCGTTCCTAAGCTCTCTCAGGTCACCGTCATCGGGGATTCGACGACCGCGGGCACCGCACAATCGTTAAGGGAAGTGGAGCTCGCCGCAAGGGCGTTGAAAGTGAAGATTCAATACTTGGATATACGAGATCCCAAGGATATTGAGACTGTATTCCGAGCCGCAAGCAAGGGCCGTGCTGACGCACTCTTTGTGCTGGCGAACCCTATCACCACTTCTCATCGAAGACAGGTTGCAAACCTCGCTGTAAAAAGCCGGCTCCCCGCGATATACGACAGACCGGAATTTGTGGAAGACGGGGGCCTCAAGACCTACAGCGTGAGCGGTACCGAATTGTTCCGGCGCGCCGCCACATTTGTCGACAAGATTCTCAAAGGCGCAAAGCCCGCCGATCTGCCAGTCGAGCAGCCCACAAAGTTTGAGCTGGAGATCAACCTCAAAACCGCCAAACAGATCGGCCTGACCATTCCGGCGAACGTGCTGGCGAGGGCGGAGAGAGTAATCAAGTGATAAGGCATCACGCATGAAAACTCTTTTTGTGCTAATAGCGTTTATCTTCGCCACTGTCCATTTTGCCGAGGCGCAGCAGCCGAAGAAACTTCCGCGAGTCGGTTTTCTAGTTCCTGGCTCCCCTGCCTCCTACTCAGAGCGTATAGAGGCATTCCAGCAAGGTCTGCGGGAACTTGGCCATATTGAGGGCCAGAACATCATCATTGAGTATCGCTACACCGAGGGAAAAAGCGATCGGTTGACCGTGCTCGCGTTCGAGTTAGTCCAGCTCAAAGTTGACGTGATCGTTACGGGAACGACACCAGCAATCCAGGCCGTCAAGAACGCGACCAGCACGATCCCAATCGTCATGGCAGAGGTAGCTGATCCAGTTGCCGTCGGACTCATCGCCAACCTGGCGCGGCCAGGTGGGAATATTACGGGGTTGACGACTTTCTCCCCTGACTTAGATGGGAAACGATTGGAACTGGTCAAACAAATATTGCCGAAGGTCACACGAGTAGCCTACATCTGGGATCCGGCTAATTCGGGCGCGAGAATCAGATTCAAAGAGGTCCAGGGCGCAGCCCAGGCATTGGCGATCACGCTTCAATCCCTGGAGGCTCGAAATCCCAAAGAGCTAGAGAGCGCTTTCGAGTCCGCGATTCGGGAACGGCCGGGCGCTCTTATGGTGCCAAACCCAACGGTCCTTGCTTACGGAAGACAAGTCGCAGACTTCGCGACACAAAACCGGTTGCCGGTGATTTATGACACAAGAGAGTATGCAGAGAAGGATGGCGGCGTCCTATCCTATGGACCGAACTATGCCGAGCTGCTTCGTCGCGCCGCCACTTACGTCGACAAAATTCTGAAAGGCGCTAAGCCCGCCGATCTGCCCGTGGAGCAACCCACGAACTTCGAACTAGTAATCAACCTGAAAACCGCCAAGCAGATCGGCCTCACAATTCCGCCGAATGTGCTGGCCAGAGCGGATAAAGTGATTCGGTAGCGTGAAACTTAGCGTGAGAAAATGAAGAAAAATGTTTTTGCGCTCGCTTTAGCGGCCTTGCTGGTTGTTTTCAATCTCCGCGTTGAGGCTCAGCAGAGCAGGATCTACCGTGTCGGAGTCCTTGGCCCAGAAAAACTAGAAGATCGCCTCCAAATCAAAGGTCTCCGTGCCGGTCTGAGAGACGCTGGCTATATCGAGAATAAGAACCTCGAACTAAATATCCCGAATGTCAAGATTTACGATGAATTGCGCTCTATCGTGAAAACCTACTTGGAAAACAAAACTGACGCCATTGTGACCCATGGCGGCACAGCCACGGGGATCGCGAGGGAGGCGACGAAAGAGATTCCCATTATCTTTATATGGGGTTTGGCAGACCCGGTGAAAATGGGGTTTATAAAATCGCTGGCTCGGCCTGAGACAAATATTACAGGCTTGAGTTCTTTGGCAACTCCGGAGGTTTCCGGAAAGCGCGTGGAGCTCTTCAAGGAGGCGGTTCCAAACCTACGACGAGTGACCCTACTGTATAATGCAAGAGGCGAAAATCCGTCGCAAACATTGATCCTGGAAGTCGTGCGCAGCACCGCTCCGAATCTCGGATTAACAACAGCGGAAAAGCCAATCAAATCTACGAGGGAAGCGGTTGAGACCGTGCTCGCTATTTCCAAGGAGAACACCGACGGTATCTATATTGTAGGTAGCGGCCTGTTTACGGAGCCGTGTAAGAAGATTGCCGTCATCGCAATACAGAAAAAACTGCCTCTATCTGGATGTGGAGCCGAGCAGGGTGGACTGTTGTCCTATGAAGCCGACGAGTATCGAGTGGGCCATCGCGGCGCCTGGTATGTAGACCGCGTCCTGAGAGGAACAAGGCCGCAGGATTTACCCGTGGAGCAGCCGACCAAGTTCGAGCTGGTCATCAATCTGAAAACCGCCAAGCAAATCGGTCTTACGATTCCACCCAACGTGCTGGCGAGAGCGGATCGGGTGATTAAGTAGCCGAGGCTCGAAACGGAAGCCGTGGCATACAAACTATCGAGAAACATTTTTGGTTCGATTTTTTGCACGGTCCTTTTTGCGCTTTGCGGCTCAGCAGAAACGCAGCAACCGCCGAAGCTTCCACGGATTGGAATTTTAGTAGGGATTGCCGAGCCCAATAATCCCAGCATCACAGTATTTAGGCAGGCGATGCAAGATCTCGGCTATTTCGAGGGAAAAAACATTCTGTTTGAGTATCGTTACACGGAAGGAGATAGGCAGCGCATCCCGGAAATGGTAAGCGAACTCATAAACCTCAAAGTTGATCTTCTTTTCTCTACACAAGGTATTGTGATTCGTGCAGCCAAGCAGGCGACCAAGAGCATCCCCATCGTGATGGCCATTACTGTCGATCCGGTGGCGGGCGAACTGGTCGATAGTCTGGCACGTCCCGGCGGAAATATTACCGGGATAACTTCGCTTGCGCGCCAGTTGACCGGAAAACGGCTGGAACTGCTGACCGAAATGATTCCGAAGCTCTCACGCGTTGCGATTCTGTCGATGGTCGGCTTCCTGGCGGTCAAAGACTACGAGATTGCTGGGCGCAATCTAAAGGTGCCGCTTCAAATCCTTGAGGTGCAAGGCCCAACCCCGGACATCGGTAAGGCTTTTCAGGCTGCTGCAAAAGAGCGCGTTGGTGCGATGGTTTTGGTTAGCGTTCCGGGTTTATCCGGCCACCGAAAGCAAATCGTCGATTTTGCAGTGCAGAATCGGCTTCCGTTGATGTCAGAGAGCGTCGCAGCCGTCGAGGTGGGAGGCCTTGCCTCCTACCATGCTAACAATGACGAATTGCTGAGACGCGCTGCTATATACATCGACAAGATTCTCAAAGGAATAAGACCTGCCGATTTACCTGTTGAGCAAGCAACGAAGTTCCAGCTGGTGATTAATCTCAAAACCGCCAAGCAGATCGGTCTCACGATTCCGCCCAATGTGCTGGCGAGAGCGGATCGGGTGATCAAATGACGTGCTGAGTAGCGCGTGCTGAGGACTGAGGTTCGGATGAAGCAAAACTCAGGACTCATAGCTCATCAGGACTTTCCGAGGGAGAAGCGATGACAACGATTCTTTGCCTCTCTCTGCACC
>Ga0070670_100005874_pt1 | contig 10373 bp, 16 predicted proteins | sample KBSS63metaG_FD_64665 | JGI IMG/M metagenome (GOLD analysis project Ga0070670, IMG submission 64665) | Switchgrass rhizosphere microbial communities from Kellogg Biological Station, Michigan, USA - KBS S6-3 metaG | ecosystem: Host-associated > Plants > Roots > Rhizosphere > Soil ... | reverse complement strand
AGCGAGAGTTCGATCGAGCTTCGGGGCAATTGTGACCATTGGCGTGACCCATGAAACTGGTTGGCTATGTCACGCTCGCGGCTCTCGCTGGCTACGCTCTTGTCTGTATCGCGATGTATTTTTTCCAGCGTTCGCTCATCTATTACCCGCAGCCGCGGGGGGTCACGGCACCAGAGTTCACGTTGAAAATGCGGGTCGACGGCGCGGACGTTGTCGTCACGGTCAGACGTCACGATGGTCCCAAGGCCATTGTGTACTTCGGAGGCAATGGCGAGGACGTTTCTCGGAATCTGGAGGACTACTCGAGGGATTTCCCCGACCACGCGTTGTATCTGATGCATTATCGGGGTTACGGCGGCAGCACCGGCCGGCCGACCGAGCAGGCCAATGTGGCAGACGGCATCGCGCTTTGCGAAAGGGTACGAGCCGCTCACGCGGATGTCACGATCTTCGGTCGCAGCCTGGGCAGCGGCGTCGCGATCCAGGTCGCGAGCCAGGTGTCGCCGACGCGACTTGTCCTGATCACACCCTACGACAGCATTGTCGAAATCGGCGCGCAGATGTATCCGTGGTTACCCGTGCGTTGGCTCGCTGTCGACACGTATGAGTCGGGAAACTTCGCGTCGCGAATCAAAATCCCGACAACGATCATCGTGGCGGAGACCGACGCCGAGATCCCGCGTGCGAGTACGGAAAGGCTGTTCGCCCGATTTGCGCCCGGGGTGGCGACGATGACGGTCATCGATGGCGTGGGTCACAACAACTTGGGAGATAACAAGAAGTACGGCGCCGCCCTGCAAGCGGCGCTCCGATGAACGATCGGTTTTGCCACCCCGAACGGAGTGACCTCAAGTGCGATGAACGCTGCCATCACGCGAGTCCTCGCGTTCGTGGAGTCAACAGGTGTCGTCCTGGTATCGGCTAAGGGTCCGGTACCGCGTCTGATCGACGCAATCGCCGGCGAGCCACTCTCCGGCAATTGGTGGTCCCATCCTCGAGCCCCCCAGATCTACCACGTATTGGCTGAAGTATGTGAATCGGAGCACATCCTGGTCTGTCGACTGGTCAACGGCAAGCGCACGCTCGTCCATGCCAGACTATGGCCTGCGCTTGTGCGCATCGCGGACAAGCTGCCCAGGGGCCGGCTCGCGCGGGTGTACGAAGAGCATACGAAGACTGGTCGCCACGCGGTGCGCGAAGTTTCGTTTCCTGCCTGGGTTCCACGCAACGTTGTCGACGAAGCCAGCCGCATCAGCGAGACGGAAGCAGCCTCCCTTCTTTCCCGTTGGCCCTTCATCCATTTCACCGGTTCTTGAGGGCGACCCACGAACTTCGACGGCCAAACTGCAATAACCCCTATCCAGTACGACGCTCGCAACTTTATGATTCGGACTCTCGCGCGCGAGACGGGTTTTTCAACGTGACGCTCCGCTGACCATGTCGCCGATCGAGGACCAACTACATGCCGCACTTGATTCGCTCCATACGCGTGACGATTTCGTTCGTTTCGTCCGTCTGTTAGTCGAATCCTTCAATGAGCCAGGTGCGCCCTGGGAGAATTCCACGCTCCCTTCTTTCCTCGCTTCGTTTTCACAAGCGACGCAAAGCCTCGAACACTATTACGATTTGCCTGAAGAAGCGGCCCGCAACATCGCGGCTCCTTCGTGGGAGGCAATCGCCGGATTGCTCTTTGCCGCGCGATGCGCGCGAGATCTAAATTAAGTCACGGATGCCGACCGGGAGGAGCGCTCGGAGACAAATCGCTTTACCAAGGCGACGGCCCGACACGCTTTTCCGTTCCATCGAGCATCGATCTTCGGGAGCAGTGATCCAAGCGGGTGACGAATGCAGCGAAAAACTGATCAGCTCCGGTTCGACGTTCGAGACCGAGATCGGTTATTCACGAGCCGTGGTCCAAGGCGACTGGATATTCGTGTCGGGAACGACCGGCTACGACTACGCGACGATGACGATCGCCGACCGGATCGACGAGCAATGTGAGCAGTGTCTAAAGAATATCGAACTGGCGCTCGGCCAGGCGGGAGCCTCGTTGAAGGACGTCGTCAGGGTGCACTACATCGTACCGAAAGCCGAAGATTTCTCGAACTGCTGGCCCATCCTGCGCAAGTATTTCGGCGACGTCCGTCCTGCTGCCACGATGATTTCGGCAAGGCTTCTCGACCCGCGGATGCTGATCGAGATCGAGGTTACCGCGCTGCGGGTTGCTCAATAGGCGACCGTGCGTCGGAGTTTCAAGCCGCATTACGAATCAGCGAACCGTTTGCGCCCAGCGTGTTTGGACGGCTGCGACGCCGACTCATGGGCGCAGGGATGCCTGTCAAGGCGATCGTTTTTGATTTCGACGGCCCCTCGACCCTGGACACCACCGGATCGCTGACGACGAAACGCTTCTTGAGCGAGCGAACCGGCATTCATACGATCGCGGCGGCCGCGATCGGCATGAGAACCGTGTGGTTCGACGACAGGAGAAACGACGTCGCCGGACTCGTGCAACGACTTGCCACCGAATTCAGTGCATCATGAGTGAAGGCAGGGCGACCTTCGCAGCGGCAGCCGCTGCACGATTGGGTACGCGATAATTTGCCCGGAACCTGTTTATCACCCAGACAAACCTGATGAAACATCCTTTGCAATTGATGCTTGCGATCGCGAACATGCCGGTCGCGTGTCTTGCTGCATCGCCTTACGCCGGTGACCAATCCCGCACGATCAAATCATTATCGCAACAGGAAGTGACCGATTACCTGAGCGGCAAAGGGATGGGGTTTGCGAAGGCCGCCGAACTGAACGGATATCCTGGTCCAGCCCACGTCCTCGAACTCCCGGAAAAGCTGCAGCTGTCGCCGGCACAAAGCGCGCGAACCGAGCAGATTTTCGGGCGCATGCAAGCGCGCGTTCGCGAACTCGGTGCAAAGCTCGTCGAGGCGGAGCGTAACCTCGATCACTCGTTCGCCGAAAAGACCATATCTCCCGAGTCGCTTGCGACGTCGGTGGACTGGATCGGCAAAGTCCAGAGCGAGATCCGCGCCGCCCATTTGCAGGCCCGTCTCGAGCAAAGCGAAATTCTCGCTGCCGTCCAAACAGCAAAGTACTGGCACCTGCGCGGGTATGCCAACCCCGATTCGACACATCTAGATGGAACATTAGCGGCCGACTGTCCGGTGCCGCCGTTCGCGCCATGAGGCAAGATCATCTCAACCGCTGGGAAGCAGACCGGAAAGTCGGCTTTGTGACGATGCCGGATGATCTGCAAGTCTGCGCGGGTGGCCGGCATGGATTGGTAATCGAGACTTCAACCATTTGCGCCTCGATCATGAGGCCGTCGAGCGCGGCATCTCGATGAAGCTCGTTGCGATCAGCGTCGGAAAGCCGACCCTCGTCAAGTGGCAGCGCCGCACTGTTCAGACATCGATCTTCAAGACACCGGTATCCGCTCGCGTGCACATCGGCCGCATCAATATCGACGGTGATGCGCAGGCCGATCTCAGGGTTCACGGCGGTATCGACAAAGCCGTCTACGCCTATCCGGCCGAACATTACAGCTTCTGGCGCGGCGAATTACCCGACGCCGAATTGTCGTGGGGCGCCTTCGGGGAAAATCTCACGACCGAAGGACTGCTCGAGGACGACGTGAGGATCGGTGATCGATTCCGAATGGGTGATGCGGAGCTCGTCGTGACGCAACCTCGGATGCCGTGCTTCAAGCTCGCGATTCGCTTCGGACGATCGGATATCGTCAAGCGATTCCTGAAGAGTCGCCGGACCGGTTTCTATCTCGCCGTCGAGCGCGAAGGTGACGCTACGGCCGGCGACGCGATCGAACGGATTGCACGCGATGGAAACCGTCTGACCGTTGACGATGTTGTCTCGCTGCATGGCGCGAAATCGGCGAATGGACCGCTGCTGCAGATTGCGAGCGAGCACCCCGCGCTGCCTGCGAGCTGGCGCGAGCATTTTCGAAAGCGATTGTGATGAAGGACGCGCACCAAGCGTCGGAAATCGTTACGCATGGCACGCTAGGCTTGGCGAGCGCGCCTTTCAGGAGAAGCCATGTCGACCGAGTTTGAAGGTGGATGCCTGTGTGGCGCGATCCGCTATCGCGTCAGCGACGTGCCGACGAACAGCATGGTTTGCCATTGCCGCAGCTGCAGGCGCGTCGCGGGCGCGCCGGTCGTCGCCTGGGTCACGTTCGCCGCTGATCAATTCGAATTGTTACGCGGCAGCCCGGCGGAAATCCGTTCATCGGAACCCGTGCGGCGCAGATTCTGCTCGGATTGCGGTACGCCGCTGACCTACGAGCATCGCGATGGTCCCGGGTTCGTCGACGTGACGACGTGCAGCCTGGACGACCCCGCTCGGTTTCCACCGACGCATCACTCGTGGCTCAGCCACAACGTCGCGTGGGTGCGCTTCGGTGATGACCTGCCGACATTTTCCGAATCGCGCACCGACTCGTCCGTGTAACTTCAACCCAAAGACCAGATCGTCAAACCGCCGGGCCTCACGCAGCCGGCGGAGGTTGTTTTGCGACACGGGGCAACGTGTCGTCGATCAAGGCCCAGTTCGGCGCCGATGATGTCCAGATCGTCATCGCAGGCTCGGCAAGCTGTGGATCATCGAACGTTCCCACCCTGACAAAAACCAGATGCGGCCGTGACTCGGCCTCACTGAAAAGCGGCGTGCCGCACGACGCACAGAATCGCCGATGCATGACGTTGCCGCTATCGGCGATGCAGCGGTAGTCGTTCGCGGTTCCCTTCACCGTGAACGTCTCGGTACGAAAGCAGGCATTGACTGTCCCGCTGCCCGCGCCGATGTACTGGCACTCCCGGCACCAGCACACGCGTGTAACAATCGGAGGTTGCGTGCTTTCCCAACGGATCGCTCCGCAAAGACAACGTCCTGTGATCATGTTGACGACCTCTTACCTGTGGGCGGCCGCCGTGGGACTGGGGGCCACGCTGTTGATGGATATCTGGGCGCTGTTCGTCAACCGCGCTTTCGGAATCGTCCCCGCCAGCTATTGTCTCGTCGGACGCTGGTTCTGTCACATGCGGCTCGGCACATTCAAGCATGCGAGCATCGCCAACGCTTCGAAGCGACCATTCGAATGCACGGTCGGCTGGATCGCCCACTATGTCATTGGCGCGTTGTACGCGGTCGTGCTCGTGGGGATCGTTTCCGCTGACTGGCTCGTTCGTCCGACACTCGTTGCCGCCCTGCTTTTCGGTGTCGTAACCGTCGCGGTGCCGTTCCTGATCATGCAGCCATCGTTCGGCATGGGCATTGCTGCCGCGAAGGTGCCCAATCCGAGTCAGGCGAGGCTCAAAAGACTGATGGCGCACACGGTGTTTGGCGTGGGCCTCTATGCCAGCGCCGTCGGCCTCAGCCGCGTTCACGCCGCGTTGTTCTGATTCACCGCGCAGTTTAGGCTGGACCATCGTTCGTTGCAGGTTGCCGCAGGCCGATTCATGAACTCCGACAGGCGCATGCTGAACGACTGTCGGTCGTGCCGGATTTGAGGTCTAATGCCGTCGCCGGCGACATCGCTTGCACCCCTGCCGCCTTCATTTCTTGCGATTACCTCGATGAAGCTCGTAATACGGCTGATTTCCACCGTCCACGCGCTGATGGCGGCGCTATTTGCATGCGGCGCACTGGTCCTGATCGCAATCGCCACGCGCGTGGGCTGGACGGCGATTGCCGAAGGCTTGGATCGCACCGCGGCGCAAGGAATCATCGAGGCCGTTGGCTTGCTCGCTGCCGGCGTCGTCGCGTTGCAGATCACGCAGACGATCATCGAAGAAGAAGTCCTGCGCGATTCGCACATCAGCGCTCCGACACGCGTCCGCCGATTCGTATCCCGCTTTCTCGTCGTTGTCGTCGTGTCGCTCGCGATCGAGGGTCTCGTCGCGACGTTCAAGGCAATCCACGAAGATCTCGAGCATCTGGCATACGCGTCCGCGCTGCTTGGCGCCGTTGCCCTCTTGCTTGCCGGATGGGGCATCTTCATCCGACTCAACCGATATGCGGAGGAGCTCGAGCCCGAAGCGATGGCTGATGCGAAGCGCGAGGACAAGAAGCTCGAATGAAAGGAGCATTCGCCGACCCGCCGGCGAATCGCTACTTCCGCAAAGGACGTAGCGCCGCGCTCCCATCATGATGTCGCTTCTCGTTGCGACGGCCTTCGCCGCTGGCGTCTCGTGCGCGCTGCCCGCGACGGAGATTGCCAGGCAGGTTTCACTTCCCTACGCCACGTTCGACACTATGGGGCCGCCGTACGGCTGGCGCTACTTGAGCGGCGCCGGTTGCACGGACGCCGCGGTTGGGTTGCTCGAAGGCTATGCCAACGCGAACGCCCGCGACCTGAATCCATCCGCCGCCATGGAGTTGCCATTTCACATCGGCCAAGTCCTTGCGCTTGCCGGTCGAGAGCGAGATTCGATCGCGTACTTCGAGCAATCGGTCGCTCGCGGCGGCGATGAATGGCGCACCTACGTCGCCGCAACAATCGCATTCCTGAAGCGAGACGCCGACGTGCTCGCATCGGCCCGTGCACGGTACGCATCACTCGCCCCCGAGTCGGTGCGACTGCGGTTCATCGACGGTTTCATCGCGTGCCCGAACGAGCCGTACGCCAAAGCGGTTCACTGTGCGATGGGACATTGACCTGCGCAGACATTCGTCTACAGAAGGAGACCCGCATGCTCGAAGGTAGCTGCCTTTGTGGTGCCGTGCGTTGGCAGTTCGACGGCGTTCCGGAATCGGCAACCGCGTGCAATTGCAGCGCCTGTCGGCGCTACGGCGCGCTGTGGGCGTATGGCTATGAAGGTGAAAACATTCAAGTGTCTGGCGCGACGAAAAAATTCGTCCGTGGCGATTCACTCGGCTTTCACAGCTGTGCCGAATGCGGGTGCATTGCCTACTGGCGCGGACTCGAAGCCAATCAGGAAGGCCGCCGTCGCATCGCTGTCAACCTGCGCTTGACCGCCCCAGGTCCGATCGAGGGGGTGCCCATTCGCCATTTCGACGGCTTCGACACGTGGGAAGATTTGCCCATGGACGGGCGATGCGTCAGGGACATGTGGTTCTAGTGTCACGGTCGTGATTCCCGACGACGTCACCCGCTTTGTCATTCGCAGATTCGCCGCAGTGGATCAAACCGAGGTGTTTACGCTGCTGAATGGCGCAAAGCTCCATGATGGGTCGCAACCCGAGCCACGTCTGTTGCGATGCGCGGTGGTCGCGAGCTTCGGCTCGGTCGAGCGTTTGCGGATGGAAGTCGAGTCATTGAGGCGCGACTTCCGCGACGTCATCGTCGAGGGGGAATACGTGCCGGTCGGTGTCAAGCTCGTGAAAGTGCGCGATCTCAACCAACCCATCGCCGATGATGTGTAAGCAGGTTACGGGCTCCGGAACGCGCAAATCATTCGTGCGATAACCTTGTAAGTGGATTCGCAAGTCGATGTTGATCGCGTGAGGCTGCATGACCGAAACCGAACGATCATATCTACTCGCAGGACAACCGTCCGAGCTCGACCGGCTGCAGCTTCAATCCAGAGTCTGGGAACCGGCCGGCCGCGCGTTGCTGGCCGAGCTCCCTCGCGCCTCGGGTCTCGCGGCGGTCGAAGTTGGATGCGGCGTCATGGGGTGGTTGCGCGTGCTAAGCGAATGGGTGGGTCCAGCGGGCTGCGTCGTCGGTTGTGACGTCGATGACAAGATGCTCGCGGGTGCCCGCTCGTTCGTGGACGCTGAACGCCTGAGCAACGTGACGCTGCAAAAGGACGATCTGTTTTCGAGCAAGCTACCCGAGCGCTCGTTCGATCTCGTTCATGCGCGTTTCCAGATCGCGCCGCTTGGTCGCGCGCGCGAGCAGGTCGCTGCGTATCGACGACTGTTGAAGCCGGGTGGACGAATGGTCCTCGAGGATCCGGACATGGCCTCGTGGCGCGTCAACCCGGATGCGCCGGCCGTCGAGCGGCTGATCCAACTGATCGATCAAGGATTTCGCGCCGGCGGCGGTAATTTCAATGCGGGGCGCGAGCTGCCGACGCTGCTTCGCGAAGTGGGTATCCAGCCGTCGATGCGCGCGCACATCGTCGCGCTGCCGCCCGGTCATCCGTATTTGCGGCTGCCGCTGCAGTTTGCAACGTCGCTGCGGCCACGCCTCGAGGCCCTGACCGACGCCGAGGCGCTCAACGAGCTGCAGCGTCAGGCCGACGTCGAGCTGCAGCGACCGGGAACATGGGGCACGACGTTTACACTGATCCAGGCGTGCGGCGCGCTTTTCTGACGAAAAGATTGAGACCCGCGTTATCCGAGACGAACTCGTTTCGAAGTACCGCCCACTCATGAGGAGACAACATGCCCAAAGGTTACTGGATCGTCCGCGCCGACGTCGCTGATCCCGAGCAGTACAAGCTGTACGTCGCCGCCAACGCGAAGCCACTCAAGGAATACGGCGCGCGCTTCCTGGTGCGCGGCGGCCACTTCGAGACGATGGAAGGTGCGAGTCGCACCCGAAACGTCGTGCTCGAGTTCCCGAGCTACGAAGCCGCTGTGGCGTGCTGGAAGTGCCCTGATTACCAGGCGGCGATCAAGCTGCGTGAGTCGGTGTCGACATTCGACCTCATCGTCGTCGAAGGCTACGACGGCCCGCAACCGTAGCGAACAACGTTCAGTGACCGATTACGCGGCGTGTGCCGCGAAGGTGGTGTGTTCACGCGACGCGGATAGAAAGGCGAACGATGAAAGTCAACGGCAAATGCCATTGCGGCTCGATCACCTATGAGGCGGTAGCCGATCCGGAACAGGTCGCCATCTGCCACTGCAGCGATTGCCAGGCACTTACCGGTACTGCGTATCGGGTCTCGGTGCCCGTCCCGCGGGATTCATTCGTTCTGCTGAGCGGCACCCCGGCAATCTATGTGAAGACGGGTGACAGCGGTGCCAAGCGCGCGCAGGCGTTCTGCTCGCGGTGCGGATCCCCGCTTTATACGTATGCCGTCGAAGGCGCAGTCACGTACGGTCTACGCGTCGGCTGTCTCGCGCAGCGCGGCGAGCTTCGCCCGAGGCGGCAGAAATGGTGTCGCTCGGCGCTCGACTGGTCGATGAACATCGGCGACCTGCCGCGCCGCGAGACCGAATGACCGGCTGAGCGCTGCCGCTCATCGGTGCAGCATCGGAATTGCGATGCTCATGGATGCTTGAATCGGTCTCCGACGAGGCTCTTCAACAGCGTTTGCGCACCACCGAGCGTCGACGGAATCGCCGTCGCCTCCGGCTGTGCACTGAATCGCGCGATCGCTAGACCGACGATCGTCTTCTCTAGATTGTTGAGCGGACGCTGCTCGAGCCCTGGCGGGGGTGGTGGAACGACCCGTGGAATGGGATTCGGCCAGCTCGACGGGCTGCGCGGCTCTTCGAGCGTGATCGCGTCGGACAAGTCGGGCGCACTGCGGTCTCGGTCCGTCAGCGCCTCGAGGTTGTGTTTGGTGCACAGCGTGCGTACGACAGCGCCGTGATGGATCTGCCGGTTGATGATCGAGCCCGCTTCCGTGTAAGCCGAGATCGCGATCGTCGGAACACGCACGCCAAGCCGGTCGAAGAAAAAGCCGAGCTCGCCAGCAGGCTGCGGATTCTGCGGCGTCGTCGCCGAGGGGGGCGGCACGTGATCAAAGCAGTTGCCGTGCTCGTCGAACGTGATCAGCAGCAACGTGTTGAGCGCATTCGAACCCAGCGATGTGCTCGCCTTCACAGCCGTGTAGATGTCGTGGACGAGCAGATCGCCTGCGCGCACGTCCGACCAGCCGCCGATCGGAACGTCCGGCGCGAGCGGCGCCGGCGGATGGTAATCGTTGTTGTTGTACAGGCTGCGCGGCTCGACGAACGCGTAGTCAGGCAGCGTGCCGTTCGCGACATCCTGATAGAACTCGTCCATCGTGTAGAAATTGAGGCGCCAGTACTGATCCAGCATCGAGCCATGGATCAGCGCGGTCATCGGCACGATCTGCGTTTCGTCGTAGTAAACGCGCCACGACTTCCCGGCTTCGGATAACCGATTGAAGATCGTCGGCGCGTTGTTGTGCAGCGGCCATTTGCCGTACCCTTCCTTGCCCTGGTTGACGACGTAGCCCGACGAGCTCGACGCGTGGAAGAACGAACGGTTGGGCAGCGTTTGGGTCGGCACGGAGCAGAACCAGGCGTCGTAGACGGCGAATCCCTTCGCCAGCGCATTGATCACCGGAAGCTCCTGCGGGCCGAAGCTGTCCATGATGATCCGATACTCCTCGAATGTGGGGTTCCGCTTGTTGAGCGCGACAAAGTTGTTGCAATAGTCCCAGACGAAGCCG
>Ga0070670_100005873_pt1 | contig 10374 bp, 8 predicted proteins | sample KBSS63metaG_FD_64665 | JGI IMG/M metagenome (GOLD analysis project Ga0070670, IMG submission 64665) | Switchgrass rhizosphere microbial communities from Kellogg Biological Station, Michigan, USA - KBS S6-3 metaG | ecosystem: Host-associated > Plants > Roots > Rhizosphere > Soil ... | reverse complement strand
GCGTTTCGCAGCAGATTCGCATCCGCCACAAAGCCCTCCGCGCCAAGCAGCGCGACCTCCTCGGCATCGGTGACGAGGTAGACGATCGGATTGCGGAAGCGCTCGTTGCGCAGCGCACGCGCGGTTTCGACCAGCGTCGCGACGCCGGTGCCGTCATCGGAAACTCCGGGACCGGCAGGGACTGAGTCGTAGTGCGCCGCCAGCACCAGCGCATCGGGCCTCGCGTCGCCGGGAGTTCGCGCGATTACAGTTGCCACCGGCGAGCAGGTCACATACGGACTGCAGGCGAACGAGTGCTGGATCGCGACTTCGTAACCGAGCGAACGGAATCGCGCGGCCAGGCGATCGCGAACGGCATCGTGCGCGGCGGTGCCGACGGGATGCGGAACATCGCCGCCGAGGATTTCGCGCTCGAACGCGAGCGCTCGCGTGGCGGAGAAGGACGACGCGGGCGCAGACTCCGGCAGCGGGGCGGGGCCGCGCATCCGCAGAAAGAGGATGCCGAGGATTGCGGCGAGGAGGGCGAACAGGAGCGCTGTCGCGCCGCCGCGTTTCACGAAACGGATTGTAGCTGCAACCCGCGGGCTTGCGTTCCGTACATCGACCTATGTTCAAGCGCATGCTGCTCACCGCCATCCTCGCCATCGCTGCCGCGGCCGCCAATGCATCGACACTGGATCAGGCCTTCGACCACACGTACGACGTCCGGCCGGGCGCGGCCTTTTCGCTGACGAATACGAACGGACACATCACCGTCCGCGGCTGGGATCAGCCTCGCATTCGCGTTCATGCCGTGCGGCACGTGGAGAGCCGCGATTCCGATGCGGCGCGCGATGCGATGAAGGCGCTGACGCTTTCGATTTCGCAGCCGAACGGCGGGCTGCGCATCGATACCAACTATCCGAAGCACAACGACGGCATCTTCGAATGGATCGCCGGCACGAACGTGAGCATGTCGGTGACATACGAGGTGACGGTGCCGCGCACGATGGACCTGCAGATCGAGAACACGAATGGCGCGATCGAAGCCAGCGACGTCCGCGGCTCGCATCGCATCGAGACGACGAACGGCCGCATCATTCTGGCGCGCTGCGCGGGCGACGTCGATGCGGCCACGACCAACGGTTCGATCGAAGCGGAACTGACCGCCATCAACGCCGGCCGCGGCGTTCACCTGGAAACGACGAACGGCGGAATCCACGCCCGCCTGCCGCGCACCTTCGCAGCACGCGTCGACGCCGCGAACACGAACGGCTCGATCGAAAGCGATCTGCCGATCCTGGTCAGCGGATCGCAGAACAAGCACTCCCTGCACGGCACGATCAACGGCGGCGGCCCGGAACTGCGCCTGCGCACGACAAACGGATCGATTCACATCAATTCGATTTAGGGAGCGGGGTGTAGGGGGTGGGGAGTCGGAGCTCGCAATTTGCCACGCTCCGACACCCGACACCCGACACCCGACACCCACGTTACGCGTGCACTCCAGGCGCTTCGTGGCCGCTGGCGTTGACGTACTCGACGTAGCTCCCGCCGTACACGCGCGGCGGCGCGCCTCGCTCCTCCGGGAGTTCGAGCACGCGGTTGGAGAGGCCGCGCAGGAACATGCGGTCGTGCGAGACGAAGAGCATCGTCCCTTCGAAATCGTGCAGCGCTTCGACGAGCATTTCTTTCGTGGCCAGATCGAGATGGTTCGTCGGCTCGTCGAGCACGAGGAAGTTCGGCGGGTCGAGCAGCATGCGCGCGAGCACGAGGCGCGAGCGCTCGCCGCCGGAGAGTGAGCGGATCTTTTTCTCCACCTCGTCGCCGGAGAACTGGAACGCGCCGAGGAGGCTGCGCAGCGTACCGATCGATTCGAGGGGGAAGTCTTTCTGGATCTGCTCCCACACGGTCAGGTTCGGATCGAGGACGTCGAACGCCTGCTGCGAAAAGTAGCCCATCTTGAGCGACGCGCCGAGGCGCACGTTGCCGTCGTCGGGATCGATGGCGCCGGAGACCATCTTCAGCAGCGTCGACTTGCCCGCGCCGTTCTTGCCCATCACGCACCAGCGTTCGCCGCGGCGGACGAGGAAATCGAAGTGGTCGTAGATCGGCCGCTTGCCGTACGACTTCGAGACGCCCTTCAGCGTCACCACGTCGTCGCCGGAGCGCGGCGGTTTGCGAAAATCGAACTTCATCGTCTTCCGCTTTTTCGGCGGCTCCAGCTTCTCGATCTTGTCCAGCGCCTTCACGCGGCTCTGCACCTGCGCCGCTTTCGCTGCATGCGCGGCGAAGCGGTCGATGAAGCGCTGTTCCTTGGCCAGCATCGACTGCTGGCGCGCGTACGCGGCCTCGCGATTCGTCTCGCGAATGGCGCGCTCGCGTTCGTAAAACTCGTAGTTACCGGAGTACGTGACGAGGTCGCCCTCATCGATCTCCACGATCTTCGTCACCACGCGGTTCATGAACTCGCGGTCGTGCGACGTCATCAGCAGCGAGCCGTCGTAGCGCTTGAGAAAGTCTTCCAGCCAGATGATCGACTCGATGTCGAGGTGGTTTGTCGGCTCGTCCATCAGCAGCACGTCGGGACGGCCGAGAAGGACTTTGGCCATGGCCACGCGCATCTTCCAGCCGCCGCTGAGGGCACCGACGTCGCCGTCGATGCGGTCGTCTTCGAAGCCAAGTCCGTGCAAGACCTCGCGCGCGCGAGCCTCGAGCTCGTAGCCGCCGAGGTGCGCGTAATCCTCCTGCACATGTCCGAAGCGGTCGAGGATCGCGTCCATCTCATCGATCCGTTCCGGATCGGACATCGCGTTCTGCAGCGCTTCCAGCTCGTGATGCAGATCGCCGAGTCGGCCGCTGCCGGCGATCGCTTCATCGAGCACCGAGCGGCCCGACATCTCCTCGATGTCCTGCCGGAAGTAGCCGATGGTCATCTTCTTCGGAACGGAGACGTCGCCATCGTCCGGCGATTCTTCCCCGACGATCATGCGGAAGAGCGTCGTCTTGCCGGCGCCGTTCGGGCCGACCAGCCCCGCGCGCTCGCCGGGATTGAGTTGGAACGAAGCGTCGACGAAGACGAGCTGCCGGCCGTATTGCTTGGAAATTTTCGAGAGGCTGATCATGAACGGCCTGACAACGTGCCGAGGTGCAGAGGCATTTCGGGCTACAGGCGGTTCACGCGGAAACACGGAGGGACGAAGGCTTCGCGTCCTCCGCGACTTCGCGTGAACACGTACTTCTTCCCATGAATGTGTTCTGAGTGCGAACGATTCAGTTTCGCCCGCGCCGGTGAGCAGTGCTGCAGGCGCGCGCGCCGACGTGGTCTCGCAGCACGGTGACATCGCCGCCGCTGTGGCAGAAGTACCTGTAGATCGGCGCGTCCAGCGAGAGCGGCGGCGTGATGCGCGGCATCACCCGGCGGATGGCAGGCACCCGCAACTCGAACGGATCGACCGGCTGCGGTTCGAAACTCAGAGTCGTTGCGAGGACGGCGGCGGCGAAGCGGAGCGTTGGGATCACTGGCCATCAGCGCATGGAAACCGGATCGAGGCGCCGCCGCTTCCTGAACGTGACCCTGCTCACCGGCGCGCGGCGCGAAGCAATGTATCTTGTCGCCCAACCGGTCGTCTTCCTCCATCCCCCATTCAAAATCAACGAAGGAGTTTCCATGTCGCACGGAGTTCGTGTGTTCGCTCTCCTCGGAGTCTGTCTTCTGATCGCCGGTGGCGCGTTCGCCGGCACATTTACGGTCACCAACACCAATGCCACCGGCCCCGGTTCGCTTGCGGATGCCATCAGCCAGGCCAACGCGGTCAGCGGTCCTCACACCATCAACATCAGCGTCACCGGCTCCGTCAGCGTGACCACGCCGCTCGTTCTGACACAGTCGATGACCATCAACGGACCGGTGGCCACGCCTCCCACGTTCGCGCTCGACGGCGGAAACACCAGCCGTCTGATTCAGGTCTCCCCCTCGGCGGCCGGAGCGATGACGCTCAATTTCGTCACGCTCACGCACGGCCACGTCGATTCCGTCAAAGGGGGCGCGATCGATCTGCCGTCCGGCAAGACGCTCAACATCAACAACTGCCTCGTCACCGCGAATACGACGACCGGGACGTCCTCCTCGGACATCCTGTTCGCTGCGGGCGGCGCGGTCAGCGCGGCGGGCACGCTGAATATCCAGACTTCGACGTTTTCCGACAACACGGCCACGGCACCGGGCGGGGCGATCTATGCGGCTCCGAGTGCGACGATCTCCATCGCGTCGTCCGTCTTTTCCGGCAACCAGGCCACCACATTCGCAGGCGCGATGTACTGCGATTCGACGACGATGGTCACGATCACCAATACGACGTTCTTCGCCAATCAATCGGGAAGCGGCGGCGCCGGAGCGGTTGGCTTTACCAACTCGAAGGCGGTGATCAGCGGATCGACGTTCATGAACAACACTACGCTCGGCGCCGGCGGCGCGCTGGTGACAAACGCCCGGGCCGGTGCGTCGATCGGGATCGAGAACTCGACGTTCAGCGGCAATACCGCCAATTTCGCGGGAGCGTTCTACGCGCAGGCCGGCACGACCGATCTTCGCAACGTGACCATCACCGCCAACACGGTCCACCTTTTCGGCGGCGGCTTCAACAACCCGGGCGGTTCCATCGTCGCCATGCGCAACACGATCGTGGCCGGCAACAACGGCGTGTCGAGCGGCCCTGACTGCTCCGGTCCGGTAGTGTCGAGCGGTTACAACCTGATTGGAAACGCCATTGGCTGCACCGGACTGATTTCCACCGACCTCACCGGAAGTTCGCCCGCCCTCGGTCCACTCTCGATCAACGGCGGGCCGACGCTGACGCATGTGCCGCTGGCGTCGAGCGCCGCCTTCGAAGGCGGTACGCCCTCTGGCTGCCTGGGCCTGAACGGGTCCGCGCTCACCGTCGACCAGCGCGGCCAGAGCCGTCCATTCGGACCGCGCTGCGACATCGGCGCCGTCGAACTGCAGGTCGCCGCCCCGATCGTCCCTCCGCGTCATCGCGCGGCGACGCATTGAGCCGCCGCGTTCTCTTCCTCAGCGAAGATCTTGCCGAAGTTTCTGGCAATACGCTGCTACATCTTTTTCAGCAGCTCCTTCCACCGAGCCCACGCGTCGTCGCGCGCTTTCTTGTTGCCGGCGTATGCGTCGCGGACTTTCTGCTCCGCGTCGGCGGGTGGCGGCGGGGCATCGCCGGCGCGCATGAAGCCGTGGCCGGCGCCTTCGTACGTCACCGGCTCGAAGGTTTTGCCGGCGGCTTTCATCATCTCGATCGTCTTCGGAACGGTTGCGCCGACGCGCGCATCGTTGCCGGCGTAGAAGCCGTAGACCGGCGCCTGGATTGCCGCGATCGCGTCCGGTGCCTCCGGTCCGGTGCCGTAGAAAACGTAGGCGGCGGAGAGGCTCGGGCGATTCGTGGCGAAGCGGAACGACTGCGTGCCTCCCCAGCAGAATCCGGCCACGGCCACCTTGCCGTTCGCCGCGGGGAGCTTGGCGACGTAATCGGCGGCCGCGTTGAGGTCGCCGGTAATCTGGTCCGGCGGCAGATCGCGAATCGCCTTCCCGATCGCGGTGCCGTCGGCGAATGAGCTCGTGCCGCCGCCGTTCGGTCCCATGCCCGAAAGCAGATCAGGTGCGATGGCGATGTTGCCCGCTTCCGCCACCTCGTCGGCGAGCATCTGCACCCAATCGCTCATCCCGAAGATTTCATGAATGACCACTACCGCCGGCGCCTTCGCCTTCACCTCGGGATAAACGACGAACGCGCTGACGGTGCGCGCGCCGTTCTTCAGGTTCACCCACTCGTGATGACGCGGCGAGTGATCGACTTTCTGCTTCGCCCAATCCTGCGAAACGCTCGACGGCGCGGAAGCCGCCATCGGATGACCGGCATGCACATCGGTTGCGGTCGCAGTCGGCGTGGTGTTCTGCGCGCACGCGACGATGACGAGGAGCAGGGCGGCGGTGACAAGCGATTTCATCGTTTCCTCCGGTCGGCGGATCTTAGCGGAACGAATCAGCGCGGCGGCGTTGCCAAACCGCGAACAGTGAGGAGGATGTCTCCGGCCTCTACCGGCTTCTTCAGATACGCATCGAACCCGGCGGTGAGCGCGCGCTGGCGGTCTTCCGGCCGGCCGAATGCGGTGAGCGCGATGACCGGCGTATCCCGCCACGGCGCGGGCAGTGCGCGCAGCGCGCGGAGGAAGGAGAATCCGTCCTCTTCCGGCATGGCCAGGTCGCAGACCACGACGTCCGGCGAGACCGTTTCGATCTTCTGCAGACCCTCGCGCGCCGAGGCCACGGTGTGGACGTCGGCATCAGCGCGGCGAAGCATCGCCGCCACGACGTCGCGCGTGAAGGCCTGATCGTCGATCACCAGCACGCGAGTGCCGCTGAGTTTCGGCAGTTCGGCATCGTGCGGTTCGCTGGCATCGTGCGCCGAGCCTTGCGACGGCCGCTCGATGACGGCAGGCTTCGCATCGAGCACAGGCAGTTCGATGGTGAATGTCGCGCCGTGACCTTCGCCTTCGCTCTCCGCGCGGATCCGGCCGCCGTGAAGCTCGACGAGCGACCGCACGATCGACAGGCCGAGGCCGATGCCTTCGTGTGAGCGCGTCATCGAACCGTCTTCCTGACTGAACGGCTCGAACACATGCGGCAGATACTTCGGATCGATCCCTTTGCCGGTGTCCTGCACCGTAATGCGCAACACGGAGTCGATCACGACCAGCCGCACCGTGATCGTTCCGCCCTGGGGCGTGAACTTCACCGCGTTCGAGAGCAGGTTCCAGAGGATCTGTTGCAGCCGCCCTTCGTCGCCGAGAACCTGCGGCAGTTCCGGGGGAACGTTGGCGAGAATCTCGATCTCCTTCGCCGTTGCCGCGGGATGAACCGTGTTCAACGCGGCGTGCAGAACCGGAACGACGTCCACCGGCAGTGGCCGGAACGTCATCTTGCCGGCCACGATGCGCGAGACGTCGAGCACGTCGTCGATGAGCTGCGCCTGGATTTCCGCGCTCCGTTCGATTGCATCGATCGCGTTCTGCGCGTCCTCCGGCGGCAGGCCGGCCTTGAGCATGCGCACCCATCCCAGCACCGCCGTCATCGGCGTGCGCAACTCGTGCGACAGCGTGGCCAGGAACTCGTCTTTTTGACGATTCGCCACTTCGAGCGCATGTTGTGCGGCCTGTTCGTCGGTGATGTCGCGGAACTCGAGGACGGCTCCGGCCGGGCTGCCGTCGCGTTGCAGCGGTGCGAGCGAGCAGGAGACGGGAAACGTCGAGCCGTTCTTGCGCACGAAGAGGTCGTGGTGATCCTTCAGCGGCACGAGCTGCTCCCGCGCGTTCCTGATTGCACAGGCACTGATCTCGTGACCGCCGCGATTTGCGGGAGCGTGCAGAAGATCGTGAAACGTCGTAGTTGTGAACTCCTCGACCGAATAGCCGGTCTGCTCGATGGCCGCGGGATTCACGTAGGTCGACACGCCGTGTTCGTCCAGCATCACCAGCGACGACGCCGCATTCTCCGCGATGGTGCGGATCAGGTCATTGGCCCGCTCCAGCTCCGCCGTGCGCAGCTCCAGCGCTTCCTTCGCTGCCACGAGCTCCTGTTCCGCGCGCTGCCGTGCCAGCAGAATGCTGTGCGCGTTCTGAATGGCGACCGAGCGGAGCAGCTCCTCTTCGTTTTGCATTTGAGGCTCCACGCGTCAGCCTCCCAGCTTTTTCGCGGCCATGGCCGTGCCGAGGACGCGCGCCTTGATCTTGGCGAAGGCGGTGTCGCGCGTGGTGGAAGTGTCGTCGCTGAATGGCGAAAAGCCGCAGTCGTCCGTCGTTCCGAGCTGCGCCACCGGAATGTATTCGGCGGCTTCGAGGACGCGGTCGCAGACTTCCTCCGGCGTCTCGATGTGCGGATCGATCGGCGAAACGACCCCGACGAAGACGCGATGCTCCGGCTTGATGTGCTTGCGGATCATCTTCAGCACTCGAACGCGGTCCTTCTCGCCCGCCAGCGCGATGCAGAAGTTCCCCACCTTCAGTTGAAAGAGGCTGGGGAGGAGATCGGCGTAATCGACTTCCGCGCTGTGCGTCGAATCGCGGTCGCCGCCGGGGCACGTATGCACGCCGATCTTCGCCCGCTCCTCGGCCGTGAACCGCGACAGGGCGAGGTTGTTCAGATCGATGAAGCTGTTCAGCAGATTGCCCGACGGATCGATCTTCACCGCCAGCCGCCCCTCGGTGAAATCGATCTGCACCTTGTACGCGCCCTTATCCAACAGCCGGCGGATCTCCATCTCGTTCTGTTCGAGGAGATCGTCGATGAACTGCTCGGGCGAATAGCCGTCGATCCCCTCGGCCGGATACATGAGGCTGAGCGCCGACGGCGAGATGATGGCCTGCTTCAGCGGCCGGTGCGCGTAACGCCTGGCGACGTCGAGATAGCTGTCCGCCAAGCGCCGGTAGCGAAACGGGCCGGCGGTCAGCCGCGGCATTCTCCGCGTATGTCCCGCCGAGAACGGGATCTTGAAACCGTCCGGCGCGGTGTTCGGCAGACCATGCACAGAGTAGGTCCAGAAGTTGTGGTACTTCCGCTGCTCGCCGTCCGTAATCACCGGCGAGCCGGTCTCCTCGAATCGCGCGATCGTGTCCCGGATCGCGGCGTCGTAAAGCGGATCGAGTGCCGGATCGTCCGCGTTGTCGTCTGAGAGCGCTTCGATCAGCTCGAGCGGCCGGGGAATGCTGCCGATCGGTTCCGTCGGAATCGTAATTTCCATCGGCATTTTGAGAGGCAGCTATGCAAGATGGGAACCGCTGGCTCCGCTTCCGGAATTTGCTTGCAGCGCAATTGAAATGCGCTCTCGTTTATGGGAACGTGCGCCACGCGTGACGGAACAAACCGCCGGATTACCCATCCTCGTCGTCGATGACGATCAGCCGACGCTCAACCTTCTTCGCGCCGTGCTGAAGCGCTGCGGCTACGACACCGACGTGGCCTCGAACGGCATCGAAGCGATTGCCCTGCTGCGCAGGAACGAGTACGCGGCGATCGTGCTGGACATGATGATGCCGCACGTCGGCGGCAACGAAGTGATCGCATTTCTGTCGGCGAATAGTAGCCAGGTCCCCGTCGTCATCTGCTCCGCCGCCGGTACCTCGGCCCTCACCGGTCTCGATCCCTCGATCGTGAAAGCCGTAGTCCGCAAGCCGTTCGATATCGACGAGCTGACCGCCGCGGTGCAGGGCATCATGCGATGAGCGCAGCGACCGATCGTTTCCGCCAACTGCATCAGTCGGGATGCTTCGTCATCCCGAACCCGTGGGACGCCGGCAGCGCACGCGTTCTCGTCTCCCTCGGCTTCCCCGCCCTGGCCACCACCAGCGCCGGCTTCGCCTGGTCACAAGGCCGCCGCGACAACCACGTTTCGCTCGAAGACGCGCTCGCCCATTTCCGCGATTTAGCCGGCGCCGTCGACGTTCCGATCAACGCCGACTTCGAAGGTGGCTTCGCCGTCGAGCCGGACGGAGTGGCGGCGAATGTGACCGCCGCCGTCGCCACCGGCATCGCCGGCCTTTCCATCGAAGATTCGACCGGCGACGCTTCGAATCCGCTCTTCGACTTCGATCTCTCCGTCGCGCGAATCAAAGCCGCGCGCTCCGCGATCGATGCAAGCGATACCGGCGTCCTCCTCGTCGGCCGCTCCGAAGGCTTCATCACCGGCCGCCCCGATCTCGCCGAAACGATCCGCCGCCTGACCGCATACGCAAACGCCGGCGCCGACTGCCTCTACGCGCCCGGGCTGCGGTCGATGAACGACATCAAAGCCGTCGTCGACGCCGTCGCACCCAAGCCGGTCAACGCGGGCGTAGGCACCGAGTTCACCACCGTCGCCGCTCTCGCGGAGATCGGCGTCCGCCGCATCAGCGTCGGTGGTGCGCTCGCACGCGCCGCCTGGACCGGCTTCCTCACCGCTGCGCGCGAAATCGCCGACCACGGCACCTTCTCCGCGCTGGGGCGGGCGGTCGGGGCCGGGGAGATGAACGGCTATTTCGAGTGATTCCGAGACGAACATCATGACGAAGACTTTGACCTGCTCCCTGCTGCTCGCTGTTGCCCTGCCGATGGCCGCGTTCGCCGATGGCGCGGCAACGTTCAAGACGAAGTGCGCGGTGTGTCACGGCGCCGACGGCAGCGGCCAGACGCCGCTCGGCAGGAATCTGAAAGTGCGCGATCTGCGCTCGGCGGAAGTGCAGAAACTGACCGATGCCGAGATCGCCAGAGTGCTGGCCAACGGCAAGGGAAAGATGCCGGCGCAAAGGCTGACCGCGGACGAAGCGAAAGCTCTCATCGGATTCATTCGCACGCTG